>Ga0335085_10002805_pt1 | contig 31703 bp, 24 predicted proteins | sample Lox_Sample_45_FD_206712 | JGI IMG/M metagenome (GOLD analysis project Ga0335085, IMG submission 206712) | Soil microbial communities from Loxahatchee National Wildlife Refuge, Florida, United States - Lox_Sample_4.5 | ecosystem: Environmental > Terrestrial > Soil > Wetlands | place: USA... | reverse complement strand
TGCGCCGATATTGTTGAAAAACTATTTGGCACCCCTCTGTCGCGCAACATTGATTCAGCCGAGCGTTTCAACGCGCACGGATGATTCACAAAAGCTACAAAGCCAATTCCAATAGTGCGCGAGAGCGAGGCGTCGGGGAGTTTTTCAACAATATCCGCCACAAGCAGACATCCGTCGCAAAGGAACGCGCGTATTGCGCCAATCGGTTCAAGCTTCGGAATTCAACAAGCCTTTGAAAAGAGCTATTCTTTCCTTCGATCCGAGTTCACCGGGGAATTCTGGCTGATATGCAAGGGGGGAATTGATGCGCTGGGTATTCACGGCGTTGCTGCTTGTTGGCGGGTTTGCATCGGCACAGACACCTGCCGTATCTCAACTGACGAGACCACCCTCTGCGCTCCAACCCAAAGTGTCCGGTCCCAAGTGCACCTTTCCGGCCGGGGCCCTGAGAGCCGGTATTGACGAAAGGACACTGCTGGAATTTCGCATAGGTACGAACGGCCAAATTACAGATGTCGTCGTCAACGACTCCAGCGGTAATGCGGATCTCAATCAAGCAGCAATCCGTTGTTTCAATAATTGGCGTGCCGATCCGAGCGAAGCCACAGGATTTGGAACGCTTCGCGCCCATATTTGGTGGAATTCACCCGCCGGCGCTTCTAGGTCGCCGATTGCCATTCCCGTCGGAACGTTTACGGTCAATCGCCTTCAGACATGCGAGCCCTTCTATCCAACTGACAAATTGAGGGCTGACATTGGCGGACTCGTCAAGCTGGAGTTCACGATCACCGAGCAGGGAAACGTCACAAACCCCACGATCATCGCGTCGAGCGGGTATCCTGACCTGGACGCTGCCGCTCTCGTGTGCGTACCGCACTGGCGATACCGCCCCGCCATCCAGGACGGCACACCAATCGCGGTTCGTTGGAAAGCAGACGTCAGCTTTTTCAGCGCATTGTGGAGTGAACTGGCGAGAAACGCTATGCCCTGCTTGAGGGACGCTGTCATGGCCAACCAAGCCCTGGTCGCTTCGGCCGGAAGAACGCAACTGTCCGTTCGGCTTCCGGCAACTGGACCGGCGCAAGTGTCGGTTATGGCGTCGAGCGGAAACGCGCTTCTCGATAGGCTGGCCACAGAGTGCTACAGCAAAACAGCGCCGCAACCCGGCGCAATTCAACAACAAGAGAACGTAGAAGTGTTGGTTGAGCGAAACTATCGCATCTATGTTCCTTGGAAGGACTTGCTGAGCCTCTTTGCGAGAAGCCCAAAGCGGCCCTGATTAACAGATGCGGTCGCCGTCCATCCTACGTCCAGTTTTGGCCCCGCAACCCGCCGCTGAGACGATGTCCCAGATGCGGGTCACAAGATGTTGCCCACCAGTGCGCGGTAGGCGCCAAGCTGCACGTGGCGTGTGATCGTCTCGATGTCCGGCGCGAAATAGCGGTCGCGATCGTACGGACGCACCAGAGCGCGGATTTCCTGGGCCGCGCGCTCCAGCGCCGCCGAACTGCGCAAGGGGCGACGGAAGTCGAGGCTTTGGGCTGCGGCCAGCAACTCGATGGCGACGACGGCGGCGGCGTTGTCGGCCATATCGATGAGACGACGCGCGCCGTGGGTGGCCATGGAGACGTGGTCCTCCTGGCCCGCGCTGGTGGGCACGGTATCGACCGAGGCCGGATGGGCGAGCAGCCGGTTCTCGGCCACCAGTGCCGCGGCGGTCACCTGGGCGATCATGAAGCCGGAGTTGAGGCCGGATTCCTTCACCAGAAAGGCGGGCAGACCGCTCATCTTGGGATCGACGAGGATGGCCGTGCGCCGTTCGGAGATGTTGCCGATCTCGCTGAGCGCGATGGCGAGCTGGTCGGCGGCCATCGCCACCGGCTCGGCGTGGAAATTGCCGCCGGAAACGACCGAATCGTCGTCGAGGATGAGCGGATTGTCGGTAACACCGGCAGCCTCGATCTCGAGCGTCCGGGCGGCGGCACGCATCAGATCGAGGACCGCGCCCATCACCTGGGGCTGGCAGCGGAACGAATAGGGGTCCTGTACCTTGCCGTCATCACCCGGCGCGCGATGGGATTCGCGGATCGCGCTGCCCTGCATCAGGGAGCGCAGCATGGCGGCCGCCGCAATCTGCCCCGGCTGGCCGCGCAGCGCATGGATGCGGGCGTCGAACGGCGTATCGGACCCCTTGAAGGCGTCGGTCGACATGGCGCCCGCCACGATCGCGGCGGCAAACACATTTTCGGCTTCGAACAGACCCGCGAGCCCCAGCGCGGTGGAAATCTGCGTGCCGTTGAGCAGCGCCAGACCCTCTTTCGGCCCCAGCAAAATGGGCTTCAGCCCGGCGTGATGCAGCGCCACGGTGGCGGGCACGACGCGCCCTTCCACCCGCGCCGAGCCGATGCCGAGCAAAACGCCCGCCATGTGCGCCAGCGGCGCCAGATCGCCCGACGCTCCGACCGAGCCCTTCGACGGAATGACCGGATAGACCTCCGTCTCCACCAGGCGGGCGAGCATCGCCACCGTCTCGCGCCTGACCCCCGAGGCGCCGCGGGAAAGCGAAGCGATCTTCAAGACCAGCGCCAAGCGCACGACCTCGTCGGAAAGCGCGGGCCCGACGCCGCAGGCGTGGCTGAGCACGAGGTTGCGCTGCAGGTTCTCCAGATCGGACGGCGCGATTTCGGTGTTGGCCATCAGCCCGAAGCCGGTGTTGACGCCATAGATGACGGCGCCGCTCGCCACATAGTCGGCGATGATCTTGGCGCCGCGGTCGATCCGGGCATAGGCCTCCAGCGTGATCTCCAGCTTCTGAGGCGTCTCGTAGACCGAACGCAGGCCGGCGAGCGCAAGCGGTTCGCCGATTCTCATGGAGCATCTCCCATCGAAGGAAGGTTGAGGTGATTCGCGCGCGCCGTTTCCAGTGCGATCTCGTAGCCCGCATCGGCATGGCGCATGACGCCGGTGGCCGGATCGTTCCACAGGACTCGCTCGAGCTTGGCCGCGGCTTTCGACGTGCCGTCGGCCACGATTACCACGCCGGCATGCTGCGAATAACCCATGCCGACACCGCCGCCGTGATGGATCGACACCCAGCTCGCACCCGACGCCGTGTTGAGCAGCGCGTTGAGCAGCGGCCAGTCGGAAACCGCGTCGGAACCATCGCACATGGACTCGGTTTCCCGGTTGGGGCTGGCGACCGAGCCGGAATCGAGATGATCGCGGCCGATCACGACGGGCGCCTTGAGTTCACCCTTGGCCACCATGTCGTTGAACTTGAGGCCGGCGCGGTGGCGCTCGCCCAGGCCGATCCAGCAGATGCGGGCGGGAAGGCCTTGGAATTTGATCTTGGCTCTTGCCATGTCGAGCCAACGATGCAAGTGCTTGTTGCCGGGAAAGAGAATCTTCACCGCTTCGTCGGTCCGGTAGATGTCATCCGGGTCGCCCGACAGCGCCGCCCAGCGGAACGGACCGACGCCGCGGCAGAACATCGGACGGATGTAAGCGGGAACAAAGCCGGGAAAATCGAAGGCGTTGTCGACACCCTCGTCCTTCGCCACCTGGCGGATGTTGTTGCCGTAGTCGAAGGTGGGAATGCCCTGCGCGGCAAAGGAGAGCATCGCCCGCACGTGCTTGGCGACCGACTTGCGCGCGGCGGCCGCGACGGATTGCGGATCCTTGTTGCGGCGCGTTTCCCATTCCCCCAAAGTCCAGCCCTCGGGCAGGTAGCCGTTGACCGGATCGTGCGCGCTGGTTTGGTCGGTGACCGCATCGGGCTTGATGCCGCGCTTCACGAGTTCGGGGAGAATCTCCGCCGCATTTCCCAGCAAGCCGACCGACAACGGCTGCTTGTTGCGAACGGAATTCGCGACCAGGCGCAGCGCTTCTTCGAGATTTTCGCTCGCCATGTCGAGGTATCCGTTTTCGAGCCGCTTTTCGATGCGGCTCGGCTGGCATTCCACGGCCAGCATGGAGGCGCCGGCAAACGTCGCGGCCAGCGGCTGCGCCCCGCCCATGCCGCCCAAGCCCGCCGTGAGAATCCAGCGGCCCGCAAGATCGCCGCCGTAGTGCTTGCGCCCCATCTCGGCGAAGGTCTCATAGGTGCCCTGCACGATGCCCTGGCTGCCGATGTAGATCCACGAGCCCGCGGTCATCTGGCCGTACATCATCAGGCCCTTGCGGTCGAGTTCGTGGAAATGCTCCCAGGTCGCCCATCTGGGCACGAGGTTGGAGTTGGCGATGAGCACGCGCGGGGCGCCTTCATGCGTGCGGAAAACGCCCACCGGCTTGCCCGACTGGATCAGCAGGGTTTCGTCGGCTTCCAGCTTGCGCAAGGACGCCACGATGCGGTCGAAGGCCTGCCAGTTGCGCGCGGCGCGGCCGATGCCGCCATAGACCACCAGTTCCTGCGGCCGCTCGCCCACCTCGGGATCGAGGTTGTTCATCAGCATGCGCAGCGCCGCTTCGGCCGCCCAGGTCTTGCAGCTTTTCTCCGGCCCGCGCGGAGCATGAATGATGCGCGTGTTGGTGCTCATTGGTCGTAGCGGTCCGATCGCCCTTTGAAATAGCGATCCTGCAACAGATCGGCGCCCATCCAGGCGCTGAGCTCGGCGGAACCGGAGACTTTCCAAACCGCCAGATCGGCCGACTTGCCCGTTTCCAGCGTTCCGGTTTCGCGTTGGAGGCCCAAGGCGCGCGCCGCGTTGCGCGTGACCCCCGAAAGCGCCTCGCCCGGCGTGAGCCCGAACAATGTGCACGCCATGTTCATCGCGGCAAGCAGCGACACCAGCGGCGAGGTTCCGGGATTGCAGTCCGTCGCCACGGCGATCGGCACGCCGGCCGCGCGCAGCGCCTCGACCGGCGGTTTCCGCGTTTCCCGTAGGAAATAGAAGGCGCCCGGCAACAACACCGCAACCGTTCCCGCGCGCGCCATGGCTGCAATGGAAGGCTCGGAAAGAAATTCGAGATGATCCGCCGACAGCGCGCCGCATGCGGCCGCCAATGCGGCACCGCCGCCGTCCGACAACTGCTCGGCATGCAGGCGGACCGGCAGACCGCTGGCGCGCGCGGCGGCGAATACCCTCGCCACCTCGCCGGGCGCGAACGCAACGGTCTCGCAGAAGGCATCCACCGCCTCGGCCAGATGCGCGCGCGCCACCGCCGGGATCATCACCTCGCACAACAGCTTCACGTAGGCCGCGCGGTCGCCGGAATATTCCGGCGGCACTGCATGAGCGCCGAGAAAGCTGCGGCTGACGCGGACGCCGGATCGTTCGCCGACGCGCGCCGCCGCGCGCAGCATCTTCATCTCATTGGGATAATCGAGCCCGTAGCCCGATTTGATCTCGATCGTTGTGACACCCTCGCGCGCCAGCCTTTGCGCCCGCGGCAGGGCTGCCGCAATGAGATCGTCCTCGCTCGCCGCCCGCGTGGAGCGTACGGTGGCGAGAATGCCGCCGCCGGCGCGCGCGATCTCTTCATAGCTCGCACCTTTGGTGCGCATTTCCCATTCCCGGGCGCGGTTCCCGGCGAACACCAGATGCGTATGGCAGTCGATCAGGCCCGGCGTGACCAGCGCCCCGCCGAGCGGCCTGAGCTCGCGCGCCAGATCGCGCGGGAGGGCGGGCAGCGAGGCCGAAGGACCGACGAAGGCGATCCGGCCGCCCGCAATGCCGATCGCCGCATCACCAACCACGGTTCCGTCTGAAACCATGGTGGCGGCGTTCAGGTCCAGAAGTAAGATGTCCCACATCGCTTTCGGCCTACCCCGCAACGATACAGAATGCGCTGCGGGAAACGAGGATAATCTTCCATGCCATCGCATGTGGAAAAGGCGCCGGAAATGTCGGAAAACAATGCTTGGCGCTCCGTTCATGGCCTTCTGGGCGCCGACACCGCCGCCCGCGTGGCGTTCCTCGGCGTGCCGCTGGGACGCGAATCGATCACGCGCGGGCGTTGCGACTTGGCGCCCGCGACGCTGCGCGCCGCGCTCAAGCGCATGAGCGTCTACGACCTCGAAACCGGCACGGATCTTTCCAATCTGGCGGTATTCGATGCCGGTGAGGTCGGCGTCGCCGCGCTGACCCCCGCCGAGGCCTTCGCGCCCATCCGCGACGCCGCGCGGACGCAAACCCAAACGCGCGCGTTGACCATCCTGGCCGGCGGCAACAACGCCATCACGCGGCCCGGCGTCCACGCGCTGGGCCTGCGCAAGGCCGGGCTCATCACGCTCGACGCCCATTTCGACCTGCGCGACACCGATGGCGGCCTCAACAACGGCAATCCCATCCAGGCCCTGCTCGAAGACGGCCTGGAAGGCGCCGCCGTCAGCCAGATCGGGTTGGCGCCGTTCGCCAACACCAGAAAGGCGCACGGCAAGGCCAGGCGCGCCGGGATCACGGTCCACACCCTCGCCGATTGCGCCACCAACGGTTTCGTGGTGCTGGTCGAAAGCGAGCTTGAACGGCTTTCCGGCTTCTGCGAGGCGATCTATGTCGATTTCGACATCGACGTGATCGACCGCGCCCAGATGCCCGCCGCCCCCGGCGCGCGGCCGGGGGGGATTGCGGTCAGGGATTTCCTCGCGGCGGCGCGCGTGGCGGGTGCCCATCCCAAGGTCAAGTGCGTGGACCTTGCCGAATTCGATCCTGGCCGCGACGTGGGCGAGATCGGGGCGCTGACTGCGGCACGCTGGTTCGCGGAAGTGCTGGCGGGCTTTGCGGCCAGGCAGTGAGGCTCATCAGCCTTCCGGCTTGAAGATCATGCCGCGGCCGAGCTTGCCGTTCATCACCGCTACGGCGGGCCGGTCGAGATGCAGGTGCCGCACGCAACCGCGCTCGTCGGTCGCCGGCTGCGCCGCCAGCCAGTCCCAATCGACGAAGCCCTCGCGCGTATCGGGATTCACGGTGAAATAGCCGACGCGGAAAGCGGTGAGGTTCTGGAAGAAATGGGAACCTTGCGAGGGCGTAACCCGCATGTCGCGGAAGCCCGCCTCCACGATCACGCGCGCGCCCGACACCTGGTCCCACGCCACGGGAATGCCGAGCCAAGGATCGTTGGAGCCCCAGCGGCCGACGCCGATCAAGAGATACGGCGTCTCGGTCTCGTTGAGCCGCGCGTTGAGCGCTGCGACTTCGCCCGCCACTTCGCGGCTCTGCTCGCGCTCGAAGCGGTGGAAATCCACCACGACGATGTCGCGCAGGTTGATGCGCCCGTGCCCCAGCACCATGGCGCTGTCGCAGATGAGCCGGCGCGGATCGACCTTGTCCATGCGGATTTCCTCCGCCTCGCGCGACAACGCCATGGGACGGATCTGCAGGAAGCCGAACTCGCTCATCTCGCCCTCAGTCTCGGCAAGCCTGGCCGCGAACTCGATCTCCACTGGGCGGCCGAGCGCCTCGGCGCCGCACGTCATCAGCGCTTCCAGGATCTGCGGCAGCGGGAACAGCTCGTGCTTCAGGATCGGCGCGAAGCTGACGATGCGCGTGCCTTCGCGGCCAAGCCCGTCATAGACCACGTCGTTGTCGGCCGAGTAGGTCGAGCCCACGGCGTGAAGCGTTCCGTCCGCTTCCGCTTCGTCCAGCGAGAATGAGGTTTCCTTCATCTGCTGGTGGGCGAGGTCGAGCGCCATGAAGGCGGACTGCGAGTTGTTCAGCATGTCCTCGGCGCTGGAAAACTGCACCAGATGGCGCGGGAAGCGCGGGCAGAACAGCAGGCATTTGCCGCCGTCGATCACCGTGCGCCCCAGCCCGAGCGCCACCGCGGCGATGCCGTCGCCCGTCGTCATCGGCGGCACGGGATAGAAATTGTGGCTGCGCACCACCCCGGAAATATCGGGATAGAAACGCGACCCGTGCGCACTGCCCATCAGGCGCTGCACGATCACCGCCATCTTCTCTTCTTCCAGGCGATAGGGTGTCGCCTTGACGTAGCGCTTGGCGTGCTGGCTGTAGGTGGAGGCGTAGACGCGCTTGATGGCCTGCGCCAACCGCTCGGTGCGCTCTTCGGCGCTGCCGTCGCGGTTCGCCAGCATGTAGGTCTGGTAGACTCCGGTGAACGGCTGATATTGCGAATCCTCGAGCAGGCTCGAAGAGCGCACGGCCAGAGGATAGCGCAGCTCGTCGATCAGCCTGCGCAGGTCCAGCATCAGGCCCGCGGGCAGCCGCGCGCCCAGGAAGCGATTTTCGATCTCGGCATCGTCCTCGCTGTGCATGGCGACATCGAGCAGGTTGTTCTTCTCGATGAACTCGTCGAACAGGTCGGTGGACAGCACCAGCGCAGGCGGAACTGTTATCTTCAAACCCGCAAAGCGGTTGGTGATGCGGTTTTTCGTCAACATGTGGCGCACGAAGGCAAGCCCCCGCGCCTTGCCCCCGAGCGAGCCTCCGCCGATTCGCAGGAAGAAATCGTCCGACGCCCGGAAGCTCGTGCGCGAGAAATCGCCGATCAGCACCTGGCTTTGCTCGTGGCGGTATTCCGCGATGTTGGCGAGCAGGTCGCGGCGCAAGTCCTCCATGTCCTTATAGTCGGAAAGCTTGCGCGGCCTCAGCTTTTGCGCCAACGCCTGCTCGGTACGCGCCATCAGCCAATGCGAAAAGTGATTGCGCGCGCCGTGATAGGCGATCGATTCGGCGGGTACGTCGTGCAGACGCATCAGCAGAGTGTCGAGATCGGAGGCGCGCGCGACCTCGGTGCCGTCTTCAAGGCGGAACACGAAATCGCCGAGCGAGAACTGCTCGGTCAGGATGCGGCGCAGGTCCTCGAGCAGCGTGGGCGAGCGTTTCTTCAGGAACGAAAAGCCCTCCGCCTTGGCGCGCGCCCCATGCTGGGCCATGCCGGATTGCAGCACGATGGGAACGTCCGGCACCAGCTCGCGCACCATGTTCGCCAGCTCGAATCCGGCCTGGCGGTCCATTTCGCCGGCGCGGCGGAATTCGACGTCGGAGATGATGCCGAGCAGATGGTCGCGGTAGTTCGCCACCAGCATTGCCGCTTCCTCGTAGTCGGAGGCGAGCAGCAGCTTGGGCCGGGCACGGAAGCGCAGCAGCTTGTGCGCCACGTTCAGCCCTTCGGCGATGACGCGCCGCGACTGGGTGATCATCACGGTGTAGATCACCGGCAGGAACGAGGAGTAGTAGCGGATGTTGTCTTCCACCACGACGACGACCGGCACGCGCATGGCGTCGGTGTCGTGCAGCACGTTGCGCTTGTCCTCGATGTACTTGACCATGGCGATGAGCACGCGCGGCGTGCCCTGCCACAGGAATATGCGGTCGACGTCGCTCACGGGATGGCGGGCGAGGAACGCCTCCACCTCACGGTAGTCGTAGGCGAGCACGAGCACCGGAATGTCGAGGCCGGCAGCCCTGACCGCTTTGGCCAGCGCGGCGGCGTCCATGTCGCCCACTTCGAGGTTGGTGACGATCAGGTTGAAGCGCGGCTGGGCCTTGGCCAGAGCCAGCGCGTCGGCGCCGGTCGAGACATGCACGATGCCGGGCGGATGCTGCAGGTTGAGTTCGAGCGATTCGCCGATCAACAGCTCGTTGAGGCGGCCGTCCTCGCGCAAGATGAAGGAGTCGTAGAGACTGGAGACCAGCAGGATGTTCTGGACCCGAAAGGTCTCCAACTCCTCGTAGCCCTCGAACAGCCGTTCGGCGTCGATCTCATCCGCGCGCATGGCGCCCCCGATCGTGGGGAGAATCCCTCCACAATCCTATCGTTACCTCCACCTTGCGGGGAGGTCGATACGTCGGAACGAAGCAAAGGCGTATCGGGTGGGGGTAAGCCCGTGATCGGCATCCCCCCACCCGAAGCGCTTCGCGCTTCGACCTCCCCGCCAGGGGGAGGTGAAAGTACTACACCAGCCCCTGGTCCAGCATGGCGTTGGCGACTTTGAGGAAGCCGCCGATGTTCGCCCCGTTCACGAGGTTGCCCGGCGTGCCGTAAGTCTCGGCCGTTTCGAAGCAGGTCTTGTGGATGGCGATCATGATGGTGTGAAGGCGCTGGTCGACCTCCTCGCGAGTCCAGGAAAGCCGCATCGAGTTCTGGCTCATCTCCAGCCCCGAGGTGGCCACGCCGCCCGCATTCGCCGCCTTGGCCGGGCCGTAGAGAATCTTGGCCTCGAGGAACATGGTGGTGGCTTCCGCGGTCGACGGCATGTTGGCGCCCTCCGACACGACCTTGCAGCCATTCTTGATCAGGTTCGCCGCGTCGCGCGCGTTGATCTCATTCTGGGTCGCGCTTGGGAAGGCGCAATCGGCTTTGATGTTCCACAGCGGATTGTAGTCGAGCGACACGTCGGTGGCCGCGAAATCGGTGCCGCGGAACTTCTCGGCATATTCGCGGATGCGGCCGCGCTTCTTGTTCTTGAGATCCATCACGAAGGCGAGCTTCTCGCGGGTGATACCGGTGGGGTCATAGATCATGCCGTCGGAGTCGGAGAAAGTGACCGGCTTGGCGCCGAGGTCGATGAGCTTCTCGACCGTGTATTGCGAGACGTTGCCCGAGCCGGAGACCAGGCAGGTCTTGCCCGCAAGGCTGTCGCCCCTGGTCTTCAGCATTTCCTCGGCGAAATAGACGCTGCCGTAGCCCGTGGCCTCCGGGCGGATCAGCGAGCCGCCCCAGCCCAGCCCCTTGCCCGTGAGAACGCCGGTGAACTCGTTTTTCAACCGCTTGTATTGGCCGAACAGGAAGCCCACCTCGCGTCCGCCCACGCCGATGTCGCCCGCCGGAACGTCGGTATCGGGCCCGATATGGCGGAACAGCTCGGTCATGAAGCTCTGGCAGAAGCGCATGACTTCGTTGTCGGACTTGCCCTTGGGATCGAAGTCGGAGCCGCCTTTGCCGCCGCCCATCATCAGCGTGGTAAGCGAGTTCTTGAACACCTGCTCGAAGGCCAGGAACTTCAGGATGCCGAGGTTGACCGACGGATGAAAGCGAAGCCCGCCCTTGTAGGGGCCGATGGCGCTGTTCATCTCGATACGGAAGCCGCGGTTGACCTGCGGCGTGCCGTGGTCGTCGATCCAGGGGATACGGAACATGATGACGCGTTCGGGCTCCACAATGCGTTCGAGCAGCCGCGCCGACTGGTATTCGGGATGTCGCTTCAAGACCAGGCGCAGCGAATCCAGCACCTCCTGGACTGCCTGATGGAATTCGGGTTCGGCCGGGTTCTTGGCCTTTACCTGGGACATCACGGAATCGATATAGGCGTTCGGGTTGCCGCCAAACGACGTGGTGGTTGCCATGTTTTCTCTCCCTGAAGCTCGCGTGGAGCTGTTTGAACGAATGTTACTCCGGGCGCGCGAAGGCCGGGGGATTCCGCCAATCTGTCGCAAGACCTCGTTTGTTGGACCAGGAAACAAAGATGCGCCTCGGGGGGAGGCCGTCGAAATGTTCGGCTTCGGGGGGCGGGGGGCGATTGACGCAAAACGAATCCATGCAAAGCCCACAGGCGGGGGCTGCGGCCGACGCACGTCGGGAACTTCACTTGGAGTTGAGTCGAATGGAACCGGCTTGGCGTTCGTGCGCGCGCGAACGACTTGTAGGGGCGATTCAGCGGAATCCACCCTCCCCTTTGAGGGAGGATTGGAGGGATTTCTCCTTCAGTATCCGCACCGCCTTCAGCGGGATGGGGTCGAGCCCGGCGTTGTCGCCGTCGAGATGGTTGCAGATCGCCGCGCGCATGCGTGGGTCCCAGAACTTGGCCAGATGATCGGCGGTCGAGGCAGCCGCTTTTGCCTCGCCTTCGTGGGCGAAAAACCTGCCGATCTGGTTGGCCATGGTGACGAGCTTGTCAGGCGACATGTTCGGCCCCCTCCGCTGCGATCCGATCCGGCCGGGTGAACACCTCGAAACCGTCGGCGCGCGCTACGCCTACGAGCGTGATGGCTGCCTTTTCCGCCTCGCGCAGCGCCAGCGCCGTGGGCGCCGAGATGGCGACCACGATGGGGACGCCCATCGCGGCCGCCTTTTGCACCAATTCGACCGAGATGCGGCTGGTGAGCACGACGACGCCGCCCGCGGCCGGCATGCTCATGCGCGCCAGGGCCCCCGCGAGCTTGTCCAGCGCATTGTGGCGTCCGACGTCCTCACGGCATGCAACGAGTCCGACGCCGGGCTGCCAGAAGGCGGCGGCGTGAACCGCACGGGTTTCGCGGTTGAGGCTTTGGCGCGCCGGCGTGGCTTCGAGCGCTTGGGCGATCTCGCCCGGGCTCACGCGGAGCGCGCTTTCGACCGCGTCAAGCGCCGGAACCGCCTGCTCCAGGCTTTCGATGCCGCACAGGCCGCAGCCGGTGGCGCCCGCCAACCGCCGCCGCCGCGCCACAAACGCCGCATCGCCCCTGGGCGGCAGGCTCATGCGCAATTCGATGCCGGCACCGTGATTGACGATCTCCAGCTCCTCGATCTCGTCGGGCAAGGCGACGATGCCTTCGTTGAGGCTGAAGCCGACGGCAAAGTCCTCAAGATCGGCCGGCGTAGCCATCATCACGGCATGGCTGACGCGGTTGTAGGTGAAGGCGATGGCCGTTTCTTCCGGAACCACGCGTTCGCCGGACCTAAACGCCGGCCCGCGCCAGGACAGATGGGACACGCGCTGGGAGGGCGGCGGGATCGTCACTCGGCCACCTCCGCCGCGACGCGCCGTGCGTGGCGCGACAGCTCCTCATAGTCCCGCTGCCATTCGCTGGGGCCGTTCGCCGGCATCACCTGCACGGCGGTCACCTTGTATTCGGGGCAGTTCGTGGCCCAGTCTGAATAGTCGGTCGTCACGACGTTGGCCTGCGTGTCGGGATGATGAAAGGTGGTGTAGACCACGCCCGGCGCCACGCGATCCGTGATCGTGGCGCGTAGCGCGGTCGCGCCCGAGCGGCTGGCGAGGCTGACCCAGTCGCCCTCGCGGATGCCGCGTTGCTCGGCGTCATGAGGGTGCATCTCGAGCCGGTCTTCCTCGTGCCAGACGACGTTCTCGGTGCGCCGCGTCTGGGCGCCGACGTTGTACTGGCTGAGAATGCGCCCCGTCGTTAGCAACAGTGGAAAGCGCGGGCCGGTCTTTTCGTCCGTGGGCACGTATTCGGTGACGACGAAACGGCCCTTGCCGCGCACAAAGCCGCCCACATGCATGATCGGCGAGCCCATGGGCGCTTTGTCGTTGCACGGCCATTGCACCGAGCCGAGCGCGTCGAGCTTTTCGTAAGAGACGCCCGCAAAGGTCGGCGTGGTCGCCGCGATCTCGTCCATGATCGCGGAGGGATGGGCGTAGGCCATCTGGAAGCCCATCGCATTGGCGAGAAGCTGGGTGATCTCCCAGTCGGCATAGCCGTTCCTGGGCGCCATCACCTTGCGCACCATGTTGATGCGCCGCTCGGCGTTGGTGAAGGTGCCGTCCTTCTCCAGGAACGTCGAGCCCGGCAGGAAGACGTGGGCGAAGTTCGCTGTTTCGTTCAGGAACAGGTCGTGGACCACCACGCATTCCATGGCGGACAGCCCGGCCATGACGTGGCGGCTGTCGGGATCGGACTGGGCGATGTCCTCGCCCTGGATGTAAAGCCCCTTGAACGAACCATCCAGCGCCGCATCCAGCATGTTGGGGATGCGCAAGCCCGGTTCAGGATCAAGCGGGGTGCCCCACAACGAGGCGAAGGTCTCGCGCACCGCGTCTTCCGACACGTGGCGATATCCAGGAAACTCATGCGGGAAGGAACCCATGTCGCAGGAGCCCTGTACGTTGTTCTGGCCGCGCAGGGGATTTACGCCCACGCCCGGCCGGCCGATGTTGCCGGTCGCCATGGCAAGATTGGCGATCGCCATCACCGCGGTGGTGCCCTGGCTGTGCTCGGTGACGCCAAGGCCGTAATAGATCGCGCCATTGCCGCCCGTGGCGTAGAGCCGCGCCGCGCCGCGGATGGCTTCGGCCGGCACGCCTGAGAGCTTCTCCACCTCTTCCGGGCTGTTGCGCTTTTCGGCGACGAAGGCGGCCCATTCGGCGAAGCCCTCGCAGCGCTCGTCCACGAACGCCTTGTCGACCAGACCCTCGGTGACGACGACGTGCGCCAGCGCCGTCAACACTGCCACGTTGGTGCCGGGCTTGAGCGGCAGGTGGAAGCTCGCTTGCGCGTGCGGCGTCTTGACCATGTCGATGCGGCGCGGATCGATGACGATGAGCCTGGCGCCTTGGCGCAGCCGCTGCTTGATGCGCGAGGCAAAAACGGGGTGGCCGTCGGTAGGATTGGCGCCGATCACGACGATGACGTCTGCCTGCTCGATGGAATCGAAATCCTGCGTGCCGGCCGAGGTACCAAAGGTGGTCTTGAGTCCGTAGCCGGTGGGCGAATGGCAGACGCGGGCGCAGGTGTCGACGTTGTTGTTGCCGAATGCCGCCCGCACCAGCTTCTGCACCAAGTAGGTCTCCTCGTTGGTGCAGCGCGACGAGGTGATGCCGCCGACAGCGCCGCGGCCGTACTTCTGCTGAATGCGCTTGAACTCGGAAGCGGCATGGGCAATCGCTTCCTCCCAGCTCACCTCGCGCCACGGATGGGTGATGCACGCGCGGATCATCGGTTTCAGTATGCGATCCCTGTGGGTGGCGTAGCCCCAGGCGAAGCGCCCCTTGACGCAGGAATGCCCGTGGTTGGCTTGGCCCGCCTTGAAGGGAACCATGCGCACCAGTTCGACGCCGCGCATCTCGGCCTTGAAGCTGCAGCCCACCCCGCAATAGCCGCAAGTGGTGACCACCGAATGCTCCGGCTGGCCGATTGCGATGACAGACTTTTCAATCAGCGTGGCGGTGGGACAGGCCTGCACGCAAGCCCCGCAGGAAACGCATTCGGAGTCGAGGAACGGCTCGTTCATGCTGGCCGCGACCTTGGAATCGAAGCCGCGGTGCTCGATGGTGAGCGCAAAGGTGCCCTGCACCTCGTCGCAGGCGCGCACGCAGCGCGAGCAGACGATGCACTTGGCGGGATCGAAGCTGAAATAGGGATTGGACTCGTCCTTCTCCGCTTTCAGGTGGTTCTCGCCTTCATAGCCGTAGCGCACCTCGCGCAGGCCCACCGCGCCAGCCATGTCCTGCAATTCGCAATCGCCGTTGGCGGCGCAGGTGAGGCATTCGAGCGGATGATCGGAGATGTAGAGTTCCATCACGCCTTTGCGGATGCGCTTCAAATGTTCGGTCTGGGTGGACACTTCCATGCCTTCGGACACCGGCGTGGTGCAGGAGGCAGGGGTGCCCGGCCGCCCCTTGATCTCCACGAGACACAACCGGCATGAGCCAAAGCCGTGTTCGGAGTCAGTGGCGCACAGTTTCGGAATCTCGATGCCCGCCGCCATCGCCGCGCGCATGATGGAGGTGCCATCAGGCGCGGTGACTCTGAAGCCGTCGATGGTGAGCGATACCTTGCGTTCCGCCTTGGAAGCGGGTGTGCCGTAGTCGATTTCCTTGATGAGGGCCATGACCTTGTCCTCACTCTGCCGCAACGCGGCCGCCCGCGTCGAAGTCCTCGGGGAAATGGCGGATCGCACTCATCACCGGGAACGGCGCGAAGCCGCCGAGAGCGCAAAGCGAGCCGAGCTTCATGGTGTTGCACAGGTCTTCGGTGAGCGCGAGGTTCTCGGCCACGCGTTCCCCGCGCATGATCTTCTCGACGGTCTCGGCACCGCGTACCGCGCCGATGCGGCAGGGCGTGCACTTGCCGCAGGATTCCAGCGCGCAGAACTGAAACGCGAAACGCGCCTGGCGGGCCATGTCCACCGTGTCGTCGAACACCACGACGCCGCCGTGGCCGATGAGTCCGTCGAGCGCCGCAAAGGCCTCGTAATCGAACGGCGTATCGAACAACGAGACCGGGAAATAGGCGCCGAGCGGGCCTCCCACCTGCGCCGCGCGCACCGGCCGCCCCGTCGCCGTGCCGCCGCCGACGTCGTTCACCAGTTCGCCCAAGCTGATGCCGAAAGCGTATTCGAACAGGCCGGGATACCTGATGTTGCCGGCCAACTGGATCGGCATCGTGCCGCGCGAACGCCCCATGCCGAAATCGCGGTAGAACGCAGCCCCCTTGTCCAGGATCACCGGCACGCTGGCGAGCGAGATCACGTTGTTGACCACCGTCGGCTTGCCGAACAGGCCGGACAGAGCCGGCACCGGCGGCTTGGCACGCACCACGCCGCGCTTGCCCTCGATGCTCTCCAGCATCGCGGTTTCCTCGCCGCAGACGTATGCGCCCGCACCCACGCGCAGCTCGATGTCGAAGGTGTGCGGCGAACCCATCACATTGGGGCCCAACAGCCGGGCGGCGCGCGCAAGGCGCAAAGCCTCGGCGACGGTCGCGTTGGCGTGCGGATATTCCGAGCGCGAATAAATGAAGCCCTTGGCGGCACCCACGGCGATGCCGGCGATGAGCATGCCTTCGATGATCACGAAAGGATCGCCTTCCATTAGCATGCGGTCGGCGAAGGTGCCGGAATCGCCCTCGTCGGCATTGCAGCAGACGTATTTCGGCGCGCCCGCCGCTGCGGCGGCCGTCTTCCATTTGAGGCCGGTCGGGAAGCCCGCGCCGCCGCGCCCGCGCAAGCCGGATTCGATCACCTGCGCGATGATTTCCTGCGGCTTTATCGCCAGTGCGCACTCGAGACCCGTGATGCCGCCATGGGCGCGATAGTCGTCGAGCGACAGGGGATCGATTACGCCGCAGCGCGCGAAGGTGAGCCGCGTCTGGCGCTTGAGGTAGGCAATCTCCTCCGGTGCGCCCAGTCGCAAGCGATGAGACCCGCCGCCGAGCAGGCCCGCATCGAACAGGCTTGCCACGTCTTCCTGCTGCACCGGACCGTAGGCGATGCGCCCGTTGGCGGTAACGACCTCCACCATCGGCTCGAGCCAATAAAGACCGCGCGAACCGTTGCGGACGATCTCGATGTCGTGGTTGCGCAACCTGGCCTGCGCTGCCACCACGGCCGCGACCTCGTCGGCGCCCAGCGCCAGCGCGCCCGCATCGCGCGGGATGTAGAGACGTGCCTTCACGCGTCCACCCCCAGCAACTTCTTGATCTTCTCGACGCTGGCCCGTCCGAGCGGCTCGCCGTCGAGCATCGCCGAGGGGGCGCAGGCGCACAGGCCCAGGCAATAGACCGGTTCGATGGTGAGGTTGCCGTCGCTCGTGGTTTCGCCGAAGCGCGCGCCGAGCTTTTTCTGCGCGGCCTCCGCCAGCGCATCCGCGCCCATCGACTGGCACGCTTCGGCACGGCAGAGTCTGAGCACGTGGCGGCCCGGCGGGGCATCGCGAAAGTCGTGATAGAACGTGACGATGCCATGCGCCTCTGCGCGGCTGATGTTGAGCGCCTCTGCCACCAGCGGCAGCGCCTGGCGCGGTACGCAGCCAAAGGTATCCTGCAGCGCATGCAGCATCGGCAATGCGGCGCCTTCCTGATGGAGATGGCTTGCGATGATCTCCCGGGCGCGCGCGGCGCTCCAGGGCTCGTAGGTTTGGCTCATGGCAGCGGCAGCCTGTTCGCGGCAGTCCATTCTATCAATAAAGTGGAAAGGTTCTACGTTCGCAATTCCCTGTCGAAAGCGATGAAGTTCCTGATATTTCAGGAAATTCGGCCGGCGCGCGCCTGCAGTTCCATGAAGGGTTGCAGCGTCTTCCCCGCCAGTTGTGCCGGCACGAGCATGTAATCGCGCCGGCCACGACATAGCAGGGAGTCTCTGCGGCCGCCCGGGTCTGCGCAATCGCGGCCGCCAGCCCCGCGCTGTCGAGTGCGCAAAAAACCTCAAGCACGAGCCGGCACAACGGCGTGCGCGTGTTGACGCCCAGACGCGCGACCGGGTCCACGTCCAGGATCAACGAAGCGCCCTTTTCTTCTTTGAACCATGCGGCCCGCGACTGAGAGTAGCAAACGTGCTGCGCCGCGCGCACTGTCTGGCGTGCTAGTTTGGCGCCGTTGCAGAAGAAGGGGAGACAGCCGTGTTCCGCATCGTGGCTCTCGCATTCTTGACCGCCGTCGCGGCGGCATCGCTCGGCATGGCGCCGACCATCGCCCAATCGGCTCAGGTTCCGTTGATGCAGCCGGCCACTCTGCATGCCCTGATGGCGTCAGGCGCTCGCATGAAGATCGTGGACGTGCGTCAGTCGGAAGAGTTCAACCAGGGCCACATCCAAGGCGCGGTCTTGATGCCGCTAGGCGACCTGTCGTCCACCTATACGGCGCTGCCCAAGACCGGCAAGCTCGTCGTCTATTGCCGTTCCGGCCACAGGAGCGGCCAGGCCGTGCAGTTCCTGCTGGCGCACGGATACACCAACGCCGTCAGTCTCGACGGCGGCTATACCGCCTGGACGGCGGCGGGCTATCGCTGAAGGCGGCGCGGGCTCGACGGAGCCCGGTCCGTATCAGTCGTGGCAGTCGCACGCTTCGGCCCGCGAGGCGGGCTTCAACAGGCCGGAAAGGTAAGCGGCAACGGCGTCGCGCGGCAGCAAGCCGGGCGCGACCACGGTGACGACGCCGCGCTCCTTCATGCGGTCGACGAAGCACTGCCCGGCGCTGCGCGCGATGAGCACATCCACCCCGTCGAGCGGGTGTCTGCCGCCCCGGAAACTGTGGATCGTTTGTTCGTCGTCGAGGTCCAGCCGGCCGGTCTCAACGGGCTTGCCGTTTGCATCGGCCTCGAACAACAAGAACCGCGTGGTCTTTCCGGCGTGGGCGGTGATCGTGAGATAATCCTGACTTGTAACCGCAAACTTCACTTCGATGTCTCCTGAGTGCTTTTCATTCCGCGTGCAGGGCGGCGCAACCGGCAAAACCAGCCGCGCCGCCAAAGGTCGGCTACCACCAACAGCCGCTCATGCCCTGACCCATTCCCATGCCGCGGCCCATTCCGATGCCGGCGCCCCAGCGGCCGCTGCCGCGATAGGCAATGAAGTCGTGTTGGAGCTTCACCTTCTCGTCGGTGGACATGGCGTTCCATTTCACGAAAAGATCATCGGCGAACTTTCGCCGCTCGGCGGCGGTCATCGCCATCACCTTGGATCGCAGGTCGAGGCGGTATCTGCGCATGTCGTCGAACGACATGCCCGCCGTGGCCCTCTGCACTTCGCCGAAATGCATGACGCGCTGTTCGGGGGTGAGGAACCCCATGATGCCGTTGCCGTAGCCGGCACCGCAGTAGGGCTGCGCCGGCGCGGGTGCGACGAAAGCGGCCGCAAGAAAAATGGCGACCGCCGCGGAAAACAAAAAACGTGCAATCGACATCGCGCTCTCCATCAAAAGCAAGGGACAGTTGGATTTGCTGCTGCTGCGCCCGGATCCTGCGACAAGCTGCGATCTCGCGCATTGACACGGGCGCCGCCTTAGCTCATTTTGAACGTACGTTCAATTGCGCAATATGCCCCGGGACGGAAAATCGACGTCAATCGCCACGGCGATTTGCGCTAGATTCACTGCGCCCGCGGAGCACACCTCCATGAGACCCAAGAAGTGCCGTTTCGTCCGCAGCAATCCCTCGGTGCGGTTCTTCAAGCCGCGCGGGATTCCGCTGTGCGATCTGAAGGTCGTGCCGCTCAAGGACGAGGAGTGGGAGGCGATCCTGCTGGCCGACTACAACCGCCTCGACCACGAAGATGCCGCCAGGAACATGGGCGTTTCACGTCCGACGTTTTCCCGCGTGCTGGCAAGCGCCCGCACCCAGGTCGCCAAGGCGCTGGCCGAGGGCAGCGCGCTCAAGATCGGCGGCGGCGACTACAAGCTGCTCGACTGTGCCAAGCTGCCCGCCAATGCGGAGCCGGCCGCAGCCACCCGCTCCGCCTGCCGCAATCATCGCCCGTCGCCGGGGAAATAGTGGCGATGCAGTTCCGCGGCCTTGGCGCGGGCGGCAGCCTGCAGCTTTGCGTGCTTGGACCTGAGCCACGCCTTGGCCGGATCGAGCCGGCAGACAATCGCCGAGGCCCGGCCCAAAAGCCAGTCCGACAAGCCCTCGCCGGTTGCGGGCCTGGGGCAATCGGGATCGCGCAGCCACACATAGATCGCCGGAATCACGAGCACGGTGAGCAGCGTGGAGGACGCCAACCCGAACAGCAGCGAAATGGCCAGTCCCTGGAAGATGGGATCGGTCAGGATGGTGGCGGCGCCGATCATGGCGGCCAGCGCCGTGAGCAGGATGGGACGGAAGCGCGTGGCGCCCGCGTCGAGCAACACCTCGCGCAAGGGCTTCTTGGCTTCTCCCTTGCCATGGCGGATGAAATCCACCAGCAGAATCGAATTGCGCACGATGATGCCGGCCAGCGCAATGAAGCCGATCATCGAGGTGGCGGTGAACGGCGCGCCGAACAGCCAGTGGCCCAGCACGATGCCGATCAGCGTGAGCGGCACCGGCGTCAGGATGACGAGCGGGAGCTTGAAGCTGCCGAACTGCGCCACCACCAGGATGTAGATGCCGAGCAGGGCGACGATGAACGCCGCGCCCATGTCGCGGAACGTGACGTACGTCACCTCCCATTCGCCATCCCACAACAGCGACGGTGCGCTCTCGTCAGCCGGTTGGCCGTGCAACAGGATCTGGGGCCGCGGCAGCGAACCCCAGTCGTGCTTCTTGATGAGGCTGTCGACCGCCAGCATGCCGTAGATCGGCGCTTCGTACTGCCCGGCAAGCTCCGCGCTGACGAGATCGGCGTAGTGCATGTCGCGCCGGAAGATCACGGGCGAGCCCGGCTCGCGCGTGACGCGCACCACGTCGCCCAGTTCGACCACCGCCTTGTTGCCGGGGATGGCGTTGGCGGGAACCGGCGTTGATTCCAGGGTGTGCGTCCATTCGAGTTCGCTCTTGGGCAGGCGGACGACGATCGGGATCGGGTCGCGGTCCTCGCCGCGATGCGAATAGCCCACCGGCACGCCGGAGAGCAGCGCCTTGATCGTGTCGTAGACGTCGCTTTGTTCGACGCCGAAGTATTCCAGCTTGTCCTGGTCGATGGTGATGCGCAGGCGTGGGCGCGGTGTCCCGTAGGAATCGTCGACGTCGACGATGTAGGGCACCGACTTGAAGAGCCTCTTCACCTCTTCGGCTTCGGCGCGGCGCGTCTTCGAATCCGGGCCGTAGATTTCGGCGAGCAGGGTGGCGAGCACCGGCGGCCCGGGCGGCACCTCCACCACCTTGATCACAGTCCCCGCCGGCATCTTCAACGCCGCGAGGTTGCGGCGCAGGTCGAGCGCGATGTCGTGGCTTTCGCGGCTGCGGTCGGACTTGTCGACCAGGTTCACCTGCAACTCGCCCAGCTCAGGGCTTTCGCGCAGGTAATAATGACGCACCAAGCCGTTGAAGTTGAATGGGGCCGGCGTACCGGCATAAACCTGGATCGACGTCACCTCCGGAAGCGACTTGGCGACGGCGGCGGCCTCGAACAGCGCACGGGCGGTGTCCTCCACCGAAGCGCCTTCGGGAAGGTCGACCATTACTTCGAGTTCGGATTTGTTGTCGAACGGCAGCAGCTTCACGGTCACGTTCTTGGTGACAAACAAGAGGCACACCAGGCCGGTCGCAACCGCAACATAGGTGAGGAACTTCTTGGCGTTCTCGCGGGACGCCACGATCGGCGCGGCGATACGGCGATAGAAGCGTCCGATGGCGCCTTCGGTGTGCGGCTCGTCGGCCATCGGGCCCTTGCCCCTGCCCGCCAATTTCAAGAGCGCCCACGGCGCCACCACCATGGCGACGAAGAACGAGAACAGCATCGCCGCTGACGCGTTGGCGGGGATCGGCGCCATGTAGGGGCCCATCATGCCCGAAACGAACATCATCGGCAGCAGCGCCGCGATCACCGTCAGCGTCGCCACGATGGTGGGATTGCCGACCTCGGCCACCGCCTGGATGGCCGCCTGAAGCCGCGTGCGGCCGTCGTTCATGTCCCAGTGACGCGCGATGTTCTCGATCACCACGATGGCGTCGTCGACCAGGATGCCGATGGAGAAGATGAGCGCGAACAGGCTGACCCGGTTGATGGTGTAGCCCATCAGATTGGCGGCGAAGAGGGTGAGCAGGATCGTCGTGGGAATCACGATCAGGGTGACCGCGGCCTCGCGCCAGCCGACGACGAAGCCGATCAAAAGGACGATGGAAATGGTCGCCAGGCCCAGGTGGAACAGAAGCTCGTTGGCCTTGTCGTTGGCGGTCTTGCCGTAGTCGCGCGTGACCTCGGCGTTGATGTCGGCTGGGATCAGGGTGCGGCGAAGGATGTTGGTGCGCGCGATCAGCTGTTCGGCCACGACCACGGCGTTGGCACCGTTGCGCTTGGCAAACGCGATGGAGACGGCGGGCGCGGTGGACCAGCCATCCTTGGCCGTGCGGTTGATCGACCAGACGTGATGCTCGGCGGGGCTGGGACCGATGATCACCTTCGCCACGTCGCGAACATAGACCGGCCGCCCGTCGCGCGTGGTCACCAGCAGCAGGCCGATATCGGGAAGCCCAGCGAGCGTTTTGCCGGCGACGGCCTCTACCATGCGGCCGTTGTCGCGCAGCTGGCCGGCGAGGAACGAGCGGTTGGCGCCCTGGATCTTGGCTTCGAGCTGCTGCAGCGTGACGCCGTAGAGCGCCAGCTTCTCGAGATCGGGCTCGACGCTGATCTCTTCGGCGGAGCCGCCGGCGATGTAGGTGAGACCGACATTGTCGACCTTGGCAAGCTCGGCCTGGACCTTGCCGGCCAGCGTGTAGAGGTCCTTCTCGTTCCAGCGCGCGGCAGCCTTGGGCTTGGGCGAAAGCGTCAAAACCTCGATGGCGACGTCGTTGATGCCGCGCTTGACGATCAACGGCTCGGGAATGCCGAGCGGAATCTTGTCGTAGTTCGCCCGAATCTTGGCCTGGACGCGGACGATGGCCTCGTCTTCGTTGGTGCCGGTCAAAAACCGCGCCGTGACCATCACGCGGTCGTCCTGCGTCTGGCTGTAGACGTGCTCGACTCCGGGAATGCCCTTGACGATTTCCTCCAGCGGCTTGGTCACGAGTTCGGCGGCGTCGGGCGCCTTGAGCCCGTCGGCGGTAACGAAAATGTCGACCATCGGCACGCTGATCTGCGGCTCTTCCTCGCGCGGGATCGTCACTACCGCCACGAGGCCGAAGATCACCGCCGCCAGAAGGAACAGCGGGGTCAGCGGCGAGCCGATGGTGGCCCGCGTGAGCTTGCCGGAGAAGCCGAGATTCATGGTGTGAGCAGCTTGTCGCCTGCGGAAAGACCGGAGAGAATTTCGAGACCGTCACGCTGGCCGGGGCGGTGGATCATCTGGCCGCGCTGGACGGGAACGTCGAGCGCCTGGCCGGCGCCCGCCCACAGCCGCGCATAGTCGATGCCCGAGCGGGTGATGATCAGGTTCGCCGGAACCACGATGGCCTGCCGGTTCCCGGCGCTGACCCAGACGCGGATGCGCTCGTTCACGAAATAGTCGCCCAGGTCCTGCACGGTGGCGTCGGCCACCACATGGCCGTTGTCGATCTGCGGATAGATCAGCTTGATCGTTCCATAGCGGGGGCCGCTGAGCCCAAGATCGGCGCCGTCGATGCGGATGGGATCGCCCACCTTGATGGCACGGGCGTGGCGTTCCGGGATTTCGAGCCGCAGCACGAAATCGCCCTGGGCCACGGTTGCCACCGTGTCGCCCGGCATCAGCACGGTGCCCGCGGTGACCGGAACCGTGATCACGCGGCCGGCGGTGGGGGCGAGAACCTCGCCTTCGGCCGATTGCTGCTGCACGACCGCCTTTTGCGCCGCCAGCGCGCGCACGTTCGACTGCGCAACGTTGTAATTGGTGCGCGCCTGATCCAGCGCGTTCTTGGAGATGGCGTTCGACGCGGCCAACCGCAAGTCGCGGTCGAGGTCTACCTTGGCCTGGGCGAACTGAGCCTCGGCCGCCGCAACCTGCGCGCCGTAGGAGCTTGCCTGCAGGCCCAGCTTGGTGTCGCTCACGGTGGCGATCACCTGGCCCTCGTCGACGTGGTCGCCCTGCTTCACCTTCAATGCGACGATGGTGCCGCCGATCCGGGCACGGGCGGGCACGATGTTGGCCGACTGGACCGTGGCGAAAACGGCCTTCTCGTCGGCGAGTGAAACGGAGCGCACGGTATAGGTCGGGGGCGGCGGAAGTGGCGGGTGCGGCGTGCCGAGGCCGAACAGCGACAGGATGCCGGCAAGGACGTTCATGGGATCACCTTTCAACCGGCAGACCGGCAGCCTTCCAGGCCTGGATGCCGCCCCGCAAATGGCTGTCGTGCGGCAATCCTGCGCGCTGGCACGCCGCCACGGCGCGAGCCGACCGGTTGCCGGCGGCGCACTGGAACACGATTGCCCGCCCGTTCGCGGGGGGAACCGCGCGCACGTCGAAGGCCGACAGCGGCAACGACACCGCGCCCGCGATCCGCTCGGCGGCAAACTCGTAGCGCTCGCGCACATCGACGAGCAGGATGGCGCCCTGCTGCATCAGCTTGGCCACGTCGCGCGGTTCGAGATTCTTCAGGTTCATTTGTGTGAGCTTCCCTTGGTGGGCACACAGATGCGGTTGGGTGCGCAGAAGATCTGATAGAGGGTCTCGACCAGCTTTCGGGCCGGTTCGCTGGCGATCGCATACCAGATGGTCTGGCCTTCGCGGCGCGTGGTGACCAGGCCGTCCTTGCGCAGCAGCGCGAGATGCTGCGACACGTTCGCATCGCGCAGATCGAGGAGATCGGCGAGTTCGCCCACCGAACGCTCCCCGTCGATCAATTGACAAAGGATTACAAGGCGATGGCGGTTGGCCATGGCCTTGAGCAGCTCTTCGGCCTGGGCGGCCTGATCCTGCATCTGGGCGGTATTTATCTTCATACTTGCGTATCTACGCAATTACGCATATATTGTCAAGTGCCAATGCGTTCGAGCGCGCGGCTGACCGCGGCGAAATCGCCGCGTGATGGGAGATGGGAATGGCGGAAGTCGTCGTGTTGGGCGCCGGCCTTGGCGGCACGATCATGGCGTATGAGCTTCAGGCGGCACTCAGACCGGGCGATCGCCTGACCGTGATCGGCCAGGACCGGCGATACCACTTCGTGCCGTCCAATCCCTGGGTCGCGATCGGCTGGCGCAAGCGCGAGGAAGTCGAGATCGACCTGAAACCCGTGATGGCCCGCAAGGGCATCGAGTTCATCGCGCAGGGTGCCAGGCGCGTGCATCCGGAAGAAAGGCGCATCGAGCTCAACGACGGCGGCAGCGTGACTTACGATTATCTCGTCATCGCCACCGGCCCCGAGCTTGCCTTCGACGAAATCCCCGGGCTCGGCCCCGACGGCTTCACCCAATCGGTCTGCCATGTCGATCACGCCGAGCGGGCGAACGCCGCGTTCCAGGAGTTTGCCGCCAATCCCGGCCCGATCATCGTCGGCGCGGTGCAGGGCGCGTCATGCTTCGGCCCGGCCTACGAGTATGCGCTGATCCTCGACACCGAACTGCGCCGGCGCAAGATCCGCGACAAGGTCCCCATGACATTCGTCACCTCGGAACCCTATATCGGCCATCTCGGGCTCGACGGCGTCGGCGACACCAAGGGCCTGCTCGAAGGTCAGTTGCGCGAGCGCCACATCAAGTGGATCACCAGCGCGCGCGTGGCCAAGGTCGAATCCGGCAAGATGACGGTGGAAGAGGTGGGCGAGGACGGCGCGGTGCGCAAGCTCCACGAACTCCGCTTCGTCTATTCCATGATGCTGCCCGCCTTCCGCGGCGTGGCTGCGGTGCGCGGCATCGATGGCCTGACCAACGCACGCGGCTTCATCGTGGTGGACAAGAACCAGCGCAACCCGAAATATCCCAACATTTTCGGCATCGGCATCGGCGTGGCGATCCCCCCGGTCGGGCCCACGCCCGTTCCGGTCGGCGTGCCCAAGACCGGCTTCATGATCGAATCGATGGTCACCGCCACGGCCCACAACATCGCCGCGCTTCTGAAGGGGGAACCGCCGGTCGAGGAAGGCAGCTGGAATGCCGTGTGCCTGGCCGACTTCGGCGACGGCGGCGTGGCCTTCGTCGCCCAGCCGCAGATTCTGCCGCGCAACCTCAACTGGTCGTCCAAGGGGCGATGGGTGCACTTCGCCAAGGTCGCCTTTGAAAAGTACTTCATCCGCAAGATCCGCATGGGCGAAAGCGAGCCGTTCTACGAACGCTGGATGATGGAAGCCATCGGCATCCGGCGGTTGACGCGCGAAAGATGACCGGAAGGAGCAGGCGATGAACATCGACAAAGCGGTATTCATGTTCGCCGGCGTGATCGTGCTGGCGAGCGTGGCGCTGGGCGCTTTCGTCAGCCCGTGGTGGTTCCTGCTGTCGGCCTTTGCCGGGCTCAACATGTTCCAGGCGGGATTTTCGGGCTTCTGTCCCGCTGCCAAGCTGTTCGCCTGGATCGGGCTCAAGTCCGGCCCGGCGTTCAAGGGCCGCGATTGACCCGCCAATCGGCGAAGCCGGCTTGGTCCTTCAGTGCGTCTTCGTTGTCCGCCTTTTCCCGTGGCCGGCCGATGCGTCGGCTTGGGTCAGTTGCACCGCCGTCTCGGCGACGTAGTCGCGGAATTGCGCCTCGCTTGTGATCCCGCCACCCTCCTTCACCCAAGCTGCCGCAGCCGCGTAGCGCACGTGGGCCGGGTTCTTGAACAGCACAAACAGGCTGCGCCCGTCGTCGCCGGTGCGCGTCACGCCCGCCACGGGATAGAAGAACGCCATCCCGACGACGTCCTTGCCGTTTTCGCTCTGCCGGCCCCAGGTGGCAAAATAGCCCCAGCCCGACTTGGGCGACGACTTGATCAGCACGGTGTCGGGGTACTTGCCGATGCCGGCGACCAGCGGCGTGCCGCGCGAGGCGGAAGCCGTGACCTGCATCAGCCGCGATCCGGCACGGATGGCGTAATGCGCCGACAGGTTGAGACGGCGCTTTCCCACCGTGAAGCCGGTGTCGTCGATGCGCAGGCGGGCGAATGCCGGCCCCGGCTCCTCCACCGTTGCGACGATGCGCTTGGGATCGTCGAGCTGCCTTGCCATGCCCTTGTCGAGCACGCCCAGGCCGCCCGCGCCCAAGCTGTCGCCGACGTGCCAGAAATCCATGCCCCAGTCGGACTCGTCGTGATAGCTGGGGCCGCCCTGCCCGATCGCGTTGAGCACGATGCCCGGCTCTTTCTTGCCGAACACGTCCACGGCGTTGCGCTTGTCGAGATAGACGCGATAGCCGATGCGATCGGATTCGATGCCGGCGCCTTCGATCGGAAACAGCTTGTCGTGGATGACGTGATCCTTCGGCACTTCGATCGACGAAACTTCGCGGTATGCGCCATCGATGAAAGCCGGAATCGTGGCGTGGGCGATGCGCAAATCCGCCTCATCGGCGAAGAAGGCCGGCTCGTCCCAGCTTAGGACCGAAATGGGCGCCGCGGCCGCGCCGAGGCCGGACGGCTGGAAGAGCAGCTCCAGCTTGTTCTGCGAGCGCCACAGCACCGGATCGTAACGGGGTTCCCAGATACCGGGGTTGTCGTCGACCAGTGGCGCCTGCGACCAGTGGGTCCTGTCCTTCGACCAATAGACGGTCAGCCGGTTGCTCCGATCGGTCACGGGCCTGCCGGCAGCGGCCGACCGCGTTACGATGAGGGTGCGGCCGTCGGCGTCGGTCAGCACCAGCGGGCGGCCCATCTCGCGCACTCTTGTGCCGGTTCGATCGGCCGCCTCGATGGCGCCGCGATGCGAAACCTGGGAAATCCGCCACGCCGTTCCGTCGTTCCACACCAGCATGTACTGGCGGGCGGCGCTGCCATGATCTAGGCCCGGCGACCACCAGGTCGCGATCTGTGGCCGGCCGGCAGCGTCGATGGTCATGCTGGTCTGGTTGATCAGGTTGCTGCCGGCGGGCAGAGAGACGATCTTGGCGTGCGCATCGGCGCTGGCGCGCGTGATGGTCCTGCCCATCGGCGTGCCGTCATAGGCGTGCCAGGTTCTGCCGCCGTCGGCCGAGCGGGCGATGTAGATGTCGTGATTGGTGGTCCAGTCGGGCGTCTCGCGGATCGTCCAGCTCACGAACAGCGTGCCTTTGGCATCGAAGACGAAACCGTTGAAATAGGCGTTCATGCTGGTCGAGATGCCGTCGACCATCGGACTTGCCACGCGCCGCCACGCCCTGGCCCGCTCGTCGTAGCGGTTGAGGTACTGGTTGCCGTTGCCCGATCCGCCCCCGGCGCCGCCATTGCGGTAGGTGAACATGAGCGTTCCGTCGGGCGCGTGGAGGAACTCGGGATAGGTCACCTCGTTCTCGTCCTTGCCGGTCATCCTGGCGGGGGCCACGGCGAGCGCGGGCCCGAAGGACTTGCCGAGGACCGTTTTTGCGCTGATCGCGTAGTTCAGCGGCACGTTGTGCATGCCCCAGGACAGGTGCAGGCGGCCCGAACGATCGACCGCGGCGGCAATGATGTTGTGATCGTCGCGCGCGCCGGTGTTCGAGAACTCGTCCGGAACCGACAGCGGCGTCGCCGCGACCTGCCAGCCCGCCTCCGGCGCCCGGCGTGCGACAAGCAGCGGAACCCGCCCGTCCTTGGCCGCGCCGTAGAAAACCGCGAATTGATAGCTCCCGGCGCTGAACAGGTTGTTGCGCGCCATGGACACGGAATTGATGCCGCCGACCGCGTAGGCGCTATCGTCGATCGTGGTCTGTTTCACAGTCGCCGTCGCGGCGTCGGAGAGCGCCAGCTTGACCATTTCGGAGCCGGCAAACAGGAACGCGCCGACGCCGTAGAGCTGGGTGTCATCGGCGTGCACGGCATCGGGACCGGCGCCGATCGGCTGCACCCAGCCGAGCTTGCCGTCCGCCGCCACGGCCTTTGCCAGCGCCTGCCAGCCGCGCATCGCCGCCGCGCGGTACACGGGCTCCGGCAGCAGGCCAGTGCGCACGCCGTAAGCAAGCCCGTAAGTGTAGAATCCGGTGCCGCTGGTTTCGGGTGGCGTGTTCTCCGGCGGCGCCAGGAGCGAGACCGGCCAGGTGCCGTCGGGCTTCTGCAGCGCCACAAGCCGGGCCGACATTTCGCGGAACAACGCCACGTAGCGCGCGCGCGAGGGGTAATCAGAATCCATCAGTTGCAGCATCCGCGCCAGGCCGGCATAGACCCAGCCGTTGCCGCGGCTCCAAAAGATCTTCTCGCCATGCTCGCCGCGCCGGGTGAAGAAACGGCTGTCGCGCGCGAACAGATGCTCACCCTTGTCGAACAGGAAGTCGGTCGTCGCCCAGAACTCGCGGTCGGCATAGTCGAGGTATTTGCGCTCGCCCGTGGCGGCCGACAGCGCCGCGAACGTCGGCGGCCCCATGAACAGCGCGTCGGCCCAGCACCAGCGCAGCTGGCAGGCGCTTTCCTGGAACGGCGGCGGATTGCCGCCGAAATCGAGCGGCACCTTGGGCGATGCCGCGATGATGGCGTCGAAACGCGACTTCAGCGCGGAAATCGCCTCGGGATCGCCGGTGCGCTCGTACGCCCACACCCAGCTCCGCCCGATGACGTAATCGTCGGCGTGAAAAGGTCGCCGCTCCAATTCCCAGCCCTGCCGCTCGCCATGGGCCACGATCGCCTCGGCGAAGCGCGGATCCGGTGAAACGTCGGCCAGCGCCGTCATCCCGTCGAACAGGGCGCCGTAGACCCAGCCGCGCGGCGAGGCCTGGTCGTTCGGCTGCGCCGGGACGTAGGCCACATCGAGATGGTTGAGTTGCCAATTCGCGACCTTTTCGGTGAGCGCCAGGATCTCACCGGACTTCTCCGCCGCTGCGGGATGCGACAGCAGAACCAAAGCGGCAATGGCGGCGGCTATCTTTCTCATCGAAATCCCCATGCAGGATGTGGCCAAGGGCGCGCGGCGTTACGGAATAAGAGCGGCGCAGCCAAGTCAATCTTCGAGCGCGTGGTCCCTTGTGAAAGCCGCCCCGGCGAAGGCGCGCTTGGCTGTCCAGTCCTCCGCTGGCGCCGTCCAGAACGAGTCGCTTGCCGGCAGACCCAGCGGCAACAGGCTCTCGGTCGCGATGTACATGCTGCCGTTGTTGCTGTAGATGTCGGCAATCTCCGGCTGGTGGCCCGAAAACCCGATGGTGAGGTAGCCGTCGGCCGTGAAATTCGTGGGGCTGGCGAAGATGCGCCGGTGCACGGCCGTCATCGCCGCGCGCACGCGCCCTTCCGGCAGCGCAGCGGGCAGCGCCTTGCGCCATGCCAGCAGCGCCAGCGGTTGGAACACCGCCGTGCGATAGGTCGCCGAACGGCCAACCGGCGGATAGGTACCCTCCGGCGAAATCAGGCGCTCGAGATGCTCGCCGAAACGCTGCATCCGCTCCACGGCATGGTCGTGAAGCTCCGTGAACGAGAGGCCGTTCAGCTTCTCGCCGGATTTGACCATGACCTCCAGGATTTCCACCAGCATCGGATGGATGACGTAGGAATTGTAGTAGTCGAAGTGGAAGCGCGGGCCGTCGCTGTACCAGCCGTCGCCCACGTACCACTCGTTGATCTTGCGGATTGCCAGACCGATGCGGATCGGATCGTAGGCCTCGCCGATCGACAGCAGGAATGCCTCGTTCATGGCGGCGAACAGGAGCCAGTTGGTGTAGGGCGGGCCGACGCGGCGCAGCAGCTTCAGCTCGGTGACGATGCGCGCCTTCGTCCTCCTGTCGAGCGGGTCCCAAAGTTGCCTGGGCGCTCGCATCAGTGCGTTCGAAAAATAGGCCGAATCCACCAGGGGCTGGCCTTCCTTGCGCCACAACAGGTAATCGGGGCTCTTGGGATCGACCGAATGGGCGTAGCTCGCCAACGCCCACTGGGTCAGCTTTTTCCGCTCGGCCGCTTCCGGCGTACCGTCGTCGGGCAGGGCGAGCCACGGCGCCATTCCCGCGATCAGGCGGCCGAAGCACTCCAAATAGGTCACGCGCCGGTCGCGCCCGTCCCAGATCGGACTGAGTTCGACGGTCATGTTCTTCTGCAGCATGCCCTTCGACATGTTGGCGAGGACGGGGGTTGCGATCTTCGTCAGAAGCCCGCGCCAGTATTCTCGGTCGTTCGTGGCTGGCTCGCTGGCGGCGGCGGAGCGTGCCGCGGCCATGCCGGCGAGGGGCCCGAGAACGGCTGCCTTGATGAAGTGCCTTCTTTCCATTTTTACCTCGATGCGCCCGGCGGCGCGCCTCCAAAAACAAATGCGAGCGATACCGTCGCCCGTATCGCTCGCCAAGTCGTTATCCCGGGGGAGGGGTCCCGAAGACAACAAGCACAGGGGTGTTTGAACCGCGACTGCCCCGCATTTCCGCGTACCCGGGAAGGGGCGGACAAACTGCCCGCCCCGCCCGCACGTGCGTCTAAAGATGTCCGCGGATAGAGATCATGTAGTTCCGACCGTGGACATAGTCTTGGAAGGTGTGAGCCCTCGGATCGCCAAAGCCGGCATAACGCTGGCCGATCTGGGAGTTCTTCCCGGTCCCGTCCATCAGCACCTCGATATCCTGGGCGTTGAGCAGGTTCGCAACGTCGAACCTGACCTCGGCCCAATCGGTGATGGCATAGCCGGCTTCGACATCGAGCGTGCCGCGGGCCAGCGCCCAGATTCGCGTGTTGGACTTGTAGTAGTTGAGGTTGTCGAGCGAATCGTCGGCGCCGAACTTGGATCGCCAGTTGTACGACAGTCTCAGGCTGATGCCGTTCTTCTCGTAATAACCGGTGGC
>Ga0335085_10002804_pt1 | contig 31714 bp, 18 predicted proteins | sample Lox_Sample_45_FD_206712 | JGI IMG/M metagenome (GOLD analysis project Ga0335085, IMG submission 206712) | Soil microbial communities from Loxahatchee National Wildlife Refuge, Florida, United States - Lox_Sample_4.5 | ecosystem: Environmental > Terrestrial > Soil > Wetlands | place: USA... | reverse complement strand
CTCCGGCACATAGTAGATGCCGTACGAACCGCGGATCACCGTATTATGGTTGAGCTGGTAGGCCACACCTACGCGCGGGCCCAGGTCATTATAGACCTGGTTGAACAGGGCCGAGGGATAGCCGGCGGGATTAGCCTCCTGCCAGGTCAAACCTGTGGCGGCCCACGCATCAAGGGCGGAGGGCGGGGAGCCGAGTGCAGTCATGGGGATGTAGCCGGGGGTCAGCACCTGGAAACGCTGGTCGGGCTGGTACGGCAGCACCAGCCGGTTTCTAGCCTCACTGTAAGGCGTAAAGTAATCCCAGCGTAGTCCCAGGTTAAGGGTCAAGCGTGGGCTGACTTTGATCTTGTCGTTGACATACAACCCTATTTGGGTCTGGCGAAAGTAGAAGAATCCGCGGTTATACTGGTTCGACAGGTAATCCGGAGTGCCCAGCATCATTTCGGCAAATCCGCTGCCGGTGTCGGGGAATGCCGATAAGTTGGACTGATCGAAAAGCGTCGTGTACGCCGGACTCCATCCGATGTTCCCCTGCGCTTGTTGAAGTTCCTCGATGTTGTTCTGCTCCTTGCGGCCACGGAACCCGAACTGAATAGTGTGCTTGCTGTGGGTCCAGGTGACATTGTCCTCCACCGATTCGCTGGTCATATGCTGCTGTTTGTTGTTGTCCGAGTCCCACCCCATGTAGGAGGCGACCTCAGTGGTGTACATGGTGGGCCATCCCGTAACATTGAAGGGATTCGGCGTGCCCAACTGCTGGTCCCAATTGGTGAAGTCTGCCGCGGTTCCGCTATGGTTGGGTTCACGCAGAACTCCCACCAGCAATTCGTTCAGCCAGTTGGGGGAAATGGTCCGGTTATAGTTCACGGCCACGTTCGTGGTGCCGTAGTTGCGCACGCTGCTTCCCATCCCCGATGTGGGGTCGGCGGGGTTGGCAAAGTAGCCCCCCTCGCGGAGGGACGTCAGGGAGGCGCGCGTATAGCGTACGGAGAGCCGGTCCTTGTCCGAAATGTTCTGATCCCATTTGATCGTAGGAGAGCCGTTGCTTTGGGTTTGGGGGTACGTGTTCGTGAAGTTCTCTGCGACAAAAGGATTGTTACTGTTGGAAGGAAGTGCGGTCAGGCCTTTCAAAGCCATTGCGGTCTGGCTAAAGGGCTCGGTGAGTTGATTGTTGGGGAACGGGGTCCTTGCAAAGGTTCCGGGGTCGGTGGTTTTGGGGTTGTAAATGACGATGGCCGTATCACCCCCGATGCAGCCTGGGCCCGAACCCGAACACGTGTTGTTGATGTCAACGGCGTTGCTCAGGTCGCCTTGCCACATGGCGGCGGTAGGGACCCAAGGTTGAAGGGGTGTTCCGGACCGCTGGCGAGAACGTAAGGCTTCATAATCAAAAAACCAGAAAGACTTGTCCTTCCCGTTATAGACGTGCGGAATGTAAACGGGACCGCTCAGGTATCCCCCGAACTCATTGCGGATCAGCAGGGGTTGCACAAAACCTACGGTCGGGTCCGTCCGCAGGCGCGCGACGCCAATAACCGTATTGTCGCGGAGATATTCGTAGCCGGCGCCGTGTAGCTGGTTGGTGCCGCTGCGGGTGGCCATGATGACCGTGGCAGGTTGGTCGTAACGGGCATCCGAACCCACGGTGTCAACGCGAAACTCCTGAACGGTTTCGATTCCGGGCTGCACATTGACAAGGCCGCCGCCGAAGCGATTCACCAGCGTCACGCCATCCATGTTGATGTCGAGGGCGCCGACTTTCATGCCATTCACGCGGGCGCCTCCCGAGCCGCTTTCGACGCCGGCGGTAAGATTAAACAATCCACCGATTTGGCGCCCATTCAAGGGGAGATCACGGATCTGGGCGGATTCTTTGATGTCGGCCACGGCCCCGCTTTGGGTTTCAATCGGCGCAACGGCTCCGGTAACCTCGACCACAGTCGTTGTCTTCCCCACTTTTAGTGCAGGATTGATCACGGCGTTCTGGCCGACGGCAAGGGTGAAGGTGCTGACCCACTGCTGAAATCCTTCCTTTTCGACCACAAGTTTGTATTCGCCGATGGGCACCGCACCGAAGTGGTACATTCCCAAATCGGAGCTTGGTTCCTTGTTCGTAGTTCCTGTCGCTACACTGGTGAGGGTCACATTCGCGTTCGGAACGATCGCCTGGCTTAAATCCGTGACCGTTCCGCTGACCGTTCCCTGGCCGGTTTGGGCCAATGACAGGGGAATTGAAAGAAGGGATGCAACCAGGCACAAGCCAAGAAGTGCCGTTAGCTTTGTGACGGTCGAGTTGCAATGAGCCGTGTCATACTCATGCTTGTTCATGATTCCGTTCCACCATCCTCTCTCTGTGGTTCGACCCTTATTTAATCCGACGCGCCAATCGTGTAGTTATTGCAGTGTTGCTGGCCCTCTCACTCCCAGAGGGTAGGGCATCCGAGGTTACAGGGGTTAACGATTTCCACCATCATGAGACTGCTGCATCCGTTGAATACGTCAATCGCGGGGGAAAGTCAAGGGAAAAAAAAGAAACTAAAAGAAAGCCGAATGAAGATAAAACTGGTGCAATCGGCCTTACTTGTTGGGATATGCCCCAACACCCATTTCAAACCCCTATGAATCCCCCGCTACCCTCGTAGGCGAAATGTCGCCGGAATCACCTGCCCGGTGGCTAGATCGTGGGCGGTCAAATTCCACTGCCCCTTGGGATCGGTGTAAGCGAAATCGAAGCGCTCCTGGTGCGCGGCGGATTCCACCCGCACATTGCGTGAGTACAAATCGCATGCCTCACCCGCTGGCGCCGTGAACTCCAGGCGAATTACCCGGCAAGTTCCTTCCGGCAGAAGTGCGTCGCCCTGCATGGTGATGATCAGCGGATTGCCTGCCTGGACTTCCTTCGGAACTCTCACGTGAAGCGGGGGGACCGCCTTGGGCGCGCGTGTCATCACCAGCGGGCTCCAGGCATCAAGGCGCAACTGGACCTCCGCCGTTTCTCCCAAATCCTTTTTCCCGCGAATGTCGTAGGTGGGAAGGGCGGAAGGCCAGGAAATGGTGACCTGGGCATCCTTTTCCAAAAACGAGTTGTCAATGCTTCCCGCCCACTCGCGCTCCGGTTTGGTGGGGAGGCTGCCCCAACCGCCATCGTCAAACTGGGGGTTACGAAAGACCGCCAGGTGCTCAAATCCGCCATTGGCAAAGCGGACCACTTCTGTTCCCGGCAGCCTTTTGCCCGCGGTATCCAGCACGCGAACCTGGGGCTCAATGTGAGCGACAGCGAAAATCTGCTCCACAATTTTGGGCAGGCTCGTCACCGAATTCTCTTGCAGCCGGTCGTAGGGATAATGCCCGGTCTCGACATTCATGAACACGGCTTTCCCTTTGCCGAACTGGTTCACGATGATCAGCGGCACCGGGCCGCTTTGAGCAAGCGCTTTCCCGCTAGTTACGCTAAGGGTTTCGTCGCCCACCAGCAAGCTGAGCTTTTCCCCTTTGAGGTGCAGGGAATCCATGTCATCGATGCCGCTGACGCCGGATCCTTTCGCCTGGCCTTTCACGTGGGTGACGCCGAACACGTCGTCGAGTTGGCCGCGGCCCAAGTCACGTCCGTGCTCATTCATTGTCGCCACGCGATAATCGGCCACCAGCACTCCTCCGGCGTTGACGAATTCCCGAATCTGCTCCACTTCCAGGGCGCTCACGGCCAGCGATTGCGGCAATATGAGAATCCGGTATTCGCCCTTGCCCAACTCTCCTTCCTCAATCTGTCCCCGCCCCACAAATTTGTATTGCAGGCCGAGGTCCTCAATTACCTTCGTCCAGCCGTTGCGCACCGCGATGAAGTGGCTATCATGATCCCCGCCGCTGTGCACCGGCCATTTCCGCGCGTTGGCGACGTTGTCGAGCAGCCAGTGGACTTGCATCGAGGGTTGGGAGTAATGAATGGCGATGCCATCGTGCAGCCGGCGGCTGTTAGAGATGAGCTTGCCGATTCCCGCGCGGAGTTCGCGGAAGGTCGCGGCGAAAGTCATCGCCGATGGGGTGATCTCGCCGGTCTTTTGATCCACGAATGCATACTCGGGGATATTCGCGTCCCAAATTATTGATCCCCGATGGTGGTGGAACAGCCCCCACCAGATGGACAGTGGGGCGCGCTTCTGCTCCTGGCGGTCCTCGTCCGTCAGCGGCGTACCGGGCTTGTGATTGAATCCGTGGGTAGAAAGCATGATGACGTTGGGGTTGAGCGACCGGATCACTTCATCGCTGTTGCCGCCGTTGTAGGGTTCAATCACATCCACAACCTTGACGACGTTCTCGTAGTTGTACCATCCGAAAGGAAACGGCGACTGTCCGCCTTCGGTGGCGCAACGCGCGTGGGGATCTTCCGCCTGGCAAGTGGCGCGGGCGCGCCCAATGGCGTCGGCAAAGGTCTGGTCCATAAAGTTGCGGAAGTCGCACCAGGGCGAAACATTCCAGCCTTCCGTGGAGCGGACTCCGGAAAGCTCCTGGTAGAAACGATTGAGGAATGTGACCACTTCCCCCCAAGACTTAAAGCCCGCCGGGTGTTGTTCGGCTCCCCACCCTGTGTGCGTTCCCCACCGCTCATTGGCTTTCTCGATGGGTCCCAACCCGGCACGCAAAGCCTCTTCCGAGAGATCCGGGAATGAGCGGGCATCGCGCAACAGGGCGAGGACCGGTTCCCACTGCTCGCTTTCGGAAGTTCCATGCCGAGGGGAGGGAAAATTGGTCCCCCAGGCTTTGTTCACACCCGCCAGGCCTCCATATTTCACTTGCAGGGCCGCCACCGCTACGCGATCGAAGGCGCAATCGGTGGTGGTGTAATTGATCATCAAGTTGCGCTTGGCCCATTCCGATCCGTTGCGCAGGCTTTCGTCATCCCAGTGCGTGGCTTCGCCGGGCGCCCATTCACTGGCCAGCGCCCCCACGTGCCCGTACATCTTCCGCAGATACTCGGCGAATTTGATAGTGCAAAAGGTGGAGTGGCAAAAATCATTGGGGCGAATCTGGTCGCCTTGTCCGAGCTCATCAGCGATGTTGTAAAACAATGGCCGGAAGGCGCGGTGAATGCGCACGTATCGGGTCAAGTGGTCGTTGACGTATTCATCGGTCTTGGGATCGTTGATGCAGGGCTTACGCACCCATAGGTCCATGTTGTTGCGATCGAGCATGACCTGGTTCAGCAGACCCCGCCAAAGTGGTTGATCCTTATGGTAGATGGCGAAGACTTCCCACATGAGCTGCTCGACATAAAAATTAAAGTTGTTGTCGAGCACAGGGTCAGTGGCTTCCTTGTAAGCGATGGTTGCATCCACGCCCACTTTGCGAAGCTGATTATAAAAACCGTCGGGATAGTGCGCCCAACTGATGACGTGAAAGTCATCCCAGGGTTGGGGGGCAGGTGAAAACATGAATTGCGCGCCCACGGTCTGCTCGACACCGTTCACCCAAACGCGAATCCAATTCCGGTACGTGAAGCCAGGGTCAAGTTGGAATTCGAAGTTCTGCCGCGCGACGCCGGATTTGGACGTCGGCAATTCCTTTTCACCAACGGCTCGCCCAAAACTGTCGAGCCAGCGAACCACCACCGGTCCGTCGGCGGGAAGGCGAAAGTGCACTTGGCCATTAACCACCGTGCCCGCGTTATAAAGTTCTTTGTCCAAAATAACGCGCGCCACAACGGAAGACGCCCCTCCCGCGGCCTGGTCCTGCGCCACGGCTGGCGAGTAGTTGCCCATCATGGCGCCCGCCACCGGAGCGGCCAGGGCCGTGCGTAAGAAGTTTCGGCGTGATGGAAGGTGTTCGTTGTCCATATCTCCCCCGATGCGAAAGGTGTGAGGACTCATCCTCACCGAGCAAATCCAAGGCTCTCGGTTTTTTTCGCTTTCTTTTTACTATGATTCGTTTCGAATGTCAAAAAACACAGCCGTCGATGGCTCGCGCGATCATGGGGCTTTTGCCCTCGTGGCGAATGCCGCCGGGGCGGTCGTTCAATATAAGGGGTGGCAGTGAGAACTCGGTCACCGCCCTGAGGCCGCCAAATCACGGCGTCAATAATATGACAGTGGCTTTGCCGTGCTGGGGGATTACCAGCTTCAGTGTGTCGCCGTTGCGAAGAGGTTTGAGCGGCCACCATTGATTCAAATCAATAGCGGTGGCGCGAATGTTCGTCATTCGTTCAGCGTCCCGCAAGCGGCAGATGACCTCCAGGTTTGCATCGGAGTTATCGACTTTGCGAAGGTGCCGCCAGGCTGACACCATCCTAATCATCATGGAACCATTGTTCAGGCGGAAAATATTCCCCGCCGTGTAGGGAGGCAGTTCCAGGGCTTGCGGGTGGAAGATCCACCTTAGCGCTTATGGGGCGACCCCCCGAGAATCATCGGACGGTCACAGCGGCAAGCCCCGAATGGGCGCGCCATTCAAAGTCGTGCCACATTCGCCCTCGAAGATGCCCCCCCATCCCGATTGACGGCATCAATCCAGACCATGGTCCTGTTGAAACTACCTCATGCTATGATCTGGCGCTAAGATGCCGTGTGGAAAAGGAGTCGATGCATGGGCGCTTTCTGGAATGAAATTAAGCACTCGCTGCAAATGTTTTACAAGAACCCTGGCTTTACTATCGCCACGGTTGCCGCTTTGGCGCTGGGCATCGGAGCTAACACCGCCATCTTTACGGTGGTCAATGCGGTTCTACTCAAACCGCTCACCTACCCCGATGCCGATCGCTTGGTCGAGTTCTTTCACAATCCGGTCAGTGGCGGCAGACTTCTTGCTTCCAACCTTGCCTCAATTCCGATGTTTCATCTCTATCAGCGGCAGGCCAGCGCATTCCAGGACGTTGCCGCTTACGACTTCACCAGCCCCGGATTCAACCTCACCGGTGACCGGCCCGAACAACTCCACGGCATTCACGTTACTGAGGGCTACTTCCGTCTCTTCGGCGCCCAGGCCATGCTGGGCCGCACCTTTACGTTGCTCGAGGACTCGCCCCACGGCGGCAAGGTGGTGGTGCTGAGCTATGGATTTTGGCAGCGCCGCTTCGGCGGCGATCCGGCCATCGTCGGAAAATGGCTCTCGCTGGGCAATGAGCCTTATACCATCGTGGGCGTGATCGGGAAGGAGTTCTTCTCCGACCCCGATGCGGACATCTGGTTGCCCTTTCAGTTTGAACCCGAAAGCACGAATGGAAACCAATACTTTCAGGCCGCCGCACGTCTCAAGCCCGGCATCACGCTCGCCGTCGCCAACGCGCAAATGAAGCTCGCGACCGAAGAGTACTACCGCATCTTTCCCCGCAGCAGCCCCACCGAGGGGGAGATATTTGCCGTTGAGCCCCTGCGCGACTTGATCATTGGTGACGCGCGTCGATCGCTGCTGCTTATGCTGGGAGCAGTGGGCTTGGTGCTGTTGATCGCCTGCGCGAACGTCGCCAATCTCTTGCTCGTGCGTGCCTCGGGACGCAAACGGGAGTGGGCCATCCGCTCCGCGCTGGGCGCCAGCCGCGGGCGCATTGTTCGCCAGTTGCTGACAGAAAGTGTGCTGCTCGCGGTCGCGGGCGCCGCGCTGGGCCTGATTCTGGGGTTTGCCGGCGTGCGCGCACTGCTCGCCGTCAGCCCCGCGGGTCTGCCCCGCCTCGGCGAAAACGGCTCCGCCGTGGCCATGGATTGGCGTGTCCTCGCCTTCACCCTCGCCGTGGCGCTGCTCACGGGCATTCTGTTCGGGCTTTTCCCCGCCTTTGCCGCCTCGCGCACTGACCTGAACACTTCGTTGAAGGAGGGCAGCAATCGCTCCGCCACAGGATTCCATGCGGGCAAGACCCGCTCGCTGCTGGTCACGAGCGAGGTCTCACTGGCGCTGGTGCTGCTGATCGGCGCGGCTCTGCTGATCCGCACCTTTATTTCCCTGCGCGCGGTCTCTCCCGGCTTCGACTCCCACAACGTCCTCACGGCCGAGATGTCCATGACCGGCGCGCTCCTGCACACAACGGCGGGCATCGCTCAGCTCTCCCGGGACACTCGCAATCGGCTCAATGCGATCCCCGGGGTGGAAGTGTCGGCGTCGACGGTCTGGTTGCCCAACCAGGTCGATGACGGTATGGCCTTCCAAATTGCCGGACATCCCGAAAAGGGCTGGATGGGCGGCCGATGGATGAGTGTTTCGCCCGGCTATCTGAGTGTCTTCAAGATTCCCATCCTGCGCGGGCGCGATTTCCGGGAGACCGATACGCTCGCGGCTCCCGGCGTGGTGCTCATCAATCAGGCTTTGGCCAACAAATACTGGCCCCACGAGGACCCCGTCGGCCAGTACATCCAGATGGGCACGGGTATGGGGGTGCAAGCCAACGAACCGCCGCGGACCATCATTGGTGTGGTGGGCGACACCCACAACAACGGCCTCAGCCACCCTCCCGATGCCATGATGATGGTTCCTACGGCGCAGGTGGTGGACTGGTATGCCGCGGCTTACTCCGACACCTCCGCGATGATCTGGGTAGCGCGCACCCGCGGCGACCCCCATCAGGCCTTTGCTGCCTTCACCGAGCGGTTGCGCCTCGGTAGCGGAGGACTTCCGGTGGCGCATCTCCGCACCATGGAGGAAGTGATAGGGCGTTCCACGGCCCGCCAGGGCTTCAACATGCTGCTGCTCACCATCTTCGGCGCCGTGGCGCTGGTTCTCGCCGCCATCGGCATCTATGGCCTGATGGCCTACTCCGTTGGGCAGCGCACCCAGGAGATGGGCATCCGCATGGCGCTGGGCGCCGACCGATCTGCCATCCGCAAGCTCGTGGTGTGGCACGGCGTGAGGCTGACTCTGGTGGGCGTGGCGGTGGGCATCGCCGCCGCCTTTGCCCTGACCCGGCTCATCGTCAGTATCCTCTTCGGCGTCAAGCCCTGGGATCCGGTGGTATTCATCTCTGCGCCGCTTATCCTTTCCGCTGTGGCGCTGCTCGCCGTCTGGCTGCCTGCCACGCGCGCCTCCAAACTTGACCCCATGCAGGCGTTGCGCATGGAGTAATTTGGAAGTCTTGATTGTTGCAATCGGCCGCCGAAAACGGACGGCTGCCAAAAGCTGCCGGGCTGAAGCCGGCCTCTAGAATGGGCGTCCGCCTGTCTAAGAAGCTCGCTGTCTGCCGTTTTCCGCCTACTATCTACTGCGGGCGGGCAGCCCTCCAAAGAGCCTGAACACGGTAAGAAAGAGGGGTTAATGGGTCGCCGTGGGCCGCCTAGCATAGCCGTTAATTATTTTACTTGACAACTCCACGCAGGTAGGCTATATTTGGCGGGTGAGGATCGGCGCTGGTCGGGTCATGGCGCGGGCTCGCAAGTACGCTCGAAGCGAGTCGGGGTGACGATTGGAGTACGGCCTTCGCTTCTTCACGCTCGGGAGAGGCGCTGGCCGTGGTTGGGGCGGGCAGTGGCACCGTTGAACCTTGTAGCTGCGAGTTTATCCGTCAACTGACGGGGCAAATGGCGGTATAAAGCCGCCTCTACGGCACGCTCTACTACTACCTGCATGCGGAGCACGAAGGGACCTATGATGCAGTTCTTCCTAGCCTCAAGAGCCCCAAGTTCCACGGCGACTTCGTGTCCCTCATGCGACATTGTGTCCAAAGCTGAGAACATCTTGAAAACAAAGAGTTGGAAGAGGGGTTTTTCTTTTGCCAAAGCTGAGAACATACTGAAAAAAAGCCGGTTACAAAAAACCTTGGGGACTCTCAAATAGCCTGGCAAAATGACCGCCGGAAGAAACTGCCCGGGGCCGGTGACCGGCGCCGGGAAACGCCCGTGTGGTAAGATACCTGGGCTAGCTAAACGATGCAGGGGAGCTCGGGCCGCCATCCGGGATTTCCAATCGCCGATCTCACAAAAGCAGTGACACATGACGGTTGGCAAGCAAGTTTAGCGACCTTTCTTAATCGAAAACCCGAAATCGAAAATCCAGAATGGCCCGATGAATCGATGATTCAACCGCCCGATTACCGGCTCACTCGATCTCCCAATCTCCGTATAGCCCGCCCCGGGGGTTTTTCTCCCATCACCTGCACCAAGTAGGTTCGTTCCAGGGAACTGTCGCATTCTATGAAGTTGATGGTTTGACGGGAGCTGCGCGGTTGACCGCGTCTTTTGGCTCAAGCCAACGTCCCTTTCCGCCGAAGATAAGGTTGAGGGACAAGGTTCGGGCCGGGCGTGTGTGCCTTCGGGCCTGGGCCCGCGCCCAAACCTGCCAGTGGCATGAGTGCAGGGGAAAGGAGAGGATCCAGGTGCAGGCCTTTCGTGAATCGGGGATTCGCTACCGGCTGATGTGGTTCCTCATGCTTACCAGCAGTGCCGCTCCGGTGGCGGCATTCGTGGCATTTGGCATTTGGGGATCCGTCTATCTGCGGTCCGATTCGGAGGAATGGGTCGACTGGCTTTGGCGCAATGCGCCCATTGTCCTGATGGCGACGCTAGCCTCAACCGGGGTGGCCTTGTTCCTTTCTCGCCGGTTGCAGCACCTTGTTTCCGACCCAATCGCGGCCCTGGTCCAGACTAGCGCGGCGGCATTAGGGGAAGCGAAACTCTCCCCCCATCCTGCCGAGCCGTGCCCTGACGAACTGGGCTTTTTGGGGGACAGCATCAAGAAAATGCTTTCCCAGCTCGAAGAACGTAACAACCAACTGCGGAAGCTACAGGAGGATTTTGATTTGCAGATTACCGCCCGCACCGGGGAATTGCAGGCCCAAAACGCTCAGCTCACTCTGGCGAAGACGGAGGCGGAACAAGCTTGCCGCGCCCAGAGTGAATTCCTGGCCAACATGAGCCACGAAATCCGCACGCCCATGAACGCCATTATGGGAATGACCGAACTCGCGCTCGACAGCGACCTTGATCCCACGCGCCGCCAATACCTGAGCCTGGTGAAGTCTTCGGCAGAGTCGCTGCTGACCATTATCAACGACATTCTGGATGTCTCCAAAATCGAAGCGGGCAAGTTGGATATCGAGCAGGCAGAATTCAGCCTCCGCGGCTGCCTGGGGGAAGCCCTGAAAGCTCTCGCTTTGCGCGCGCACGAGAAGGGCCTGGAACTCACCCTCCGCGTGCATCCGGACGTTCCGGACATCCTCCTCAGCGATCCGAGCCGGCTGCGGCAGGTCGTTTTCAATCTGGTGGGGAATTCCATTAAATTTACTGACCAGGGAGAAGTGTCGGTTAAGGTCAGCGTCGAACCCAGCGGCGCTGCGGGGGCCACGTTACACTTTGCCGTTGCTGACACCGGAATTGGCATCCCGCGAGAGAAACGAAGGGTTATCTTTGAAGCCTTCGGGCAAGCTGACAACTCCACCAGCCGGCGTTACGGCGGGACGGGGCTGGGCTTGACCATCTCGTCACGGTTGGTGGCGATGATGGGAGGGCAAATGTGGGTGGAAAGCGAAGTGGGGCAGGGAAGCACCTTCCACTTTACACTCAAGCTCGTGCGGGGAAACAGGAGCGCCGGCGCGGACGCCATCTTAAAGCCCGCCGTCCTCCAGGGCGTTGCCGCCCTGGTGGTCGATGATAACTCCACCAACCGCCAGATGCTGAACGAAATTCTCCACCACTGGGGATTGAAACCGACGCTGGCCGAGAGTGGAAAGCACGGGATCGAAATTCTTGAACAGACCAGCGCCGCGAGCACGGCCTTCCCCCTGATTCTCCTCGATAGTCTCATGCCGGACATGGATGGCTTCACCTTTGCCAAGCGGATCAAGAGCGATCCGCGCTTCCAAGGCGCCATCATCATGATGCTGACCTCCGGAGGCCAGCGGGGTGATGCTTCGCGTTGCCGCGACCTGCGGATTTCCGCTTACCTGGTCAAACCCCTCCAACAAACCGAACTCCTGGAAGCCATACTCACCGTCCTGGGGCACAAGCCGGAATCTCCTGATGGGCGGCCCGCCCTGGTCACTCGCCACTCGTTGCGCGAGGAACGGCAGCACGTGCGCATTCTGCTGGCAGAAGATAATCCCGTGAACCAGATGGTAGCGGTGCGCCTGCTGGAAAAGATGGGACACACAGTAATGGTAGTGGCAAATGGGCGCGATGCCGTCCTGATGTCAGCGCAACAGGAATTTGGCCTGGTGTTGATGGATGTGCAGATGCCGGAAATGGACGGTCTTGAAGCCACCCACGCCATCCGCCAACGAGAGGCGACCACCCATAAGCATATTCCGATCCTCGCCATGACGGCTCACGCCATGAAGGGTGACCGGGAGCGATGCCTGGCGGCGGGAATGGATGGATACATCGCCAAACCCGTCAGCCCTGCGGAATTGCTTGCGGAAATCGAACGGTTCACCCGGCACGCAGAGGCAGCCCCGCAGAAGTCGCCGCCCCCTACCGGTGATGATTGCATCGACTGGCAGGCGGCATGGGCAAACTTGGAAGGTGATCGCGACCTGCTGAGTGAGTTGGCAAATCTGTTTCTAGACGGCCTTCCCCGGCAAATGGAGGCTATTCACCGTGCAGCCGATATGATGCAGAATCATGACTTGGAGCGCCTCGCCCACCGCTTAAAAGGCTCGGTGGGTAACTTTGCGGCGAAGCCTTCCTTCGAGGCCGCCTTCCGCCTGGAGAAAATCGCCCGCGAGGGGGATGCCAAACAATTCCCGGCGGCGGTGGACGCCCTCGAATATGAAATCCGGCGGCTCCAAGGCACCCTGGAAGAATGGGCTTACCAACCTTCCGGAAATGATAAGGCCGGCTTGCCCCTTGCCCCGTTACCGTCCCAAGCTACTTCGGACTCAGGCCTGACCTTGGGCTCCGATTAGTGGAGCGCGACTGGAACATTGGAAACCGTAGCGCCAACCTTCAGGTCGGTATGTGCCGAGCTTAAGCTCAGCGGTCCAGAGGCGGGGGATTAATACGGACTTGCCCGGAGCAAAACAAAGAACCAATTTGCGCTGATCCGCGTTCATCCGAGGCTTGAGTCATTCTTTCCCGGGTTTGGCGCCCCCTACTTCTTTCCGGAACCCGTATCGTTTCGCCCTTCCCATCATGGCTGAGAAATCCCCGTCACGAACGTCTCGAAATTCTCCAGTACCCGGCGCGCGAGTTCTTCTTCCGTCAAACTGCGAAGCCGGGCGAGTTCCTGGGTGACTCCGCGCACGTAGGCAGGCTCATTGCGTTTACCGCGATAGGGCACGGGGGCCAGGTAGGGAGAATCCGTTTCCGTCAACAGGCAGTCCAGGGGAACGACGCGCGCGACTTCGCGCAGGTTCTCGGCTTTCTTGAACGTCAGATTCCCCGCGAAGGAAATCAGAAAACCCCAGTCCAAAAACGTGCGGGCGTCCTCGTAGCTTCCCGAAAAACAGTGGAGGATCCCGCCCAGGCCCGCTGGCTTCCAATGGGTTGCGGTAATCTCCCTCAAGTCCGCCCACGCGTCACGGCAATGGATGATGATGGGGAGCTTGAGGTCACGGGCCAGCTCCATTTGCCGGGTCAGTACTTGTTGCTGAACGTCGCGCGGTGAGTGATCGTAGTAGTAATCGAGGCCGACTTCGCCCACCGCCAACACTTTGGGATGCCCGGCAAGTTGGAGGATTTTCTCCGCGTGGGAATCCGAAAAATGCCGTGCTTCGTGCGGGTGAACGCCCACCGAGGCGTAAATCCAATCGTGACTCTCGGCAATGGCCAGCGGCGAGTCCAGGCGATCGGGGCCCGTGCCTCCGCCCGCCACCAGGATATAACGAAGGCCGGCGGCGCGCGCCCGTTCAATTACCGCCGCGCGGTCGGGGTCGAAGTCGGAATCATCAAGATGGGCGTGGGAATCGACGAGAACTGTCCGTGGTCCGTCGTCAGTCGTCAGTTGCTCTTTCCTTTTCAACTCGGGGGGTCTCCGGAATGTTTCCAATGGATTGAAGATACGCGTTTAGCTTGGGTGCGAGTTCATCGATGATAGGTCTTAGCCGACAGAAGGAGGTCACCCGATCATTTCAGCCTTGCCCCATTCGGCACATCTTCATGGAAGGTCACCAGCACCGGCCGGCCCTGGTCGCCGATGGAGGCGGCAACGATCATGCCGTTGGATTCCACGCCGCGCATTTTGCGTGGCAGGAGATTCGTCACCACCACTACTTTCATGCCAATGAGTTTCTCCGGCGCGTAGAACTCGGCAATGCCGGCGCAGACCTGGCGAACCTCTGTGCCAATATCCACCGTCAGCTTCAGCAGCTTCTTTGCCCCGGGAATGGGCTCCGCGGTCTTGATTTCGCCTGTGCGCATCTCCACCTTGGCGAAGTCCTCGATGGAGATTTTCGGCGACTCAGCCGCTGCGGCAGGTGCTGGGGGCTGGGTGCCGGGGGCTGGGAGTTCGGATGCGGACGCGCGTTCCCCTGCAAACAACTCACTTAAGACTGCCCGGCGAGTCGTTTCCGTTGGGGACTGGGGTGCGGGCTCCGGCGCCGTTTCAGATGGTTTCTCGTTTTCCATGGATTTCAATGCCTCCTTGGGTTTGTCGCGCTCGCGGTCGGCCTCGGCGAGTTCATCGAGTTTGGCAAGGGTTTTCGCTTTGTCCAATCGCGGGAAGATCGGCCCAGGCTTGCCGACCTTCGTGCCGGGTTTCAACAGGCCCCAGGCCAGATCATGCGGATTCTGCTTCGAAAGTTCCCCCTCGCAACGAAGCTGTGCCCAAAGGCGCTCGGCACCGTGCGGTGCAATTGGATAAAGTAGGACGGCCAGGGCGCGCAGTGCGTCTGTCGCCACATAGAGGATGCGCTTTAAGGAGTTGAAATCTCCCTCGTGCGGCACCGCCCACATTTTCCACGGCTCCTTCTTACTCAAATAGCCGTCCAACTTCGAGGTCAATAGCTGCACCCTGGCGGCGGCTAAGGAAATCAGAAACCTGTCGAATGCGTGACAGTACGTTCCCTGTATGCCCCCGAGGAAGCCGGGGTGCCCAAAGAACTCACTCTTCAGACTCTCCTCATCATCGTCCAAGCTGCTCGGTCGAGCCGGGATTAGCCCGCAGAGATACCCGTTTAGCATCGTGATTATGCGGCTGGCCAGGTTCCCCAGACCTTTTGCTAGATCCGAGTTGTAGCGGTCGATCAGCCCCTCATACGAAAAGCTGGTGTCTTCTCCGAACGGTGTATCGCGAAGCAGGTAATAACGCAGAGCGTCATTACCGGGTGCGCCAAAGGAATCGAGCGCGTCGACGATGGGTTCGGGATAGACGACGTTGCCCTTCGACTTCGACATCTTATCTTGTTCGTAGTAAATCCATCCGTGCGCGAAGACGGTGGTCGGCAACATCTCCGGCTGATCTGGATATGCAGCCATGATAAACGCCGGCCAATAGACGGCGTGGAAGCGCAGGATGTCCTTGCCGATCATATGGACCAGTTCGGACTCACCCGGTTTGTTGCGCCAATACCTTTGGAACTCGGCGCTGCCATTTTCACCCTGCGCATAGCCGATGCCCGTCATGTAGCTGGTGAGCGCGTCATACCATACGTAGAAGACCTGGTGGGGATCATCCGGCCAGGGGATGCCCCACTTGAGGCGGCTGCGGCTGACAGAAATGTCGCGCAACCCGCTTTTCACAAAGCTTTTGACTTCATTCATGCGGTAATCGGGCTTTACGAAATCAGGACGATGCTCATAGAGTTCGAGGAGCTGTTGCTGAAATGCCGACAGTTTGAAGAAATAATTGTCTTCGCTGATCAGCTCCGCCGGGCGGCCACAAATATCGCAATTCACCGGGTCCGTATTGTCGGAGACGTAGCGCTCGTCGGACACACAGTAACGGCCTTCGTAGCGCTGCGTGAAGATATAGCCATTCTCTCTCGCGCGAATCAGCAAACGCTGAACCGATGTCACGTGGTCGGGATGGTCTGTGTAGATGAAGCGGAGAGTAAGCCTATCAGGCGTGGGGAACTTGGGATACTTCACCACATCCATCCCAAGTTTTTTCCAGAGCTCCACAAAAAGCTCGCGCTTTTCCGCGACGAACTCGTGCGGCGACTGGCCCGCGGCGGCGGCGGCGCGCTCCAGCTTCTCGCCGTGCTCATCGGTGCCGGTGAGGAATGCCACGTCGTAGCCGCACATGCGCTTATAGCGCGCCAGCACATCACACACAATGGTGGTGTAGGCAGACCCCACGTGCGGCCGGGCGTTAGGGTAGTAGATGGGAGTGGTAAGGAAGAACGTACTCATGCGCCGGCTGCCTTTTCACTCTGCTGCATATAGGCGGCTTCGGCGGCGGCGATCACCTGTTTGAGCGGCACAGATTTTTCTCCAGCCAGGCGCTGGCAATCGTCGAATTCGGGTGCGGCATTCACCACCTTTCCCTCGCGTCGCGCCACTTTCACCTGCACCGGGCCGTAGGGGGTGTCCACCGTCACCTGCTCGCGTTCCAGCACTTTCCGCCGTGCCTCGTGGATGCGCACGCCAATGGTGGTGGTCTGCTCGAAGAGCAACTGGGAAAGCGCGTCACTCTTGTCGGGTTCGCAGAGAATACTGATCGTCAGTCCCGGCCGATTCTTTTTCATCTGCGCCGAGCTGCACGTTACGTCCAGCGCGCCGGCAGCCAGTGCCTGTTCCAGGAAGTACCCGTAAAGCTGCGGGCTCATATCATCGACGTTGGCTTCGATCACGGAAACGATCTCGTTAGGGTCAGGGGTTTCCGGCGTCACCGGCTCGCGCTCCTGCACTTTCCGACGCGCCTCAGAGATGCGTACGCCAATAGTGGGGGTCTGTTCAAGAAGCAACTTAGAAAGCTCATCACTCTTGTCGGGTTCGCAGAGAATGCTGAGGGTGAGCCCAGGCCGATTCTTTTTCACCTGCGCCGAGCTGCATGTGATGTCCAGCGCGCCGGCGGCCAGGGCCTGTTCCAGAAATTGCCCGTAAAGTTGGGGGCTCATATTATGGGCGGTAGCTTCGATCACGGAAACGATATCGTCGGGGGTTTCCACCGTTGCTGGCTCGCGGTCCAGTACCTTCTGCCGCGCCTCAGAGATGTGGACGCCATTGGTGGGGGTCTGCTCGAAGAGCAGTTGGGAAAGCGCCTCACTCTTGCCGGGTTCGCAGAGAATGCTGATGGCGAGGCCCGGCCGATTCTTCTTCATCTGCGCGGAGTTGCACGAGACGTCCAGCGCGCCGGCGGCCAGGGCCTGTTCGAGGAAATGCCCATAAAGTTGCGGGCTCATGTAATTGACGTTGGCTTCGATTACGGAAACGATCTCGTCACCGGGCAGGCCCGGCTGGCCGGTGACGGACTCAATCTGTTCGCCGATGAACAGGCGGGCAATGTTGGGGTGATCGGAATAATCCTTTTCGCCGGCGCCATAACCGATTTTTGCGATTTTCATCGACGGCAGGGGGCCAAATCCGGAAGCCAGGACAGCTACCAGGGCGGCACCGGTGGGCGTCACCAGTTCGCCTCCCACGCCCGAGGAATAGACCGGAATGTCCTTCAGCAGCTCCGCGGTGGCAGGAGCGGGGACGGGCAAACTTCCATGCGCCGCGTTCACGTGCCCGCTGCCAACATTCAAAGGTGAGCAGACCAGGTCAGAAACCTCCAGCAGTTCCAAGCCAACACACGTGCCCACGATGTCAATTACTGAGTCCACAGCGCCGACCTCGTGGAAGTGAACTTCACCGGGAGGAACATTGTGCAGTTTCCCCTCCACCTCGGCGAGGCGGTTGAAAATCTTCATCGCCTGGCCCGCGGCTTTTTCCGGCAGTGACGCTTTTTCCAGCAGGCCTTGGATATCGGCAAGATTGCGGTGAGGCTGCTCGCCAGGAACCCGGATGTCTATACGCGTCCCCACCAAACCTCCGCGCACGGCGCGCGTGCGTTTGAATTCATAGAAACCCAGCGGCAGTTTCTTCAATTCGTTGAACAGCCGGTCCACCGGAATTCCCACGTCAATGAGCACCGCCAGGAACATGTCGCCGCTGATGCCCGCGGAGCAATCAAGGTAAGCTTGTTTCATAGTAACCTCGGTAAAATTTTATGTATTGCTTGCAGCACTCTTCCAATAACCATAGCTGACCTTACCAATCCTGTCCCCTTCCTCATTGTAGACGCCGTCCAAGAATACCATGAAGCTTTTGCTGTATTGTTCCAAGCCCAGAATTCGCAAGCTCGTCAGTATCCTTGTAATTCGAAGGTAGTTGTGGTTGCCGGGGGCTAGCCAATTTCTTTTTCTCTCGGAGTAATTACCGGCAGGTCTGATGTAGACGGACTCCGCACCGTCATCGCATTCCAGCCCGTAGAACCGCAGCATTAGCCTGAAGGACGCTATCAGCCGTGCCCGAAGCCTAGGGTCACTCCGAAAACCATCTATCTCAGCAGCATCCAGGATGGGCGCGGTTCGATTCCATGCGCTTCTGGCTTTAAGCGGAAATAACCATTGGATATAATCATGCGTTAGTTCAAGGGACTCATCGTTCCACGAATGAATCTCAGCGATGTATCGCCCCCTGTCATCGGTTGATTCCCCGAGATAGAAGGAAACCAGTGGACCTAATACCATGAGGTGCTTACCGTCGGGAGCAATAGATTATAGCCTCCCAAATGGAATTTGCGATGGTCAACTTTTGGAATCCAGCCTGAACATCCCAGCAGCGACCCGCAGAACACTCCTGTCATCGTGAATGCATTCGTCATCAAAAAACTCGTTTGCGGGTAGGACCACAGCGGATGCCGATTCGCTCGCCTTAGCATCCTGAATCCTACCGTAACCTACTCGTAAGCATGAACGGCCTAACGGGACCTCGTATCCTTTTTCTGTCTTCGCAACCTTTAGCGGGTGTATCCAGCCACCCCAATCATTTTCGACCCAAAAGTAATGGATTGCAGGGCCTAGCAAAAGCATGAGACCAGGAATGAAAACAACATAAATAGGGGCATGAGGAGACACCTGAAACTTGGAAAGGTCTGTGACATTAAAACAAGACACTATCACAAGTAAAAAGCCAACTATAAAGACAACCATCCGGAATGGACCTGTCAGGACGGCTTGTAAGATCCCCATTAAACTCCTCTCCCGAACGCGAGGTCGAAACGTATATGATTTCTGTTCTGCGCTTGCTGAGAGCGCAATTGTATCACCGGGGGGGATGTTGAAACGCCCGGCCTCGCCCGCCGTCCACTGGAAGCACCTCACTATGGGCGATGGCGTCTAAGAAAGGTTAGCGTGGGGCCTTCGGCTTGGATGCGCGTTCCCATGGAGGCTATATCCAGCGTGGCCTCCAGACTTATCAACAACGTCCCCAGCGAGTCTCCAACGAGACTTGGCATTTCTCAGCGAGAAATTCTGCCGGAAATTGGATACTATGCTTTACCGCAAAAGGTTGTCAATGAGTTGAGTCATGTGGCATCGGCGAATTTTGGCCTTTTGCCGCGTTGGCACAGCAATCGGTGCTGGTAACAGCCAAAATAGGACGGGCGGCCATGAGCCGCACAGCACTTTTGGAAGGGGGACAGGGTATGGAGCATATTGATCGTCGTCGTTTTCTGCAAGTTTCAGCCGGGGTGGGCGCGGGACTGATTTCGAGTATTCCGGCTGCGCCTGCCATATCTACCGGCAAGCCCTTCCGGCTGGGGATCATCATTAATGTGGCCGAAGATCCGGATGCAGCTCTTAAGCGCGTTCATGACTTTGGTGTTCCGACGTGCCAACCACAAACGGACGACTTTTCCGATCGGGTCTACAACGCCCTTAAGGGGGCCATGGAAAAGTACGGCATTGAGGTTACGGCTATCAATACCTCCGGCGGTCCTCCGAACGAGTACACATTTTACGAAGGTCCACTAACTATTGGTGTGGTTCCCAAAAAGTATCGCCAACAGCGTGTAGATAACTACAAGCGCGCTTCTGATTTTGCCAAGCGATTGGACGTGCCGGCCCTTCACTCGCATTTTGGGTTCATCCCTGAGAATCCCAATGACCCCGACTATGAAGGCACTATCGGCGCGCTCCGCGACGTGGCCACCCACATCAAGGGCAATGGCCAAATCGTATTGATGGAGACCGGGCAGGAAACGCCCATCACCATGCTGCGCGCCATAACCGACGCGGCCGTTGATAATCTGTTCGTAAACCTGGACTGCGCCAACCTGATCCTATATGGCAAGGGGAATCCTGTGGACGCGTTGGATGTGCTCGGCCACTTGGTGAGGGGCACGCATGCCAAAGACGGACTCTTCCCCACCGATCCCAGGAAACTCGGCGAGGAGGTGCCGATCGGGAAGGGAAAAGCGAATTTCCCCAGGCTTATTCCACGCCTCAAGGAATTGGGATACACTGGGCCCCTGACCATCGAGCGGGAAATTTCCGGTCCCCAGCAGTTTGAAGATATCAAGATGGAAAAGGTCTACCTGGAAAAGCTGGTCGCCAAGCTCGGGTAGATCATGGCGGGCGAGGTACCGCGAGCCTCTTTCCCGGTGTCGTGGGAGCCTCCCGCTCGCACAAATCCATCGTCTTCTCAAGGTGAAGGGTTAAAGCCAGCGACTTTGTCGATTTCATCCTTCCCAAGGTGTTCTACTCAATCCGCAATGCGTCCGTGGGGGAGATGGAGGCTGCGCGGCAGGCCGGAATCAGGGCTGCGAAGAATGCGCAGATGGAGAGTGCACTTGCAGCTACCGCCAGCGCGAAGGGATCCCAACTGGCAATGCCATAGAGCTGTGCGGAGATCAGGCGTCCCGCACCGATAGAAAGGGGCACTCCCAGGATCAGCCCAACCATTACGCGTCTGAAGGCTCCTCGTAATACGAGTCGGACCACCTTCGCGCGATCAGCCCCGAGGGCCATACGAATGCCGATTTCATTCGTTCGCTGCGCAACCGTGTAGGCTGTGACGCCGTACAGTCCAACGGCGGCGAGCAAGAGCGCGACAATTCCGAACAGACCCGCCAGACTGGCGACGGCGCGCTCCTGATCGAAGCTGAGCTCAATTTGCTGCCGCATCGTCCTGACGCTGGTGATCGTAAGATCGGGATCCACTTCCGCCAATGTCCTCTTCAGCAGCGGCTCGAGCGCGCCGGGAGGGGCGCCGGTCACCAGCACGATTCCACCGATAATATGCGATCGCAGTTCGGTGCCCTTCATCAGGTCCTGTTTGTAATCGACATGTTGCGCGAGCGGCACGTAGAACATGGGGCGCGCCGGCCTGTTCAAGCCCCCGCCTGCGAACTTCGCGTCCCGCACGATGCCCACAATACGGAATGTGCCGGCATTCTCAGGGGAGTCTAGTCCAAAGTGCTGCTCCAGCGGGTCCTCGCCGGTCTTGAAAAAATGTTTCGCGAACGCTTCGTTCACCATCGCCACCGGTGCCGTGGTTTCGTTGTCGGCGGCGGTAAATGCCCGTCCGCGCAAAACCGGAATGCCGAAATTCTTAAGATAGTTGGAGCTTACGCGGTCCCATGACGCGCCGGACTCCTCGCTCATGTCGGGAGCAGGATGGCCAGCCACCCAAATGACGTCGCTCCAGTTGTCAGTGAGAGGGTTGTAGAGCGCCAGTCCGCTTCCCTGCACTTGGGGCAGACGATTGAGGCGTTCTTCAATCTCACGGTTGAGCGCGGCCAACCTGGACGCGGTGTAGCGGGCTGTTGGATTGTGCAGATTCACTACTATTCGCCCTTGAAGCTGATAACCGAAATCCTGATGCTCGAGCTTATTGAGGCTTCGTGCCAGCATCGTTGCTCCGGCGACCAACACCACCGACACCGTTGCCTGCAGAATCAGCAGCCCTTTGCGGGTGAGAGAGGAATGGTCACTCGTGCTGCGGCCCGCCCCGCGCAACGCCTCCGCAGGATCGGTGCGCGTGGCAAACCACGCGGGCGCCGCGCCAAAGATGACTCCCGATAGGAGGGCCAGGCCACAGGCGAACCCCAGGACCGCCAGCGACGGCATGGGACTGATCGGAAGAAAGTGTGCGCTGTGGAAGGCAAGTGCAAGCAACAGGCGCGCCGACGCCACCGCTACCGCAAGTCCGGCAATGCCGCCACCCATTGCGAGGAGAACGCTTTCCGTGAGAGCCTGCGCAATAATCTGCCGCCGCGTGGCGCCAAGGGCCAGGCGCACGGCGGTTTCCCCGCGCCGCGTCACCGCGCGCGCCAGCAGCAGGTTCGCGACATTGGCACAGGCAATCAGCAGCACCAAGCCGCAGACGCAGAGCAGAATCTGCAGGCTGCGCCCGTATCCTTCTTTCATATCGGCGACTCCGGCGCCGGCGGGGACCACGTTGATTAACTGCTTGGGGAGTATTGGGATAACGTCCGACATGCCGTTCGCCGGATCATCCTGCATCCATCGCCGCAGCACTCCGGTGAGGCGTGGAGCCATTCCCGCAGTTGATGCTCCCGGCCGCAGGCGGCCGATCATCCGCAGCCAGGCCAGGACGGACTGGTGCAGAAGTTCGCTTTCGCCGTCAATCAGAGGTTCCTGCTGTAAGGGGATCCAAATATCGGGCGGGTCACTGCGCAGCGTTTCGCCGAAGAAGCCGGGCGGAGCCACTCCGATCACGGTAAACGGATGCCCCTCCACGAAGAAGGCCGAACCCACCACTGAAGGGTCGCTGCCATAGCTGCTCTGCCAGGCACGATGGCTGAGCACGGCAACCGGCGGCGCGGCTGGCCTGTCATCATCGGGAGTAAACACCCGCCCACCGAAGGCGCGCACTCCCAGCGTCGAGAAATAATTCCCCGTGACGTACTCGGAGCGCAGCGGCCGGGCAGCCAATTCATGCTCGCGCCGCACGCTTTGGACCCAGCTACCGGACTGAAAAGCAGCCACCTCTTCAAATTGTGGCGCTTCCGCCTTCAGCCGTTCGTAGAGAGGAAAAGAGTACATACCCCAGCGGTCTTGAGGCCCCCCTTCGACGCAGCACTCGTAGCCATCCCCGACGCGGTAGAGTCTTCCGGGGTCGGATACCGGCAGGGAGCGCAGCATCACGGCATGGATTAGCGTGAATATTGCCGTGGTTCCGCCGATTCCCAAAGCCATGGTCAGTATGGCTGCAACGGTAAATACAGGCGACTTCCGAAACTGTCGCATCGCATAACGAAGATTGCTGAGCAGCGCTTGCATTACCTGCCTCCCAGTGGTCATACGATGGTGGCTTGCTGCGAGTTCCAAACAATCGGAGTTTACGAGAAGGGGCATATTGTTGTAACTTGGTAAAGATAGACTCCGCCAAGTTTTCCCATGGCCTGCAAGTTTTTTCGGTCCACAGGCTGCGGAGCCGTTGCCCGCGATTCACGATCAGCCGGGCCGGTAGCTCAACGGTAGAGCACTGCCCTTTTAAGGCAGGGGTTCTGGGTTCGAATCCCAGCCGGCTCACCACTCTTTTCTCATGTCATTTCCAGCCGTTTGGTCCTTTCGGCATAGAATGGTACTCTCAGCAGCCCGCGCGTTTCAACGGAACTCATCTTTGCCTTGTGATTATGAAAGGAACCGACACCCATGGGTGAATGGATATTTCGGTCCGCCGTTGCCATGGCGGCCGCGATACGAGAGAAAGAAATCTCCGCATACGAAATCGTGCGCACATGCCTCGGACGAATCGAGGAGGCGAATCCGCGTCTGAACGCCGTCGTGCAGGTATGTGCCGAGCGCGCCCTCAAGGATGCTCGCGATGCCGACCAAGCCTTAGTGCGGGGAGGCGAGATAGGCCCCTTGCACGGCGTGCCGTTCACGCTGAAAGATGCCATCGAGACAAAGGGAGTGATCTGCACGGGCGGAACCGAGGGCCGCTCGCATTACGTTCCCATTCAAGACGCGGTGGTGGTGAAGCGTTTGCGGGAGGCTGGCGCCATTCTGCTGGGAAAAACCAATTGTCCGGAATTGGGATGGGCGTGGGAGGCCGACAACCTGATATACGGCCGCACGAATAACCCGTACGACCTGAGCCTGTCTCCTGGGGGAAGCAGCGGTGGTGAGTCCGCCATTATCGCGGCGGGAGGTTCGCCGTTAGGCCTGGGGAGCGACGCCGGGGGAAGTGTCCGCTTCCCGGCGCACTGCACGGGGATCGCCAGTATCAAGCCAACTTCCGGGAGAGTTCCACGTACAGGACACTTCCCCGGACCGGGAGGATTGCTCGACGCGCTCTGGCAGATTGGGCCGCTGGCGAGGTACGTGGAAGACCTGGCGCTGGTACTCCCGGTGATCTCCGGGGTCGATCCGCAGGACCCCGCCATCGTGCCAGTGTCGCTCGGTGATCCCCGCGCAGTTGATCTACGGCAATTGCGTATTGCCTTCCATACCGACAACGGAATTTTGGCGCCATCGATTGAAGTCGCCGCAGTCGTGAAGAAAGCGGCGGCGGTATTAGCCGAGGCAGGAATTCTTGTGGATGAAGTTCGGCCTGCGGGGATTGAGCAGACCTACGAAATCTATCTCGGCCTATTTACCGCCGATGGAGGTACAGGCATCGAATCCCTGCTGAAAGAGGCCGGGACGCGACGCGTCCATCCGCTCTTGCAGCGCGTACTGGATTTGCAACACCAAGGCGCCAAGTCTGTCGCCGAACTCGCCGCGCTGGTCGGCCGTTGGGATGTCTACCGGCGCCAAATGCTCTCTTTCATGTCGAACTACGATGCCCTGCTTTGTCCGGTTTGCTCCTTCGCCGGGATAGCTCACGGCTCAACTTACGATCGGCTTCCTAGTTTTAGCTACACTATGACGGCCAACCTGACCGGCTGGCCTGCGGCAGTTGTTCGCGGCGGGACGGCCCAGACGGGTTTACCTATTGGCGTGCAGATTGTCGCGCAACCGTGGCGGGAAGATGTGGCGTTAGCGCTTGCGCAAGTCTTGCAGGAAGCACTCGGCGGCTGGCAGCGGCCACCTCTGTGAGGGAGCACAGGGTAAGGGTAAAGCAAAGGCGTTGCAGCTTGCTGTTTTGAGAATAGAAGCACCGACGCAACCCAATGTCATCCTGAGGCCCGGTTCGTTCGGGCGGAAGGATCCCGGCAGTTTATTTCGATGCACTGGGAAGAACGAACTACAGGGGTCCTTCGTCCAAAGTACGGGCCTAGGATGACAGTGGCGGTGGTCTCTGCTTTCTGCTTTGTGCCTACTGGTTTTTCAGCTTTCCCGCGCGGTGTCGGTTGCAGCGTCCCATACCATCTTCTTGCCGGAAAGATACGATAGGTTGACCATGTGGCCCGCGGCGGCAGCATGGTGGCCGACCACGGCGTTTTCACTGCACTCTTTGCGCGAGCGCACACAGTCCAGGAATTCCAGCGTGTGCAGCACCACCGAGTCCGTGCCCTGGTCTTTGTAAGTGGTGGTTCCGTCCTCGATAATCGGCGGATTTGCCTCGGTGCGATGGTTGCCGATTGTCATAAATTCTTCCTGGAGGCTCTTCGGCCAGGAATCGATGGCGTATCCGTATCCCTCTTTGGGATTTTCCGGCGCAACCGTGAAGCTGCTTCCGAGCAAGGTGAGGGATCCCTTGGTTCCGAGGAACGTCATGCCCTGGTCGGGTACACTAGCATTGTTAAATGTTGCCCCCATGTTAACGTCGAAATCCTCCGGATAAACAAAGATGGCATCGAGCGTGTCGGGTACTTCCCGGCCATCCTTCCGCACCAGGATTCCACCCGCCGCTATGACGCTCGACGGAACCTTGGCGTCCATGATGAAATGAATGGATGTAATCAGGTGAACAAACAGGTCGGTGGAAATGCCACCGGAATAATCCCAATACTTGCGATAGCGGAACACGCGCTCCGGGTCATATGCCACCTTCGGCGCATTGCCCAGCCACTCGTTCCAGTTGAAGTTCACGCCTTCTTTCAGGTCGGGGGGGATGGGATAGTTCCAGGCGCCATTGGAGCTGTTGCGATTGTAGGAGGCAATGACCTTGGAAACCTTTCCCAGTTGGCCGGAAGCCACAATCTCATGGGCCTTCTTTTGCAGAAAGGAGGAGCGTCCTTGACTGCCCGCTTGCAGTACGCGATTGTACCGCCGTACCGCCTCGATCATGATGGGCCCATCCTCGACGCGATGCGTCATGGGTTTTTCGATGTAGACGTCCTTGCCCGCGGCGAGCGCGTCCAAAACCATCGGCAGATGCTGATGATCGGGTGGTGCGAGGATGACCGCGTCGATGTCCTTGCGCTCGAGCAGGGCTTTGTACTGTGCGAAATTGGTGTCGATCTTGCCTTCGGTGCGTTCCTTGGCGCGCGCCAGATGGCCCTGATAACAATCACTGACGGCAACCAGATTGGCTTGCCCGGTTTTCTTGATCGCTTCCATCAGGATGTTGCCGCGAATGCCAAATCCGACAAAACCAACGTTAACGCGGTCGTTCGGGCTCGCCGGCGGGGGCAGGGGAGTCGCCTCCAGGGGAACCCACTTCCCGTTCAGCAGCATGCCCAAGCCTGCTGCTCCCACAGTGCTCCGGCGCATAAATTCACGTCTGGAAAATGATGACATTGGATCTTTCCTCCACGAGGATTAATTAAGATGGCAGGTGTCCTAACTTGACTCGGTCTACCTGGCGAGGGCAGGTCAACCCATAAGTCATACTCTTTCAGCGCTCTCGGGTCAACTGGAATCTTCTGGCGCTTTTACCGTGGCCGGGAATTTGCAGTGGGAGTGATACCTGGTCTGGTATCCTCTAGCAGGTTGCTGAAAAGCAGGCGGGGGTGGCTGGTGGGCCGATTTGACCGGGGCGCCGCCTTGCCGGTGTTGAAAACTCGGGGATGCTGCCGGGATAGGATGGCACCGACATTTCTGTAAGACTCTTTTCCGACCAATCAGGCGTTGACTTCACTAAGGTGAGAAATCCATGGCGAATGGAAATAAACACGGCGAGCAGATGCCGCAACTTGCCTACCGCAATCTCCGCTTCCTGGAAAGCGCTGATGCGCGGGCGCTGCGCATCGTGTCCGAATACTTTGACCCGCTTGCCCACCTGCGAAGAGCCGGGGTGCAGCACACCGTGGTCTTCTTCGGCTCGGCGCGAATTCTTCCTCGGGAAGCGGCCCACCAGCATTTGCGAGAAGTTGAACTTCGCATCAAGGCAGCTCCCGGGGCAGCGCTGCATGCGGACCTCAAGCGCGCCCGTATGGGAGTTCACATGTCGCGTTATTACGAGGAGGCGCGGGAATTGTCGCGCTTGATTACTGCGTGGGCGATGAAAGTGAACAAGAGCCCCCGTTTTCTGATGGTGTGCTCGGGAGGCGGACCCGGCATTATGGAAGCCGCCAATCGCGGGGCCAGCGAAGCCGGTGGCAAATCCATCGGACTCAACATCAAATTACCCATGGAGCAAAAACCCAACCCCTACATTTCCCCCGAACTCAGCATGTTGTTCCGCTACTTCTTCATGCGCAAACTCTGGTTTGCGCAGCCCGCCCAGGCCCTCATCGTCTTTCCGGGCGGATTTGGAACCATGGATGAAATGTGTGAGTTTCTCACGCTGATTCAGACTCACAAGATGGGACATCGCGTGAGCATCCTTCTTTACGGCTCGAAATATTGGAAACGCGCTATCAACTTCGGCTGGCTGCTGGAGGCGGGGACCATCAGCAGGGAAGATTTGAAACTCATCCGCTTTGTGGATTCTCCCCAGCAAGCTTTTGGGATTCTGAAGGATGAACTGGGGGGGCGTTTAGGTTTGCACTCCGGCATCAAGCATCCTTTCGTCTAGCGGCAGGGAGGGTATAATTCAAGAGTGCGTGGCTGCGGGAGCAGAGCCTCGTGGTTCATGTGCGGAGGTGTTTATGCAATTTCTCAAGGAAAGCATGCTCGAACTAATCATCCAGACTTCCACGAATCTGCCGCCCGATGTTCGTAAAGCAATGGCGTGGGCGCTTCGCACCGAGAATCCTCAAACTCAGGCAGGGCAGGCGCTGGCCATCATCGGGGAAAACATTGACATGGCCCTTGAGGACGAAGGCGCAATTTGTCAGGACACCGGCATGCTCACCTTCGAGATCAAGACCCCCGTGGGAGTGAACCAGATTGCCATGCGGAAACAGACTCTGGAAGCTGTTGCGGAGGCCACGAAACGCGGGAAGCTGCGGCCCAACTCCGTGGACTCGATCACCGGCAAGAACAGCGGCAACAATCTCGGACCCGAGACCCCGATCTTTCATTTCGAGCAATGGGAAAGGCCCGAGGTGGAGGTGCGGCTCATCCTCAAGGGCGGAGGTTGCGAAAACAAGAACATCCAATATTCCGTGCCCTGCCAGCTCGAGCATCTGGGCCGCGCCGACCGCGATCTTGAAGGCGTCAAGAAGTGCCTGCTCCACGCTGTGTGGCAGGCGCAAGGCCAGGGTTGCGCGCCCGGAGCCATCGGAGTGTGCATTGGCAGTGACCGCGCGGGTGGCTATCACCTTGCCAAGCAGCAGCTCTTTCGAACCTTGGACGACACGAACCCCGACCCTATTCTTGCGAAGCTTGAAGAAGAGATCATGGAGCAAGCCAACAAGTTGGGGGTCGGAGCCATGGGCTTCGGCGGTTCGAACTCCCTCATCGGCTGCAAAATCACGGCGGCCAACCGGCTTCCCGCCAGCTTCTTTGTAACCGTGGCTTACGATTGCTGGGCGTTCCGGCGGCTGGGAGTTCTGATTGATGCGGAAAGCGGCGCCATCACCAAGTGGCTGTATCGCGACCCCAACCGGCCGGTCGAACGCCTGATCTCGACCGGATCGGGATTCCAGTTGACGGGCCGCGAGGTGCGCCTTGAGCCCCCGCTCAGCGAGGAAAAAGTCCGCGCCCTGAAGGTCGGCGACGTGGTGCTGGTCAATGGTCCCATGATTACCGGCCGCGACGCCGCGCATCACTATCTCCTGCATCACGATTCGCCCTATGACATGCACGGGGCCATCCTCTATCACTGCGGCCCGGTAATGCTCAAGGAGAATGATCAGTGGCGGACCAAGGCCGCCGGCCCTACCACGAGCATCCGGGAAGAACCTTACGAGGCCGACATTATTCGCCGTTTTGGATTGCGCGCGGTGATGGGCAAAGGTGGAATGGGGGCCAAGACGGGTGCGGCGTTGAAAGAATACGGCGCGGTGTACCTCCACGCCATCGGCGGCGCGGCGCAATTCTATGCGCGCTGCCTGCCCAAGGTTCACGGCGTCTATCTGCTGGAGGAACTCGGCGTGCCCGAGGCCATGTGGGTTTTCGAAGCGCGTAACTTCCCCGCCATCGTGACCATGGACGCGCACGGCAATTCGCTGCATGAAAAAGTCGCGGCGGAGACCGGCGCGGAATTGGAAAAGGTTGGAAAGCGGTAGTGGCCTTCTGCTTGATTTTGCCTGCGTATCGGGTTTGGGACGTTGCGATATCCGTATTGAATTCATTTGCTCCGATGAGAGCCCGCGTAGCGGGTGTCATCATGTGGCCCACGGCGAGCCAGCCGTGGGTAAGTACGCTCCCCCAAATGTTCCTCCAGCCCTGCAGGGCGACATGGAGTCGAAATGACGCCTGGTGTCCCCTACGAGACTCAAGATGTTCTTTACCCCGCCTTCGTTCCCACGGCTGGCTCGCCGTGGGCCACATGATGCCGCCACTCCGTGGCTAAATGCCCCCCCCCCAGCGCCGCCGACCGCCCAAGAGGTTTGCTAATTTGGAAAGCGGGTAGCACAGTCGTCTGGACTGGGCGTCCTCAGGGTGCGGAGAGGGTGGCGTGCTTCCGTTCCGCGAGCAGCGGTGTGGCGGGACCTTTGGTGGCAGGGGCGAGCGCGGCTTGAAAACGGGAATTGATTTTGATGACGATGGGAAGAACTTCGGCGATCTGCTTGTCTCGCACCGTGACCCGCAGCATCAGGCCGCGATGGGTGGCGGGATTATGCTGGTCGAAAACAAAGTTGCCGAGGCTGTAGGCAATCCAATGATCGTGGTAGTTTTCGAGCGGTTGCACCACGTGCGGGTGGCTGCCCACAATCAGGTCGGCCCCGGCATCGATCATCTGGTGAGCAAGTTCCACCTGGTCGCGCGTTGGCTTCAAAGCGTATTCCGCCCCCCAATGCGGGCACACAATCACCAAGTCCGCAAGGGGCCGCGCAAAGCGGATGTCCGCCAGTGTTTGCGCGGGGTCCAACCACGCCACACCCGGACGGTCCACCGCCGCGGCTGCTTCCTTCGGGTCAATGTCGACGTAGGCAAGAAAGGCGACGCGCAGGCCACCCACGTTCACCAACAGTGGGTAATGCGCCGCCAAAACGTTTTGTCCCGCGCCGACGGGACGTATACCCGCCGCGCGCAATCGGTCCAAACTATCGAGCAACGCCTCCGGGCCCCAGTCGTAGGTGTGATTATTGGCCTGCGAAACCACATTGAAACCCGTGGTCTTCAGGCCCTCGATCGCCCGGGGGTCGGCGCGAAATGAATACAGGTGATGCAGATTGCGGCCACGGTCGGATACCGGGCACTCCAGATTGCAGTAGCGCAGGTCAGCGCTGCGCAGCGTATCCGCGATGAGATGGAAGGGAAGCGACCAGTCCTTTTGCGCGGCCATGCGCAAGCCCACCGCGCGTGAAAGCATGACATCGCCCGTGAAGAGCAGTGTGTGCACGCGTCTTTCCGGCGCAGCCGGCACAGCAGGCGTTTTCGCCGGAATTGCCGGTCGGGGTGTGGCAACCTGCGGTGGCGTGAGCGGGCTCAAGACACACCAGCCCCCCACCGCCATCGCGGCCAGGAAGACTATGCGCCAACACTTCTTCGCGTCCTTCATCACCAATGCTCTCAGGTCTAAGGGGGCAGGCCTACTTCAGATTGTCGGGGATCAAGAATTCCACCAGCACGAGGTCATGCCATTCGCCGCCCAACTTGCCGTGCTTCTCGTGCACACCCACTTCCTTCCAGCCCGTCAACTGGCAAAGCTTGCGCGCGCCCTCGTTCACGGCCATGATGCGTCCAATGATTTTGTAGAAACCCTTCTCGCGCGCGACGCTCTGCATGGCCTTCATCAATTCCTGCGCTACGCCGTGGCCGCGCAGGCTGCGCTCGATGTAAATGGAAAGCTCCGCGATCCCGTCGTAGCAGTGACGCGGGCTATAAGGGTAGAGCGCCGACCAACCCATCAGCGTGTGCTTGACCTCTGCCACCAGGACGGGGAATTTGTCGGGCCGCGCCGCGAGCCACAAGTACCGCTCTTCCGGCGATACGAAGGCATTTTCAAAAGTCGCCGCGCGGTCCTGCACGCCCTGGTTGTAAATGCGGGCAATTTCTCTGGCATCGTCAATGCGCGCGGGACGAATCTTCAGCGGACCGCTCCAATCCGTCATGAGATCCCACCTTGAAGGAGAATCGAATACTGCCCGCGATTCTAACCTGACGCCGCGGAGAGCGCAATTATCGGATGAAAAACGGGCTGAAGGAGGAATAATGGCAGGGGGGCTTTGCGGGCGCGGAAAACCGCGGGATGGGCCGTTCACCCCAGGGCGCGGCCTGCGTGATTAAGCATGGATGGGGTCTGAAACTCCGCTTGACAACGCGATGGCGGCGAGGTATTCTGATGGCGAACAAAAGGCGAATACAATGCGAATGCCTTCTGCCGGCAAAATCCTGGTGGGCCCCGCGGGTTGGTCCTATGCCGATTGGGAGGGCATCGTGTATCCCCGCGCCAAGCCGCGCGGCTTCCATGAAGCGGCCTACCTGGCGCAATACTTTGACACCATTGAAATCAACACTTCCTTTTATAATCCTCTGCGCGCGGAAGTGGCATCATCGTGGGTGGAAAAGGTTCGGCACAACCCGTCGTTT
>Ga0335085_10002803_pt1 | contig 31719 bp, 15 predicted proteins | sample Lox_Sample_45_FD_206712 | JGI IMG/M metagenome (GOLD analysis project Ga0335085, IMG submission 206712) | Soil microbial communities from Loxahatchee National Wildlife Refuge, Florida, United States - Lox_Sample_4.5 | ecosystem: Environmental > Terrestrial > Soil > Wetlands | place: USA... | reverse complement strand
TGCCCGGCCCGTACGAAGCGAAGGCCGAAAGCGGCACCATCGTTTCGCTGTTCGTGCTGACGGAGGCGCCGGTCGAGGCCGCGCCGCGCGCATTGTTGGTGAGCGCATTGAGCTGCTGGTTGCGCACCGAATCCGACGCGATGGACGCGGCCGTCGGCGCGGTCGTGGTGGAAACGACCGTGGTCCCTGCCACTGCGCCGGTCGATTGCGTGCCGCTTGGCGGCGCACCCGACGTGCTGACATAAATCTCCTTTAGCGTCTCCGGGCTTTGCCAGAATGCGGGCTCAACCTCCATCACCACGTGGTACTGGTTGAGGTCCTGATAGATGGTCGAAACCTGGCGCTGGCCGAACGCATCGTAGAGTGTGTTGTCGATCTGCGCCGTGCTCACGCCGAGGCGGGACGCCGTGGCGCGATCGATTTTCAGGTCGACTTCGAGTCCCTTGTCGTCCTGATCGGAATTCACGTCCTCCAGTTCCGGCACGTTCTGGAGGGCCGTCGTGATCTTCGGCAGCCAGGTGTTGAGGTCCTCCAGCGTGTCGGCCTGGATCGTGTACTGGTAATTGCCGGCGCCCTGCCGGCCGCCCGAACGCACGTCCTGCCGCCCGAACAGGAACAAGCGCGCGCCGGGCACGGCTTCCAGCTTGGGGCGCAACTGGTCGATCACCTGATCGGTGGTGAGCGAGCGTTGTCCCAGCGGCTTCAGCTGCGCGAACACGAATCCGGAATTGGTTGAGCCGCCGCCGCGCCCGCCGCCGCCGCCGGTGAAGCCCACGACGTTCTGCACATTGGGATCGGCGTGGATGATCTTCATGATCTGCCGGAACTTCTGTTCCATCGCCTGGAACGAGATCGACTGGTCGGCCCGGATATTGCCGGCCAGCAATCCGGAATCCTGCTGCGGGAAGAATCCCTTGTTCACCACGCCGAACAGCCAGAAATTCATGGCGATCGTGAAGAACAGGATGAACAGGATGGTTCCGGGGTTGGCAAGCGCCCAGCCCAGCGTGCGGCCATAGAAGCCTTGCGCGGATTCGTACACGCGCCTGGCCACATGCATCACGCCGCGGTCGTCCTCGTCTTCCTTGCGGGCGATGGTGAGGTAGGCGCACATCATCGGCGTCGTCGTCAGCGAGATGATGAGCGACACCATGATGGCGGTCGCCAAGGTCACCGCGAATTCGCGGAACAGCTTGCCGACGATTCCGCCCATCAGCAGGATCGGCAGGAACACGGCGATGAGCGACAGGCTCATGGAGAGAACCGTGAAGCTCACCTCGCGCGCGCCCAGCAGCGCCGCCTGAAGCCGCGGCATGCCGGCTTCCACATGCCGCGTCACGTTCTCCAGGACGACAATGGCGTCGTCGACGACGAAACCGGTCGCCACCACCAGCGCCATGATGGAGAAATTGTCGAGGCTGAAGCCGAACAGATACATGAACCCGAACGTGCCGATCAGCGACAGGGGCACGGCGAGGCTCGGCACCAGGGCGGCGCGCGCATTGCGCAGGAACAGGAACACGACGATCAGCACCAGCACGGTCGCGATCAGCAGCGTACGCTCCACGTCACGGATGGAGGCGCGGATGGTTGTGGTGCTGTCGTTGACGACGGCGAGGTTGACGGCGCGGGGAAGAGCGGCTTGCAGCTCCGGCAACAGCGCCTGCACGCGATCAACCGTCTGGATGACGTTGGCGCCGGGCTGCTTGTTCAAGAGCACCAGCACGGCATCCTGATCGTTCGCCATGCCGAGATTGCGGATGTTCTCCACGCCGTCGCTGACGGTCGCCACATCGGACAGCCGCACCGGCGCATTGTCGCGGTAGGCGATGATGAGGTTCCGGTAGTCCGCGGCGGTGCTGGCGACATCGTTCATCGCCAGCTGGAATCGCGTGTCCTTCTGCTCGATGGCGCCCTTGGGGCTGTTGGCATTCGCGGCGGAGAGCGCGGCGCGCACGTCCTCGAGCCCGATGCCGTATTTGAACAGGGCGCGCGGATTGAGTTCCACGCGCACGGCAGGCAGCGACGCGCCGGACAGCGTCACGTCGCCGATGCCGGAAATCTGCGACAGCTTCTGCTGGATGATGTTGGAGGCGGAATCGTAGATCTGGCCCGGCGTCATCGTCTTCGACGTCATTGCCAGGATCATGATCGGCTGATCCGCCGGATTGAATTTGCGGTAGGTGGGATTGGAGCGCAGCGCCGCCGGCAGATCGGCACGCGCGGCGTTGATGGCAGCCTGCACGTCGCGCGCCGCGCCGTCGATGTTCCGGTCGACGTTGAACTGCAAGACGATCTGCGTGGTGCCGACCGAGCTCTTCGACGTCATCTCGTTGACGTCGGCGATGGCGCCCAGATGCCGCTCGAGCGGTGTCGCCACCGTGGTGGACATGGTCTCGGGACTGGCGCCGGGCATGGTGGCGGAAACCGCGATCACCGGGAAATCGATGTCCGGCAGCGGCGAGACCGGTAGCAGGAAAAACGCGACGATGCCGGCCAGCGCCGCGCCCAGCGTCAGCAGGGTCGTGGCGACCGGACGGGGAATGAAGATGCCGGGAAGATTCATGGCGACGCCGTGCGTGCGCGCCTGTCCGCGCGCCAGTCGCGGAAGTCACCCGCCCAGCGGTCGAAATAGATGTAGATCACCGGTGTGGTGAACAGCGTCAGCATCTGGCTGACGATCAGGCCGCCGACGATGGCGATGCCGAGCGGATGGCGCAGCTCCGATCCCGTGCCGCTGCCCAGCATCAGGGGCAGCGCGGAGAACAACGCAGCCACCGTCGTCATCATGATGGGGCGGAAGCGCAGCAGCGCGGCCTGATGGATCGCCTCGCGTGGGGATTTGCCTTCGCCGCGTTCCGCACCGAGCGCGAAATCGATCATCATGATGGCGTTCTTCTTCACGATGCCGATGAGCAGGATGATGCCGATAATGGAGACCACGTTGAGATCGTGGCCGGTGATGATCAGCGCCAGAAGCGCGCCGATTCCCGCTGACGGAAGCGTGGAGAGAATCGTCACGGGATGGATGAAGCTCTCATAGAGCACGCCCAGCACGATGTAGACGGTCACGATGGCCGCCAGGATCAGCAGCAGCTCATTGCCAAGCGTCGACTGGAAGGCGAGCGCTGCGCCCTGGAAATTGAGCGTGACCGAAGGCGGCTGGTCTGCATCTTTCGCCGCCTGCTTGATGGCGTTCACGGCCGTGCCCAGCGAATAGCCGGACGACACGTCGAACGAGATCATCGCCGCCGGGAACTGGCCGAAATGCATGTTCGAGAGCGGGATCGGCCGCTGCTGGATGCTGGCGATGCTGTTGAGCGGCACCTGTCCGCCACCGGCCGACGGAAGATAGATGTCGTTCAGCGAGGCGATGGAGTTCTGCAGATTGGGATCGGCCTCGAGGATGACGCGGCGCTGGTTCGATTCGGTGAAGATCGTCGAGATTATGCGCTGGCCGAAATCGTCGTAGAGCGCATTGTCGATGGTGGCCGCGGTGATGCCGAAGCGCGCCGCGGTGTCGCGATCCACCTTCAGGTAGGCCGACAATCCCTTGTCGAGATAATCGGTCGAGACGTTGGCGATCGCCGGCACCTGCTTCAGCTGCGCCATGAAGCGCGGCACCCAGCCGTCGAGATCGGCCGTGCGCGCGGCTTCCAGCACCAGCTGGTATTCGGAGCGGCTGACCGTGGAATCGATGGTGAGGTCCTGCACCGGTTGCAGATAAAGCGAGATACCGCTGACATTGCGGGCATCCTGCCGGAGCCGCGCGATGATGTCGCTCACGCTGTCGCTGCGATCGTCCTTGGGTTTCAGGTTGATGAGGAAGCGGCCGCTGTTCAGCGTGGTGTTGGTACCGTCCACGCCGATGAACGACGACAGGCTCTGCACGTCCGGGTCCCGCAGAATGCCGCGCGCCAGCGCGCGCTGTCGTTTCGCCATGGCGTCGAATGACACGGTGGCGTCGGCCTGGGTGATGCCCTGCACGAGGCCGGTATCCTGCACCGGGAAGAAGCCCTTCGGGATCATCACATAAAGCAACACCGTGAGAACAAGTGTTGCCACCGCGACAAGCATCGTCAGCTTCTGGTGATCCAGCACCCAGGTCAGCAGGCGATCGTATTCGGCGATGGCGCGGTCAAAATATTCCCGCGATTTACGGGCGATGGTGCTGCGCTCGTTCTGTTCACTTCTATGGCGCAGCAGCTTGGCGCACAGCATCGGCACCAGCGTCAGCGACACGAAGGCGGAAATGAGAATGGTGATGGCCAGCGTTACGGCGAATTCGCGGAACAGGCGGCCCACCACTTCCTGCATGAAGAGCAGCGGGATCAGCACGGCGATCAGCGACACCGTCAGCGACACGATGGTGAAGCCGATCTCGCCGGCGCCCTTCATCGCCGCATTGAAGGGCGTTTCGCCGGCTTCCAGATAGCGGGTGATGTTCTCGATCATCACGATGGCGTCATCGACGACGAAGCCGGCGGCGATGGTGAGCGCCATCAGCGACAGATTGTTGAGCGAGTAGCCCAAGAGATACATCGCCGCGAAGGTGCCGACGATGGACAGCGGCACCGACAGGCTGGGGATGAAGGTCGCCGGCAGATTACGCAGGAACAGGAAGATCACCAGCACCACCAGCGCCACGGCGAGCATCAGCTCGAACTCCACATCCGCAACCGAGGCGCGGATCGTGTTGGTGCGGTCGGTGAGCACGGTGACCGAAATGGAACCGGGCAGTCCCGCCTCGATCTCGGGCAGGATCTTCTTGATCTGATCGACCACGCTGATGACGTTGGCGCCGGGCTGGCGCTGCACGTTGAGCAGGATGGCGTCCGTGTCGTTCATCCAGCTCGAGAGCTTCACGTTCTCGGCGCTCTCCACCACGCTCGCGACATCGGACAGATGCACCGGCGCGCCGTTCTTGTACGCGACGACGATGTTCTTGTAGTCGGCGGGACTGGTCAGCTGATCGTTGGCGTTGATGGTGTAGGATTGCGCCACGCCGTCGAAATTGCCCTTCGGTGCGTTGGAATTGGCGTTCGCGATGGTCGTGCGCAGATCGTCGATATTGAGTCCGTAGGAGGCGAGCTGCTGGATGTTGGCGCGCACGCGAACGGCCGGCCGCTGCCCGCCATTGATGCTGACGAGACCGACACCGGGAAGCTGCGAGATCTTCTGCGCGATGCGTGTATCGGCCAGTTCCTCCACCTGCACCAGCGGAAGCGTCTTCGACGTGATGGCGAGCGTCAGGATCGGCGCGTCGGCGGGGTTCACCTTGGCGTAGATCGGCGGCGCAGGAAGACTCTGCGGCAGAAGGTTGCTGGACGCATTGATCGCCGCCTGCACTTCCTGCTCGGCGATGTCGAGACCGAGGCTAAGATCGAACTGCAACGTGATGACGGAAGCGCCGGCCGAACTGACCGATGTCATCTGGCGCAGGCCGGGCATCTCGCCGAACTGGCGCTCCAGCGGCGCTGTCACCGAGGTTGTCATGACATCCGGGCTGGCCCCGGGCAGGAAGGTCTGCACCTGGATGGTCGGATAATCGACTTCCGGCAGGGCGGAGAGCGGCAGGTAAAGGAAGCCCGCGAGGCCCACCAGCATGATCGCGATCATCAGAAGCGATGTCGCGACCGGGCGAAGGATAAAGGGTGCCGAGGGGTTCATGGGCGCAGGCCGGGTGTCAGCCGCCGCCTCCGAAGCCGCCACCGCGGCGGAAGCCGCTGCGCATCTTCGCCATCTGGTCCTGGCAGTCGCTGCTGAAGTTCGAAAGATTGTCGCGGAAGCATTGCCGCGCATCCGGTGTTCCCGGCTTCGCCTTCGGGCAGTATTTCTCCATGTCGGCGGCGCAGTACTTCTTGATCATGGCCATGAAACGTCCGCGGCGGCTGGGGCCTGTGCTGACCGCCGAGCCGGCGGGCGCAGCGCTTGGATTGGTGATGTTGCCGGCAGGTTTGGGAATAGTGACTTCGTCACCGTCGCGCAGACGATCGGCGCCGTCCGTCACCACCGTGTCGCCGGGCGCAAGGCCCTTCACGATCGCCACCTTCACGCCATCCGTCGCGCCCGTCGTCACCGCGCGCATGTGCACCGTCTTGTCGGGACTCACAACGAACACGTAGGCGCCCTGCGCGCCGCGCTGGATGGCGGGCGACGGCACCAGAGTCTGATCGTGCAGCGTGTTCACCAAGAGGCGGATGTTCACGAACTGGTTGGGGAACAGCGCATTGTCGGAATTGTCGAATTGCGCACGCATCTTCACTGTGCCGGTGGTGGGGTCGATGCTGCTGTCGACGGCGGAAAGCGTGCCGGTCGCGATCTGCTTCGACTGATTGCGGTCATACGCAACAGCCTGAAGCTTCGCACCGCTCTGCATCTGGTCCATCACGGCATCGATGTTGTCTTCCGGCAGGGAGAACACGACGGACATCGGCTGCATCTGCGTGACCGTGACGATGCCGTTCGTCTGTCCCGCCTGCACCAGATTGCCGAGATCGACCTGGCGAATGCCGACGCGTCCTGTCACCGGCGATGTGATCTTGGCGTACTGCACATTGAGCGCAGCCGAGTTCACCGCTCCCTGGTCGGTGATCACCGCGCCCTGATCCTGTTTCACGAGGGCGGCTTGGGTGGCGACCTGCTGCGCTGAGATCGCGTTCTGCGCGGCGAGATCCTGGTAGCGCTTCAGGTCGATCTGCGCGTTGTTCAATGCCGCGCGATCTTTATCGAGCGTGCCTTTCGCCTGCTCGAGTGCATCCTGGAACGGACGCGGGTCGATCTCGGCCAGTACATCGCCGGCCTTCACCATCTGGCCTTCCTGGAAATCGAACTTCACGATGGTGCCGCTCACCTGCGGCCGCGCCGTCACCGTGGCGAGCGGCGTCACTGTGCCGAGCGCGTTCAGGGTGACGGCCATGTCGCCGCGCGTTGCCTTGGCAACGCTGACGGGCGAAGCCGCACCGAATCCGCCGCCGCCGCGTCCACCTGCGGTCTGCGTCGGCTGATGGTCGCGCAGGAAGATGATGATGAGGATCGTCGCAAGAACGCCCAGGCCGACGAAGAAATACTTCTTGGTGCCGCGCGGCAGCCACGCGAGCCAGCCGCGCTGCTCGTCCTGTTCCGTCGTCCTTGCGCGCACATCGGCGTGACCGTACCGCGTGCCAGTGCCTTCGCCGTTCATGCTTTCTCCCGGTGGGCTCTATAACAGTTCCGGATCGGCTCCGGACCGTCAGAGACATAACGCCGCCGCCCTGTTGGGCAAGCCCCACCTGCCTCTGGAATTAGCAAGTTTCCTGTCCCAAACTTTGTCGGAATTGTCGCAAAGGCCGGGGTGGGCTCTCTCGATGGATAACCAGGAAAACAGGAAGCGGGCGCGCGCCCTTGGCATGGAATGCCCCATCCACCGGCGCGATTTCCTTAATGGTGTGGCGGTGACCGCGGCTTCGCTCGCAAGCTTGTCATCGGCCGAGGCGCAGATCACGCCCGGCAACCAGAACTTGCCAGGCTACTACCCGCCGCTCAGTCACGGATTACGGGGAAGTCATCCAGGCGCGTTCGAGACGGCGCACGCGTTGCGCGATGGCACCTTCTGGGATCACGCGAAGAAGCCGGAGGATACGCATGCGGTGTACGACCTTGTGGTCGTCGGCGGCGGCATTAGCGGCCTCTCTGCGGCGCACTTCTTCCGTGCTGCCAAACCCAACGCGAAGATCCTGATTCTCGAAAATCACGACGATTTCGGCGGACACGCCAAGCGCAACGAATACAGTCTCAATGGCCGCCTGGAATTGATGAACGGCGGCACCATGCTGATCGACAGCCCGCATCCCTATAGCGATGTAGCGCGCGGGCTGATCAATCATCTCGGAATCTATCCCGACAAGCTCAAAGCGAATTGCCCGAAGCCGGAAATCTACAGGGGCCTGTTGCCCGCGACCTTCTTCGACAAGGAGACCTTCGGTGAGGATCGCCTCGTTGTCGGCCGCGAGCGAAGTGACGAAGAGGAAAGCCCGGTCTCGTGGAAGGATTTTCTCAGCAAAACACCGCTCGATGCGCGAACGCGCGCTGACATCCTGCGCGTGCAGGAAGGCGGGCCCGATCCCATGCCGGGCCTCACCTCGGCGCAGAAGAAGGACAAGCTCAGCCGCATGTCCTATCTTGCTTACCTGCGCGACCACATGAAGTGCGGACCGAAGGCGCTCGCCTTCTACCAGACCATCACGCATGACGAATGGGGCACCGGCATCGATGCCGAGCCCGCGCTCGATTGCTGGGGTTTCGGATTGCCCGGGTTCGAAGGATTGAAGCTCGAGAAGGGCGCCATCGCGCGCATGGGCTACACGGCCGCCGGCTACGAAGAGAACAAGAACCTTACGACGTTCCATTTCCCGGACGGCAACGCGACGATTGCGCGGCTTCTGGTGCGCGATCTCATTCCGGACGCGATGCCGGGCAAGACGGCGGAAGATGTCGTCACGTCACATGCGAACTACGCGATGCTCGACCGTGCTGGCGCCCCCATAGCCATTCGCCTGTCATCTACCGTTGTCGGTGTGCGCAATGTCGGAACACCGGCCAGTTCGAAAGGCGTCGAGATCGCCTATGCGCGCGGCGGCAATGTCTATCGCGTGCATGCGGCGAACTGCATTCTCGCCGGCTGGAACATGATGATCCCCTATCTGTGCCCGGAATTGCCGGACGCGCAGAAGGATGCGCTGCATACCCTCGTGAAGATTCCGCTGGTCTACACGAGCGTCGCCATCCGCAACTGGCGCGCGTTCCACAAGCTCGGCATCGCCGGTATTTCCGCTCCGGGATGCTATTGGAACGCCACGCGGCTCAACTGGCCGGTCGATGTCGGCGCGTACAAGTCTGTGCGCTCGCCGGATGACCCCATCCTGCTCTTCCTGCAGCATGTGCCGGTCCAGCCGGGCTTGCCGGAACGCGACCAGCATCGCATGGGCCGGCAGCAGCTTCTCGAGACGCCGTTCGAGGTATATGAGGCGAAGATCCGCGATCAGCTCCAGCGCATGCTGGGCGCGGGCGGATTTGAGGCGAAGAAAGACGTGCTCGCGATTACGGTGAATCGCTGGCCGCACGGCTATGCCTACGAGTTCAATCCCCTGTTCGACGACTTCTCGATCCCGCCGGAGAAGCGGGCCAATGTGGTCGGACGGCAACGTTTCGGCCGGATTGCCATCGCGAACTCGGATTCGGGCGCCCGCGCCTATACGGATTCCGCCATCGATATGGGTTACCGAGCCGTACACGAGCTGCTGGCAATCTGAAGTGTTCTTGACGCTTCAATGACGCCGCCCCAACATCCCCGAGTCGGGAGTGGGGAAGCATCATGCGCAAGATCGTTGCCGGAGCGGTATTCCCGCTCGCAATTGCGTTTTTGGGACTGGATCAGGCGCCGGCGTTCGCGCAGGCAACCCAAGGTGGAATTGAGGAGGTGACCGTCACGGCGACTCGTCGCGCGGAATCCCTGAACAAGGTGCCGATGAGCATCACCGCCTTCACCTCCGACCGGCTCGACCAGATCAATGCCAAGAGCTTCGGCGATCTCGTCGCTTACACGCCGGGCGTGAATTTCAACGCCGACACCAATGCCATCTCCATCCGCGGCGTGAATTCCGCCGCAGGTGATGCCACGACGGGCATCTATATCGACGATACGCCGATCCAGCTGCGCACGCTCGGCTTCGGCTCCGACAATGCGTTGCCGGCCGTGTTCGACCTCGAGCGCGTGGAAGTCTTGAGGGGACCGCAGGGCACGCTGTTCGGTGCAGGCTCGGAAGGCGGCACCGTGCGTTTCATCACGCCGACGCCCAGCCTCACCGATTTCCAGGTTTTCGGGAGAAGCGAAGTGTCCACCACGCAGGACGGCGCTCCCTCCTACGAAGCAGGTCTCGCCCTTGGCGGGCCGATTGCCGATGACAAGCTCGGCTTTCGCGTGTCGGGGTGGTGGCGGCATGACGGCGGCTGGATCGATCATGTCGATCCCTACACTGGCAACACGATCGCGAAGAACGACAACCACACCGAGACCTACGTGCTGCGCGGCGAACTGCTGTGGCAGGCGACAAGCAATCTCGCCATCACGCCCAGCGTCTTCTACCAGAACCGCAATGTGAACAATGACGACGAGTATTGGGTGGCGCTGTCCGATCCCGGCAGCGGCCGCTACATCAACGAGACGCCGGAGCAGATGGGCAACAAGGATCGCTTCGTCCTTCCGGCGGTGAAAGTAGATTGGAATCTCGGCGGCGCGGATCTGATCTCCAACACCTCCTACTTCGACCGCAAGCAGGTCGTGCAGGATTACAGCGGCACGCTCTACAACCTTTCCTACTTCCAGCAATCCGAAAGCACGGGCGTTCTTCCGATCGATTACTCGACGCCCTGCACGGGCGGCCTGTGCCTCAACGCGCCGCAACCGCTACTGCTTCCGGGCGCGATCAATCTGCCCGGCTTCGGTCCCTACCGGTCCACCAACTACGTCACCAACACGCAGCGCAACTTCACCCAGGAAGTGCGCGTGCAATCGAACGATCCGAACGACCAGCTGGTGTGGGTGGTTGGCGCCTTTTTCACGCAGCAGCGGCAGCTGAGCGTCGAGGAAATCCACGATCCGCAGCTTGCCGCGCTCACCGATTATTTGTGGGGCGATCCCACGGTCGGCGGATGTTACGGTCCGCCGACCGGTGACGTGCTGCTCGATGTCTGGTGCGAGGATCTCCTGCCGAACGGCGACGACTACATCAACCACACGCTCGGCCACGAGCGCCAGATCGCGCTGTTCGGCAATGCGACCTATGCCATCACGCCCGATCTCAAGCTGCAGGTCGGCGCGCGCATCGCAAAGACGCATTTCGATTACGACAACTACGCGGACGGCCCGCAGGATTTCGGACCCAATACGCCGAACTCCGGCAAGCAGAACGAAACGCCGTTCACGCCGATGGCCAATCTCACCTGGCAGATCAGCGATGACGACATGCTCTACGCCACCGTGTCGAAAGGCTATCGCATCGGCGGCGCCAATGCGCAGTTCCCGATCGGCGCCTGCACGGAAATCACCCAGGCGCCCGGTGCCTACAACTCCGACACGGTCGTGAACTATGAAGCGGGATCGAAAGACAATTTCCTCAACAACCGGCTGCAGCTGTCGGGAAGCGTCTTCTATCTGAACTGGAGCAACATCCAGCAGCTCAACTACCTGCCGTCCTGCGGATTCCAGTACACGGCCAATGTCGGCAGCGCGCGCAGCACGGGCTTCGATCTGGAAGGCGAATGGCTGCCGATCGATGCGCTCGATATCGATTTCAGCCTCGGCTACACGGACGCCGAGTTCACCACCACCAGCATCGCCGGCGGCCAGCTTCTGGCGTCGAAGGGCGACAAGCTGCCCGGTAGCCCGTGGACCTTCTCGCTGGGCGCACAATACAACGGCCAGGTCCTCGGCCACGATGCATTCATCCGCGCGGATTACGAATACCAGAGCCAGACGGCCACCGACGTAGTGACGCACGATCCGCTGGCATCGTCGTTCGATCCGGCGCTGGTGGCCAATCCGGAACAGAATATCGTCCGCCTGAAGGCAGGCGCCACCTTCGGCAACACGATCGTCACCCTGTTCGCGGACAATCTGTTCAACAGCCATCCGCAACTCGATCTGGCACATCAGGACAGCGACACGCTGCTGTTCGAGGCGACGGCGCTCAGGCCGCGCACGATCGGCGTCACCCTGACCTATCGCAACTGAGCGCGAAGGGCATGACGACGGAGCTGAAGGCCGGTTCGCTGTCCTTCATCGAGTCGCTGGTGATGGGCGTAGCCGGGGCGGCCCCGGCCTACACCATTGCCGTCACCACCGCGGTGCTTCTGGGCGTGGCAGGCACACAGTCGCCGGGAGCGCTTCTGATCTTCGCGGTGCCGATGCTGGGCATCGCAGTCGCCTATCGCGCCCTTAACGCACTCCACGTGCACGCGGGTGCCGCCTATCAATGGACCAGTGTCTATTTCGGCAAGTTCTGGGGCTTCTTCTCCGGCTGGGCGCTTCTGGTGGCGACCATGTTGTTCATGGTGACAGGCAGCTTTCCACTCGCAACGGCAACGCTCGATTTCGTCGATCCTGCGCTGGCGACCAACGTCGTGCTCAGCGCCGCCGTGGCCAGCGTCTGGTTCCTGGCGATTGCCATAGTTCTGATCACGGGAATCGAAGTGAGCAGCCGCGTGCAGATGGCGATAACCGGAGTCGGCCTCGTCATCCTCACGGTCGTTGCGATCGGAGCATTTGTGCATGCCGCGCGCGCGGGCACGGTCAATCCGTTCCGTTTGTCCTGGTTCGGGTTCGGCTACACGCCTGAGAGCTTTGCCACGACGGCGCTCGTGGTCGTGTTCTTCTATTGGGGCTGGGATGTGACCGCCAACCTCGCGGAGGAAACCGCGAATGCCGAGCGGAGTGCCGGCGATGGAGGGTTCGCCAGCATCTTCGTGACGATCCTCTATTATGTCGCCTTCGTGCTGGCAGCGCTCTTCCTGTTCAGCATCAAGGATGCAAGGAATTTCAACGCCAACATTATCTACAACATTGCAGTCGCTTCAGGCCTGGGCCGGGTTGGCGGGCTTTTCGCGTCGGTCGCGGTTATCCTCTCCAGCATCGCCACGCTCGAAACCACCATGCTGCAATTCTCCCGCACCCTGTTCGCGATGGGGCGTGACGGTGCGATGCCGCATCTGTTCGGGGTGGTGGACGCGCGTACGCGGACGCCGGTGCGCGCCATGCTGGTGCTGATCGCGGTCGGCCTGGTGCTCCTGTGGGGTTCGTCGCTTATGCCGACTGTCAGCCTCATCATTGCAGATTCCGTGCGCGCAGTCGGGCTGCTTGTCGCCTACTATTACGGGCTTGCGGGCCTCGTTTCCGCTTACGTCTTCCGCAAGGAGAGAAACCCGCATTGGCTTCTGCTCTGTGTCTATCCGGCGGCGAGCGGAATATTGCTGATCGGGCTGGCCATATATGCGATGACGACATTCGATGCGGTCACCAACATTGCCGGCCTGGGCGGACTGGTCGCAGGCCTCCTGTTGTTCCGCCCACGCCGCTTCGAAATCACCGCGCCGGGAGAGGCCCCATGACGGAACCGGCTTCGGCGAAAAAAATGAACCTCGTCGAACTCACCTTCATCGTGGTGATCAACATGATGGGGTCCGGGATCATCCTGCTGCCGGCGAACATGGCGCAAGTGGGGGCGATCTCGCTCTTGTCGTGGATCGTGACCGCGCTGGGCTCCATGGCCATTGCCTGGGGCCTCGCGGAGGCTGGCGTGCTCAACCAGCGCGAAGGCGGAATGGCCGCCTATGCCGAGGAGGCCTATGGCAAGCCGGGCTTCTTCCTCACGTTCTTTCTTTATTTTCTGTCCCTGGCAGTCGCCAACGTCGCCATCGCCATATCGGCGCTCGGCTATATTGCGGCGTTTTTTCCCGTTCTTTCATCCACGCCGATCATCACATGCATCGGCACCATCGTCCTGGTATGGCTTACGACCGTCGCGAATTTCGGCGGCGCCAAATGGACGGGACGTATCGGCCTTGTGACGGTGTGGGGCGTGATCATTCCGGTTGGCGCAATCGCCGTGATCGGATGGTTCTGGTTCAGCGGTTCGACTTTCGCGGCGGCATGGAATCCCAAGGGACTCAGTCTGTTGAGCGGAATGGGTTCCAGCATTTCGCTGACGTTATGGGCGTTCCTCGGTATGGAATCCGCCGCGCAAAATTCGGCGACGGTTGAAAACCCGAAGCGGAACGTGCCGTTGGCCTGCCTGCTCGGCACGCTTGGCGCCGGCGTGATCTACATCTTGTCGACGACCGTCATACAGGGAATCGTGCCCAACGCGGAGCTGGCACAATCGACGGGCCCGTTTGGTCTTGCGTACGCCCATATGCTCGGCCCCGCCGTTGGTTCGGTCATCATGGCGCTCGCAGTGTCGGCCTGCGTGGGTTCGCTCTTTGCCTGGCAATTCACGATTGCTCAGACCGGGAAGGCGGCCGCGGATGCAGGCATGTTCCCGAGATTCTTTTCGACGGTGAACCGCTTGGGCGCACCGATCGCCGGGATGGTGGCGATCGCGGTCATCCAATCGCTCATGGCGGCGTCAACGATATCCCCGACATTGACCAGGCAGTTCGCCGTGCTTGTGAATCTCGCCGTCGTGACGAATGTCATTCCCTACATTGTCGCGTTGTCGGCGCTGATGGTGATGATGAAGATCGCCGGTATCGGAGGAAGCAAATACCGCGTCAATGTCGCGACAGCACTCGTTGCCATGCTCTACAGCGTCTACGCGATTTACGCGTCGGGCAAGGATGCGGTTCTCGGCGGCATGCTGGTTACCACAATCGGGTTCATCATTTGGGGATTCATCGCGCCCCGAATAAAGCCGACGCTGGTGCCTTCTGCAGAATGAACTTCAGGTGGTCCGGTTTTCCGCGTCCCTACGACATCGGAATTGCCGGTGGCGGCGGGTCCGGCAGCGGGATGAACTCCTTGTTGTCGGAATCCGGCAGCTTCAGGCGGCCGGCGTGCCAGTCCGCTTTCGCCTGCTCGATGCGTTCGCGTGAGGACGAGACGAAATTCCATTCGATGAAGCGTGGACCCACCGGATCGCCGCCCAGCAACATCACAATGGACGGCACGGTTGCCTTTACGGTGGCAGCTTCGTTCGGCCTGAACACGATCAACTGACCTTCACCGAAGCTCTGGCTATCGGCCTCAACCTTGCCGCTCACAACATAGGCGGCGCGTTCGGGATAGCCGTCCGGCAATTCGGCTTGCGCACCGGAAGCGAGCGTCGCGTGCGCATAGAACATCGGCGAATGCGTCTTGACGCGGGCTCCTTTCCCAAACGCCTTGCCGGCAATGATGCGCAGGCTCAGCCCGCGCTCAGCAATCACCGGCAGGTCCGATTGGTCGTGGTGGGCAAAGCTCGGTGCAACTTCCTCATCGCCGTCGGGAAGTGCCACCCACGATTGGATGCCGTGCATCGGTCCGCCTTGTGCGCGCGCCTTCTCGAAGCGTTCGGAGTGCGTGATGCCGCTCCCCGCAATCATCCAGTTCACTTCGCCCGGACGGATCGGCTGCTCCGAGCCCACACTATCGCGATGCATGATCTCGCCTTCGAACAGGTAGGTGACTGTCGCCAGCCCGATATGCGGATGCGGCCGCACATCCACGGTGCGCGGGATTCCGGGCGCAAAATTGATCGGCCCCATGTGGTCGAAGAAGATGAACGGCCCCACCATGCGATGTTGGGGCGACGGCAGCACGCGGCCCACGTCGAACCCGCCGAGGCTCTTGCGCCGGGCGTCGATGACGGTCTCGATCATATCTTCTCCCGATGCTTGTCGCCGGTTCGCTTGCGGTGGGGCTTGTGGCGCCGGGCCCGCCTAGGTGTGATAGCATGTCCGGCATGACGGAAATGCAGGCAAATCCTGACTGGAGCGAGGCGCGCGCGAAGGAAATCGTGGCGCCGTTCGTTGCGATTTCGGGCGGGTTGCTGCCGGCGCTGCACGCGATCCAGGCGGAATGGGGCTGGATCCCGAAGCCGGCGATTGCGCTCATGGCGCACGAATTCAATCTGACGCGCGCCGAAGTCTATGGCACGGCCAGTTTCTATCACGATTTCCGCCTGGAAGGTCGCGCCGGCCGTCATGTGCTGAAGCTGTGCCGCGCGGAGGCCTGCCAGTCGGTCGGCGGCGAGGCGCTGGCGGCGGCAACGCAGAAACATCTCAAATGTTCGTGGCACGAGACGACCGCGGACGGCGAGTGGACTTTGGAGCCGGTGTTCTGTCTTGGCCTGTGCGCCAGCGGACCCTCGGCGATGATCGATGGCGAACCGGCCGCGCGCCTCGATGAAAAGAAGCTGATCGCCGCACTCCGCGAGGTGAGCAAATGATTCGCGTACGCGTTTCGCACGATGCGGCCTCCATTGCCGTCGGCGGTGCGGCAGTGGCGCGTGCGTTGCGCGAGTCCGGCGCGGATGTCGTGCCGGTTGGGTCGCGCGGACTGTTCTGGCTCGAACCGCTGATCGAAATCGAAACCGCAAACGGCTGGCAGGCCTTCGGTCCCGTTTCCAAGAACGATGCGCCTGCGATTCTGCAATCTGTTCGAGATGGCAAGCCGCATGCGCTGTCGCTTGGCAAGATTGAGGATCATCCCTTCCTGAAATCGCAGACGCGGCTGACGTTCGAACGCTGCGGCATGATCGATCCAGCATCGCTCGACGATTACGAGCGCCTGGGCGGATTGACCGGACTGAAGCGCGCCATCGAAGTCGGTTCGGACGGCATTCTTGCCGAGATGGAGAAATCTGGGTTGCGCGGCCGCGGCGGCGCTGGCTTTCCCGCTGCCATCAAATGGGCTGGGGCGGCGAAAGCGTCCGGCGACCGGAAGTACATCGTCTGTAATGCGGATGAAGGCGACTCCGGCACCTACGCCGACCGCATGCTGATGGAAGGCGATCCATTCCTTCTGATCGAAGGCATGGCGATTGCCGCCGTCGCCGTCGGCGCGACGAAGGGCTACGTCTACATCCGCTCGGAATATCCGCATGCCATCGCCGCGATGAACCGCGCGGTGCAAGTCGCGCGCGAGCATGGATTGCTCGGACCGAAAGTGCTCGGCAGTGCGCCTGCCTTCGACATCGAAATCCGCATGGGCGCCGGCGCCTATGTGTGCGGCGAGGAAACCTCGCTGCTCGACTCCCTCGAAGGCAAACGCGGTCAGGTACGCGCGAAGCCGCCGCTGCCGGTGCATAGCGGACTGTTCGGCAAGCCGACCGTCATCAACAATGTGCTGACGCTTGCCGCCGCACCCACGATCATGGCGCGCGGCGGGGCGTTCTATGCCAATTTCGGCCGTGGCCGTTCACGCGGCACCATGCCGATCCAGCTTGCCGGCGACATCAAATACGGCGGGCTCTACGAAACCGCCTTTGGTCCATCATTGGGCAGCCTCGTGAACGACATCGGCGGCGGCACGCGCTCCGGCCGGCCCATCCGCGCCGTGCAGGTGGGCGGGCCTCTGGGGGCCTATTTCCCGCCCTCGATGTTCGATACGCCCTTTGATTATGAGGAATTTACCGCGCGCGGCGGGCTCCTCGGGCATGGCGGAATCGTTGTCTTTAATGATACGGTCAACATGGCGCATCAGGCGCGTTTCGCCATGGAGTTCTGCGCGATAGAATCCTGCGGAAAATGCACGCCGTGCCGCATCGGCTCGGTGCGCGGGATGGAAGTGATCGATCGCATCCAGACCGAGCAGGACAATGCCAGGGCGATCACGCTCTTGAAGGATCTGTGTGACGTGATGAAATCCGGTTCGCTGTGTGCACTCGGCGGGTTCGTTCCGTACCCGGTGATGAGCGCGCTCGAACATTTCCCGGAGGATTTTCGCCCGCGATGAGTTTCGTTGAGGAAATCGATTACGGCACACCGGCGCGCAATGCGGAGCGCATGGTGTCGCTCACCATCGACGGCAGGAAGGTCGAAGTACCGGAAGGCACGTCGATCATGCGCGCGGCGGCGATTGCGGGCCAGCCGGTGCCGAAACTGTGCGCCACGGATTCGCTCGCCGCATTCGGGTCCTGCCGCGTGTGTCTCGTCGAGATCGAAGGCCGCCCGGGAACGCCGGCATCCTGCACTACACCGGTTGCCGAAGGCATGGTGGTGAAGACGCAGAGCGATCGCCTCACGCAACTCAGGCGTGGCGTCGTCGAGCTCTACATGTCGGATCATCCGGCCGACTGCAACGGCGCATCGGGCGAATGCGAATTGCACGGCATGGCGCGCGATCTGGGCCTCTCCGACATCCGTTACGGCCGCGCCGGCGAAACGCACCTCGACAACCACACCGACACCTCCAATCCGTATTTTCAGTACGATCCCGCCAAATGCATCGTCTGCTTCCGCTGCGTGCGCGCCTGTGAGGAAGTGCAGGGCACGTTCGCGTTGACGGTCGAAGGCCGCGGGTTTGAGTCGCGCGTTCGCGCCAGCGCCGCCGATCCGTTCCTCGAATCCGAATGCGTGTCTTGCGGCGCCTGCGTACAGGCCTGTCCCACCCCGGCGCTGATCGAAAAATCCGTGGTCGCGATGGGTGAACCGGATCGCTCGGTCGTCACCACCTGCGCCTATTGCGGCGTCGGCTGCGCCTTCAAGGCGGAAATGAAGGGCGATCAGGTCGTCCGCATGGTGCCGTGGAAGGAGGGCAAGGCGAACCACGGCCATTCCTGCGTCAAAGGCCGCTTCGCCTGGGGTTATGCGAACCACAAGGATCGCATCCTGAAACCCATGATCCGCGCCAAAATCACCGATCCCTGGCGTGAAGTGAGCTGGGAAGAGGCGTTCGCGCACACGGCGTCCGAATTCCGGCGCATCCAGCAGAAATACGGTCCGCGTTCGATCGGCGGCATCACCTCGTCGCGCTGCACCAATGAAGAGACCTTCATCGTGCAGAAGCTGGTGCGCCATGTGTTCGGCAACAACAATGTCGACACCTGCGCGCGGGTCTGCCATTCGCCGACGGGCTACGGCCTCAAGACCACGTTCGGCACGTCAGCCGGCACCAACCATTTCGATTCCGTCGACTACTGCGACGTGATGGTGGTGATCGGCGCCAATCCGACCGACGGCCATCCCGTGTTTGCGTCGCGCATGAAGAAGCGGCTGCGCGAAGGCGCCAAGCTGATCGTCATCGATCCGCGCCGTATCGATCTCGTGCGCATGCCGCATGTGGAGGCGGCGTACCACCTGCCGCTGCGTCCCGGCACCAATGTCGCGATGCTGACGGCCATGGCGCATGTCATCGTGACGGAAGGCCTGGCGAACGAAAGCTTCGCGGCCGAGCGTTGCGACACGCAGACCTTTGCGGACTGGAAGGCGTTCGTTGCCGATCCGTCGCGCTCTCCGGAAGCGGTCGAACAATTCACTGGCGTTCCGGCGAAGGATGTTCGCGAAGCGGCGCGGCTTTATGCCAAGGGGCCGAACTCCGCCTTCTACTATGGCCTCGGTGTCACCGAGCACAGCCAGGGCACCACGGCCGTGATGTGCCTCGCCAATCTCGCCATGGCCACCGGCAATATCGGCCGCGAAGGCGTTGGCGTGAATCCGTTGCGCGGCCAGAACAATGTGCAAGGCTCATGCGACATGGGCTCGTTCCCGCACGAGTTGTCAGGCTACCGCCACATCTCCGATCCTGCGCTGCGCGCGCTTTTCGAAGCGGCTTGGGGCGGCACGCTCGATCCCGAACCGGGTCTGCGCATCCCGAACATGCTGGACGCCGCCGTCGAAGGCACGTTCAAGGGTCTCTATGTGCAGGGCGAAGACATCCTGCAATCCGATCCCAACACGCATCACGTTGCGGCGGGCCTTGCCGCGATGGAATGCGTGGTGGTGCACGATCTCTTCCTCAACGAGACGGCGGACTACGCGCATGTGTTCCTGCCCGGCTCCACCTTCCTCGAGAAGGACGGCACCTTCACCAACGCCGAGCGCCGCATCCAGCTGGTGCGCAAGGTGATGGAGCCGAAATCGGGTTACGCCGATTGGGAAGTGACGCTCAAGATCGCCGAAGCGATGGGCATTCCCATGCCGTACAATCATCCGTCGGAAGTGATGGACGAGATCGCGCGGCTGACGCCAACCTTTGCCGGCGTGAGCTTCGAGAAGCTCGACAGACTCGGCTCGATCCAGTGGCCGTGCAACGAGAAGGCGCCGGAAGGCACGCCGGTGATGCACATCGGTCAGTTCGTGCGCGGCAAGGGCAATTTCGTGCTCACAGAATATGTGCCGACGGATGAGAAAGTCGGTCCGCGCTTTCCGCTTCTGCTCACCACGGGGCGCATCCTGTCGCAATACAATGTCGGCGCGCAGACGCGGCGCACGGCGAACTCGATCTGGCACAGCGAGGACCGGCTGGAGATTCATCCGCACGATGCGGAAGAGCGCGGCATCCGCGACGGCGACTGGGTGAAACTGGCGAGCCGCGCCGGCGCCACCTCGCTTCGCGCGCTGCTGACGGATCGCGTGGCCCCGGGCGTGGTCTACACCACGTTCCATCACCCCAACACGCAGGCCAATGTGGTGACCACCGACTATTCCGACTGGGCCACCAACTGTCCGGAATACAAGGTGACGGCCGTGCAGGTGTCACCCTCGAACGGGCCGACCGACTGGCAGCGCGAATATGGCGAGTTCAGCGAGCAGTCGCGCCGGATCGCAACGCCGGTCGCCGCGGCGGAATGATGCGCAAGGCATCGGTTCGCGTTCGTCGCAATCTCGTCCGCAAGGACGGCGATGCGCGCGGCGAACGGTCGATCCCGGAAGAGACGCCGATCGCGTTCACCTATGGTCGCAAGACCTATGCCGTGATGATGGCGAGCCCGGCGGATCTCGAGGATTTCGCGTACGGGTTCTCATTCACCGAACGCATCATCGAACGGACAGGCGACATCGCTTCGCTGGAGGTGGTGGACGTCGAGAAGGGCCTCGAGTTGCGCATGGAACTGGCGCGCGATCGCAGCGCACATCTGGAAGGCCGCGCGCGCAGGTTTGCCGGTCCTGCCGGATGCGGGCTGTGCGGTATCGAGAGCCTAGACGAAGCCGTCGTGTCGCCGCCAACGCTGACCGCGAAGCCCAAGGTGGATTCGCAAGCCATCTTTTGCGCGATGACGGAGCTGCGCAAGCATCAGCCGGTGAACGACGAGACTCGCGGCGTTCACGCGGCCGGATTCTGGTCGCTGAAGAAGAATGCGTTCGTCGCGGTGCGCGAGGATGTCGGCCGACACAATGCGCTGGACAAGCTGGCCGGCGCGCTGGTTCGCGCCAATATGAATCCGGCGGACGGTTTTCTCGCGCTCACCAGCCGCGTCTCCATCGAGCTGGTGCAGAAGGCGGCCATCCTCGGCTGCCCGGTGCTGGTCGCGATTTCCGTTCCCACCGCACTGGCGCTGCGCACCGCAGAAGGGGCGAACATGACTCTCGCGGCCATCGCGCGCGACGACAGTTTCGAGATCTTCACCCATCCCGAACGCATCGAGGTTTCCGCGCATGCTCTCGTATGAGGAAAAGCTGGTCTACATGGCGAACCAGATCTGCGATTTCTTCAAGGCGCAGGGCGAGGCGAAGGCGGTGCCGGCCATCGCCGATCACATCAACAAGTTCTGGGATCCCAAGATGCGCGAGGATTTCCTGCGCCTCACACCGGATCAGATGGGCAATCTGAAGGACCTCGCCCGCAAAGCCGTGCCGCAGGTGAGGGCACCGCGCTGATTCGAAACGAACGTCATTGCCGGGCTTGACCCGGCCACCCATCTTGCCGCGCGTCTGAGCGGCGACAGACTCTAGCGCCCAATCTCATCGAACAAATCGCGCCTTTCCGGATTGGTCTTGTCTGCTCACCCAATCTGTTTCGCCAATTGCTCCGCCGTCGCCAAATCTTCCCGTGTGTTGATGTTGAAGAAGGCGTACGCTTCGGCGCGGATCAAACGCGTCTCGCCGCCGAGTTCTTCCATCGCGCTATGAAGGCTGCGCAGTCTGCCCTGCTCAATGCCTTCGCGCAGTCGCGCACCACACGAAACCGGCCACACGGCGCACACCCCATGCATGCGCGCCTCATCGCGCGCGAACACGGGGGCATCGCCTGCTCCAGTCATCAGCTGTGCCACAAGATCGTGCGGCAGGAACGGCGTGTCGCACGGGAACGTCGCCAGCCATTGTGCGCTGCCTTGTTTCGCCAGCCATTCCAATCCCGCTATCACGCCGGCCAGCGGACCCGTGCCCTTCGGGAAGTCGTCCGCGATCAATGGGCGCGACGAAAATTGCGTCCGATATCGCGACTCGTCCTCTCGCGCCACGTTGATCGCGAGGACCGAAACCTGCGCCGCCACGCGCGCGATCACGGCATCGAGCAACACGCCGCCCTGAAACGGCAGCAGGGCCTTTTCGCCACCGATGCGCGAGGCCGCTCCGCCCGCCAGAATGAGCCCCGCCACATCCTTCATGGCGACGCGGCCTTCGCCATGTCGTCCAGCCGCAAGGCCAGTTGGCCGAGACCCCATTTGCGCGCCAGCTTCGCCGCCTTTGGCCATGTCGGTGTCTGGCGCGCGACATCCGGCAAAGGTGCTTTCCGGTTCATCGTGGCGATGGAGCGGAACAGCCGCAATTCGTCCGCCTGCGCCGTGAATCGTCCGGACTTCAGGATGGCTTCGAGCGATCCGTGTTTGCGCAACAGATCCGCCGCGCCTTTGGCGCCGACGCCGATGGCGCCGGGCAATTTGTCGGACGGATCGCCGCGCAACGCGATGAAATCCGGTACCTGCTTCGGCTCGACACCATAGCGTTCGTGCACCTGATCCGGTCCGATGCGCAGCAGCTCGCCGCGCGACGGATAGAGAATCGTCGTGCGTTCGGACGCCAACTGGAACGAGTCCCGGTCGCCGCTCGCAATCACCACATTGCCGCCGCGCTTCTCTTCGCGCGCGGCGGCTGCCGCTAGGAAATCATCGGCTTCGAAGCCGGCGCGCCATGCATTGGCTAAGCCACAAGCCGTCACGAAGGCGCGGAGGTCGGCGAACTGCGCGATGAGATCGTCGTCGAATTCGCGGCCACTTTGGTAGGCTTCGAACGCCGTGTGGCGATAGGTTGGCCGCTCCAGCGTATCCCAGCCCACGATCACGGCGCGCGGCTTTTCCTCGCGACAGAGGCGCAGCAGGAAATTGGCGAAGCCGAGGATGGCGCCGGCCGGCGATCCGTCGGCCTTGCGGATCGATTTCGGCAGCGCGTGATAGGAACGATGGGCAAAGGAATCGCCATCGACCACCAGCAGTGGCCGCTGTGGCTTGCCGCGCGCCGATTTCCCGGATGCGGCTTTCGAGGGCGTTGTTTTCATGGTGGCGCGCCTTGCCTCCCTGAGCTCGATCCACGCCGGCGCATGGTCGCTGGCATTCGGCCAGCCGCGCACGTCGCGATCGACGCCCGATCCGGTGAGTCTGCGTGCGGCCTCTTTGCTCAGCAACAGATGATCGAGCCGCAGGCCCGCATCGCGCTCCCACCGTTGCCGCATGTAATCCCAAAAGGTGTACATCGGTGTGTCGGGATGCAGCTTGCGGATCGCGTCCGTCCAGCCCTGCTCCACAAGCGCCTTCAACGCAGCCCGGCTCTGCGGCTGCACCAGCGCGTTCTTCTTGTAGGACGTGGTCGGATAGATATCGAAATCCGTCGGCACGACATTGTAATCGCCGGCCAGCACGACAGGAACGCCGGTAGCCAGCAATTCCTTTGCGTGCCTGGTCAGCCGCTTCATCCACGCGAGCTTGTAGTCGAATTTCGGCCCCGGCTGCGGATTGCCGTTCGGCGCATAGAGCGAGGCGATGAGCACGCCATTGACCGCCGCCTCGATGTAGCGGCTCTGCAAATCCTTCGGATCGCCGGGCAATTCGGTGCGCGTGACGACAGGTTCGGCATCACGCGCCAGGATGGCGACGCCATTCCATGATCGTTCGCCTTTCCACACCGCGTGATAGCCGGCGCGCGCGAAGGCCTCGCGCGGAAAGCTGCGATCTTCCGCCTTCAGCTCCTGCAGACACACCACATCGGGCCTCGCCTGCTTCAGCCAGCGCAGCAGCACATCCAGCCGCTTGTTGATGTTGTTGATGTTGAAGGTGGCGATCTTCACGCCGTCAAGCTGCGGCTATTCGGGGCCACCGGCAACACGGCCGGTTCGGGCACCGAGCGCCACCAGGCGCGCCGTCACGGCTCTGGTGACTTCGAACAGTCGCTTGATGACCGGCCGAATTCCGTCCGCCGAAAATTGCTTTTTCATAATCAAAACAATCGGTTGCACATGGTGTAAAAATGCAACGTCGATTGCGATTCCGTAATGATCGACGCAAGAATCAAAAAACGGATCGCCGTTTCAACGACTTACTGAAGTCTTGATCCAGTGTTCAAACCAGTTCTCTATGCGCACCCGTCAACCGGTTGAGAACCAGTTCTCAAGCTGTTGGTGGATTAATTGCGGCCGTCCGCTTAACGATAACGGTGAAGTGTCGTATTTAGCATATAGCTAGGGCCATCACAGCGATTCGCGTGACTGAAGGGGCGCCTCCCGGGGGGGCGTGATCATACAACCAGGAAGCGTGCGCTAAGAGCGCAAAGGAGAGGCTATGACGAGCACGTACACGATTGCCTATTGGGAAGCCAACCAGTCGTCGCTCGACTCGGGACCAGCATTCAACATCGGCGATACGGCCGCCAACATCTCCGGCGCCCTGAACGCGCTCAACGCCGACAGCAACATCCTCCAGATCCGGATCACGGACAACACCGCCGTGGTGTTCAAGGTTGGTCAGCTGATCAACGACACCAATGTGCTGAGCAAGCTGATCAACGACGACAACAGCGCGGCGCACGTCAACGTCAGGGATACGGCCCAGCACATCGCCAACAACTTCGCGTCGGTTGCGACCGAAGGCCAGGTGTCGATCATCACCGTTTCGGACAACGCGGCTGTCGTCCTCTCCGCCAGCCAGATTACGAACAATGCCAGTGCGCTTTCGTTGATCCACAACGCCGATTTGAGCCCGGCCAATGTCACGGCGAAGGATTCCGCGGCGCACATCGCGGCCGACGGGACGCTCGATACGATCGAGGCGAATCTTTCGATCATCACCTCGGTGGTGATTTCGAACAGCACGGCAATGACGCTCACGGCAGCGCAGATCGCGAACGACGCCGGTGCGCTGGCGATCGTGACCAACAACAACCTCAATCCCGTCACCTTCAAGGTGTCGGATACCGGCGCCCACATCGGTACCTACCTCGACGCGCTGGAAGCAAACACCCAGATCACGGCGATCACCGACAGCGACAATGCCGCGATCACGCTGAACATCGCGCAATTTACGAACGACGCCGACGCGCTTGCCCTGGTCGTGAATGCCGACAGCAGCCCGGTTTCCTTCATCGTCAACGACACGGCCGCGAACATCGCTGGCGCGTTCACTTCGCTGAACGGGAATGCGAACGTCACCAAGATCGTCGTGAACGACAACGGCGCCAATGAGGTCACGCTGACCGCTGCGGTTGCCGTCGCCAGCACAACGGCGGAATCTCATCTCTTCCAGAGCGACGGCTTGACGCCCGCCCATGTCGCGGTATCGGACACGGCCGGGCACATCTCCACCAATTTCGACGCGCTCAACGGCAACAGCCATGTCGACAAGATTTTCATCACGTCCGGCACGCTGTCGCTGACCGTCACGCAGATCGTGACTGACACGACGGCGCTTGGCGAAATCCAGGGCAGCTACTCGATCAACGCGAAGGGTACAGCGGCGCAGATCACCGCCAATTTCGACACCCTGGCGAACAACGCCCATATCGTGCAGGTCACGGTCACCAACAATGCCGAGGTCACGGTTTCCGTCCAGCAGCTCACGAACGATTCCGCGTTCATCGCGGAATTCGTGAACCAGGATGCCTCGACCGTCCATGTCATCGTGAAAGACGGCGCGGCCAATATTGGCGGTCCGGAATTCGACCAGCTGAACACCAACTCGACGGTCAACAAGATCGTTGTCTCCGACAGCGCGACCAATGAGGTGGCGATCACGGTGGACTCGGCGGCCGCGGACACGACCGCGCTCGGCGAGCTGTTCAAGGCAGATGGGACCACGCCCGCCAACGTCAAGATCTTCGACACCGCGGGGAACATTGCCGGCGGGCTGAACGCGCTGAACGCCAACACCCATGTCGACAAGATCGTTGTCAGCGACAGCGACACGAACGAAGTCACGATCACGGTTGCGCAGTTGGCGGACACCACGGCGCTGGGCGAACTCAAGCAGGCCGACGGATCGACACAAGCGAACGTGGCGGTCTCCGACACTGCCGCCAACATCTCCAGCGCGTTCGATGCACTGAATTCCAACGCACAAGTCGACAAGATCGTCATCTCCCCGACCGCTGACCTGACCCTCGACGCAACGCAGGTTGCCAACGACACGGCGGCCTTCGCGAAGATCAGCGGCGGCTATTCAATCGACGTGTCCGATACCGCCAGCGCCATCACGACAAATCTCGATGCGCTTCAGGCCAACGCCCACGTGGTCAAAGTCGTTGTGACCGACAGCGCCACCCATGAAGTGAACGTGACGGTGGCGCAGCTGACGAGCGATGCCGGCATCCTCGCCAATCTTTTCCAGGCGGACACCACGACGCCGGCGCACGTCGCGGTCAACGATACCGCGGCCCATGTCGGCGGGGCGGAATTCGATGCGCTAAACAACAACGGTCAGGTCGACAAGATCATCGTCAGCGACAGCGGCTCGAACGAAGTGACGATCACCGCGTCCCAGGCGGCAACCGACGGGACCGCGCTCGGCGAACTGTTCCAGTCCGACGGCGTCACGCACGCCCATGTCGCGGTTTCCGACTTGGCCGCGAATATCACAAGCGCACTCGATGCGCTCAGCGCCAACACGCATGTCGACAAGATCATCGTCAGCGACAGTGCGCTTAAAGAAGTTCAGGTCACAGTCGCCCAGATCACGAGCGATGCCACGGCCCTTGCCGAACTGTTCAACACGGGCGGCGTGACCCATGCCCACGTCACGGTCGACGACACCGCGGTGAGCATTTCCGGCGCCTTCGACGCGCTGAACGGCAACACACAGGTCAACAAGATCCTTGTCGACAACGGTCCGCATCATGCGCCGAATACGATAACCGAAGTCACGATTTCGGTTCACCAGCAGCAGACGGACACAACGGCGCTTGCCGAGCTGTTCCAGACCGACGGCACGACCCAGGCGCACGTCGCGGTGTCCGATACGGCCGTGAATATCTCGGCCGCTCTTGACGAGCTGAATGACGACTCGCAGGTCGATCACATCATCATCTCGGACGAAGGCCCGATCACCGTTACGGTCGCGCAGGCGCTGTCGGATTCCACGGCGCTGGGCGAGCTTGAGAATGGCGACGCTTCGCCGGTCACGCTGGTCGTCCAGGACAACGCCGCCGCCATTTCCGCGGCCTTCGACGCATTGAACGCCATCGCCACGATCAGCTCGATCGTGATTTTCGACAATGCCCCGCTCAATCTCACGGCGGTCAATATCGGAACCGACAGCCACGCACTTTCGATCCTGTCGAACTTCGATGCATCCGGCGTCGAGATCAACGTCACCGACATCGCGGCAAACATCTCGCTCTATCTCGATGCGCTGCAGGCGAACAACGACATCATCTCGATCACGGTGTCGGACAGCGCGCCCATTACGGTCACGGTCGCCCAGATCAACACCGATTCGGTGGTGCTTGGCGAGTTGGTGAACGCGGACAATTCGGACATTCAACTCACCGTGCGCGATACGAACACGCATATCCGCCAGTCGCTCGCCGCCCTGAACCAGAACCTCGAAGTCACATCGATCGTGATCTCGAACAACCTGGCGCTCAACCTGACGGTCACCCAGTACAGCAACAACAGCCGTGCGCTGTCGATCCTGCACAACGCCAACAACAGCCCGTATCAGCTGACCATTTCCGACAATGCCGCACACATCTCGGGTGTGCTCGATACGCTCAACGGCGACACGCACGTCACCAGCATCACGGTCACCGACAGCGCGGCGATCACGCTGACCGTCGCGCAGATTACGAGCGATGCCACGGCGCTGGGCGAACTCCACAATTCGGACACGTCGCCGTACAAGCTCAGCGTTCACGACACGGCTGTCGACGTCTCCGCTGCCTTCGATGCGTTGAACGGCAACAGCCATGTCGTGCAGATCGTGGTGACCGACGAACCGACGAACGAAGTGACGATCGGCGCGTCGTCGGCTGCCAACGATACCACGGCTTTGGCTGAACTGTTCCAGTCGAATGGCACGACGCAGGCCCACGTCAACGTGAACGACACGGCCGCGAATATCAGCCAATACATCGATTCCCTCGGTAGCACGCAGATTGACAAACTCATCGTGAGCGACAGCGGCTCGAACGAGGTCGTGGTCAGTGTTTCACAACTCACGTCCGACTCCGCCGAGCTGGCGAAGCTCTACGATTCCGACGGCACGACCCCGGCCAATGTCACCGTCAACGACACGGCGGCGAACCTCACGACCGCGCTTAACAGCCTGAACAGCAACACGCAGGTCAACAAGCTCGTCGTGAACGATAGCGGCGCGAACGAAGTCCAGGTCTCCGTCGCGCAGCTCTCAAGCGACACAACGGCGCTGGCCGAACTGTACAATTCCGACGGCTCCACGCACGCCAATGTCACGGTTTCCGACACGGCGGCGAACATCACCACCGCGCTGGATTCGCTCAGCAGCAACACCCAGGTCAACAAGATCCTCGTCAGCGACAGTGGCGGCGGCAACGAGGTGGTCGTCAGCGTGGCGCAGATCACGTCGGACGCCGCCGCGCTCGCCGAACTGTACATTGCAAACGGTTCGGCGCTCGCCAATGTCACCGTGAACGACACGGCCGCCGACATCCAGGGCGCCGAGTTCGATGCGCTGAACTCCAACACGCAGGTCAACAAGATCGTCGTCAGCGACAGCGCCACGAACCAGGTGACGCTGCTCGCCGCCCAGATTCACAATGATACGACGGCACTTGCGGAACTCTTCAACGCCGATGGGACGACCCCTGCGCACGTGCTGGTTTCGGACACGGCCGCGAACATCTCGACCTACTTCGCCGACCTGAACTCGAGCCAGGTGAGCAAGATCATCATCACCGACAGCGCAGGTCACGAAGTCACGATCACGGTGGCGGAACTTACCAGCGACTTCCACGCGATCGGCGTGCTGTTCCAGTCGGACGGCGTTACGCACGCCCTGGTGGCGGTCAGCGATACGGCGGCTGACATTTCCGCCGGCATCAGCAGCCTCAATTCCAACGCGCATGTCGACAAGATCTTCATCAGCGACGGCAATCCGCTGACGCTGACCGTCGCCCAGGTTACCAACGATACGGTCGCGCTTGGGCGCATCCAGGGGCCGTATCAGGTTTCGATACACGATACGGCGGGGCATGTGTCGGCCAACCTCGACGCGCTGGAGAACAACAACAGCATCGTCAGCGTCGTGATCACCGACAACAAGGCGGTGGTGGTCAGTGTCGCCCAGCTGTCGAGCGATACGAACGTGCTGAGCGTCATGACGGATGCCAACAATCCGGATGGCCCGCCGCTGCTCAGGGTGGTCGACACGGCCGCCCATATCCAGGCCGCGCTCGGCAACCTGCAAGTGGATCTCTTCTCGGACAATTTCCAGAGCGTCGTGATCTCCGACAACCTGGCGATCTCGGTCTCAGTCGGCCAGATGTTCAATGACGAGGATGTCCTGTTCCTGCTGCGCAACGCCGACGGATCGAACGCACAGCTCACCGTGTCCGATACGGCCGCCCATGTGCAGAACAACATCGACTTCCTGCAGGCGTTCAACGGCTCCGTTTCGGCCGGAAGTCAGCACGTCTTCATCACCAGCATCGTCATCACCAACAGCCAGCAGATGACGTTCTCGGCTCAACAGATCCATGACGATGAGAACGTCCTGGGTCTGGTCACAAACCTCAACACTGGCCCGGTGACGTTCAAGGTGGTGGATAACGCCGCGGACATCACGACCTATCTGGACGATCTGCAGGACAACGGCGAGATCGGGACAATCACGGTCACCGACAATGGTGCAATCGGCGTCAGCGTGCTTCAGCTATCGCGAGACGCATCGGTCCTGTCCAACCTGCACAATCAGGACAACTCGCCGTACGAGCTGGTGGTGACGGATGCGGCGGCGAACATCACGGCAGCGCTGGCCGCGCTGCATGGCAACAGCCACATCGAGAAGATCATCGTCAGCGACAGCAGCAGCAATGAGGTCCACTTTACCAAGTTCCAGCTGACCAACGACGCGAATGTGCTGAACGAGCTCTACAACGCCAACGGCACCACGCACGCGAGTGTGGTCCTGGCGGACAGCGGTGGCCATATCAGCACGATGACAGTGACCGACATCCAGAACCTGGCGGGCGAGCACGTCAATCACATCGATTCGACGACCGATGCGTTCACCTGGAACGTGGCGCAATACCAGGCCCTTGGAACGGTGACGCTTGAAAGTGCAGACAACATCACGCTGAAGGATTCGGCCGGCGTGTTTGCCGGTCTCGCCAACGCCGTCCTCAATGGGCTGCATTCGCACGGCATCGACAACGTCGCCCTCACGGGCAGCGGCACGTTCGCCCTTGCGCGCTGGGAAGCGCTGACGGAAAACGGCCTGAACGTCACAACCACCGGCGCCCACATCCAGATCAACGGCACGAATGCCGGCGAGGAGATCGACACGGTCGGCACCGGCTCGTTCACGCTCGTTGGCGGAAAGGGCGCTGATGCGTTCTATGTCAACTCAGCCGCTCACGACACCTTCGTGTACAATTCCGGCATCGAGTCCACGAGCACCGGTTACGACACGATCCACGGCTTCAATGGCGCGACCGATACCATCGTGTCGCCGAATGCCATCAACGCGTTCGACGGTGTTCTCAACCACAGCACGGTCAACACCGCGACGTTCGACGCCGATATGACGGCTGCGCTCGCCGGGCATATGGGTGCGGACGAAGCGATCGTGGTCAGGGTGACGTCCGGTACGCTTTCCGGTCACACCTTCCTCGTCGTCGACGAGAACGGCGTTGCCGGTTACCAGAGCGGCGATCTGGTTATCGACGTCACGGGCGGTACGCACTTCGCCAGCCTGACGGCCGGCAGCTTCGTGCAGCTGAGCTAGGAACAGGAATCTGCCGGAGGGCCTTTCCCGTCCTCCGGCGGTCTCCCGCAGAATTTCGGCTGTTTCCCAACGCGCCCGCACATCACCGGGCGCGTTGCGCTTTGTGGAACGACAGATGCGCAGCATCCGCATATGCAATTCCAACAAATGCAAACCATAGGAAGTGTGCAAGCGCGGTTGGCTCTGGTCCCCCCGCAGAGCGCGTGAGGGGCATCCCGTACTTGTCGACCAGCATGGTCGGCGTCTAGCATCGCGGCAAGGCATAGGTGGGCGTACCGTGAAAGCACTGATCCTCGTGGCCGCGGTTGGCGTGGCATTGGCCGGTTGCACTGCGACCGAGACCGTCGAAGTACAACCGACGGCACCTGCCCCCACCGTCGAACCGGCTCCGCCAAAGTTCGAGGCGGTGGCGGGTCCCTGGCGCATCCGGAAAACCGAGTGGGCCGAGGCGGACGAGGTCGGCTTCGGTCAATTCGTTCGCGCGATCGCCGAAAGCGGCTGCACAACCACCACCTCGTGCATGCAAAGCGCAGCCAACCCCTATCACGACAGCGACCCGCCAGATTTCACCATTCACGCCGACTGCGCCAAATGGGTCTACATGCTGCGCGCCTATTATGCGTCGAAGAACGGCCTGCCTTTTTCCTATGTCAACCGAATCTTCTCCGGCGCCAGCGATCCCAGGTTCAGCACAACATCCAATGAAGTCGTTGGGCGGCGCGACATTGTCGACAGCGGAACGACAATAGATGTCGCGTCAATGTTGCGGCGCCTGCATGACGAGGTATCGTCGGCCACCTATCGGATGGATCCCGCCGTTCAAGGTCCGATGGCGCAGGACTTCTATTCACCGATGATCCGG
>Ga0335085_10002802_pt1 | contig 31732 bp, 34 predicted proteins | sample Lox_Sample_45_FD_206712 | JGI IMG/M metagenome (GOLD analysis project Ga0335085, IMG submission 206712) | Soil microbial communities from Loxahatchee National Wildlife Refuge, Florida, United States - Lox_Sample_4.5 | ecosystem: Environmental > Terrestrial > Soil > Wetlands | place: USA... | reverse complement strand
CTGCTGCGCATCCGCGAGCTGTGGCGCAAGGTCGGGCGGGAAGCCTGGCACGTACACACTCGTGCACGGGTTGCCCAGGCACGTCCAGACGCGCGGCGCGGACCCGGCCCGCAGCTCGGCGAGCATCGACGCGGTTGTTTGTGCGCGCGACTCCCGACGGTGCATGCAGACCGTGAAGCCCTCCCAGTCGGGACCGGGACTGCCCGGGAGAGCCGTGGGTGGCCGCGCCGGGCCGTGGTTGCGCATGGTCTCGGCGAGCTCGCGAACGGTCGCGGCCTCGCCGCGCGCAACGGTCGCGCGGGTGACCGCGAGCCGGTGATCGGCGATGCCGGTCGGTATCCGCGGCCAACGCAGGCCGTCGAAGTCGGTGCCGGGCGGCACATCGGGCGAGGCGCGCGTCCAGTCGGTCGTGAGCGTGACGCGGTTGGAGATGGCCGCGCCGTTCCCGACCGGGCGGGCCGCCCACGTGCGATCACTCGTCTCGATGACATAGCCGCCGCCGGGATCGGCGACGAGGAACGACGAGAAGTACGGCTCGTTGCGGTTCGGTTCTCCCGTTCCTCCTTGCCCGCACCGTTCGACGAGGGTCGTGACGACGTCGAGCGCCTCGTCCGCCGTGCGGGCGCGCTCGAGGACGAGTCGCACGAGGTCCATTCCGAGCAGCGCGGGCGGGTCGGCGCTCGGACGTTCGACGGTCCAGATTTTCTCGTTGCCGACGGCGAGACCGTGTTCGTTGACTCCGTGTTCTGCGCCCCAGAGCCAGGTCGGGCGCGAACCGACGAACGCGTAGGCGTCATGATCGGTGATCGTGAGGTACTGCGTGCGTACCTCGGCGCGCGCCGCGCGAGCGGGGTGCCATTCGACGACCTGCGCCTCGTCGGGATGCCGGTCGGAGTTCTTGGCGAAGAGCATTGTGTCGCCGGAACGAACGCAGAGCGTGTCGCACATCGCGACGTGTCTCAGCTCGCGATGTCGCGGGCGAACGCCGCCGGAGTGAGGGCCGAACCCGTGGCGTGCTGCACCAGACGATCCCAGCGCATGGTTGCCGCGGGCGCGAAGAGCGCGGAACCGAGCGACGGTCCGGCGGCGGCGTCGTCGATCAGTGTTCCGAAGGTCGCCGTGAGTTGCGAGGCGAACATCTCGCCGAACAAATAGTTGTGGTAGTAGACGGGCGCCGCCGCGACGTGGATCTTTGCCGCCCAATCGGGTGAGTGTCGCTCCTCGGGCCGGTGCACGAGCTGGAATCGCTCGACCAGGTCCCACCAACGGGTGTCGTGATCGGCACCCGGGTCGGCGTACAGGCCGCGCTCGAAGTGGGTCATGACGAGCACCCACCGAGCGAAGATGAGGAGATACGCGCGCCCGGCCGCGTGGAGACGGGGCGCGAGATCGTCGACGACGGTCGGCGGGAGCCCCGCGATCCGGGCCAGCCATTCGGGCCGGCGCACGAGACGACCGCAACGCATTGCGACCCCTTCGGTCAGGCAGAGGTGCATCGTACGCAGGAGCCAGGGGAGCTCGGGCCCGACGCCTTCGAAGTAGATGGCGTGGCCGAACTCGTGGAGCATCGTCTCGGTCCAGCGCTCGCCGGGCGTGTTGTTGCTGAGCACGCGAACGTCGCCGGCCCGGTCGACGTCGATGCAGAAGGCGTGCTGCACCTTTCCCGGTCGGGGGACGAGGTCGCTGCGCGCCAATACACCCCGGACATCGAGCCCCATCGAGTCGAACGTCCGCACCGTCAGCTCGCCGATGTCGTTCTCGCAGAGGTAGGGGTCGAGATCCACCCCGACCGCGCCCGGAGGATCCTGGAAGAACGGGTCCTCGTAGTGCCAGGGCCGGAGTGCGTCGGCGGCGACGCCGTAGTCGGCGGACAGGCGCTCGTCGAGCTGCGCCTTCAACTCCCGGAACGGCCCGGCCGTGAGCTCGTCGACCTCCTCGAGCGTGGCGAACAGGCGCGCCTCGTCGAAGTCGGTGGTCTCCAGTGCCAGCGCGAAGTGATCGCGATAGCCGAGCAACCGCGCGGCGCGGTTGCGGAGCCCGGCCAGCGCGCGGACGTCGGCGGCGACGGCACTACCGACGCTCTTCGACGCCTCCCAGGCCGCACGCCGGTGCGCCGAGTCCGTGCTCGTGCGCAGCACGTCGAGGATCTGGTTGTCGTCGATGTCGTCGCCGTCGATCTGACCACGGTGCCGGGCAAACCGCGACTCGATGCCGCTCTGCAGCTCGACGATCTCGCGGCGCAGGTCGGCGTCGACCTGGTTGGGCAGGAAAGCCTGCGCGAGCACGTCGAGCTGGCGCACGACGAAAGGGTCGGAGCTCGCGTCGTCGTGGAGCTCGCGGCGCATCGCACTGACCGCCGCGAACGCGTCGACGTCGGCGAGAGCGTTCGAAAGCGCGAGATCCGCGGCGGCGCGCCGCTGTTGCGACTCGTCGGTCGCGTTCGTGTTCGCCTCCCACCACGCGGTGTTCGCAGCGGCCTCGAGGGGTTCCAGCGTCGCGCTGTTCGTCGCGACGAGCTCGGCTGGGGTCACTTGAACCAGATGCGCTGGTAGCTACGGCTCATCGGGTGAGTCAGGAGAACGACCAGCAACACGTCGAACGCGAGCTGGATGATGACGGCCACGTCGGCGATGGTGCGGTAGACCGCGAGCACCACGATGACCTGGAAGACCGCCGTCCCGACCGCGAGTAAGTAGCCCCACTTCTTCTCGTTGGCGATCCCGAAGCCGCCGAGCACGAGGCCGACGAGGATCAGGAGCGCGAAGAAGCCGAACGAGGGATACGAGAGCAGCGAGAAGAGTCCTTGGACATAGCAAAGAATGACCCCCATGTAGAGGGTCTGCGGTTGATGGGGGTTCACCCAGCGAGATTGGTCCACGGCCCCATTGTGTCGGATGGCCGGGCGGCAAGGTGACGCAACCCTCGATCACGAGGCGCGGGAGCGCAACTGGCCGCACGCGGCGTCGATTGCTGTGCCGCGGTTGCGACGTACGGTCGCCTGCACGCCCCGGGCGCGGAGGCGCTCGGCGAATGCGGAGATGCGGCCCGCATCGCTGGGTCGGCCCGGGTAGCCGGCGGTTCCGTTGAGGGGGATGAGGTTGACGTGGGCTCCGCCCCGGAAGCCCGTCAGCCGCCCGGCGAGCGCGTCGGCCTGATGGGGGAGGTCGTTCACGTTCGCGATGCACGCGTACTCGAACGACACTCGCCGGCCCTTACGGTCGGCGTAGGCGCGCGCGGCATCGAGCACCTCCTCCAGCGGATAGCGGCGGTTGAGCGGAACCAATTGCTCCCGTAGCGCGTCGTCGGGCGCGTGCAATGACACTGCGAGGGTCACCGGCAACGGAAACTCGGTCAACCGGTGCATGCCCGGAACGACACCGACGGTCGACACGGTGAGGTGTCGCGCCGAGATGCCGACGTCGTCGTGCAATCGAACGCAGGAGTCGAGGACGTTCTCAACGTTCGCGAGCGGCTCGCCCATCCCCATATAGACAACGTTCGACACCCGCTGAGGCGACGCGTGTTGCGCGCGCAGGACCTGCTCGACGATCTCGCCCGACCCGAGGTGGCGTTCGAAGCCCGCCTGACCGGTCGCGCAGAACGTGCAACCCATCGCGCAGCCGGCCTGAGACGAGACGCATACCGTCGCACGCTCGGCGTAGCGCATGAGCACCGTTTCGATCTGAGCGCCGTCGTTCGCGCGCCACAGCCATTTCGCCGTCGTTTCGTCGTCGGCGAGCTGCAGCGTGGTCGCGGTCAGCGCCTCGGGTAGCGCTGCGACGACGCGAGCGAGGAGTGCCTTGGGGATGTTCGTCACCGCGTCCAATGGGCGTCGTTGCTCGTACAGCGCCTCGTGGATCTGACGGGCCCGGTACGCCGGTTCGCCGAGCGACGCGACGAGCTCCTGCAGATCGCTGCGGCGGGCCTCGTAGCGCGTCGTCATTGCGGCCGGACTTCGAGTTCGTAGGCGCGATCCACGCGGTGGACCTCGAACCCGAGGCCCTTGTAGAGCCGGAGCGCGGGGCCGTTGTCGGCCGCGCAGAAGAGCATGCCCGTGGTGACGCGCCGCTCGTACAGCGCTTCGAGTCCGGCGATGGCGAGGGCGCGGCCGACGCCCGACCCCTGGCCCCGCGGGTCGACGCCGATGACGTAGATCTCGCCGAGGGCGGAATCAACGTCGTTGGCGTCGTGCACCTTCAGCCAGTTGAAGCCGAGCAACCCGCCGTCGTCGGCGGCGAGCAGGAAGAGCTCCGGATCGAACCAAGGTTCCGACTCGCGCCGCTCCAGCGTCGCCAGCGTCCAGTTGCCCTGCTCGGCGTGACCGGCGAACGCGCGATTGTTGACGGCCAGCCAGCTCTTCTCGTCGCGACCGGGCTCGAAGTGACGGAGGTGTATCCCGGTCGGCCACTTCGGACGCGCCGCGACCGGTAGTGCGACGCGCATCTCGTAGAGCTCGCGGTCGGCGCGCCAGCCTGCGGCCGCCAGCTCGGCCTCGTCGGCCGGCCCCGCGCCGAGGACCCACAGCGTCACGAGGCCGCCGCCGCGCGCGGCGACATGCGCGACGGCCGCCGCGACGAGCGCGGGCCGAACTCCGAGCTCGCGGGCCTCGGGTGCGACGACGACTCCGAGCGACCAGCGGCGCTCGGTCGGTGTATCCACCCGCGCGACGTGCCCGTACGCGAGATCGCCGGCGAGGAAACCGGCGGAGTCCGCGCCGGGATGCTCGAGGTCGAGCCAGACGGCGTCGCCGAGCGCGGCATGACCAGCGATCGCGCGGGCGGCGTCGTCGATGCTCCGGACGTGCGCGATCACGTCGCCGAACCGCGCGGGTTCGACCTCGACGACGGCCGGTGCGGTCACGGAACGAGGGTACCTTGACGCCCATGGCTCGACCCCGGGGCGCCAAGGCGCGCGCAGACGCCGTCGTAGAGCTGCTCCGGGCGGAGTATCCCGACGTGAAGTGCGCGCTCAACCACGAGAACGCCTACGAATTGCTCGTGGCGACGATCTTGTCCGCGCAGACCACCGACGAGCGCGTGAACATGGTGACACCGACGCTGTTCGCGAAGTACCCGACGGCCGCCGACCTCGCGGCAGCCGACGCCGACGAGGTCGAGTCGATCATCCAGTCGACCGGCTTCTTCCGCTCGAAGGCGAAGAACATCATGGGGATGGCGCAAGGCGTCGTGGCTCGCTTCGACGGCGAGATACCCGTCGCGATCGACGACTTGGTCTCGCTGCCCGGCGTCGGCCGCAAGACGGCCAACGTGGTTCGTTCGGTCTGGTTCCACGAACCGGGACTCCCGGTCGACACGCACGTGACACGGCTCTCGGCCCGGCTCCGGCTCACGGCGGAGTCCGATCCCGTGCGGATCGAACACGATCTCGGCGCAATGGTCGCTCCGGCCGAGTGGGGCGATCTGTCGTTGCGGCTCATCGAGCACGGTCGTCGCGTGTGCGATGCGCGCCGCCCCCGGTGCAGCGCGTGCGTGCTCGCAGCGGTGTGCCCCTCGGCCGGCAAGGTTGCCGGCGCGGTCTGACCCGACGAGTCCGTGCGAGTCGGGGCGAGCCTGCCCGTGGCCGCGCCGGCTCACGCACAAGTTCACCTGCCGGTTCAATCGTCGGGCATGCGGGCGAGCAGCGTCGACGCGCGGTCGATCGTTCTGCGTCCGGTCGCGAAGGCGCGTTCGGTCGCAAAGAGCTCGCTCGCCACGGCCGAGTCGGGAGTCTGGCCGTACTGCTCGGCCATGGCGGTGATCCGCCGGCTCAGGTCGTCGAGTTGCGCGGCGATGCTCGACAACGCGGCGAGGTCGCTCGACGTGCTCATCGCGGCAGTGTGCCATAACCAAATGCCGACCAAATGCCCGCAGGCCCGGAAGCGACGGCCGGTACGATGAGCCGTTCCCATGCTCGCTCGCATCGACGTCCGCGGTACTGCCGGCGATCTGCGGGCGGCCCTTGCCCGACCGGGCCCGGCCGCGGCCGAGGTCGGCGGGGCGGTCGCCGAGATCATCGCCGACGTGAGGGCGCGCGGTTCCGTGGCCGTGCGCGAGCTGACGGCGCGGCTCGACGGGGCCGACGTCCCCGAACCGCGGGTCGAACGATCGGAGGTCATCTCCGCGCTCGGCCGGATCTCGCCCGGGCTGCGCGCCGCGTTCGAGCTCGCGCGGGACCAGATCGTCGCGTGGCACGAAGCGCAGCGCGAGCGCGAGGCGCACCACGAGCGGCTGGGCGTCGAGGTCTGGGAGCGAGTGGTACCGGTCGAGCGCGTCGGTTGCTACGTGCCCGGCGGGCGGGCACCTCTCGCGTCGTCCGTGCTGATGACCGTGCTTCCGGCACGCGTCGCGGGCGTCGCGGAGGTCGTGCTCTGCTCGCCGCCCGGCCCGGCCGGGCGGATCGACGACGCGATCCTCGCCGCCGCCGCGATCGCGGGGGCCGACGACGTTTTCGCGATCGGTGGCGCCCAGGCGATCGCCGCGATGGCTTTCGGCGCCGGCAGCCTCGGTCGGGTCGACGTGATCGTCGGGCCCGGGAACGCGTATGTGGTCGAGGCGAAGCGGCAGGTCTTCGGGACGGTCGGGATCGACGGGCTCGCCGGTGCCTCCGAGGTCGCCGTCGTCGCCGACGAGACCGTCGATCCCGAGTGGGTTGCGGCCGACCTCCTCGCGCAGGCCGAACACGGTCCCGGCGGCGCGGTTGCGCTGATCGTGTGGGACGAAGCGGTGGCCGACCGGGTCGGTCTCGCGCTCGACGCGCTGCTCGTTTCCGCCGACCGCCGCGACGAGGCCGCCGCGACCCTGGACGCCGGCGGCCGGGTGATCATCGTCGACGACCCCGCCCAGGCCATCGACGCGGCGAACGCGATCGCGCCGGAGCACCTCGAGCTCATGTGCGGCGGCGCCGAGCTGCTGGTGCCCATGGTGCGCAACGCAGGTGCGGTGTTCGTCGGGCCGCACGCGCCGGCGGCGATCGGCGACTATGTCGCGGGAACCAATCACGTGCTTCCCACGGGCGGTACGGCCCGCTTCGCGAGCGCGCTCCGCATCGCGAACTTCCAGAAGCACATTCACGTCGTGCACGCCGACGCGGGCGCGCTGAAACGGGTCGGACCGGCCGCGCGGTCGATTGCCGCCGCGGAAGGCCTCTCCGCCCACGCCGACTCCGTTCGGCTGCGCGAGGAGTCGCGCAGGTGAGCGCCGGGCGGCCCGAGCCCCGCGACGAGCTCCGCGCGCTCGAGGGCTACCACTCGCCGCAGGTCGACGTGGACGTGAGGCTCAACACCAACGAGAGTCCGTACCCTCCACCGGACGGCTTCGTCACGCGCTGGCTCGACGCACTGCGCGGCGTCGACTGGAACCGTTATCCCGACCGCGCCGCGGGCGATCTCCGGACCGCGCTGGGAGGGTTCCTCGGTCAGCTGCCCGAGCGGCTGCTCTGCGGCAACGGCAGCAACGAGATCCTGCAGACGCTGCTGCTGACCTACGGCGGCGCCGGGCGGCAAGCGCTGATCTTCGAGCCCACCTACGCGCTGCACGCGCAGATCGCGCGCGCGACCGGCACCGAGATCGTCATCGCGGAACGCGACGGCCGGTACTTGATCGACCTCGACGAGGCCACCGCCGCGATACGGCGCGCGCGACCGGCGCTCGTATTCGTGTGCACGCCGAACAACCCGACCGGCACGGTGGAACCGCGCGAGACGGTGGAAAGGCTGACCGCCGCGGCCGCCGACACGGGCACGGTCGTAGTGGTCGACGAGGCCTACGGTGAGTTCGCACCATGGACCGCGCTGGATCTCGTTGCAGATGATCTTCCGCTCGCGGTGGTGCGCACGTATTCGAAGGTGTGGTCGCTCGCGGGCCTGCGCCTCGGCTTCGCCGTCGCGCCGTCGTGGATGGTGGCTGAGCTCGAGAAGGTGCTCTTGCCGTACAACCTGTCGGTGTCTACACAGCTCGCGGGCACGGTGGCGCTCGACTTCGCTCCGGAGATGGAGCACCGGGTCGCCGCGCTCGTGGAGGAGCGTGGCCGCCTGTTCGCCGCCCTCGCGAACACTCCGGGGATCGACGTGTGCCCCTCGGGCGCGAATTTCCTGATGTTCAGCGTGTCCGGCGACGCCCACGAGCTGTGGAAGCGCCTGCTCGATCGCGATGTGCTGGTGCGAGATTTCTCCTCGTGGCCGCGGATCGAAGGCTGCTTGCGAGTCACCGTGGGCACGCCGGGCGAGAATGACGCCTTCCTCGCCGCGCTGCGCGAGGTGTTACCGGAGGTCGTCACGTGAACGGGAACCCGAAATGACTCGGCGCGCCGAGCTCCGCCGGGAGACGAGGGAGACCACCGTCGCGGTCTCCCTCGTGATCGAGGGCGCGGGCGCCGGCCAAGTGTCGACCGGGATCCCTTTTTTCGACCACATGCTCGAACAGCTCGGCAAGCACGCCGGCTTCGACCTGCGGATCGAGGCGACGGGGGATCTCGAAGTCGACCTGCACCACACCGTCGAAGACGTCGGGATCGTGCTCGGGAACGCGCTGCGCGAGGCCCTCGGCGACAAGCGCGGCGTGCGCCGGTTCGCGAGCGCCTCGGTCCCGCTCGACGAGGCGTTGGTCGACGTCGCGCTCGACCTGTCGGGCCGTCCGTTCCTCGTCTACGCGGTCGACCCGATCTCGGAGTGGATCGGAACCTTCGATCCACAGCTCGCCGAGGAGTTCTGGAAGGGTTTCGTCGACGGCGCACGCGTCACGCTGCACCTGCGCAGTATCAGCGGTAAGAACGGGCATCACGTGATCGAAGCCTCCTTCAAGGGTGTCGCGCGCGCACTGCGCGACGCAGTGAAGATCGAGGGCGACGACGTCCCGTCGACGAAAGGCACGTTGTCGTCGTGAGCTCGCCGCGTATTGCGGTCGTCGACTACGGGATCGGCAACCTGCGTTCGGCGGAGAAGGCGCTCCGGCACCTCGGTGCCGACGCCGCGCTGACCGCCGACGCGCGCGCCATCGAGAGCGCCGACGCGGTGGTGCTGCCCGGCGTCGGTGCGTTCGGCGCGTGCATGAATGCGCTGCGGCGCGCCGGTCTCGAGCCGGTCACCAAGGCCGCGGCCGGCGACGGGCGGCCGTTTCTCGGCATCTGCATCGGCATGCAGATGCTCTTCCATCGCAGCGAGGAGACTCCCGAGGTCGCGGGCCTCGGCGTGGTCGCCGGCAATGTGACGCGGCTACCGGCGTCGGTGCGCCTGCCGCAGATCGGTTGGAACACGCTCGCGCTCGCACCCGGCTCCCGGTTCGGCGCGCACCTTCCGGATGCGGCGTGGCTCTACTTCGTCCACTCCTACGCGCCCGAGCCCGAGGACGCATCGGCAGTTGCCGCATGGTGCAACTACGGGCGTCGGTTCGCGGCGGCCATCGAGATCGGCCCGCTCTGGGCGGCCCAGTTCCACCCGGAGAAGTCCGGCGACGCGGGGCTCCGCATGCTGCAGAACTTCGTCGAGACGGTGGGATAGCGGTGGACCTGTTTCCGTCGATCGACATCCTCGAAGGTGCGGTCGTGCGACTCCTGCGTGGCGACTACAGCATCCAGACGACGTACGACGACGATCCGGTGGGCGTGGCCCGGCGTTTCGCGGCCTCGGGCGCGCGGTGGATCCACGTGGTCGATCTGGACGCGGCGCGCGACGGCGGTAATCCGAACCTGCCCGTCGTCGAGGCGATCTGCGCCAGTGTCGATGCCCGCGTGCAGACCGGCGGGGGCGTGCGCACGGTCGCCGACGCGTCGGAACGGCTCGCGGCCGGGGTGGCCCGGGTGGTCGTCGGGAGCGCGGCGGTGGAACATCCGGAGGTGGTCGACGAGCTCGCCGCGAAGCATCCGGGCAAGGTCGCGGTCGGCCTCGACGCGCGTGGGCGCAACGTCGCCATCCACGGCTGGACCGAGTCGACCGGCGTCGATCTCGTCACGCTCGCACAACGCCTTGCCCGCCCCGGTGTCGCCGCGATCATCTCTACCGACATCGGCCGCGACGGCACCCTGGAGGGTCCGGGCGCCGGCCCGTATCTCGCCCTGCTCGACGCGGTCGGCGTCCCGGTGATCGCGAGCGGCGGCGTCGGCAGCCTCGCCGACCTGCGCTCCCTCGACCGCCGGTTGGCCGGCGTGATCGTCGGTCGGGCGATTTACGAGAACCGCTTCACGGTAGAGGAGGGGATCGCCGCGTGCTCGCAGTCCGCGTGATTCCGTGCCTCGACGTCGACGCCGGGCGCGTGGTGAAAGGCGTGAACTTCGTCGGTATCCGCGACGCGGGAGATCCGGTCGAGCTCGCGGCGCGCTACGACGCCGAGGGCGCGGACGAGCTCGTGTTCCTCGACATCACCGCCTCGAGTGACGCGCGCGAGACGATGGTGCACGTCGTCGAGCAGGTTGCGGAGAGCGTCTTCATCCCGTTCACCGTCGGCGGCGGTGTACGCAGTGTCGAGGACGCGCGGCGCATGCTGCGCGCGGGCGCCGACAAGGTGTCGTTCAACACCGCGGCCGTCCTCGATCCCGAGATCGTGCGCGAGGGCTCGCAGGAGTACGGCGCGCAATGCATCGTCGTCGCGATCGACGCTCGCCGGCGGACCAGCGGCGGATGGGAGGTCGTGACCCATGGGGGGCGTACCGCGACCGGGCTCGACGCGGTCGCGTGGAGCGAGCAGGTATGCGCGCTCGGCGCGGGTGAGATCCTGCTGACGTCCATGGACCGCGACGGCACGAAGACGGGCTACGACATCGAGCTGCTGCAGGCGATCGGGACCGCGGTCGACGTCCCCATCATCGCCAGTGGCGGCGTCGGAACGCTGGAGCACCTCTACGAGGGCGCTGCTGCCGGGGGCGCGGGCGCCCTGCTGGCAGCCTCGATCTTCCATTTCGGGCAGCACTCGGTACGCGAGGCGAAGGCGTATCTCTCCGAACGCGGACTCGTCATACGGCCGTAAACACCTGGTGACGAGATGGTGACCGGAGGTTGTTTCCCGCGGCTCCGGTCTGGAGTACCTTCGTCGGAACCAAGTGCCCGGCCTCCCATCGGGCACGTGCGTAGGAGGTGCCCATGGCCGAACCTCACTACCTCGGCGGCGGAGTGATGCTCCCCGGTCCCGTCGGCGCAGTCGACGACCATTTCTTCCGCCGCTACCGGAGTTTGCTCGATGCCGAGGACGCGGCATTCGACGAGCTCGAGCACGCGTACGAGGACGGCGACCGTGCCTCGTTCGATGCCGATCTCGCGATGTGGCACATGGCCATCGAGCGGCGGACGAGCTTTCTCGCCACGCGCGGCCTGTCCAGTCCCACGCTCTCCATCTGATTTCGTCGCCGCGGCCGGGGGTCACCCCTCGGGCAACCGCTGTCGCTACGACCGCTGTTGCTACGACGCGGCCAGCGTCTCTACGAACATCGCCGTCGACGCGACGACACGGTCGGTACGTCCCACGAAGAAATGGCTCGCGCCCGGGATGATCTCGATTCGGGTCGCGCTCCATGCTGCCGTGGCGGTCTCGATCTCGGAGGGCGCGCGGAACTCGTCGTTCGCCGCGAGCACGAGCAGCTTCGGACGCATATCCGTCGCGGTCGCGGCGTAGGCGTTGGCGGGTCGAAACCGCAGCGGCGGCGCGATGCCGACCCAACCCGCGACGCGCGAGTCGTCGACCGCGAGGGCCATATCGGCACCGAACGACCAGCCGACGAGCGCGAGTGGCGCGCCGCGCGCGAGGACAGGATGCGATGCCGCCTCGTCGAGCGCGGCGACCACGTCGAGCGGCTCGTCGCGGCCCTCCGAGTGCTCACCTTCACTTGCCTCGACCCCGCGGAAGTTGAAGCGGATGCACGCGATCCCGCGTGCCGGGAGTGCCTCGAACAGCGCCGAGATCACCAGGCTGCGCATGGTGCCGCCGTACTGTGGGTGCGGATGGCACAGCACGGCGACAGCCCACGCGTCCTCCGGGGCCGCCCACTCGGCCTCGAGGCGCGTCCCGTCTGCCGCGCGAATCAGCATCGACGGCCGGCGGCCTAGCCGGCGACGCCCATCGCGTCGCACAGGAAGGCGAGCACGAGTGCTTCGTCCCGCCACGCGTCGTAACGGCCCGACGGGCCTCCGTGCCCCGCACCCATCTCTGTGCGGAGGTAGATGGGCTTGGCCGAAGTCGACGACACGCGGAGCTTGGCCACCCACTTCGCGGGTTCCCAGTACTGGACGCGGGGATCGTTCAAGCCGCTCGTGACGAGCACGGCCGGATAATCCTCGACGCGCACGTTGTCGTAGGGCGAGTAGGCGCGCATGCGCGCGTAGTCGTCGGGATCTCGGGGGTCGCCCCACTCCTCCCACTCTGTGACCGTGAGCGGTAGTGACGCGTCGAGCATCGTCGTCACGACGTCGACGAAGGGCACCTCCGCGACGATGGCCGCGAACAAGTCGGGCCGCAGGTTCATGACCGCTCCCATCAGGAGCCCGCCCGCACTGCCGCCCCGTGCCGCAAGTCGCGACGGCGACGTGTAGCCCGTCGCGACGAGGTGCTCAGCGCACGAGATGAAGTCGGTGAACGTGTTCATCTTGTGCTCGAGACGGCCGTCCTCGTACCAGGTCCGGCCCATCTCGCCGCCTCCGCGCACGTGCGCGATCGCGAACACGAAGCCCCGATCGAGCAGGGAGAGGCGAGACGCGCGGAAGGACGGGTCGGTGGAGATCTCGTACGACCCGTAGCCGTACAGGAGCGCGGGCGCCGAGCCGTCGATCGGCGTACCGCGACGATGCACGAGCGAGATGGGGACGCGGGCGCCGTCAGCGGCCGTAGCCCACAGCCGCGCCGATTCGTACTGGGAGGCGTCGTAGCCGCCGAGGACAGGTTGCGTCTTCACAACTGTCGCCGAGCGTGTGGACATGTCGTAGTCGACGTCGGTCGTGGGCGCGACGAGGGACGTGTAGCCGTAACGCAGCGTTGCGGTGTCGAACTCCGCGTTCGGACCGACCCAGGCGCTGTAGACCGGATCCGGCATTGCGATCTCGTGGATGTCGCCGGACTCGAGGTTCATCACCCGGAGACGATCCAAGCCGTTCGCTCGTTCGCTGAGCACCAGATGTTCGGCGAATGCGTTTACCGAATCCAGCTTGACGTCGTCGCGGTGGGGGACGAGTGGCGTCCAGTACTGGCGCGCGGGGTCGACGCACGGCGCCGCTACCAGCTCGAAGTTGCGGGCCCCGCCGCCCTGGTTGGTGACGATGAGGAAGCGGTCGCCGCGCTCCTCGCTCCAGTGGTGCTCGACGGTGTATTCGTGGCCCTGCGCTCGCGGCGCGATCACGCGGGGCTCGGCGCCGGGCATGTCGGTCGGAACGAACCACACCTCGGAGGTCAGCTTGGACGAGGCGTCGATGAGTATGAAGCGGCCGCTGCGCGTGCGCTCGATACCGAGATAGAAACGTTCGTCGCTCTCGCGCAGCAGGAGTACGTCGGCGGACGCCGCGGTGCCGAGTGTGTGCCGCCACACCTCGTGTGGGCGCATCGCGTCGTCGGGTCGCACGTAGTAGCAGGTTTGCGCGTCGTCGGCCCACGCCAATCCGTACGTCACGTTCTCGACGATGTCGGGAAGATCCACACCGGTCGCCAGATCGCGAAATCGCAGCGTGTAACGCTCGCCGCCCGTGAAGTCGACGGAGTACGCGAGCGTGGTGTGGTCGGGGGTGACCTCGAACCCGCCGAGCGCGAAGTAATCGTGCCCGTCGGCGAGCAGGTTCTCGTCGAGCACGACGCGTGCGGCGTCGGCTCCCGCGCCGCGGGGCCGGCGGCAGTGGATGCCGTACTGCGAGCCCTCGAGAGTCCGGGAGGTGTACTCCCAGGGACCATCCGGAACGGGCGCGGACTCGTCGGTCTCCTGCACGCGCGATTTGATCTCCTCGAAGATCGACGCGCGCAGCGGGGCAAGCGGCGCGAGCATCGCTTCGGCGTACGCGTTCTCCGCTTCGAGGTACTCGATGACCTCGCGGTCGTCCCGGTTGCGCAGCCAGAACCAGTCGTCGACGCGCTCCTCACCGTGACATGTGAGTATGTGCGGCTCGCGACGGGCGGACGGCGGGACGGCACGGTCGGTTCGCGCTTCGGATCGGGTCATCGGCGGGCGAGCATAAACGGCGCCGGCCCGCGATTCGCGGCCGCTACGATTTCGACCTCATGCCGCGGGTCCCGACGCCGATTCCTTTCACGGTCGCCGAGCTCGACGCGGTGGCCTTCAATGCCGACGGGCTCGTACCGGCGATCGTCCAGGAGGAGGGCACCGGGCAGGTCCTGATGTTCGCATGGATGAACCGCGCGTCCCTGCAGCGCACGCTCGAGACCGGGCGGACATGGTTCTGGAGTCGCAGCCGTCAAGAGTTCTGGTGCAAGGGAGAGACGTCCGGCGACCGGCAGTACGTCCGCGGCGCGTACTACGACTGCGACATCGACGTGCTCCTGCTCGTCGTCGAGCAGGAAGGCGGCGGCGCTTGCCACACCGGCCACCGAACCTGTTTCTTCCGTGCGTTCGGCGGTGGCGCGACTCCCGAGCGCTTGTGACCGCGCCCGAGGTCCGACCATCACGCGACGACTTCCGCGCGCTCGCGCGCGAGCACACCGTCGTCCCGGTGTGGTGCGAGGTGCTCGCCGATCTCGAGACGCCGCTCTCCGCCTTCATGAAGCTCGTGGGCGATCGCGAGGGCTTCCTGCTCGAGTCCGTCGAGCACGCGGAACGCTGGGGCCGATTCTCGTTTCTCGGGCGGGACCCCGCCCGCACATTCGTGGCGCGCGGCCGCACTATCGAATGGCTCGGCGGCTCGGCGCCCGACGACGTGCCGAACGATCAGGGCACGCTGGCTTTGCTCGAGGCCCTGCTCGTCCACTTCCGCGCGCCGAAACTGCCGGAGCTCCCACCGTTCCACGGCGGGATCGTCGGCTGGATCGGTTACGACACCGTGCGGGAGATCGAGCGCCTGCCCTCGCCGGCCGACGACGACCTGGGCTTCCCCGATGCCGTGTGCTCGATGGCGGGGAGCGTGGCCGCGTTCGACCACTTCCGTCAGCGGCTGTTCCTGATCGAGAACGTGTATCCGCCGCGCCGCGCCGACGAGAGCACCATCGACGCCATGTACGACGCCGCGATCGCGCGACTCGAGCGTGCGGTTGCCGACCTCGGTCAACCCTTGCCGTACGTCGCCGCCCTGCCGCCTCCCGACGAGCTCGACGAGCTTCCGAAGCTACAGCGCAACTTCGAGATGCAGGCGTGGACGGCTGCGGTCGAGGCCGCGAAGGAGCACATCCTCGAGGGCGACATCTTCCAGGTAGTGCTCTCGCAGCGGTTCGATCTGGTCGAGCCGGTCAATCCGCTCGACGTGTACCGCGTGTTGAGATTGGTGAACCCGTCGCCGTACATGTACTACCTGCACCACCCGGAGGCGACCGTGGTCGGTTCCTCGCCCGAGGCGCTCGTGCAATTGCGCGAAGGACGCGTGATCAGCCGCCCGATCGCGGGGACGCGAAGGCGCGGCCGCAACGACGAGCACGACCGCCGGCTGGAGGCGGAGCTCGTCGAGCACCCCAAGGAGCGCGCAGAGCACGTAATGCTCGTCGACCTTGCGCGCAACGACGTGGGCCGCGTGGTGCGCTACGGCACCGAGCAGGTCGAGGAGCTGATGACGCTCGAGCGCTATTCGCACGTCATGCACATGACGAGCCAGGTGGCCGGTGACCTCGCCGAGGGCAAGTCGCCGGTCGACGTCCTCCGCGCGACGTTCCCGGCCGGCACCGTCAGCGGCGCGCCGAAGGTGCGGGCGATGGAGATCATCGACGAGCTGGAGCCCACCAAGCGCGGGCCGTACGCGGGCGTCGTCGGCTACCTGGACTTCTCCGGCAACCTCGACACCGCTATCGCCATCCGGACGATGTTCTGGCGCGACGGCCGAGCCACGCTGCAGGCGGGAGCCGGCATCGTCGCCGATTCGGTGCCCGCCGACGAGGACCTGGAATGTCGCAACAAGGCGCGAGCGTTGCTCACTGCAGCGGCTGCCGCCCGGCGCCTGCTCGGAGGCACGTGAGCGAATCGTTCCAGGCGCGCGTAGCACGGGATCTCGTGATCGTGGAAGGTCCCGACGCGACCTCGTTCCTGCAGAGCTTGGTCTCGCAGGATCTCGAGCCGGTCGCCACGGGTGACGCCGCGCACTCGCTGTTGCTCCAGCCGCAGGGAAAGCTGCTGGTCGACTTCTATTCCGTGCGGACCGCGGCGGAGTCGTGGTCCTGCGTGTGTGAAGGCGGTTTCGGCACCGAGCTCGCGGCCGGACTCGATCGGTTCAGGATCAGGGTGAAGGCCGAGATCCGTGAGGTGCCCGTTGCCGCGATCGCTCTGCGTGGCGTTGTCGCGCCGCCGGGGTCGGATGCCACCGTCTTCGAGGTCGATTGGCCCCGTGTTGCGGCGTTCGACGCGGTAGGGAGCGAGGCCGAGATCGCTGCTCTGAGCCAAGCGGTCGACGCTCCGTTGATCGACGAGCAGGAGTACGAGACCGCGCGCATCGAAGCCGGAGTTCCACGGCAGGGGCTCGACACCGACGAGCGCACGATCCCGCAGGAGGCGGGCCTCGAGCTGCGAGCGGTGTCGTTCACCAAGGGATGCTTCGTAGGCCAGGAGCTCGTGTGCCGCATCGACGCGCGCGGGCATGTGAATCGCCATCTCCGGCGCCTGCGTTCGGGCGGTTCCGATCTGCAACCCGGCCTGCCGGTGCTGCTCGACGGGCGCGAAGTCGGCGAGGTCACGAGCGCGGCGGGTCGCGTCGCGCTCGCGATGGTGCGACGCGAGGTCGAGCCGGGTCTCGTGGTGGAGGTGGCGGGCTCCCCGGCGTCGGTGGAAGCGGTCGAGGCGCGCTGAGCCGCGCGGTTCAGGCGAGAGTGCGGCCGCGGAAGAAGCGCCAGATGGTCGCGCTCGCGTCGACCTGCCGGGTGGTCATGCCCAGCCCGGGAATCGGGATCGACGCCGGCCACGTATGCCCGCCCCCGACGATGATGTAGAAGATCGCCGCGCTCGTCGCGGCACAGCCCGTCCACGTGCGGCGGATGACCTCCCGGCTCAGGCGTACGTCACGGAACGCCGGTGAGCAGTGGTCGGTTGCCGCCCAGCCCGCCATCGCACCGGGCGCGCTACCGACCGTCGAATGGCCACAGCAGTTCACGGTGCCGCCCCGGAAGGGCACGATCGGATCGGCGGTGCCCGAGAACGCCATGATCGGCACGGGCCGCGGCCCGCCGCACGAGATGATGACCGCGACCGCGGCGAACGCCGCGAACCGATTGCTCATCTGGCAGGCGAGGGTCGACGTCATGGCGCCGCCGTCGGACATGCCGGTCGCGTACACGCGGTGCGCGTCGACGCAGAGCGTCGATTCCATGTGGGTGAGCAGCGCGCCGACCATTTTCACGTCGTTCTGCAGGCCGGGTTCGGCGGAGAGGTTGAAGTGCCGATTCTTGGGATCCTGCCCGTCGGGCGCGACGATCAGGAAGTCGTCGCGGTCGGCCTCCGGCTTGAAGTTGCCGTAGACCATCTGCTGTACCGCATTCGACCCGTAGCCGTGGAAGTCGAACACGATGGGAACGTCGCGCCGACCGGTATAAACGGGTGGGACGTAGAGCTGGTACGTGCGGGCCGCGCCGGCGAACGTGAACGACTGCGAGAACTGACCGGGACGGTGCGGTCGGGCACACGCCGCAACCGGCAGAGTCGAGGTCGTCGGCGATGCCGTCGTCGTGCTCGTGAGTGGCGCGGGCGCGCTCGCATGTGACGACGAGCTGCTGCATCCGGCTGCGGCAACGGTTACCAGCGCGGCGATCGCGATCGGCGCGACGAAACGAGGGCGCGCAGTCACGCGACGACCGTCGGCACGTGGAGGGGCAGTGACACGACGAAGCGTGAACCGCGCTCGGGCCCGGCCTCGGCGCGCGCGGATCCGCCCATGGCGACGGCAAGCTCGCGCACGATCGCGAGCCCGAGACCGGTGCCGACCGTGCGTGCCGGAGTGTCCCGCACCGTGTACAGCCGCTCGAACACCCGGGACATCTGGTCGGCCGGAACCCCCGGGCCGTCGTCGACCACGACGATCGCGATGTGCGTGTCGGTTTGCGGCGCCGCGTAGACGTCGACCTGCGATGTCGCGTACTTCAAGGCGTTCTCGACCAGGTTGGCGGTGATCTGTGCAACGCGCTCGGGATCCAGGTCGACGGGCAGGGCGTTGCCGCTGAGGACGTTCAGCCGGATGCCGAGCTGGTGCGCTTTCGGCGCGAACGCCTCGGCCGCGTCGCGCACGATCTCGGTCGCGTCGAACGGCCCGACGTTCAGCGAGAACTGGTGGCTCTCGAGTCGCGCGAGGTCGAGGAGGTCGCGCACGAGCCGTTCCAGGCGCCGTCCTTCTGCACCGATGATGGCGGCGGCCCGCTTGCGCGCGTCGGGATCGGCGTCGTCGAGGGTCCCGTCCGCGAGTGCCTCGGCGTAGCCGCGGATGGATGTGAGGGGGGTCCGCAGATCGTGCGAGATCGAGAGCAGGAACGCGTGCTCGGTCCCGCGCGCCTCTTCGAGCTGTGCGGCCATCGTGTTCAGCGCGTGCGCGAGGGACGCGAGCTCGTCGTCTGTGGTGGGCGGCACGTCGACGCGCGCCGAAAGATCGCCGGTCGCGAGCTGTGAGGCGGCGTGTTCGATCGAACGGATCGGCCGGGTGAGCCGGCGCGCGAGCCAGATCGACAGGAGCGCGACGATCACCAGCACGGCCAGACCCGCGAGTGCCATGAGGGGGAGCGCGTCGCGCAGCACCGTCATGTCGACGGTCTCCGTCGCGACCACCACCAGTGTGCGCCGGGCGATCTGCGTCTGGGTCGGGATGGCGAGGTACACCGTGTTGCCACGGCGGCCGCTGACCTGCCGGCCCGCGAGCAGCGCGGCCGTGTCGATGTCGGACGGTCGCAGCGAGGCGGGCAACTGGTAGTTCGGTAGGTCGACGACCGCGCCGGCCGGAGTGACGAGCACGGCTTGCATGTCGGCGGCCTTGAGCCCGATGCGGAAGCGTTGTGCCGGGCGGGTCGCGAAGCTGTTGGACTGTACGAGCGCGGCGAGGTCGGCAGAACGGGCCCGCATGTCCGACAGCGCGTGCTGCTGGAGTGAGCGCCGCACGAGCACGAACGTGGCGAGTCCGGAGAGGAGCAGGACCGTGAGCGCGACGCTCGTGAACGCGACGACAAGACGCGTCCGCAGGGAGATGCGTGACCGCCTCACGCCCCCGTCCCCGTGCTCACGACGGTGACGCGGGATCGAGGCGGTAGCCGACGCCGCGGACGGTGTCGATTCGGACCCCGCGCCCGAGCTTCTTGCGCACCTGCGCGATGTGGACGTCGACCGTGCGCGCGTCGCCGAACCAGTCGTATCCCCACACGCCGTCGAGGATCTGCTGGCGCGACATCGCCAGCCCCGGCCGTTCCGCGAGGAACTTCAAGAGGTCGAACTCCTTGCCGGTGAACGCGACCGGCTGTTCGTCGACCCGCACTTCGCGCCGGCCGACGTCGATTGTCACGCCCCCGACCTGCAGCAGCTCGGCCGGCGCGGCCCCGCCTTCCGAGCGGCGGAGCACCGCCTTCACCCGCGCCACGAGCTCGGGCGGCGAGAACGGCTTGACGACATAGTCGTCGGCCCCGAGCTCGAGCCCGAGCACGCGATCGATCTCCGTGTCACGCGCGGTCAGGAAGATGACCGGGATGGCCGACGTTTGGCGCAGCCGCCGGCACACCTCGAGCCCGTCGATGTCCGGGAGGCCGACGTCGAGGATCACCAAGCGCGGTCTGTGGGTCGTGACCGAGCCGGCGACCTCCTCGCCCCCGGACGCCTTCACGACCCGGAATCCCTCGCGCCGAAGGTAGAGCTCCACGAGGTCTGCGATGTTGGGCTCGTCGTCGACGACGAGGATCGTGCCGCGCTCCATGTCTTCTCCATCGTCGCATCCGTCGTCGGGGCGAAGTGTGAAGGACGCGTAAGCGATTTGTCAGGGCCGGGCGAGCGACCTGCTACGGCAGTCGGTTCGCCCGGGCGACGCCCCCCAGCCACGCAGCCGACGGCTTCGGGGTCCGTACGAACGTGTCGCGGGCGACCGAGACGAGGCCGAACCTCGGCCCGTACCCGAGCACCCATTCGAAGTTGTCGAGGAGCGACCAGTAGAAGTACCCGCGGACGTCGATCCCGTCGGCGAGGCAGCGTCCGACTCCCTCGAGCGCATCCGTCACGTACGCGATGCGGCGCGAGTCGTCGTCGTGGCCGAGGCCGTTCTCGGTCACATAGAGGGGCGTGCGCGCGGTCTCGGCTGCGAATCGCACCGCGACCTCCAGCGCGTCGGGCCAGTACTCGTAGCCCATCGAGGAGACGATCTCGACGCCGGGCTCGGGGCCGAGTTGGCGCCCGCGCTCGTCGAGACGGGTCCGTGAATAAGCCTGCACGCCGACGAAGTCGTCGCCGGCGGCAGCTTCGAGGAACTGTCCCTCGTGTGAATGGCGGGCGCGGGCGAGCATCTCTTCTGCTCCCTCGGGTCCCCACCAGTCGCCCATCGCCACGCAGATACCGGTGGGGAAATCGCCCCGCCCGCCTTTCAACACGTCGTATGCGTGTCGATGGGCGCTGATGAAGTTCGCGTTCACCTTCGTGTACGCGTCGAGGTCGCGCCGTTTTCCGGGCGGGAACGCGCCACCCATGTAACCCATCTGCGCGACGATGTTGGGCTCGTTGATCGTGCAGCCGATCGAGATCAGGTCACCGATGTGTGCGACGGTGCGCTCGCAGTAGCGCGTGAACCGATCGACGATGCCGGCGTCTTCCCAACCGCCGAGCGCGGCGACCCACCGCGGGTTCGAGAAATGGTGGAACGTGACGGCGGGCTGCACACCTTGCTCGTGACATTCCGCGAGGACCCGGCGGTAGTAGTCGAGCGCGGCGACGGAGAACTCGCCCTCTTCGGGTTCGATGCGCGACCACTCGATCGAGAAGCGGTAGGCACCGAAGCCGTGATCTCGCACGAGCGCGACGTCGTCCGCATAGAGGTGATAGCTGTTGGTGCAGTCGCCCGACGGCTCGACGCAGGGCGTGCCGGGCTGGTGTTCGAAGGCCCACCAGTCGTTGTTCCAGTTGCCGCCCTCGATCTGATGCGCCGCGGCGGCGACGCCCCATACGAAGCCTTCGGGAAAGGTCACGCTCATGGGGCCGGAGCGTAGACTCCGGGCCGCTTGACGATCCTCGACGACATCCTCGCCACCAAGCGCGACGAGGTGACCGTGCTGCGCCATCCGCAGACTCGCGACCTCCTGCGCCGGTCGGCGCTCGATGCCCCGCCGACCCGCGACTTCACCGCACGGTTGCGCCGCTCCGACGGCCGCGTCGCCGTGATCGGCGAGCTGAAGCGTCGCTCGCCGTCGAAGGGCGACCTCGCGCCGGCGCTCGATCCGGGCCCCACCGCGAAGGCGTACGAAGCGGGCGGTGCGGTCGCGCTCTCGGTACTGACCGACGAGCCCTACTTCGGCGGCATGGTCGCCGATCTGCAGGCTGCGCGCGAGGCGACGACGCTGCCCTGCCTGCGCAAAGACTTCACGATCGACGAGGTGCAGGTCTACGAGGCGCGCGCGATCGGGGCCGATGCGATCTTGCTGATCGTCGCCGCGATTCCGGACGACGGACTCCTCTGCGACCTCCACTCCCTGGCGATCGCGCTCGGTCTCGGTGTGCTCGTCGAGGCGCACGACACGCGCGAGGTCGAACGGGCACTCGTGGCCGGTGCTCACGTCGTCGGGATCAACAGCCGTGATCTGTCGACCTTCGCCGAGGATCTCGGCATAGCGACGGGGTTGTCGACCCTCCTTCCGCCCGAGGTAATGGCGGTGGCCGAGTCCGCGATCCGGTCGGTGGACGACGCCCACCGGATGGCCGCGGCGGGATTCGACGCGATCCTCGTCGGTGAAGCACTCGTGCGCGCCGACGACCCCACCGCGCTCGTCCGCGCGCTGAGTCGCGCGCCCGTCAGCCGAAGGAGTCCCGCATGACCTCCATGACCCCGACCCGCTTCACGCTCCCGCAGGATCGCATTCCGACCGCTTGGTACAACGCGCTGCGCGATCTTCCCGAACCGTTGCAACCGCCGCTGCACCCAGGGACGAGGGAGCCGGCCGGACCCGCCGACCTCGCGCCGCTGTTCCCGATGGCGCTGATCGAACAAGAGATGACCCAGGCACCGACGGTCGAGATTCCCGGCGCGGTGATCGACATCCTGCGGCAGTGGCGGCCGACTCCGCTCGTGCGTGCGCTGCGGCTCGAGGAGGAGCTCGGCACGCCGGGCACGCATCTACTACAAAGACGAGTCGGGGTCGCCGTCGGGGTCTCACAAGACGAACACGGCGGTCGCGCAGGCGTACTACAGCCGCGAAGAGGGCATCAAGCGCATCGCGACCGAGACGGGCGCGGGGCAGTGGGGGAGCGCGCTCGCCTTTGCCTGCGCGCAGTACGGAATCGAGTGCAAGGTCTACATGGTGCGCGCCTCCTATGAGCAGAAGCCGTACCGGCGTGTGCTCATGGAGACGTGGGGCGCGTCCGTCGTCCCGTCACCCGTCGACCAACCGGATCATCCCGGATCGCTCGGCACCGCGATCAGTGACGCGGTCCGCGACGCCGCGGCGCGCGGTGACACGCACTACGCGCTCGGCTCTGTGCTGAATCACGTGCTGTTGCATCAGACGGTCATCGGGCTCGAGGCGAAGGAGCAGCTGCAGTTCGCGGGCGAGGACCGCCCCGACGTCGTGATCGGCTGCTGCGGCGGGGGCTCGAACCTCGGCGGCATCGCGCTTCCCTTCATGACCGACGACAAGGTCCGGCTGCTCGCGGTCGAGCCGGCATCGTGCCCGACGCTGACCGGGGGGGAGTTCGACTACGACTTCGGTGATACCGCGGAGATGACCCCGCTGCTGCCGATGTACACGCTCGGGCACGACTTCGTGCCGCCGTCGATCCACGCCGGCGGCCTGCGCTACCACGGTGACTCGCCGGTGATCTCGCTGCTCGTTCGGACCGGACGCATGGGTGCCGTCGCCTACCCGCAGGGCAAGACCTTCGAGGCCGCGGTCCAGTTCGCCCGCACCGAAGGTCGGTTGCCCGCGCCGGAAACCGGTCACGCGATACGCGGTGCCATCGACGAGGCCCTCGCCGCCAAGGAGACCGGCGAGGAGCGCGTGATCCTCTTCAACTATTCCGGCCACGGACTGCTCGATCTCCAGGCCTACGACGACTTCAATCACGGTCGCCTGATCGAAGCCTGAACCGGACCGCGGCGATGTTCGTCAAGATCTGCGGGATCACCAACGAAGACGATGCGCTGCTCGCGACCGCGCTCGATGCCGACGCGCTCGGGTTCGTGTTCGCACCGAGCCCACGCCAAGTGGATCCCGAGACGGTGCGCGACATCGTCCGCCGGCTGCCCCGCGAGATACACACGGTCGGCGTCTTCCGCAACGAGCGGCCGGAGCGCGTGGTGGAGATCGTGGGGCGAACCGGGCTCCACGGCGCACAGCTGCACGGCCACGAGCCCGACTCGGAGACGGCGTGGATCCGCGAGCGCGTGCAGTTCGTCATCCGCGCGTTCGCGGCCGGCGCGACCGCCCTCGGCGCGGCCGCGACGAGCGCCGCCGACATCATCCTCATCGACTCACCCGACCCCGGCTCCGGCCGGGTGTTCGACTGGCGCCTGGCCGAAGGTGCGCCGCGTGGAAAGCGGATATTGCTTGCCGGTGGCCTGACGCCGGAGAACGTGGGCGAAGCCGTGAAGCTCGTGCGGCCGTGGGGAGTCGATGTCTCGAGCGGCGTCGAGCAGTCTCGCGGTCACAAGGACCCCGCGAAGCTCCGGCGCTTCGTCGTCGCGGCGCGTGACGCCGCCGCGCAGGTCGCCGACGTGCCCGCCGAGCGTGCGATCGACCTCACCGTCGAAGAGGTGGGCGGCGTGACTCGCCCGTGGGACTGGCAGATCGACGACTGAGGCGCGCATAACCCGGCCCGGCCGTCGACGGGTGCACCGTACAATCCGCCGATGCCTGCACCGCGGCGCGGCGCCCCCCTCCACCTCGAGCCGCCCGGACCGGAACCCACCGGTCTCGGTCGCTTCGGCGAATTCGGCGGCCGTTACGCGCCCGAGCCGCTCGTGCCCGCGCTCGAACAGCTCGAAAGAGAGTTCCGCGCCGCGTGGTCCGATGACGTATTCCGCGACGAATACGCGCGACTGCTCTCGAGCTACGCGGGCCGGCCGACCCCCGTGACCGAGTGCGCGCGGCTTTCGAGCCAAATCGGCGTACGAGTGCTCCTGAAGCGCGAAGACCTCACGCACACCGGTTCACACAAGATCAACAACGTGCTCGGACAGGCGTTGCTTGCGCGACGGATGGGCAAGCGGCGTCTCATCGCGGAGACGGGCGCCGGACAGCATGGTGTTGCCACGGCCACCGCGGCCGCGTTGTTCGGCCTCGGCTGCATCGTGTACATGGGCGCGGTTGATGTCGAACGCCAGGCACTCAACGTGTGGCGCATGAAGCTGCTCGGCGCGGAGGTCGTACCCGTGCAATCGGGCAGCGCCACGCTGAAGGACGCGGTGAACGAGGCGATGCGCGCCTGGGTCGCGAGCGTCGAGACCACGCACTACTGCCTCGGCTCGGCGATGGGCCCGCACCCGTTTCCGTGGATGGTGCGCGAGTTCCAGCGCGTCGTGGGCGACGAGGCCAGGCGCCAGTGCCGCGAGATTCTCGATGCCGACCCCGACGTCGTGGTCGCGTGCGTCGGCGGGGGCTCGAACGCGATCGGGACGTTCGCCGGCTTCCTCGATACAGGCGCGCGCCTCGTCGGCGTCGAGGCGGGCGGGCTGGGGCTCGAATCGGGTCAACACGGCGCGGCGGTCGAGCGGGGGGTGCCGGGCGTCGTGCACGGCATGCGATCGCTGTTCCTGCAAGACGAGTACGGCCAAGTGCTCGAGGCGTCTTCGATCAGTGCCGGTCTCGACTACCCGGGCGTCGGTCCTGAGCACGTCATGCTCGCCAGGAGCGGCCGTTCGGAATACCACTCGGCCACCGACGAGGAGGCGCTCGCCGGCTTCCGTCTGCTCTCGTCGACGGAAGGGATCGTCCCGGCGCTCGAGCCCGCCCACGCGATCGCCTGGGTCGCGCGAGAGGCCGGCCGCGCGATCCCGGCGGGGTCCACGGTCCTCGTGACGTTGTCCGGCCGCGGCGACAAGGACGCGGCGCAGGTCGCCGAGATGCTCGGTGAGCTCGATTGAACCTGGAGGCCCATCTCCGCCGCCGCCGTGACGCGGGCCGCAAGCTCCTCGTTCCGTACGTCACCGGCGGGCTCGGGCGCGAGTGGCCCGATGTGATCCGGGCCGTCATAGACGCGGGCGCCGACGCGGTCGAGGTCGGCATCCCGTTCTCGGACCCGATCATGGACGGGCGCACGATTCAGGAAGCGAGCCAGCGCGCGCTCGACCTCGGGGCCACCCCGATCGGTGTCATCGACGCGATGGCCGACCTCGACGTCGACGCACCCCTCGTCGTGATGACCTATTACAACCTGGTCGCCCGGTTCGGAGACATCCGCTGCGCCGAGCACCTCCGAGCCTGTGGCGTCGACGGGGCGATCATCCCCGACCTCCCGCTCGACGAGCTCGACGGATGGGGCGATGCGGCCGATGCGGCGGGCGTCGAAACCGTCCTGCTCGCGGCGCCGACGACGCCGGATGACCGGCTCGCCCGCATCTGCGACCGTTCGCGTGGTTTCGTCTACGGCGTGTCACTCATGGGGGTCACCGGCGAGCGCGACGAGCTCGCAGTCCACGCGGCGGAGATGGGACGGCGGTGCAAGGCCACGACCGACAAGCCGGTCCTGCTCGGTGTCGGCATCTCCACCCCGGAGCAGGCGGCGCAAGCCGCAGCGACCGCCGACGGCGTGATCGTCGGCAGTGCCCTCGTGCGCCGGCTGCTCGGGGGCGGCGGCCCGGAGGAGGCCGCGTCGTTCGTCCGTTTGCTCCGGACGGCGCTCGACACCTGAGCGGCGGCATCCCATCCTGCCCGGTAACTGTGACAAAGGTCCTACAGGGGCCGCGGCAGGCAGTCGATATCACGCTGCTAGGGATGGCGCTCGACCCAGGGAGGGACGATGGAAAAGGGCTCGATGGTCGGGCTCGGCCTTTGCCTCGTCGGAGTCTTCCTCAGCGCGACCCTGCACGGAATCAACATCGCCTTCCTCTTCATGGAGTTCGGCTCGATCATCATCGTGGTGTTCGGGCACCTCGGCGCGACGATCTCGTCGTTCCCGTTCGAGGCGACGCAGAACCTGGGCAAGTACGTCGGCAAGGCGATGAAGGGCCAGGAGCAGCACTCGGCGTCGGAGACCATCGCCCAGATCGTCGTCCTGACCAACCGGGCTCGCGCCGAGGGTCTGCTCGCGCTCGAAGAAGAGGCCAAGGGCATCGAGGACCCGTTCTTCCGCAAGGGCATCGAGCTGGCCGTCGACGGAACCGACCCCGACGCGCTCAAGAAGACGCTCAACGCCGAGATCGGGGCGATGAAGGAGCGGCACAAGGTCGGTCAGGGCTGGTTCACCCAAGCCGGGATCTTCGCGCCGACGTTCGGCATCATCGGGGCGGTGTTCGGGCTCATGGCGACGATGTCGCAGCTCACCCACCCCGAGAAGGTCGGCGAGGGGATCGCCGGCGCATTCGTCGCGACGTTCTGGGGCGTGTTCCTGGCCAACGGTGTCTGGCTCCCGTGGGCCAACAAGCTGAAGCAGCTCTCGCTGGCGGAGGTCGCGCACAAGCAGCTGATCGTCGAGGGGATCATGGCGATCCAGGCGGGTGTGTCGCCCCGCGTCGTCGAGGAGCTGCTCAAGTCGCACGTCCCGCCGTCGGAACGTGACAAGCCGGTCAGCGGCGCGGCCACCGATAGCGGTGGACAGACCGCGGCCGCTGCGTAGGGCGCTTCGCCGTGTCGCACGGAGGCGACGACGAGCTCGCCGAGGAGCACGAGGAGCACGTCAACCACGAGGCGTGGGTCATCCCCTACGCCGACCTGCTCACGCTGCTCATGGCGATGTTCATCGCCCTCTTCGCGATGTCGACGGTCGACGTCTCGAAGTTCAAGGCGTTCGCGATCGGCTTCAACGAAGCACTCGGCGGCGGCAAGCTCGACGCCGGCGTCGGCGGGACGGCCAATGCGACTTCGACCGATGTCGGCTCCGGTAGCGGCAATGGCCCCCTTACGGGCGGCAACATCCTGCCCGCGAACAACATCGTGCAGAACGGATCGCAGGTGCAGGCGCTGCTCGATCAGATCGCGAGCACCAAGGCCCAGGCGGCCGCGCAACGCCAGACACTGGCTGACGTGCAGAAGGAGATCAACGACGCCGCGAGCCGGCTCGGCCTCGCGGGGAAAGTGCGCACCAAACAGCTCGACAACGGCCTGCAGGTGACGCTGTTGACGGACCAGGTGCTCTTCGCGAGCGGCCAGGCGGTCCTGCAGCCGCAAGGTCAGCAGCTCCTGGGCGTGATCGGCGAGGTCCTGAAACAGGTCGACAACTCGATCGACATCAACGGGTACACCGACAACGTGCCCATCGGGCCGGGCGGCCAGTTCCCGTCGAACCTGTATCTGTCGTCGTTCCGGGCCGACGCGGTGGCCGACTACTTCGCCTCGCTTGGCATCGATCGCACGCGCCTCTTCCCGGCCGGCCGCGGCGATCAGGACTTCGTCGCCTCGAACGCGACGCCCGAGGGACGGGCCGAGAACCGCCGCGTCGAGATCTTCGTGCAGTCGAACCTCGTGAAACAGACGCTCGACAACGCCGGCCTCGACGACAATCCGGTGACACCCACGACGCTGCCGATCGCCCCGATCGGCACGCCGACCGACGGCGGAACGGGCACGACGCCGGATCTCAGCCCGAATCTCGCGGGCAACTAACGTCGGGTCATGCCCGAGAAGATCACGATGCAGGCCGGCGGCGCGCTGTCGGTACCCGACGAGCCGATCATCCCGTACGTCGAAGGCGACGGAACCGGAGTCGACATCTGGCCCGCGGCGCAGCTCGTGATGGACGCGGCGGCCGCGAAGCACGGCAAGTCGATCGCGTGGAAGGAGGTGCTGGCCGGCGAGAAGGCGTTCAACGCGACCGGTTCCTGGCTGCCCGACGAGACCGTCGCCGCGTTTCGCGAGTACCTGATCGGGATCAAGGGACCGCTGACGACACCCGTCGGGGGAGGCATCCGCTCCCTGAACGTCGCGCTGCGCCAGATCATGGATCTGTACGTCTGCCTTCGTCCGGTGCGCTGGTTCCCGGGCGTGCCGTCGCCGGTGAAGCACCCGGAAGCGGTCGACATGGTGATCTTCCGCGAGAACACCGAGGACATCTACGCCGGCCTCGAAGTCGAAGAGGGCACGTCCGAGGCACGGCGGTTGATCTCACTGCTCAAGACGGAGTTCGGCTGGAACATCCGCGAGGACTCGGGCGTCGGGATCAAGCCGGTGTCGGAGACGGGTTCGAAGCGTCTGATCCGCGCCGCGATCAAGTACGCGGTGGAACACGACCGCAAGAGCGTGACACTCGTGCACAAGGGGAACATCCAGAAGTTCACCGAGGGCGCGTTCCGCAACTGGGGCTACGAGCTCGTTCGCGACGAGTTCTCCGACATCGCGGTCGGATGGGACGACTGCGACGGCAAGCCCGGCGGCAAGGTGCTCGTGAAGGACAACATCGCAGACATCACCCTGCAACAGGTGCTGACCCGACCCGAGGACTTCGACGTCATCGCGACGACGAACCTCAACGGCGACTACCTGTCCGACGCGCTGGCCGCGCAGGTGGGCGGCATCGGCATCGCACCGGGCGGCAACATCAACTATGTCACCGGCCACGGTGTGTTCGAGGCCACGCACGGCACCGCGCCGAAGTACGCGGGCCAGGACAAGGTGAACCCGAGCTCGCTGCTGCTCTCGGGCGTGATGATGTTCGAGCACCTCGGCTGGACCAAGGCGGCACACGACATCGAGCGCGCACTCGAGGCGACGATCGCCGACAAGGTCGTGACCTACGACTTCGCCCGCCTGATGGAGGGTGCGACGGAGGTCAAGACGAGCGCGTTCGCCCGGGCGATCGTCGATCGTCTGTAGTCCCTGCCCGTCGCGATCGGCGGAACGGCGAAGAGCCGGCGACCGCGAAAGCCGTCAGCCGAGGGCGCGCACGAGGGCGGGCAGCGATTCGCGGAAGTCGGGGAGCAGCGGCCGGCCCGAGAGCCGAAGAGCGCGGTTGTCGAGTACCGAATTCGCGGGACGGGGTGCGGGGCGCGGTGGCGTGAGGTCGTGGGTCGAGATGGGCTCGACGCGCGCCGGGTCGGCTCCCGTCGCCCGCAACACCTCGCCCGCGAACTCGAACCAGCTCACCGGCCCTTGATTCGTCACGTGCCACGTTCCCGGGAGTCGCTCGACCGCGAAGCTGCGGAGCATGGACGCGAGATCGGCGGCGACGGTCGGGCAGCCGCGCTGATCGTCGACGAACTTGAGCGGACCGTCGCCCGCGGCCAGCCGCAGGATCGTCTTCGCCATGTTGGCGCCGTAGCGGCCGACGACCCACGATGTGCGAACGACCGCGCAGTCGAGGTCGACCTCGAACTCGCCCGCGAGCTTCGACTGCCCGTAGACGGAAGTCGGGTTCGGCGTGTCCCACTCGTGATACGGCTCGGCCTGGGTGCCGTCGAACACGTAGTCGGTCGAAAGGGTGACGAGGTACGAGCCGGCGCGCCGGGCCGCTTCCATGACGAAGCGCACTGCGAGCGCGTTGACGAGGAACGCGCGATCGCGTTCCGTCTCGCACGCGTCAACTGCGGTCATGGCCGCGCAGTGCACGATCGCATCGGGATGCGTCGAGGTGATCGCACCGAGGACGGCATCGCGGGAAGTGACGTCGAGCGTGGCGCGATCGAGGCCGATGACGTCGTGCCCGTACATGGCTTCGACGACCTCGCGGCCGACCATCCCACCCGCGCCCGTGATCAGCACCCTCAAGGGCGGGCCTTCAACGGCTCCCACCACCAACGATTGGAGCGGTACCACTCGACGGTCTCCGCGAGCGCCTCGTCGAGGGTGCGCCGGCGCCGCCATCCGAGTGCGGTGATCTTCGCGATGTCGACCGAGTAGCGACGGTCGTGGCCGAGCCGGTCGATCACGTACTCGACCGACTCCTCACCGCGGCCGATCAGCGCGAGCAGCTTGTCGACCAGGACGCGGTTGGGAGTCTCGTTCCCCGCTCCGATGTTGTAGATCTCGCCGGGGGATCCCTTCGCGAGCGCGAGGTGTACGCCCGCGCAGTGATCGTCGACGTAGATCCAATCGCGCTCGTTCAGCCCGTCGCCGTACAACGGGATCCTGGCCCCGTCGAGCAGGTTCGTGGTGAACAGAGGGATCGCCTTTTCGGGGTATTGGTACGGCCCGAAGTTGTTGGTGCAGCGCGTGACGACTACGGGCAGGCCGTAGGTGTGGTGGTACGAGAGCGCGATCAGATCGGAGCCCGCCTTGGAAGCGGAGTACGGCGAACGCGGTTCGAGCGGGTCGGTCTCTTTGGAGGAGCCGTTCTCGACCGAGCCGTAGACCTCGTCGGTTCCGATGTGCACGACGTGTTCGATCTCGAGCCGGCGCGCCGTGTCCATGACGATGTTCGTGCCGAAGCAGTTCGTGTTGATGAAGTCGTCGGGCCCGGCAATCGAGCGGTCGACGTGACTCTCCGCCGCGAAGTGGACGACGGCGTCGTGGCCGGCCATCGCCTCTTCGAGGGTACCGGGGTCGCAGATGTTCCCCTTCACGAACCGGAAGCGCGGATCGTCGTCGACGTCGCGCAGCGTCGAGAGGTTGCCCGCATAGGTAAGGGCGTCGTAGGCGGTCACTTCGTCGTCGGTGTGCGCGAGCACGTGCCGGACGTAGTTCGAGCCGATGAAGCCGGCGCCGCCGGTGACGAGCAGCTTCATGTCCGCATGGGCCACACCGGCCGGAGCCGCTCGGGGATCTCCGCGCGCTTGGGATTGGCGGCGTCGCGGTCGGAGAGCTCCGGAGTCATGATGCCCCAGTCGGCCGCGATCTGGGGGTCGTCCCATGCGACGCCGAGCTCGTCCGCCGCGTTGTAGTACCCGTCGACGAGATACGTGATCGTCATGTCGGTGAGTGACGCGAATCCGTGGGCGACTCCCGGCGGTATGAACACGCCGGCGTGTTGGTTCTCGCCCGCAGCCGGCTCACCGAGGTCGAACACCTCCGTGGTTGCCTCGGTGGCGCTGCCGCCGCGCAGGTCGTGGAGCACCACGCGAGCGCGGCCGAACGGTACGTACCAATAGTCGGCCTGATGGAGGTGGTAGTGCAGCCCGACGATGCAACCCGCGGACCGGTCGGCCCGGTTCGCCTGGATCATCTCGCGTCCGCTCGGAATCCATTCGCGCCGGAACGTCTCCACGAACAGTCCGCGCCGATCGCGGTGAACGGTCGGCAGGACGTGGAAGACGCCGGCGATCTTCGTGCTCTCGGTGATGGTCGCCACAGCTACTCCAGATCGGCTCGGGAATGATCGCCCAGCATCAGCCGCGTCGCCTTCGGACGATCACCGCTGCGCACGACCTCGACCTCGCGCCCGA
>Ga0335085_10002800_pt1 | contig 31741 bp, 26 predicted proteins | sample Lox_Sample_45_FD_206712 | JGI IMG/M metagenome (GOLD analysis project Ga0335085, IMG submission 206712) | Soil microbial communities from Loxahatchee National Wildlife Refuge, Florida, United States - Lox_Sample_4.5 | ecosystem: Environmental > Terrestrial > Soil > Wetlands | place: USA... | reverse complement strand
TGGGGAACCGACACGCACGACGGGCAGGCTTACACCGTCGGGGCCACCTGGTACTTCGGTGGCGCCCGGTGACAGGGACGCTGCGTGCTGCTATTCTCAGGACCGGCTGAGACCGGCTCTCGACCGGCCGCGCAGGCCCGGGAGGGGTTCATGAGATTTCGCCTTGGTGTTCCTGCTCTCATCGGGATCGTCGGACTCTGCGCGGGCTCCAGCCTCCTCGCCTGCGGCGACAAGTTTCTCGTGGCCGGGCGAGGTGCGCGCTTTCAGCGCGGAGGCGCGCGCACGACCGTGGTGATCTACGCGCCCCCTTCCTCTTCCTTGCACGGGGACCTTCGGAATCTGCCCGTGGACAAGGTCCTGACTCTTGGAGGGTACCGGCCCGCAGCGGCCGCTTCGAAAGAAGAGCTCCAGGAGGCCCTGAAGGAACGGGGACCGGACGTCATCCTCGCGGACGTCGCGGACGCGCGGTCGATCGAGGGACAATTTCCGCCCGGACCAGCCGGTCCGATCATCCTCCCCGTGCTCAACAAGCCGACCCGCCAGGAGCTCTCGGAGGCGCGAAAGACGTGGGGAGTGGCGCTGAAGGCTCCCGCGAGCGGCGACTCTCTGCTGGATGCGGTCGACGAGGCGGTCGAGTTCCGCGCGAAGGCGATCAAGAACGCCAGTCTGAAGCACTGAAGCTCAGGGAATCCCGACCCTCCGGACGAGTTCGGCGAACCGGGGGTCGTCGCGTATCGCGTCCCATGCCGAATCCACTTTGAGAAGGACGAGGCCGGAGGAGCGCTCCGCGAACGCCGCATCGAGGTACGCGAACGCCTTCTCCCGTCTTCCCACCTGCGCCGCAAGCCGCGCCAGATCGAGCGGAGAGACGTACCGTTTCTTCGAGAGGGCCTCCAGGTCAGCCAGCCGGCCCCGGGCCACCGCGACCTGCGCGTTCTCGTAGTCCTTCTCGGTGCGTGCCGTGGCGAGCGCTTTGACGCCGTCCCCCTCCTCGGAGAGCTCGTACGCCTTGCGAAGGGTGGCGATCGCGCCCGCCAGATCCCCCTGGCGCCGCAGGATCTCGGCCAGGCCGTACAGCGCGCGCGGATCCGAGGGCTCGGCTTCCACGGCCGACCGGTAGAGGCCGGCCGCCTCCTTGAAGTTGCCGGCCTTCTTGAGGTAGTCGGCCGTGTTGATCGTCAGAGTCAGGTTCTCGGGGTCGGTGCGCCGGGCCCTCTCCATCACGGTGAGCGCCTCTTCGGTTCGGCCGCGCGACCAGAGGAGGAGGGCCAAGGGGCGGGGGTCAGCCGATCCCGCGTCACCCGGCTCCGTGGTCAGCTCGCGAAACTCCCGCTCGGCGCCATCCCAGTCCCAATTGAAGAAGAATCGGCTGGTGGCGAGCTGCTGGCGCGCCTGGGGGAGGCCCGGGTGCAGCGCGAGGGCCTTGCGAGCCCCCTCGTCCTGTCGCGCGAATCCCTCAGCGGGGCTCAGATAGCCGTCCACGGCCATACTGCCGTATATGGATCCCGTCAGAGCGTAAGCCTCCGCGAACTTCGGGTCCTTCCCGACGGTTTGTTCGAGGAGCCGTATCGCCTCGAGGTATCCCTCCTCGGTGTCCTTGAAGTAGAAGTACCGCGCCTTGAGGAAGAGCTCGTAGGCTTCCGGGTTCTCCGTGGCGTGCCGGCCGAGGGTACGCTTCTCGGGCTCCGTGAGCCGCAGGCGGAGTCCGTCGGCAATGACCGACGCGATCTCGTCCTGCACGCGGAGAAGGTCCGTGAACGGCCGGTCGTACTTGTCGGCCCAGAGGCGTGCGCCCGTCGCGACCTCCACCAGCTCCGCCGATATCGACAGACGGCCGTCTCGCCTCAAGATCCTCCCCATCAGGACGGCGCCGACACCCAGCTTTCGGCCGGCCTCCCGCGGATCCATGGAGCCCTTGAAGTGAAAGACCGTGGCTCGGGCCATGACCTTGAGGGCCGGCAGGCGCGACATCTGGTCGATCAGGCTCTCCGTGATGCCGTCGCTCAGGTATTCGTTTTCGGTCTGGCGAGTCTCGTTCTCGAAAGGCAGGACCGCGAGCGACTCGATGGCGGTGTGGACGGGTCGAAAGCGGACCCAGAGAAATGCTCCCAGGGCTGCGACGGCGACGAGGGCCGAGAGCCCGGGGAGGACCGGCATGGCGCGACGGCGAGCGCGGGGGGACACCGGTTCGACGGGGGGACGGATGCCCGAGCTCGTCTGGATCTCCGACGGGTGGTCCAGCAGGTACCGGACGTCTCCGGCGAGGTCGCGGGTCGAGCCGTAGCGTTCGCCTGGGTCCTTGGAGAGGCAGCGCTCCATGACGCGGAGGACGGGAGGGGGGACGGGGAGCTCGACGGGAGACGGCAGGGGCGGGTCTTCTTTCATGATCGCGACGAGCGACTCGGCCGGCGTCGACTTCTTCCAGGCCCGGCGTCCGGTCACCAGCTCGAAGAGGATCGTTCCGAAGGAGAACTGGTCCGAGCGGAAGTCCACGACGCGTCCGGAGGCCTGCTCGGGCGACATGTAGCCGACCGTTCCGAGGAGCGTGCCGGGCGAGGTGCCGGGCGTCACGGACATCGTCGTGTCAATTTCGCTCCGGGACGGGGCGAGCGGAGAGGCCTTCGCCAGGCCGAAATCGAGGATCTTGACCACGCCGTCCGTCGTCAGAATCACGTTCTCGGGCTTCAGGTCCCGGTGGACGATCCCCCTCGCGTGAGCGGCCGCCAGGCCCTCGGCCAGGCCGCAGGCGATCTGGAGCGCCTTGGGGAGGGGCGGCCGGCCGCTCTCGAGGAGATCCCTCAGGTTCGTCCCTTCGAGGAGCTCCATCGACAGGTAGGTCCGCCCGCCCTCCTCGCCGATGTCGTAGACCGTGACGATGTTCGGGTGGTTGAGCGCGGAGGCCGCCCGCGCCTCGGCGCGGAATCGCGCGACCCGCTCCGTGTCGCGGGACATGTCGTCCGGCAGCACCTTGAGGGCGACGTCTCGCCCCAGCCGCGGGTCTCGGGCCCTCCAGACCTCGCCCATGCCGCCCGCTCCCAGAGGAGCTGTCACTTCATAAGGTCCGAGCTTCGTTCCCGCCTTGAGCGGCATGAGGGATCCGATTATGACGGACGGAGTCGGCGGGCCGGCGTCGCCGCGCGGGCCGGCGTGACCCTACAATCGCGGGCGCGATGAGCCCTCCAGCGGACGTTCTCTTTCCGCTCCCGCTCGAGGCGTACACGGGCGAGGAGGGGATGAGCCTCGTGAAGGTCCTCGTCCACCGCGTCTCGGTCGATCCGATGAACCTCGTGGCGACGGCGATCTTCGGTCTCGCGATCCTCCATACCTTCTTCGCGCCGCGGCTCATGGCGGCGTCGCATCACCTCCGTTCCCGCGTCGAGGCCGCGCGCGGCGTCGGAGCGCACAGCTTCCGGGTGGAGGTCCTTCATTTCTTCGGCGAGATCGAGGCCGTCTTCGGCATCTGGGCGATGGCCCTCTTCGCGGCGATGGCCGTCGCGTTCGGCCCGCGCTCCATCGACGGCTACGTCACGAACAAGGTCAATTTCACCGAAGCGGCGTTCGTCGTCGTGATCATGGCGGTCGCGGCGACGCGGCCCGTCATGGCCTTGGCCGAAGCCCTCCTCGGCGCGATCGCCCGGCTCGGGCGGGCCACACCCCTGGCCTGGTGGCTGTCGACCCTGACGGTCGGGCCGCTCCTCGGCTCCTTCATCACCGAGCCGGCCGCCATGATCATCTGCGCGCTCGTGCTCGGGCGCCGGCTCTTCGACCTCGATCCCGGCCCGCGCCTCCGTTACGGAACTCTCGGGCTCCTCTTCGTGAACGTCTCCGTCGGCGGAACGTTGACCCACTTCGCGGCCCCTCCCGTCCTGATGGTGGCCGCGCCCTGGAAGTGGGACCTCGCGTACATGGCCTCGCACTTCGGCTGGAAGGCGGTCGTCGGCATCGTGCTGGCGAATGCGGTTTACGCGCTGGTCTTCCGGGGGGAGTTCGCCGTCCTGGCGCGGAAGGTCCCCGAGAGCCGTCCGGCGGACGACACCGCGCGGGCCGGCGTCCCGGCCTGGGTCACGGGAGTGCACCTCGGGGTGCTGGCCCTCGTCGTCTGGTCGGCGCATACGACGCCCCTTTTCATCGGGGTCTTCCTGATCTTCCTCGCATTCCAGCAGGCGACGGCCCCGCACCAGGACCCACCGAACCTCCGGACGCCGCTCCTCGTCGGCTTCTTTCTCGCGGGCCTCGTGATCCACGGCACGCTCCAGCAGTGGTGGATCGCACCGGTCCTCGGGCGCCTCGCCGAGCTGCCTCTCTTCTTCGGCGCGGTCGCCCTGACGGCCTTCAACGACAACGCGGCCATCACGTATCTCGCGACGCTCGTCCCGGGATTCACGGAGTCGCTGAAGTATGCGGTCGTGGCCGGGGCGGTGGTCGGAGGCGGCCTGACGGTCATCGCGAACGCTCCGAACCCGGCGGGGCAGGCGACGCTCGCGAAGTACTTCCCGGAAGGCATTTCGCCACTCGGCCTGTTCCTCGGCGCCCTCTTCCCGACGGCGGTCATGGCGGCGGCTTATCTGATTCTCCCGTGACGCGGACCGTCTCGCGCGAGACGCTAGAATCGCGAACCGGGATGCCCACCGACTTCGCTCACCTCCATCTCCACACGCAGTACTCCCTTCTGGACGGGGCGAGCCGCGTCAAGGACCTGATCCACCAGGTGAAAGCGCTGGGGATGGACGCGGTGGCCGTGACCGACCACGGGAACATGTTCGGGGCCTACGAGATCCAGACGGCGGCGCTCGATGCGGGCGTCAAGCCGATCCTCGGCGTCGAGGCCTACGTGGCTCCCGGTTCCCGCTTCGACCGCGAATCGGTGAGGACGATCGACGGCGAGGGAAACAACTATCACCTGACGCTCCTCGTCGAGACGCCCGAGGGGTACCGGAACCTGACCCGGCTCGTCTCCGAGGCGTACCTCACCGGCTTCTACTACAAGCCCCGGATGGACTGGGAGCTTCTCGAGAAGCATCACGCCGGACTCATCGCGCTCTCCGGTTGCCTCAACTCCGAGGTGTCGAAGCGCCTTCTCGGCGGCGATTTCGAGGGGGCGAAGCAGACGGCCCTGAGGTACCGGAGCCTCTTCGGAAAGGACCGCTACTTCATCGAGGTGATGGACCACGGCCTGCCGGAGCAGCGTCAGATCCTTCCGGACCTCTTCCGCCTCTCGAAGGAGACGGGCATCCCGCCGGTGGCCACGAACGACGCGCACTACATCACCCGGGACGACGCGCCGGCCCAGGACGTCCTTCTCTGCATCGGCATGGGGAAGACGCTGAACGATCCGAAGCGGATGAAGTTCTACAACTCGGAGTTCTTCGTGAAGAGCCCGGCCGAGATGTCGGAGGCCTTCCGGAAGTGGTCGGCCGAGTCGGTCCGCAACGCCGGGGCCATCGCCGAGCGCGTCCAGACCGGGGTCATCGTCGACACCGGGCTGAAGATCCCGACGTTCCCGGTTCCCGAGGGGCTCGGAGAGCCCGACGAGTATCTCGAGACGCTGGCGCGGGAAGGGCTGCTCGCCCGGCTCGACCCGCTGGCGGCGGACTTTGCGGCCGGGCGGACCCGGCACCGCCGGGACGAGTACGACGCGCGGCTGGCCTGGGAGCTCGGCGTCATCCGCAAGATGGGGCTCTCGAGCTACTTCCTCATCGTCTGGGACTTCATCAAGTTCGCCCGTGACCACGCCATCCCGGTCGGGCCGGGCCGGGGCAGCGCGGCCAGCTCGCTCGCCGCCTGGTCGCTCGGCATCACCGAGGTCGACCCGCTGGCCTACGACCTCCTCTTCGAACGCTTCCTGAACCCCGACCGGATCTCGATGCCCGACATCGACGTCGACCTCTGCGAGCGCCGGCGCGGCGAAGTGATCGAGTACGTCCGGCAGAAGTACGGGCGGGAAAACGTCGGACAGATCATCACCTTCAACTCGATGAAGGCGCGGGCCGTGATCCGGGACGTCGGGCGGGTCCTCGAGGTGCCGCTCCCGGAAGTCAATCGCCTCTGCTCGATGATCCCCGCGAGTCCCGGCAAACCCGTCACGCTCGCCGAGGCGCGCCGGTCGGTGAAAGAGCTCGCCGACACGCTGCGGGACAACGAGACCTACCGCCGCCTCTTCGACCTGGCGGAGCGGCTCGAAGGCGTGTCGCGACACGCCGGGGTCCACGCGGCGGGAATCCTGATCGCGCCGAAGCCCCTCGTGGAGTACCTGCCGCTCTACCGGAACAACAACGACGAGATCACGACGCAGTTCGAGATGAAGTCGGTCGACCGGATGGGCCTCCTGAAGATGGACTTCCTCGGGCTGATCACGCTGACGATCCTCGACGACGCGCTGAAATTCGTGGAGAAGCGGACCGGGACGCGGCCGGACCTCGGGCGGATCCCGCTCGACGACCCGGAGGTTTACCGGCTCTTCGCCGACGGACGGACCGACGGCGTCTTCCAGTTCGAGTCGTCCGGCATGAGGGACCTCCTCCGGCGGTCGAAGCCGGAGGTCTTCGAGGACCTCTGCGCCCTGAACGCGCTCTACCGGCCGGGGGCGCTCGACGCCGGCATGGTGGAGGTCTACATCGAGCGGCGCCGCGGGAAGAAGTTCGACTACCCTCTCCCGCAGCTCGAACCGATCCTGAAGGAGACGTACGGAATCCTCGTCTACCAGGAGCAGGTCATGCGGGCGGCGCGGGAGGTGGCCGGCTACACGCCCGGGGAGGCCGACAAGCTCCGGAAGGCGATCGGGAAGAAGGACGACGCCCTTCTGAAGGCCGAAGGGGACAAGTTCCTCCGGAAGGCCGTGGCCGCCGGAACGCCGAGAAGGAAGGCCGAGGAGCTCTGGGCGCTGATCCTGCCCTTCGGCCGGTACGGGTTCAACAAGTCCCATTCGGTGGTCTACGCGCTCCTCGCCTACCGGACGGCGTGGATGAAGGTCCACGCCCCGGTGGAGTTCCTGGCGGCGACCCTCACGGCGAACTCCGGCAAGTCCGACGACGTCGTGAAGTACGTCAACACCTGCCGCGAGATGCGCATCCCGGTCCTGCCGCCCGACGTGAACGCTTCCGACTTCTCCTTCACCCCGGACGGCCCGGCGATCCGCTTCGGCCTCGGCGCGGTGAAGGGGGTGGGGGAGGGGGCCGTCGCCTCGGTGCTCGAGGCGCGGGCGGCGGAAGGGCCGTTCCGCTCCCTGACCGACTTCTGTTCCCGGGTGGATCTCCGCCTCAACAACCGGAAGGTGATCGAAGCGCTGATCAAGTCGGGCTCCTTCGACTCGCTCGGAAAGAGCCGGGCGGCGCTCCTCGCCGGGCTCGACAGCGCGATCGACGTGGCCGCGGCGCACCGCGAGGCGAAGAGCTCCTCGCAGAGCGTCCTGTTCGAGGTGACGCCGGAAGCCTCTCTCGAGGACCGGTTTGGGGACCGGCCGGAGGTCCACGCCGAGGAGAAGATCCGTCACGAGAAGGAAACGCTCGGCTTCTACATCACCGGTCACCCGCTCGCACGGTACGAGGAGGAGATCGGGCTGTTCGGCGACGTCACCGCCGAGACGGCCCACGAACGGATCGACGAACCGGTCCGGCTCGTCGGTCTCGTCGCGGCCCTGAAGAAGAACCAGATCAAGAAGGGTCAGAACGAAGGAAGGCTGATGGCGAAGGCGACGCTCGAGGATCTGACGGGAAGCGTTTCCGTCACGATCTTCGCGGGCCTCCTCGAGAAAGTCGGGTCCTGGCTCGAGGTGGGGCGCCCGGTCCGGGTCACCGGAACGGTCCGCTCGGCTTTCTCCCCCGGGTCGTCGGCGCCGGAGGAAGGGGAAGGAGGCGCCGTCCCCGTCGAGGTCATCGCCCGGGAGATCGAACCCCTCGAAGGGCTGCGCGAGCAGAGCGCCCGCGCCGTCTTCCTCGTGGCCTCGATTCCGGAAACCCTCGACGAGACCTTCGCGGGCGTCAAGGAGCTTCTCGAGACGTCGCCCGGGGCCATTCCGGTCTCCTTCGAGCTCCGCCGGGCGGGACACTTCGAGGCGCGGGTGAAGCTCGGCCCGCGTTATGCGGTGAAACCGACGCCGGAGTTGACGGCACGGCTCGAACACCTGCTCGGCCCGAAATCGGTCCGTTACCAGTTCGCCACGCCGTAGGATCGCGGGGGGAGAAGGCGATTCCTTCGAAAGAACCGGAGCGGACGGCGGTTCTTGCGGCGGTCGGCCGCGGCGCGGCGGAGTCGGGTCGCGCGGCCTACCTGGTGGGCGGCGCCGTCCGCGATCTCCTCCTCGGCCGGCCGTCGAAGGACCTCGACGTGGCCCTCGAGGGGACGGCCGGGAAGGTGGCGGAGCTCGCGGCCCGACTCGCTTCGCGTCCGGCGTGGAGCCTCCGGGCCTCGCACGCGCGCTTCGGCACGGCGACCCTCGCCGGACCGGGCGGCTTTCGGGTCGACCTGGCGGCGACGAGGACGGAGAGCTACCCGCGGCCCGCCGCCCTTCCCGTGGTCGTGTCGGGGGCCCGGATCGCAGAGGATCTCGGGCGCCGGGATTTCACGATCCACGCGATCGCCCGGCGCATCGCCCCCGACGGATCCCTCGGCCCGCTGTTGGATCCCTTTGGAGGGAAAGACGACGTTCTCCGCAGCCTCGTGCGCCTCCTCCACGCCCGTTCTCTGGTCGACGACCCGACGAGGGCGCTCCGCGCCGTCCGGTACGCCGTCCGGCTCCGGTTCGCCGTGGACCGGAGCCTTCGACCCGCTCTCGCGCTGGCGCGACGCGAGGGCGCGTTTCGCTCTCTCTCCGGCGACCGTTTCCGGCGAGCGATCGACGAAGTGCTCGGCGAGGACGACTTCGACAAGGCGAGGGAGCTTCTGCTGACGTTTCGCCTCCTCGACGAAGTTTGTTCCGGCTGGGGAGAGGGCCTGCAAAGAGAGAATTCTTCGAAAGGGGGAGACCGACACGCTGAAGCAGGGGCCCCCGATCTGACGAGACGGTGGGCATCGCTGCTTTCCTCTCTTTCACCTTCTCAGAAGCTGGCCGTGGCGGAACGGCTGAAGTTCTCTCGTGAGCTCCGGCGGGCCACTGGGGTCCCCCTGAGATGAATTGGGGGGTGCTCATCATTCCGTCTTGCCTCGCGGTCGTCCCCGCGATGGGGTCTGGACAGGAGCGTCCCGCTCCGACGCCGACACCCGCCGAAGCGCCCCGCCCGGAGCCGATCCGTCCCGACCCGCCCCCTCCCGGATTCCGGCGCGTGACGTCGGAGCCGACGGCCGTGCCGACGCCGCTTTCGCACCCGAAGCTCGTCGCGGCGCTCGAATCGTCCGAAGGCGAGGACACGGAACGGGTGGCGCTCTTCGACGACGGCGCTCTCGTCATCGTGCAGACCTACAAGGGACGCCACACGCTTCGAAAGAAGGAACTGACGCCGGCCGAGGTGGACCTCTTCCGATGGGTCTGCGCCGATGCGCTTCTCGTGCCGACCACGTGGGGCATGAGGGAGCGCGCCCTGGGGGACCTGATGGGGCGGCGGATCCGCGTGGAGGTCGCCGACCCGGCGGGGCGCGTCCGCCTGTTCGAGACGGACGACCTCACGCAGCTCCCGCTGGCCGTCGGGCGGGCGAAGGCCGCGCTCGAGGACCTTCGGGGCCGCTTCTTCAAGGCCGATCCGAAGGAGACCCGCTGGGATCCGAAGGGGGTCCGGAAGGGAGACCTCCTGCGCTACCGGTCCGACGGCGCCTGGTACGTCGTCGTCCGCGACGATTCGTTCGAGCCGAGCCTCGAGCTTCAGGAGACGGGGGGGCTCCGGAACAGGATGCTCCTGCAGCGCGACCAGCTTCCGAAGCTCTTCGAGAACCCGGCGGACTCGGGCGCGCCGCCGCTTCCGACGGCGCGGCCCTGAGGAGGCGGCGATGGTTCGGATCACCGGAGGGAGGTACCGGGGGCGTCGGCTGGAGGTGCCGCGGGACGTCCGGCCGACGACCGAAATCGCCCGGAAGGCGGCGTTCGACATCCTGGGGACCCGCGTGGCCGGAGCCAATGTGCTCGACGCCTGCGCCGGCTCGGGGGCGTACGGGCTCGAGGCGCTCTCACGGGGCGCCGTCCATGCCACGTTCGTGGAGAGCGAGAGAAAGAACGGAAGAGTCCTCGAAAGGAACATCGAGACGATCGGCGTGCGCGGTCAGACGACGGTGGAGCTCCGGACGGTGGCGGGTTACGCGGCCCTTGCCGGAACCGGCCTGTCCCCGCGGTGCTTCGATTTCATCTTTCATGATCCTCCTTTCGAAGAATCGTCCGTCGAGGATCTGGCATTGCTCCTCCACCTTCTCGCGCGGGGGGGAATGCTCGTCCATGAGCGCGGAGACCGGCTCATCCCCGACGTCGGACGGCCGCCCGACGACGTCCGCCGGTACGGACGGACCCGCCTTCTCTTTTTCGAGGGGTAGACGGGAGGCGGCGCGGCCTGCTGGTAAACTCCGCCGTCTGTTTCGGGGCCTCCCGGCCCCCGAGAGGAAGCATGGCGACACCCCGCACACTCTTCACGTCCGAGTCCGTCACCGAGGGCCACCCCGACAAGATCGCCGACCAGATCTCGGACGCCATCCTCGACGCCATCCTGGGCGACGACCCGACGGGGCGGGTCGCCTGCGAGACGCTCGTGACGACGGGCCTGGCCCTGATCGCCGGAGAGATCACGACGCAGACGTGGGTGGACATACCGGGAATCGTCCGAAGGACGATCCGCGAGGTCGGGTACACGCGCGCGAAGTACGGCTTCGACTACGAGACCTGCGCCGTCATCTCCACGATCGACAAGCAGTCGCCCGATATCGCCCAGGGCGTCGACACGGGCGGCGCCGGCGACCAGGGCCTCATGTTCGGCTACGCGGTCCGGGAGACGGAGGAGCTGATGCCCCTCCCGATCACGCTCGCCCACCGCCTCACGATGCGTCTCGCGGAAGCGCGCAAGACGCACGTCCTGGACTGGCTGCGGCCGGACGGAAAGAGCCAGGTGACCGTCGAGTACGACGGGGCCAAGCCGGTCCGGGTGGAGGCGGTGGTCGTCTCCACGCAGCATGCCGAGTCGGTGCCGACTCCGGAGCTTCGCGACGCCGTCACGGAGGAGATCATCAAGGCGGTTGTGCCGGCGGCGATGCTGGACGCGAAGACGAAGTTCCACATCAACCCCACGGGGCGGTTCGTCATCGGCGGCCCGCAGGGGGACACGGGCCTGACGGGGCGAAAGATCATCGTCGACACGTACGGGGGGAGCGGACGGCACGGCGGCGGCGCCTTCTCGGGGAAGGACCCGACGAAGGTGGACCGCTCGGCCTCGTACATGGCCCGCTACGTCGCGAAGAACCTCGTCGCCGCGGGCCTCGCGGACCGCGTCGAGGTCCAGCTCGCCTACGCGATCGGCGTCGCCGAGCCGGTGTCGGTCCACGTCGAGACGTTCGGCACGGGGAAAGTGGACCCGGCGAAGCTCCCCGTCCTCGTCCGGGAGCACTTCAAGCTGACGCCGCGAGGCATCATCCAGGCGCTCGACCTCCTCCGTCCGATCTACCGGAAGACGGCGGCGTACGGGCACTTCGGCCGGCGGCTCCCTGAATTCACCTGGGAGCGGACCGACAAGGCCGAGGCCCTGGCGGCCGCCGCGGGCCTCTCCGTTCCCGCCAAGGCGTAATGCGGCGGGCGCCGCGCCCGGGAGCAGGGGCGCGCGGAAATCGTTATCAGTTAATCAGATTTTCATGATATAAGAGCTCCGTGCGCGACGTCGTTCCCGCCCTGGCCGCCCTCTCCGACCCGCTCCGCCTTCGGGCCGTCCGGCTCCTGACCGGGGAGTCGCTCCAGGTGCGGGAGCTCCAGCGCGTCCTCGGGGCGGCGCAGTCCCGCGTCTCGAACCATCTCGCCGTCCTCCGCCGCGCGGGCCTCGTGGAGACCCGGCGGGAGGCGGCGGGGGAGCGGTACGCACCGACCGCCGTCGGACGGAAGCTCTGGCAGAGTCTGGCCGGCACTCTCCGGGACGCGGCATTCGAGAGAGACGACGCCCGCCTGGCGGACGTCCTCGAGGAGCGGCGCGCCGCCGAGGCGGGAGACGGCTTCGATGCCGTGGCGGGGCGCTGGGACCGGATCCAGGCGCCTTTCTACGCCTCGGGAGTCCGCGAAGCGGCCCTCGTCCGGCTCGTGCCGCGAGGGCTCACGGTGGCGGACGTGGGGTGCGGCACGGGCCTTCTGACGCTCACCCTGTCGCGCGTCGCCGGCCGGGTGGTGGCCGTCGACGAAAGTCCGGAGATGGTGCGGAAGACGCGGCAGAAAGTCGGACGGTCGGGCCTGACGAACGTCGCGGTGCGGCAGGGAAAGGCCGAGTCCCTCCCGATCCCGGCGGGCTCCTGCGACGCCGTGTTCGCCTTTCACCTGCTGCGCCACCTGCCCCGTCCGGCGGAGGCCGTGGCGGAATTCGCGCGCGTCCTTCGGCCGGGCGGGCGGGCCGTGGTCGTCGAGCTCGAGCCCCACGGCGTCCGCGCGCTGCGCGCCGCAACCGGCTCCGTCCACCTGGGCCTGCCGCGGGAGACGCTCCGGGCGGCCCTTCACCGCACGGGCTTCACCGAACTGCGCTTCGAGGCGCTCGCCGAGCCGTACCGCGTCCGGACGGGCGACGGCTCGCCGGAGATCGATCTCTCCGCCTACATCGCGGACGGAATCCTCGGCGCCCGGCGCGGTGCCCCGAATCGAACAGGTATCTCAACGAAGAAGGAGATTCGATGAAGCCGACTCCGCTTCCTCCCCACCACGTCAAGGATCTCGCCCTCGCCCCGAAGGGAAAGCTCCGGATCGAATGGGCGGACCGCTCCATGCCCGTCCTCGCCCGGATCCGCGAGCGCTTCGAGGCCGAGAAGCCCCTGAAGGGCGTCCGCCTTTCGGCGTGCCTCCACGTCACGACCGAGACCGGAAATCTCGCCAGGACGCTGAAGGCCGGCGGGGCCCAGGTCGTCCTGTGCGGCTCGAACCCGCTCTCCACCCAGGACGACGTGGCGGCGTCGCTCGTCGCCGACTTCGGCGTTTCCGTCTTCGCGATCAAGGGAGAAGACCACCGGACCTACTACGACCACATCCGCGCGGCCCTCGCCGTGAAGCCGAACGTGACGATGGACGACGGCGCGGACCTCGTCTCCTCCCTTCTCTTCCTCGCCCTCGGTAAGGAGGAGAAGCTGGAGCCGTCGCTCGCAGCGTGGGCGAAAGGGCTCGGCGCCGCCGAGCGGAAGGCGCTCCTCGACGCGGTCGTGGGCGGCACCGAGGAGACGACGACGGGCGTCATCCGCCTGAAGGCGATGGAGAAGGAGGGTGTTCTGAGGTTCCCGGTCGTCGCCGTCAACGACGCGGAGACGAAGCACCTGTTCGACAACCGGTACGGCACGGGGCAGTCGACGATGGACGGCATCGTGCGCGCCACCAACCTCCTCATCGCCGGCCTGAACGTGGTCGTCGCGGGCTACGGCTGGTGCGGCAAGGGCGTGACGCTCCGGGCCAAGGGACTCGGCGCGAGCGTCATCGTGACCGAAGTCAACCCGGTCAAGGCCATGGAAGCGGCGATGGACGGCTACCGTGTCCTGCCGATGGCCGAGGCCGCACGCATCGGCGACGTTTTCGTGACGGTGACGGGGAACAAGGGGGTGCTCCGCGACGAGCATTTCGCCGTGATGAAGTCGGGCGCCGTCGTCGCGAACGCGGGACACTTCAACGTCGAGATCGACATCCCGGCCCTCGAGAAGAGGGCCGGATCCCGCCGGACGATCCGCGAGTTCGTCGAGGAATTCCGCCTCACGGACGGCCGCGCGATCTTCCTTCTCGGCGAGGGCCGGCTGGTGAATCTGGCGGCGGCGGAAGGGCACCCCGCCTCCGTGATGGACATGTCGTTCGCGAACCAGGCCCTCGGGGCGGAGTTCATGGTGAAGAGTCACCGGAGCCTGGAGCGGAAGGTCTACCCGATTCCCGCGGAGATCGATGCGGAGATCGCCAAGCTGAAGCTGGCTTCGATGGGCATCGGCATCGATACCCTCCGGCCCGAGCAGGAGCGCTACCTCACCGGCTGGGAAGAGGGGACCTGACGGCGCGCCGTCACGTCTGGACGCCGGCCAGCCCCCACGCCGCCCCGAGACCGAAGAGGACGTCCGCGGACCAGGCCGCCGCTGCGGCGGGAAGGGCGCCCGTCATGCCAAGCTTCATGAACAGGCCGCTCACGAAGAAGTAGGCGAGGCCAAGGAGGATCGCCACGCCGACACCGGCGACGGCGCCGCGGCGGCCGAACCGGAACGCGAAGGGGAGACCGACGAGTGTCAGCAGGAGGGCGGAGGCCGCGCTCGCCGGCTTCTGATGGAGGCTGGTGGCCAGTTCCGACACGTCGCCGCCGGCCCGCCGGCGGGCCGCAATGAAACGCGCGAGCTGGCCGAGCGTCATCTGCCGGGGATTCGCCTGGACGGCGGAGACGCTGTCGGCCGCCTCGGGAGCGTCGAGCAGGAACTGCCCTTCTTTGGCGAGGAATAGCGACTCCCCGCCTCTGGCAAACGTCCGGATCCAGCCGTCCTCCGCGAGGAGGCCCTGGCCGGGGAGAACCTGGGCCCGGCTCGCGGCTGCCCGGACGCGGACCCGGAATGTCGCCGGGTCGATCTCGATCATCTGGAGCCCGGCCACTCCGCGGCTTCGCGGGTCGTAGGCGTCGACCGCGAAGAAGCGGCCCCCCTGGCCCCGGACCCAGCTGCTCGAAAGAACGCGGGGAGCCGGCGTCGTGCCCTTGCCCTTGAGGCGCGCCTTCAGGACCTCCGACTCGGCCGATGCGCGCGGGACGACGCGCTCCGCGAGGAAGAAGAGAAGGATCCCCGCCGCGGCCGCGAGGAAGAAGAGCGGCGCCGCGAGCCGGAAGAGGGAGACGCCGCTGGCGAGGCAGGCGGTCGCCTCGGAGGAGCGGACGAGCGCGGCGACGGTGATGAGCGCGGCCACGAGAAAGGCGAAGGGGAGGACGTCCACGAAGATGGGTGGCAGGAGTTCCTCGTAGTAGGCCAGGAGGAGGCGGCCCGGGGGTCGCGTCTTGGCGAGGTCGTCGGCGATCTCGAGATAGTCGATCAGGACGTAGACGGCGATGAAGGAGAGAAGAACGAGGAAGAAGACCCGGAGAAAACGGCCCGCGACGTAGCGGTCCAGGAGCCGGCCGAATCGCGGATTCGCGAGGGCCAGGGCGCCCGCCGGCGCCGGACGAGCGGCCTCGTCCGGCGGGACGCTCCGGGGGATGCGGCGCGAGCCGATCGGGCCGAGCCGGACCTCCGGGAAGAGCGGGCGGTCCTTCCGGACGCGCCGGAGGGCCAGGAGCCCGACGGCGGCGAGGAGCGCGTTCGGGAGCCACATGGCAACACCCGGCGAGAGCCGTCCGTCGATGGCGCGGGCCTCGCCGACGGCCAGGAGAACGTAATAGCCGAGGACGATCACGACCGAGACGGCAAAGCCCGCGGCGCGCCCGCCGCGCCGGGTGGCCAGACCGAGCGGGAGGCCGACAAGCCCGAAGACGAGGGCGGCCACCGGCAGGGCGAACTTCTTGTGGATCTCGACCCAGGCGAGGCGCCGTTCGACCTCGCTGCGGGCCGTCACGCGAGCGGTCCGGAGCAGCTCGTCGAGCCGTTGCTCCCGGAGCAGCTTCTCCCGCGGGCGGTCGGTCCGGGCGCCGGTCTCCTGGAGGAGATACCGGACGGTCCCGAAAGAGACGTCGTACTTCCGGGGGTCGGTGCCGACGTGATGGCTGCTGGCGTCGTCGAGGCGGAGCCAGAGGCGCCCTTCCAGTTCGTCGATTTCCAGCTGGCCGCGCGGGGCGAGGGTGAGGCGCTCGCCCTCGGCCTCCGGGGACCGGTCGGCCACGAAGAGCCCGGTCAGGAGGCTGCGGTCCGGCGACGCATCGTCCACGTAGATGCTCTTTCCCGCGAACTCCGGGCTGAAGACGCCCGGAGCGATCCGCTGGGCCACGGCGAACGTGAGAAGCCGAAGGCGCATCTCGGAGAGTCGGCGGTTGGTGCGGGGGACGGCTTCGTGGATCAGGACCAGCGAGACGAGGCTGACAGCCACCGCGAGGACCGCCACCGGACGGTAGAGGCGGCTCAGGTCGACGCCGGAAGCGCGGAGGGCCACGACCTCGGAATCCGCGCTCAGTCTCCCGAAGGCGATCAAGAGGCCGAGGAGAAACGAGATCGGCAGAGTCAGGACGACGATGTGAGGAAGGGAGAACGCCAGGACCCGCAGCGTGTCGCCGAGCGGATCGGTGCTCTGGAAAACGAGGTCCGAGAAGAGAACAAGGCCCCGGACGAGCATGAAACCGGTGTAGGCGAGGAATCCGACGGCCGTAGGCCCGGCGATCTCGCGGAGGAGGTAGCGGTCGATGCGCGAGAAGAAGGACACGCCGGATCTTAGCGGAAGACCCTGACGGATCCTGCCCGAGCTCATGTCCGATAAGATTTATTATGTTAAATTACAGAGACGGCACACCTGAGAAAATTCGGCCAAGGCGCTTTCTTCTGAAGAGAGAGTATTACTCCCCTGACCGGATCATTCCTCCGGGGAGTCGCCGGAGCCGCGCCTCTTCGGAGACTTCTTCGGCTTCAGGAAGCGGCCCCCCTTCTCGAGGTCGATTTCCCCGGCCTCGATACGGCGCGCGATCTCCCGGATCGCCGCGAGGACGTCGTCCTTCTTCTGGCCCTTTCCCAGAAACACGAGGCTGACCTTGTAACGCCGGTCCTCCGGAATGAAGTCGAACGCGTACGTCTTGCGAAGAGCGCCGGGCTTTCCCTTGCCGCTTCCGCGGCTCTCCTTCTTCGTGTCGCGGAGGGAGTCTCTCGTGATGTCCCCTCCCTCCGTCCAGGCGCGGAGGGCGTCCAGCATCAGCTCCTCCGAGCGGAGGCGTCCCAGTTCGAGGAGAAACGACTTCGAGACGATGTCGGCGTGCCGACATTCCTCCTTGACGGCCTCGGGGAGCCGTCCGATGGCGAGGGCCTCCGTGACGGTGACGCGGGACTTACCGACCGCCTCCGAGATCTGTTCATGCGTATAGCCGTAGCGCTCCTTGAGGGCCCGGTATCCGTCCGCCTCTTCGAACGGCGTCAGGTCTTTCCGCTGGAGGTTCTCGACGAGGGCCACCTCGAGAAGCTCGCTGTCGGTCACCTCCATCTCGATGCACGGGATCTCGGCGAGTCCGGCTTCCAGGGCGGCGCGGTAGCGGCGCTCTCCGGAGATGATCGTGTAGTGCCCGTCCTCCCGAGCGCGGACCAGGATGGGCTCGAGCACCCCCCGGCTGGCGATCGATCTGGTGAGCTCCTCGAGATCTCCCATGGCGGTCCGGGGCTGGTTGGGGTTCGCCTCGATCAGGTGGATGGGAATGCGCCGTCCGACGGGAAGCTCGTCGGCCCGGACGAGCTGCTCGACGAAGTGGGCGTCATGACGCATCCGCGACGTCTCCGGAAGTCCTCGTCTTCTAGACACGGGAAAGTATCTCCTCGGTCAGGCTGTAGTACTCCAGGGCGCCCGTCGAACGGGGCGCAAAGGTGAAGATGGTCTCCCGGTAGGCGGGGCTCTCCTCGAGCCGCACCGACTTCGAGATCGTCGTGCGGAAGAGCTTCCCCTTGAAGACCGACTCGATCTGTTTCCGGATGTCGCGCCCCAGGGTCGTCCGCTTGTCGTGAAGCGTGACGACGACGCCGACGATCTGAAGGTTGGGATTCGGCCGTCCCTTGATCTTCTCGATCGTCTCGAGAAGGTCGTCCGTTCCCTCGAGAGCGAAGTAGGAGGACTGGATCGGAATGAGGATGTGCGTGGAAGCGACGAGCGCGTTGACCGTGAGGATTCCGAGCGTCGGCGGGGTGTCGATCACGACCGCGTCGTAGACGGGGGCCGAACCGTCGCGGCTCTGCAACTTGTCCTTGAGGCGGAAGAGCCCGTCGATCTCCCCCACGAGCTTCGACTCCACCTTCGCGACGGAGATGCGCGACGGCGCCACCCGGAGCATCGGGAGCTTCGTTTCCCGGACGATGGCGTCGAGCGGGACCGTCGGGTCGGTGAGGACGTCGTACATCGACTGCTGGACGGACCGGCGGTCGAGAAAGGACATCGTGGAATTGGCCTGGGGATCGAGGTCGATCAGGAGCGTCCGCAGTTTCTTCTGGGCGAGGGCCGCGGACACGTTGATGGCCGTGGTCGTCTTGCCGACGCCCCCCTTCTGGTTTGCGATGGTGATGATCATCGACGAGAGGCCGCGATGATATTCACAGCCACTCGTCGACGGCAAGCCGAAACTGAGGACCCTGTGGAGCTTTCGCCCGCCTCACATCTTGTACTTGCCGAGGGAGTCCGGATCGACCTCCTCGAGCCACTTCCGGAGCCGGGCGCTGTTCTGCCCGTCGGCCGTGTCGTCGTGGTGACGGCTCTTCTCGAGGACCTCCTCCTCCACGAAGACCGGTGCGTTCGTCCGAAGCGCCAGCGCAATGGCGTCTGAGGGCCGGCTGTCGACGAGAAGCTCGCGATCCGCGATCCGAAGATGGATCTGGGCGTAGAAGGTGTTTTCCTCGAGGGCGTTGATGACGATCCGGACGACGCCCCCTTCGACCTTGTCGATGACGCTCTTCAGAAGGTCGTGTGTCATCGGTCGGGGCGTCGTGACCCCTTCCATCTGGAGCGCGATCGCGTTCGCTTCGAAGATGCCGACCCAGATCGGCAGCAGGTTCTTCTCGGCGTCGTCCCTCAGGATGACGACGGGCATGTTGGCGATCGGATCCACGATCAGCGCCTTGACTCCCATTCTGACGGTCACGAGGTCCCCCTCATCGCCAATCTAGGGGCCCGGCAGGACGATTTCAAGGAAGGAGCCGCAACAACGCAATTTCTATCGATGTAAGTTATTGCAGTCCAAACTGTTAGATATCTAATTGAGATTCGCTCTCAGGCAGGTTGTGCCATCTCTCCCGGGCTCTCGGAGGCGGCCACGGCCGCCGACGTCCTTCGCGCGATCCCAACGAGGGACCCCAGAAGGGAGTTCGGATATCCCCTTTCCACGAGGACCGAGGCGAACGTGCCGGCGGGAAGGGACGGCTCCCCCTCGATGTTGACCACGCGATTGCACGGCGTGCGCCCCGACGCGCGGCGGCCGTGCTTGTCGCGCCCTTCGACGAGAACCTCCACGACCCGGCCCTCGAACGTCCGGTGGAGGGCGCGCTGGATCTCCTGCTGGCGGTCGAGCAGCCGCGCCAGCCGCGCCGACGCCACCGGGAGAGGCACGTCGGCCTCCCACCTCGCGGCGGCGGTTCCGGGCCGCGCGGAGTATGCGAACGCGAAGATCTGGGCGAAGCGCACGTCCTCGAGGAGCGTGAGCGTCTCCTCGAACTGACCGTCCGTTTCACCCGGAAAGCCGACGATGAGGTCCGTCGAGAGCGCGAGATCCGGGAGGGCGCCCCGGAGCTCCTCGACGAGGGCGCGGTATTCCGCGCGCGTGTATTGACGCTTCATCCGCCGGAGGACCGCGTCGGAGCCGCTCTGCACGGGCAGGTGGAGCGCCGGGCAGATGGCGGGGGACGCGGCCATGGTGCGGACGAGATTCGGCGTGAAGTCCTTCGGGTGGGACGTCACGAACCGGAGGCGGCGGAGCCCCGGCAGCCCCGCCACCGCGCGGAGCAGGTCGGCAAAGTCACCGGCGCCCCCGGGATCCCGGTACGCATTGACGGTCTGCCCGAGGAGCTCGATCTCCACGACGCCGTCGGCGAGAAGCCGGCGGCTCTCCTCCACCACGTCCGCGAGGCGCCGGTTTCTTTCGCGGCCGCGCGTGAACGGAACCACGCAGAACGTGCAGTTCTTGTTGCAGCCTTCCACGACCGTGATGGCCGCGCGGTGTGCGACGTCCCGGGCGATGGCGCCGGGCGTGTAGGCGACCTCGTCCGCCGGGAAGCCGGTCTCGCACGGGCGGTCTCCCTCTTCCCGCACCCGCCGGACCACGGTCGGAAGGGCCTCGATCCGTCCGGTTCCGAGCACGAAATCCACGTGCGGCAGGCGGGCGAGCAGCTTCTCCCCCTCCTGCTGGGCCACGCAGCCGCAGACTCCCAGGACGAGATCCGGCTTCTTCCGCTTCAGACGGGCGAGGCGTCCGAGGCGCGCATAGACCTTCTGCTCGGCCCGGTCGCGGACGGAGCAGGTGTTGAGGAGGATGACGTCCGCGGACTCGGCCGCCCCGGCTTCCAGGTAACCGTCGCGGACCATGAGGCCGACGAAGCGTCGCCCGTCCAGCACGTTCATCTGGCAGCCCCAGGTCTCCACGAAGACCGTTCTTCTGGTCAACGGTTCCATCCTCTCGGCGACCAGAGGGGTCCGGTCTCCGGCGTCCGGTCCGGAGATCTCAGCGGAGCCACCCCGGCGGCGCGCTCGATTTTCGCGCGTCCTCCTCCAGATCGGCGAGCTGAGCCCGCGCCGACTCGAGCTCATTGCGGGCGTTCGCCAGATCCGTGCGCGCCTGGTCCCATGCCGGGCGGATGACGCGGTCCCGGTAGTTGCCGTCGCTCCAGGCATAGAAGTCGTTCTCGTATCGCTTGGCGTCCGACTCGAGCGCCTTGACGCGGCCTTCGGCCGCGGCCACCCGGTCCCGGACTCCCGCGATGAGCTGGCGCCAGTCCGCTTCGGTGCGGCCTTTCAGATCCCGCCACTCCGGGATCGTCGCCGGAGCCGGGGCGGGAGCCGAAGCCGGCACCGGGCGCGACACGGGCGTGGGAGTCGCTTTGGCTTTCGCGCCGCCCTTGGCCGCCGCCGCGTCCGCCGCCGCGCCGCTCTTCCGGAGGGTCTCGTTGCTGATGACACCGAGCGAGGCCTTCTTTCCTTCGCGCTCCCGCTGCTCCTTCTGCCGGCGGGCGATGTCCGCGAGAGACGAGCCGCCGGTCCCGATCGGGCGGGCGGACGGAGGCGGGACCGCGGGGGCGGCGCGCGTCTCGGGGGCCGGGGTCGCCGAGAGGTCCGGCGCCGTGACGGCCGCGGACGACGAAGGCTCGGGCGTCGGCTCCTGGGCGAAGGCCGTCCCGGCCATGAGAACGACCGCGAGCGCGGAGAGCCGTCTCATGGAGACGAGGTCCCCTGTCGCCCGTATCGGTCCTCGAGCCGGACGACGTCGTCCAGATCGGGGGTGGAGACCTCCACGACGAGGACGTCTCCCACGGGCGCCGACATACGGTGCCGCGTTCCCGGCTCGACGTGAAAACCCTCGCCGGGCGCGAGGAGCAGTTCCTCGCGCACGCCGTCGCGCTCGACGAGAAGTCCGAGCGTCCCTTCGAGGACGTGGATCGTCTCGTCCTTGACGACGTGGTACTGGAGGGAGAGCGCTTCACCGGAGCGGATCTTCAGGAGCTTCCCGGCGTACCGGCTCTCCTCGGCGAAGATCCGCTCTTCGCCCCAGGGCTTCGGGACCACGCGCGGCGCGCGGGCCGCCGGCCGGCCGCTCATGCCACCGCCCGGGGTCGCCGCGCCGCCGGAAGGAGGTCGCGCATTTCGAGGGCGAGGAGCGAGGCGACCTCCTCGGGCGTCGTGAGCGAGAGCGCAGCCTTCGCGACGCGAGACGCCTCGGCGACCGAGACGCTCTTGGCCAGCTCCTTGATGACGGGAACCGTGCGCGGGCCCATCGAGAACTCGCGGATGCCGAGGCCCAGGAGGAGCAGGAAGAGATGCGGGTCGGCGGCCATCTCGCCGCAGACGCTGAGCGGCTTTTTCGCCGCGCGGGCGGCGTCGGCCACCCGGGCGATCAGCCGAAGCACCGCGGGATGCTCCGGGCGGAAGAGATCCGAGACGGTCTCGTTGGCCCGGTCCACGGCGAGCGTGTACTGGATCAGGTCGTTCGTCCCGAGCGCCATGAAGTCCACTTCGGGCGCGAGGAGGTCGGCGGTTATGGCCGCCGACGGCACCTCGATCATGGCGCCGAGGGGAACCGTTTCGGGGACCGGGACGCCCTGCTCGACAAGGTCGGACCGCGCCTCGTTCAGCATGGCGCGGACGAGCCGGATCTCCTCCACGCCGGAGACCATCGGGACGAGGATGCGGAGAGTCCCGGCGGTCGCCGCCGAGAGCAGCGCCGTGAGCTGCGTCCGGAACATCTCGGGGCGGGCGAGGCACAGGCGCACGCCCCGGAGCCCGAGGACCGGGTTCAGCTCGTCGGCACCGACGAGCTGCCGCGCTCCCTTCCGGCCCCCGAGGTCGTAGGTCCGGATGACGACGGGGCGCGGCGCGAGACGGCGCAGGACGTCGGCATAGATGGCGGTCTGCGACGCCGCGTCCGGAAAGTGAAGGTCCCCGGCCGCGAGATACATGAACTCGGACCGGAAGAGGCCGACGCCGTCAGCGCCGTACTCGAGCACGTCGGCGACCTCGCTCGCCAGCTCGATGTTGGCGCCGACCGCGATCTCCACCCCGTCCGTCGTCGTCGCGGCGCCCGAGACGCTTCGCTCCTTCAGGGATTTCTCCCGGAGCGCCTCCTCGGCGCGCCGGTCCCGGAAGAGGCCCAGGATCTCCTCCGACGGCTCCCGCCAGACGATGCCGTCGCGCCCGTCGACGACGACGCGGTCGTCCTCCCCCACCGCCTCGAGAAGGCGCTGCACGCCGACGACGGCGGGGATGCCGAACGAGCGCGCCAGGATGGCCGCGTGCGAGGTGGCGCCGCCGCGCTCCGTCGCGAAGCCGACCACGCGGTCGCGCGGGATCCGGACCGCATCCGAGGGAGTCAGTTCGTCGGCGATCAGGACGATGGCCTCGCCGGCCAGGTCCTCCATCCGGAGCCGGCTGTCGCTCTCGTCGCCGAGGTGCTTCCGGACGACCCGCGAGACGTCGTCAAGGTCGGTGGCGCGGAGGGCCAGATCCTCGTCGGGGAGGTCGCGAAACGTCCCGACGAGGGCCTTCGTCGTCTCGGACACGGCCCACTCCGCATTGACCGCCTCCTTCAGGATCCGCGTTTCGACGGGTCCGACGAACGCGCGGTCCTTGAGGACCATCGCGTGCGCGTGAAAGATCGCGGCGTAGTCGGGGCCGAGTCGATCGTTGACCTGGGCAGCCGTGCTCTGGATCTCCACGATGGCCGACTCGATGGCGCGCCGGAAGCGCTCCAGTTCGTCCGGGATCTCCTCGGGCTCGATCGTCCGGTGCGGCGCCGTGTCCTCGCGGGATAGCCACAGGACGGCCCGCCCGACGGCGACGCCGGGCGATACAGGAATCCCGCTGAGCGACAGGGCCCGCTTCACGCGGTCGATTTTACGTCGCGCCGGGCGCCCGTCCTATTCGCTTTCGTCAAACCGCCGATCGACGAGATCCTTCACGGCGGCGAGAGCCTCTTTCTCGTCCGCTCCGTCGACCCGCAGGACGAGGCTCGTTCCCTTGCTGGCGGCGAGCAGCAGGAGTCCGAGAATGCTCTTGCCGTCCACCTCGTCGCCGTCCTTCTCGAGCGTGATCCGGCAACTGAAGCCCGCCGCCGTGTGGACGAGCTTGGCCGCCGCGCGGGCGTGGAGGCCGAGCCGGTTCCGGAGGACGATGGTCTCCTCGATCACCTCAGCTCCGGGCGGGGCCGGCGACGAGCTCGGTCGCGGCGAGAATGGCGCGCCGGCCGCGCTCGACGAAGGCGTGGGAGATCTCCCGAGCGTTCTTCCCCTCGCGGGCGAACGCCCGCGCCTTGATCAGCATCGGGAGATTGACCCCGGACACGATTTCGACCCGGCCCGGATCGAGAAACGCCAGCGCAAGGTTGGACGGCGTGCCGCCGAAGAGGTCGGTCAGGAGGACGACGCCCGAGCCGCGGTCCGCCGCCGCGATCGCCTTCTCGAGCCGGCGGCTCGCCGCCTCGGGGACCTCGTCCCACTCCAGCGAGAGGACGCCCACGTCCCCGGGCTCGTCGGGCTCGAGCTTCCGGAGCGTCTCGCGAAGGGCTGCGGCCAGCTGTCCGTGGGAGAGAAGAAGGAGTCCGACCGGAGGTCGGGCGGCGGCCGGCGAGTTCATGTCAGTCGAGCGCCTCGTCGCGGTGCGTCACGCGCACGGGATAGCCGAGGGTGGCGACGTCGCGTCCCAGCCGCTCGGCGATGTAGACGGAGCGGTGGCGGCCGCCGGTGCAGCCGACGCCGACCGTGAGATAGGCCCGGTTCTCCCGCCGGTAGTTCGGGAGGCACCAGGCGAGGAAGTCGAGAAACCGGCGATAGAAGGGCTCGGTCAGCTCCCCGGCCTCGATGAACCGCGCCACCTCCGCGTCGTGCCCCGACCGGGGCCGGAGCGCCGCGTCGAAGTGCGGGTTCGCGAGGAACCGCACGTCCACGCAGAGATCGACGGCCGGGACGCCGTGCTTGTAGCCGAAAGAGACGATCGACACGGCCAGCTCGCCGGGGTCGCCCGGATCGCGGAAATGCTGGCCGACCGCGGCGCGCAATTCATGAACCGTCATCCCGCTCGTGTCGAGGACGAGGTCCGCCTTCTCCTTCACGTCGCGGAGGATCCTCCGCTCCAGCGCGATCGCCTCCGGGAGCGATCGCCCGTCCGCGAGAGGGTGGGGCCGGCGCGTCTCCGAGAACCGGTTCAGGAGCGCCCGATCGTCGCAGTCGAGGAAGAGAACCCGGATCGGAAGACGTTCCCGAAGGGGCCCGAGCCGCGCCGGAAACTGTCCCGCGAAATCAGGGTTCCTCACGTCCAGGACGACGGCGTTCTTCCGGCGGGGCATCCGCCCGGCGGCCACCTCCGCCGCGAACTCCGACAGGAGCGACAGGGGGAGGTTGTCCACGGTCGTGTAGCCGACGTCTTCGAGGGCGTGGCCGACGTAGGACTTCCCCGAGCCCGAGAGCCCGGTCACGACGAGAAGCTGGACGTCGCCCCCGCTCATCGCATCCGGACCCGCGCCAGGACCCTCCGCTTCTGACGTCCCGTCCGGAACCGATCGGAGGCGGCCTTTCGCGCGATCTCGTCGTGCACCTTGGCGGCCATCTCGCGCGCCGCGTTGTAGCCGCGGCGGCGGAGAAGCTGGTTCCTGACGGCGATCTCCACGAGGAGCGCGACGTCGCGGCCGGTGGCCACGGGCATCGTCACCTTCGGGACGTCGACGCCGAGGATCTTCTGGGACTCCTCGTCGAGGCCGAGCCGGTCGTACTCGCGCCCTTCGACCCAGTGGGTCAGGTGGATGACGAACTCGACCGTGTGGCGCTCGAGGACCGCCGAGACGCCGAACAGCATCGGGACGTTCACGATGCCGAGGCCGCGAAGCTCCATGTGGTGACGGATGAGGCCCGCCGAAGAGCCGATGAGCACGTCGTTCGGAAAGCGCTGGATGACGACGAGGTCGTCCGCGATGAGCCGGTGCCCCCGCTGCACGAGCGCGAGGGCGCATTCGCTCTTCCCCACCCCGGAATCGCCGAAAAGGAGGACGCCGAGGCCCCCCACTTCGAGCAGAACGCCGTGCATCGTGACGCGCGGCGCGAGCGATTCCTCCAGGAAGGCCGTGAGTCCCTCGATGACGACGCTCGTCATCCGGTCGGTCGTAAAGAGCGGCACGTGCCGGGTCCGGCAGAGCGAGACGAGCGACGGGAGCGGCTCCATCCCCTTCGTGACGACGACCCCCGACAGCGGCAGCCGGGTGAACGCGTCGAGGCGCTCCCGCGCGACCGCCGGGCTCAGCGTCCGGAGGTACCCGAACTCGCTGTTGCCCAGGATCTGGACCCGGTTCGGCTTGACGTACTCGAGGTAGCCGGCGATCGCCAGGCCGGGCTTCTGGACGCGGGGCCAGTCGATCGGGCGGTCGAGTCCCTTGTGCCCGGCGACGAGCTTCAGGCCGAGATGCGCGATCGCCGGAGAGCGCAGGTCGCCGATGCGGACGGACGGGCTGGTCTCGCCGGCGGGAATCATCGGATCACTCGGGCACGACGAGGCCGACGCGGCCGTCGCGGCGGCGGTACAGGACGCGGATCGCCTCGTCCGCGCCGAGGTCCCGGTAGACAAGCACGTCGTTCCTCGAGCCGTGGAAGGCGGTGAGGGCGTCCTCCTCGAACATCGTCCGGGCGGAGGAGGTCTCGCGCCGGGGGTCGCCGCCGCCGGCGTCGGCGCGGGCGGCCCCGGACTCGGGCCACGTCTCGGGCTTCCGGAGAGAGGGACGTGAGCGCTTCTTCTCGTCCTTCACGAGCGCCTTCGACTTCTTGACCTGCGCGGCGATCCGGTCCATCACCTCCTGCGCGGCCGTGCGCTGGTCGGGACCGCTCGCCGCGGCCTTCCAGGTGCTGTGGCGGGCGGCCACGGCGACCTCGACCGCGACCTGGTTCTTCTCCCGCTTCACCGTGACGTGCGCCTGCACGGTATGCGGGAGGAAGCGCTCGAGCTTTGCGAGCTTGGCGTCCACGGTGTCCGGGAGCGACGGGTGGATGCGGATGCGCCGGGCGATGTAAACGGTCTTCATGAAGCCTCCTCGTCGGGCGGGCCCTCGTCCCCGCGCTCCCCCGCGGCCGCGAGGGCGGGCTGCGGCTCCGCGGCGGCGGCCGGAGCCTCGGTCCGCCGGAGCGAGCTCGAGGGGATGCGCAGTTCTTCCCGGTATTTTGCGACGGTCCGACGGGCGATGCGGATTCCGTCGCGGGCGAGCAGTTCGGAGAGCCGGGCGTCGGAGAGCGGATGCGCCGGGTCCTCCGCCTCCACGAGAGTACGGATCTTGTTCTTCACGGCGAGCGAGGAGACGTCCTCGCCCGCCGACGAAGCGATCGCCGAGTGGAAGAAGAACTTCATCGGCACGAGGCCGCGGGGCGTCGTCATCCACTTGTTCGAGACGACGCGGGAGACCGTGGACTCGTGCATGCCGATGTCTTCGGCCACGTCCCGGAGCACGAGGGGTCTCAGGTGGGCGACCCCGTAGTCGAGGAAATCCCTCTGCTTCCGGACGATCGACTCGGCCACGCGGACGATCGTCCGCTTTCTCTGGTCGAGGCTCTTGAGAAGCCACTGCGCGGCCCGCATCTTCTCGCGGAGATAGCTGCGGCTCTCCCCGTCGAGGGAGGCGTCGCGCGCCTGCAGCATCCGCCGGTAGAGCGCCGAGACCCTCAGCCTGGGCAGCCCGTCGTCGTTGAAGAGGACGACGTATTCGTCCTTGACCTTGGCGACGGCCACGTCCGGCTCGACGTAGATGGTCCGGGTCTGGTCGTAGAGCCGGCCCGGCTTCGGGTCGAACTTCCTGATCCACTCGAGCGTCTGCTGGAGCTCCTCGAGCGGCACGTTCAGCTGACGGGCCAGGAGCGGCGCCGCCTTCGCCCCCACTTCCGCGAGCCGGTTCGTGATGAGGTCCACGAGGAGCGGCGTCGCCACGTTGGCCGCGCGGGCCTGGAGGAGGAGGACTTCCGGGAGATTCCGGCCTCCCACGCCGACCGGGTCGAAGGACTGAAGCAGGGAGAGCGCCGCTTCGGCGGTCGCCAGGGGGCAGGGAACGGCCGACGTGACCTCCTCGAGCGTGATGCGGAGATAGCCGTCCGAGTCGACGTTTCCGATGAGGAAGCCGCAGGCCTCCCGGACATCGGCGGGCGCGTCCGAGAGGCCGAGCTGCTCGGTCAGATGGGGTTCGAGGCCCGGCACCGCCTCGGCGCGGTTCTCCAGGGAGAACTCCTCCCCTTCCTCCGTCATCCGCGGGGCCGTGGCCGTCCCTTCGAGGTAGTCGCCGAAAAACGCTTCGATGTCGATTTCGCCGAACGGCTCCTCGGCCTCGGGCGTGGCCGGGTCGACGACGGGCTCCGGTGCCGCCGGCTCGGGCGCCACGGCTTCCTCCGCCGGGACGTCCGCCGACGCGTCGGACGACGCCTCGGCCCCCGGTTCGCCGGCGGCCTCGCCTTCGGTCGCCGCCGCCTGGGGCGCTTCCGCCAGCTCCCGTTCCCGCGACTCGGTCGTCGAGGGATCCTCGTCCGGCGCCGGGGTGGCCTCGGGATCCTGCTCCTCGAGGACCGGGTTCGAGACGAGCTCCTGGTTCACGACGTCCTGCAGCTCGAGACGCGTCATCTGCAGCAGCTTGATCGCCTGCTGCAGCGTGGGCGTCATGACCAGCCGCTGCGAGAGCTTGAGGGAGAGCTTCTGTTCGAGTGCCACGTCGCGTTGGTCCGGCCTTTGCGTAAGGGATCCGGAAGAGGATTCTAGTCCAGCCGGAACCGGTCGCCGAGGTAGACCCGCCGGACCTCGGGGTCGGCCGAGAGGGCGTCCGGCGATCCGGCCCGGAAGATGGTCCCGGCGCTGATGATGTAGGCGCGGTCCGTGATCGCCAGCGTGTCGCGGACGTTGTGATCCGTGATCAGGATCCCGATCCCCCCGGCGGCCAGGTCCCGGATGACCTGCTGAAGGTCGACAACCGTGATCGGGTCGATGCCCGCGAACGGCTCGTCGAGAAGGATGAACCTCGGGGTCAGCGTCAGGGCGCGCGCGATCTCGAGTCGCCGCCGCTCGCCGCCCGAGAGGGTGTCCGCGACGGCGTGCGCGAGGTGGGACAGCTTGAAGCGGTCCAGCAGGAGGTGGGCCTTCTCTTCGCGCTCCTCCCGCGTGAGCGCCAGCGTCTCCAGGATGGCCAGGAGGTTCTCGAGCGCCGTCAGCTTGCGGAAGACCGAGGCTTCCTGGGGCAGATACCCCATCCCGCGGCGCGCCCGCCGGAACATCGGGAGCCCGGTGACGTCGTCCCCGTCGAGCCGGACGCGCCCGCCGTCCGGCGCCACGAGCCCGACCACCATCGAGAACGTCGTGGTCTTTCCCGCGCCGTTCGGCCCGAGGAGGCCGACCACCTCGCCTCCCTCCACGCGGAGGGTGACGCCGGCGACGACCGTCCGGCCGCGGTAGCTCTTCCGCAGCTCGTCCGCCTCCAGCACCGGCCGCACGCCCTCGCCTCTCACGGCCCCTCCGGTTTCAGCGTCGTCTCGCTCGGAACCGCGCCGGTCTCCACCTGCGACCGGCCCTGGCGGAACGTCAGGACGGCGCCCCGCGTCGTGTTGCCCTTCCCGTCGACGGCCTGGGCCGGACTTCCCTCGAGCGTCACGACGTCACCTTCCGGGCGCCACGTCGCCTTGGACCCCTCGCCGTGCCGCCGCTCGATCCGGTCCTCGAGGAGGACAGAGCCGCGCGCTTCGGCGTACTCGACGGAGCGGCCGGGCCCGAGCCGGAGATCGGTCACGTCGGCGTTCATGTGCCAGGCGCCCGAGAGGATCTCGGAGTGACCCTCGATCCGGACGAACCGATCGGCTTCGCGGTGGGTCAGGAGATCGCCCGACGCGTTCAGCGTCTCGGCCGGCGGGGCCGGACGTCCCGGGACCCGGGCCGGCGGGTCTCGCCGGAAGAAGACGCGCACGTTCCGCTCGGCCCGGAGGCTGCGTTCGGCGTCGTCCACGAGAAGGGTCTCGCAGCGGAGCACGTTCTCCTTCTGCCATGCCCGGACGCTCCCCGCAAGGAGGAGCTTCTTCCGGCCGTCGGACGCCCGGAGGGACTCCGACTCCGAAAAGAGCGGTCCGCTCTCGCCTCCTCCGAGGAGACCGCCCGGACGCTCGCCGCTGAAGGACGCCCGGACCTTCCCCGAGGCGTCGATCCGGTCCTCGTGGCGGCTGTAGCTGATCGTCCGGGCCGCGAGAGACGCTTCGGCGTCGCGGTAATCGGCCGGTTCACCGGTGATGACGGCCGCGTCGTCCCGGCCGCGCAGCGTCGCGACGGTCCCCCGGAGCGACGCCCGGGTCCCGTCCGTCACGGTGACCCCCTTCTCGAAGACGCCGACGTCGAGGCCGCCTCCGGGAAGGAACGTCAGCCGGGCGGAGCCGGCCGTCAGGGTTCTCAGGCCGCCTCCCGCCGGCACGTCCGATCCGGCGGCCTCGGAAGACGTCAGGCTCGACGGGACGGTGATCTCCGCGAGCGCGCCGTCGCGGAAGCGCGCCTCGAACCGGGGCGCCCGTGCGGTGCGCCCCGGCTCGCGCGGGCCGGGAGCGAGGTCGATCTCGGAGGGACCCGGCTCCGACGACACGTTGACGGCGACGGGCCGGCCGTCGCCGTCTCGCTGCAGGTCGAGGGCATCCCCGAAGACGGCGGCCGCGCCGGGGAGTCGTCCCGCCGCCGGGTCGACGAACAGAAGGGCCTGCCCGGCGGCGCGCAGCCGGTCCCCCTCGGGCTCCCGTGTCCGGTCGATGGTGCGGGCGCGCAGGACGAGGCCGCCCGACCGCGCGACGGTCTCGTCTCCGGCGGCGGCGATCCGCCCGCCCCGCGAGAGCTCGAGCCTCGGCGAGGCCAGGTCGAGGGTTTCTCCTCCGTCGCCGCGGCCGCGGAGGCGAACGCGCCCCGAGAGGACGACGGTCCCTTCTTCCGTCCGGACCCTCCCGGCATCGGCGCGAATGACGAGCCGGCCCCTCTGGGCGGTCACGGGGCCCTCCGAGACGAGCTCGCGCGTCGACGGCTCGTAGTGGAACGAGTCGCCGAACAGACGGGACTCCTCGCCGCGGATCTCGACACCGTCGAAGACGCGAAAGGCCTTGGACGCTTCCGAGAATTCGGCGCGGGGCGCATAGAGGCGGACGCCCGGCGAGGCGGTCGCCGCACCGGATTCGAACGTCACGTCCTTCAGCCGGAACTTCCGCTCCCAGTCCTTCTCGAACCGGAGCGCTTCGGCGGCGAGCAGCCGGAAACGTCCCTCGGCGCCGCGCGTCTCCACGTACTCGAAATCCCGGAAACGCATCTGGTCGCTGACGGAACCCGCCTCCGCGACGAGGGTTCCGGCGATCTCCTCCCGGACCTCGGTCGGACGGGATCCGGGCTTCCGGTAGAGATACCCGAGCAGCAGGATCCAGCCAGCGCCGAGGACCACCAGGAAGCGGCGGAACCGGACCCGCCCGGGCGTCATGCCGCGGCCGGTCCGAGCTGGACGACCTCGAGCGCCGGCCGTCCCGTGTACGAGTCGATGGCGACGTGGGCCGCGACGTCCGCGCGGCCGGGGCGCGCCTCCTCCGGAAGGTCTCCGAGCCTCCAGCCCACCGCGTCGAGCCGGCAGGCGCCCTCCACGAACGCGGTCCGAAGGCCCCGCGGGCCGATCCGGCGGCCGCGGCCGTCCCACCGGAGGGCCCGAAGGAGGAAGAGCGGACGGGGGTTCCCGGCGCCGTGCGGCTCGAAGCGCGACAGGCAGCTCCCCAGCTCGTCCGTCACCTCGCCCGCCGCCAGCTCCGCATCGGCCACCGCGTCGCTCTCCCACTCCGCATCGTCGCGCGCGGCGGCGAAGGCGGACCGGAGCGTCTCGCGAAAAGCGTCCCACGAGTCGGCCGGTACGGTCATGCCGAGCGCCGCGTCGTGTCCTCCGAATTCCGTCGCGAAGCGGGCGGCGACCGGAGCGACCCGCGAATGGAGGGGCGTTCCGCCCCAGGTCCGACCGCTCCCGGCGACCCGATCCCCGTCGCGGGAGAAGAGAAGGACCGGCCGTCGGAGCTGCTCGGCCACCCGGGACGCGGCCAGGCCGAGGACGCCGCGATGCCAGCCGCCGGCGGCGTCCCCCGCCTCGACGACGACCGCATCGCGATCCGGCGAAAAACCGCCGGCGACCCGTTCGAGCACGATTGCCACGAGACGCTCCTGCAAGGCCCGCCGCTCGGCGTTGGCTGCCTCGAGCTCGTCGGCGAGGGATTCGGCGCGGGCCGGGTCCGCCGTCGTCAGGAGTTCCAGCGCCCGGCGCGCATGCTCGAGCCGCCCCGCGGCGTTGAGGCG
>Ga0335085_10002799_pt1 | contig 31743 bp, 17 predicted proteins | sample Lox_Sample_45_FD_206712 | JGI IMG/M metagenome (GOLD analysis project Ga0335085, IMG submission 206712) | Soil microbial communities from Loxahatchee National Wildlife Refuge, Florida, United States - Lox_Sample_4.5 | ecosystem: Environmental > Terrestrial > Soil > Wetlands | place: USA... | reverse complement strand
AAGATTGAAGTCCTGGATACATCCAAGGGAAAGATTGTGGGCGAGATTCCCGCCAATGGCGCTCACGGCATTGCGCTGGTGCCGGACAGGAACCTGGGTTTCAGCACGAATGGGCGCGCAGGGACGGTTACAGTCTTTGATCTCGACACGCTCAAGCCGCGGACGGAAATCAAAGCGGGCGAAAATCCCGACGCGATCATCTACGATCCTCACTCGAAGCAGGTGATCGTGATGAATGGCCGCAGCAAGGATTTGATGGCCATCGATGCGGCTACGTTAAAGGTAGCGGCGACAGTGCCGCTCGGAGGAAAGCTTGAGTTTGCCGCTGCCGACGAAGGACACGTCTATGTGAACGTGGAAGATTTGGGGGAAATCGCCGCAGTCAATACAAAAACCTGGAAACAAGACCAGCGCTGGAAGCTGAACGGCTGCGAAGAACCGAGTGGGCTTGCTCTCGATGCAAAGCGAGATGTGTTGTTCTCTGTCTGCGGGAACAAGGTCATGGTGGTGGTTTCGACCAAGAATGGAAAGCAGGTAGCGACGCTGCCGACTGGAGCGGGAACGGATGCCACCCAGTTCGATCCGGAGTTGAAACGTGCGTTTGCCTCGAACGGCGAGGGAACGCTTACCGTCGTGCAGGAGTCGGGGAAGGGCAATTACGAAGTGCGTGGAAACGTGGAGACAGCCCGAGGTGCCCGGACAATGGCCCTGGATCCCAAGACACACAAGATCTATGTTGCGACAGCAGAATTTGGCCCGCCCGAAGCAGGGCAAACCCGACCCTCGATAAAGCCGGGGACATTCAGCGTGCTGGTTTATTCGCCGGTGCGGTAACTGCCCTGCTCAGCAATTGCTGACGGTGGTAAGAATTTCAGTGTTGGTCGCAGGAAGTGTTGGCATTGCGATGTGACGGGAAGTTTTGCCGGCCAGTCCATTTTTAACGCACATTGCTCAACGCAAATCGAGCTGCATATTGTGGAAGTCCAATGTAAACGCGGAGAATTGTTGTACGGCGTCCAGGCCAAGAGTGCCACAGAAGTCGTCAAAGGAGCCATTCTTTCCGTGCTTGCGAAGTGGGTGCGCTGCTTGCGAGAATCAGCCTGGAAACCTGCTGGAAGACATCGTTTCCCTAGCTCATGAACCGTCGAGAGTTTCTGCAAACAGGGGCGGGAGCACTTTCAGCAATGCTGGTGCTGAACCCGCGCACAGTCTTTGGCTCGGAAGCGAACTCAGCAGTGCGGATTGGACTGGTGGGGTGCGGCGGCCGTGGTTCCTCGGTCGCGGAATCGTTTGCGCGGAATACGTCAGCCCGAATCGTCGCTCTCGCCGATGTGTTTGCGGACAATCTCGCCGCTGGCCAGGAACGCTTCAACAAACTGAACGCGAGCCTGGGACAGTCGCCAATCGACAGCAAGCTTCTCTTTCGAGGTCCGCATTGCTATGAGCAGATTGCCAACTCGAAGGACGTGGATGTTATCCAGATCTCGACGCCACCGTATTTTCATGTACAACACCTGGAAGCGGCGGCCGCCGCCGGGAAGCATGTTTACTGCGAGAAGCCGGTGGGGGTCGACGTTGAGCAAGCGAAACGAGCACTCGAAATCGCGAAACGCGTAAGGCCGAAGCAGAGTGTGGATGTCGGTTTCCAATGTCGTAACGCGCCACCGATCGCGGCTCTGGCGGAAAGGATCAAGGCCGGTGCGCTGGGCAAGATCGCCACCGCATGCGGCAATTACAACGCCCCGGCGTCGACCGAGAAAAAGCGCGAAGGAGAAGGGCCGGACGAGTATCGCCTGCGCAACTGGTTGTGGGACCGCGTCCTCTCTGGCGACATCCTTGTCGAGCAGAATATCCACATCATCGACTTGTGCAACTGGATGTTGGGAGGGCACCCCGTGAAGGCGACGGCTACTGGCGGTCGCAGCGTGCTAACGCATTACGGTGACTGCTGGGACAACTACCAGGTAGATTTCACCTACCCGAACGGCGTTCACTTCTCCTTTACCTCGACCCAGTTCGGCGCGGATGGAGTGTTCGATGCAGGGCTGAAACTGTTCGGCTCGAGTGGATCAGCGACGTGCCCGTACGCTGGACCGGTCGCCATCACCGGATCAAACGCGTGGTCGTGGCAGGACTCGAAGTCGACATCTGCGGGCTCCGGTAACTTTGCCGCGAATGGCGCGTTTCTGGATAACCTCGAGTTCGCGGACCGAGAGAAGGAACACACATTCATCGACAGCATTGTTTCCGGTCCAGCCCATAACCAGATCGCGGACGGAGTCGAAGCGGCGCTGAGCTGCATGCTCGGTCGCATGGCCGGGTATCAGAAGCACGAGGTGACCTGGGATCAAATGCTCGCGCAAAAGGAGAACTGGCAACTAGGGTTCAGCCTGGAACAGTTTGCGTAAGATCCATCGCGGAACCCCGGGCTGTCACTCAGAAGGGAGCCTGCCGAACTGCACCAGCGCCGGCGCAAATTTTCAGGAATCCTAGGCAATTGACGTCCAATTTCAACATCGACTGCTCCTATCGTTTTTGGTAGCAGCCAATGTCTATGGTGCCGGATTTGATCCGCGGTGAGCCCTCGAGATCCAGCTGTCCAACCGGTACTCCATCGAGCGTGCCGGCAGCAATCGCACGAGAACCTGATTGCAGGTGAAAGTCGTTCGCGGCAGGATCAATAAAACCTGGATCGAGAAAGCGCGAATGACGGTCATTCCCCGTGGATTCAACATACTTGTCGAATCCCGTCACCGTGTTGGAAGCGCCTGCCCATGAGCTCGCTTGTGCCCCGGAAGCGCAGTAATAAAGGTTGTGATCGATGATTGCGGGCGGCCTATTTTTATCGATCTGAGATCTGTTTAGCGTCATTAGACAACGTGGTCCGGCATAGACGATGTTGTTCTCGAAAATATTGTCTGACATGTTCCATTGCATCTGAAATTCACCCGAGCCGGTTGCCGAAGTATCGTTTTCATAGAGGGTGTTGTTGACCACCGTGGAGTGAACGGTGTGCCCTCGCTCCGGCGCATAGCCTCCGATGGAAACACCGGCTGTGTGGCAGTGATAGATCAGGTTGTTCCGAGCAATGATGTAGCTGGTGGCGCGGTCCTTGTGTTCACTGGCCAACTCGATTCCGAAGTCCACATTGTGGATGACGTTTTGTTCGATCAGAATCCGAGTGCCGCCGTCCACGTAAATGCCATCGGAAGATTCGTCATTGCGGTACGCCGGATTGCCGCGCGAGGTGATGTTGTAAACCAAATTGCCGCTCACCAATCCGTCGCGAGCTTGATCCACGGCGGGGTCAGGCGCCGTGCGCTCGAAACCGATGACATCGATTCCGATGTTGTTGTTGTCGTGGACGACATTGTGAGTGATGCGGAAGTTGGTGACATTCCCGTTCACAACCAGCGACTCGCTCGAACCGGTCTTGAGGTGATGGACCTCATTGCCGTCGATGATCAAGTCCGTGATAGGAGTTTTGGCGTCGGTGCCGTATACCGCAATGCCAAAGCCGTTGCCACCGCTTCCGGGGGCATCGCGGCCTTCAAAGGTGTTCTCAATGTGATGGACGTTGTTCTTCAGCAGTTCAATATGAGAGCCGGCCCCGATCACGTTTATGCCTAGAGGGGCAAGGCGATGTTCGGCAGTGCGAAAGTTGCGAATTTCGAAGCCCTCGATCCTGACGTAACTCTGATTGTGGATCGTTAGTACGCCCTGTCTTCCTGAGGGAGTGAAGTGCCCGGCCTCGAGGATTGCCGTTTCGCCGGGATAACTTTTGAATGTAATGAATCCGTCGCTCGGGTTGCCGGATGCATTGATGCTCACCAGTTCTTCGTAGACTCCGCCCCGAACGTACACCGTGCTGCCGGCACGCGCGGTGTCTGCGGCGTGTTGAATGGTGCGCCAAGGTGCCGCTTGAGTGCCGGGGTTGGAATCGTTTCCCGTCGTCGCCACGTAGAAGGAGGTGTTTGCCTGGCCAAAGACAGCAAGGACGCAATTCAGCAAAATAGAGAGTGTTAATAATTTCGTTCTCATAATTCAGCGCGCTCCTAGCGCCTAGTTCTGATTTCCCAGCACAAGCCCATGTCACACTAGCGGCTGATCGGGCTGGTAATTGTGGCGCAGGGTTAGCGACCCATCGGGATTGACCTTCTGCCGGCAGGCCCATCGGACCGGATAATGCATGCCCTTCACTTCGAGTTCCGCCTTCAGTCGCAGCCCCTCCCACGGAACTCCCGCAGGAAGAATCAACATGGCTTGATGAACACCGGTTGGTTTCGGGTAGCCAGCGTCGACGCAGCCTGACACCCGAACTTTGCCGTCTTCGCTGAACACCGTCAGGCGCAGTACTCCCGGCACGGGAGCGATTCCGTCGTTTGCCAATCCCAGCACAAGACCGTTAGCTCCATCACGGTTGAACGTCCAGACAAAGGACGGACGGATGCGATAACCGATTTGGCGAGCGATCTCATCAATAGGCCCCGGGAACTTCTCGTAGTAACTCGAAATGGCATGGGCCGACTGATTGTGCCAGCTCCAAACTGACAAATAGTTCACGCCCACGTCGGCCGCGTGAGAAATGATTTGCTCGTTGTAAGTGATTCCGTCTTCGTCGATCTGAAGATCTTTCGTATCCCCGGTGGTGAAGCCAACCTCGCAGATGGCGGCGGCCCACGGCGGACGGTAACTCAATGCCTCGATCTGTGTGTTCTCAATGAAAATCGTGTCCGTGCGCAACCAGTTGCCACTTCGCATCGTGCGGTCCACCAGGTCGGCGTTGCCCACATTGCTGAAATCGGGCTGCGTGTTAGTGGCGAGCGGGACTTTGGTCCAGTGTTCGAGCTGCAGCTCAAACATGGCGGCCCAAGTCTGTTCCGCGATCAACTGGCTAGGGAATGGGTTCCCCTCGTAGGGCCACGTGTGTCCCTCGCCCCAAAAGCCGTACATCATGGTGTCCATGAACTCAATCTGGGGATGACCGTTGAGCTCGGCGGCGAGCAGTTCATTCAATTCGCGAAACGCCGCCTGATATGCCGGGTGATCGTAACGGGGCACGCGGTTATCTTTCTTGTAGCGCATTTCCGCGGGGTTGCCCTTCCACTCGCCTTTGAGTTTGACACGGGGAACCTTGTTGATCAGAAAGTCCGGCATCCCCGGATCGGGAACGTCGGGATTTTCCAATTGCACTCGGAAGCCGATGCGTTTGTCATAGCGGCGAGCCAGGTCGAACGCAATCGTCCACCACGACGGAAAATCAAGGCGGCCTGGTTGCTTCTGCACCTCGCGCCAGTTGGGGCGCAGATAGATCTTCTGTACGAATGGCAGCTTGACCAGATCCTCCAGAGTTTGCTCCTGCGTCTGGCCGGGGACTTTGAGCGGTCCGGTATCGTCGGAAAGATAAACGATCAGACCCATTCCGAAATTGCTGACGATCTCCTTCGATGGCGAAGTGATCATCGAGACATCGCTCTCGGGAACCACGGCGCATGGACCGTACTGAGGAAACGGTCCCTGATAAAGCCGGTCGAGAACCGGAGGCCCCGATCCCCAGTCGTACTTATCCCAATTGTGTTCCGGGATGGAAGCATGAGCTTGCGGCTTAAAGATGCCAACGGCGAGGCCCGTTGCGGAAGCGGACTTCAAAAAAGTGCGTCGATCCATAAACTGCTCCAGTAATTGCGAAGTGTTATCTCGCGATACCGGAGATGGTACACCAGAGTCGAAATAAGACGAAAGTGTAAGGAATAATTCGTAACTATCGCCGGGCGCGTTTTCCTGTCAACCGGTGATTAACGGGAACGAGGTCGAGGACCGGTCGACTCGCGGATGATGAGATCCGGTGTGAGGGCAATCTCTGTGACGAATGGGGTGTGCTCTTCAATATTGTCGAGAAGAGTTTTGGCGGCGACGGTGCCCATTTCGAAGAGTGGTTGCCTTACCGTGGTAAGCGGAGGGGCGGAGAAGAATGCCCATGAGACATCGTCGAAGCCAACCACGGACACGTCATGAGGGACGGCGCGACCGACTCGTCGAAAAACAGACATCGCGCTGACGGCAGAAATGTCATTGTAGGCACAGAGCGCGGTAAAAGGGAGGTTCGCAGCCAACAACTTTTCGGCAGGTTGATAGCCGAGTCCGAATAGATTGGACACATCTTCCAGTTGGACCACGAGCTTGGGGTGAATCGCGAGACCGAGTTCGGCAGAAACTTCCTGGATGGCTTTCCAACGGGGGCCCGAGTCGGAACTGGAGTCAGGGCCGCGAAAGAAGGCGATCTGAGTATGGCCAAGATCGCGCAAGTGACTGAGGACAAGGCGGGCCGCGGAACGGTGATCAAGCACGACATTGGTCACGTTGGGTACTTCGCGATGGCCGGCGACGGCCACAGTTGGAAGAACCGGTTGCCGGTCAATCGAAGTGTCGATGGTGATCACGCCCTCGACGCCGCGCGCAAGCAGCAATTGGGAATAGGAGCGAAGAAGATAAGGATCGTGGCGATGAGCCACGGTCACGAAGAAGTAGTTTTTTTGCCGCAGGAAAGCTTCGATGCCGCTGATGACCTTAGCGCCGTAGGCGTCACCAATTTCTTCGGCGATAACCCCAATCGTGAAGGTACGCCGGACCCGCAGAGAGCGCGCCGCGAAGTTGGGGCGATAGTTGAATTCTCGGGCCGCCTGCCGGATGCGATTTTGAGTGTGCTGCGGGATGGAACGGGCTGCCACGGACTTGTTGAGCACCGCCGAGACAGTTCCTTGAGAGAGGCCGAGATGGGAAGCCAGGAACTTGAGGGTGATTTTTGCCGGCCCCGTTCTGTGTTCGTTTTCGTTCTTCATTTCGCGCTCCCCCTTCATTCGTCCGAGTTCCACATCATCCAGAAGGAGGCGTCCATCATCCCGGAGTCATGAAGTTGCGACCCGAACAGCAAGTTGTAGCTCGCTATGCCCAATTCTAGTTGGCCAATCGATGCAGACGTTCCATTAACTCAAAGCAACATCGACTGTTGTGATAGGGGCATTTCCAGGCATCTACCTTAGGCTTATCGTTGCTCGGGACGCCGTCGCGCGATACTTTCCGGTACCACTCACCAAATTTACGATCCACGATGCAGTTCGCGATAAACGACCAGGTCCGCTCAACGGCTCGCAGGAAGTGAACGCTGCCGGATAGCTCGTAAGCATTGAGAAATCCAACGACCGCCTCTGCTTGCGGCCACCAATGTTTGTCACTGTCGATGATTTCGTTGCCGCAGCCCTCGTAGAGCAATCCGCCATCCCTGTCGAGTGCCTGTTGGTAGACGGCCTGTGCCATCTGGACCGCCTCGCTCCTAGCCTCTTCGAGGATGTCCGGATGGTTCAGCACTTCGGCGGCCTCGCAGATGAGCCAGCTTCCCTCGATGTCGTGCCCGAAGGAGACTCGATTGGAGCGATCATGCCAGAGTTCGTCGAAGAACATGCGGAAATGGTGCGTGTTCCGGTCGATGATGCGGCCAAGGAAGATCTGCAGAAGTTCGCTCAGTCTCGCGCGCAGCACGGGATCATGCCAATGGCGCAGAAGATTTGCGTAGGCTTCGAGCATGTGGAGATGGGTGTTCATGGATTTCTTTTCGTCCATGTCCACCTCGCTTAAGCGCTGCTCCGCCGCCATCGTCCAATCGCGCTCGTAGGTCTCGAAATATCCGCAGTTGGCGGAGTCGTGGCTTGCCTCTTCGATGAGGCGATGCAAAGCGATGGCGTTCTGGAGTGCGCCTTTATGCGAACATGCGGAGGCATACTCTGCCAGGGCGTAGACGGTGAATGCCTGGCCGTAGATACGTTTTGTGGTTTCTACGGGCCTGCCGTTGCAATCGACCATCCAATAGACACCGCCAAAATCGCGGTCCCAAAAATGCTGCAACAGATACTCATAGGCGCGCTGCGCGGTCCGCAGATAGGGTTCATCCCCGTAGACCTGGTGCGCTCGCGAGAATGTCCAGAGAATGCGCGCATTGAGGATGAGGCCCTTATTGGCCAGCGGATCGATTTTCAAATCGTTGGCGATTTGTCCGTAAAAGCCGCCGCGCTGGTTGTCGACGGAATATCTCAGCCAGAAGGGCAAGATATTCCCCAGCAGCTCTTTCTCGATCTGGTCTCGAAGAATCAGCACGGGACTCCGATTCCGCAACGCGATGGATCACGCAGGGGTTGGGCGGGCAAGAATGTTGTCGATGCGTCCGAGTTCGCCGGCAGAGAAGTCGAGGTTGGCCAGAGCCGCGACGTTCTGTTCAATCTGCGCGACGCGGCTTGCGCCGATGAGGACGCTGGTGATCCGGCGATCGCGCAGGACCCACGCCAGCGCCAGTTGAGCGATGGACTGTCCGCGCGATTGGGCAAATTCGCCGAGCGCCCGGACTTTGGCCAAGACATGTTCGGAGACGTCATTCCTCTTCAGGAACGTATCTGGTTTGCCGGCACGCGAGTCAGCCGGAATGCCTTGCAGGTAGCGATCGGTGAGCAGACCTTGCGCCAGGGGGCAGAACGCAATGCAGCCGATGCCTTCCTCTCCCAGAGTCTGAAGAAGACCGCCTTCGATCGTCCGGTCGAACATGGAGTACTTGGGCTGGTGAATCAAACAAGGAGTGCCCAAGCGGCGCAAAACGTTGGAGGCGGCCGTCGTCTGCTGAGGATCGTAGCTGGAAATTCCGGCATAGAGCGCCTTGCCGGAACGTACGGCATGATCGAGGGCTGACACAGTTTCTTCAATCGGTGTCTGGGGATCGGGGCGATGCGAGTAGAAGATGTCGACGTAATCGAGCTTCATGCGCCGGAGGCTTTGGTCGAGGCTTGCCAGCAGGTATTTTCGCGAGCCCCAATCGCCATAGGGCCCGGGCCACATCTGCCAGCCGGCCTTGGTGCTGAGGACGAGTTCGTCACGATACGCAGAAAAGTCTGAATGCAGGATGCGGCCAAAGTTTTCTTCGGCCGAGCCGGCGGGAGGGCCGTAGTTGTTCGCGAGATCGAAGTGTGTGATCCCAAGGTCGAAGGCGCGACGGAGCATGGCGCGGCCGTTCTCGAGAGAATCGACACCACCGAAGTTGTGCCAAAGGCCAAGCGAGATCGCAGGCAGAAGCAACCCACTGTTGCCGCAGCGGCGGTACTGCATGGCGTTGTAACGCGAACTGGCCGGTACGTAGGTCATCGGATGATTGCCGGGAGGATTTCTCGCCTCGCTGTGAAGACAGTTAACGCAGAGTCGCCTTCACGGTGACGGTCGCCGTTCCCAGTGGCGGCAAAGGCACAAGGTTCCCGGAGATCGCTATTCCATTCGCTTCCAGAGAGACCTCATTCCCGGGCCCGCCGCGCTCAACGGTAATGTTGTAAGTGACGCCGCGGAACTTGCGTGTGGCGTTGAAACCGCGCCACTTTTCAGGCACCACCGGCGCGATCCGCAGGCCATCGTAGTCTGTGCGAATACCCAGAATCCACTGCGTGATGGCGTAGTAGTTCCAGGCGGCAGTACCGGTGAGCCAGGAGTTCTTGGCTTCGCCGTGAGTGGGCGCGTCGCGCCCGGCAATCATCTGCGCATAGACATAGGGCTCGCATCGATGGAGGTCGCTGATCTCCTCGCGTGCCGAGGGATTGATCCTCGAGTAGTAATCATAGGCGCTGTCGCCGTTGCCGACACGCGCTTCCCCAATCATGATCCAGGGATTGTTGTGGCAGAAGATACCGGCATTCTCCTTGTAACCCGGGGGGTAAGAAGATATCTCGCCGAGTTCAAGGTAGTACTTCGAGTAGGCGGGTTGTTGCAGGACGATGCCGTGCTTGGTGGCCAGCATGTCGCGCGTTGATCGGAGAGCGCGCACGGCCAATCCATCTTCGAGACCGACGCCTGCGAGCGTGCAGAAGCCCTGTGTTTCGATAAAAATCTTGCCTTCCGCACATTCCTTGGAGCCAACCTTGCCGCCGAAGTCGTTGTAAGCCCGGAGAAACCAGTCGCCATCCCAGCCATGCCGGCGAATGGTGGCTTCCATTTTATTTACTTCCTCCAAATACGAAGCGGCTTCGGCTTTGTGACATCGATGCCGGGCAATCTCCGCCAGTTCGCGTCCGGCGAGGACAAACAAGCCAGCAATAAAAACGGACTCCGCGACCTTGCCGTCTTTGTTCGTGGTGGTCTGGAAGGACTGTCCTGGAGAATCAGAAAAGCAATTCAGGTTGAGGCAGTCATTCCAGTCCGCGCGTCCGATCAGTGGGAGGCCGTGCGGACCGAGCCGAGTAAGGGTGTAGCAGAAGCTGCGTTGCAGGTGCTCATAGAGAGGCATTTCGGATCCGGGTTGGTTATCGTAGGGCACGGACTCGTCGAGAATGCTCCAGTCGCCGGTTTCCTTGAGATAGGCGGCGACACCGAGAATGAGCCAGTGAGGATCGTCGTTGAATCCGCCGCCGATGTCGTTATTACCGCGCTTGGTCAAAGGCTGGTACTGGTGGTAAGCGCCGCCGGTGGGCAGCTGAGTTGCGGCGAGGTCGAGGATGCGTTCGCGAGCGCGCTCCGGAACCATGTGGACGAAGCCGAGCAGATCCTGATTGGAATCGCGGAAGCCGAGTCCGCGGCCGATACCGGATTCGTAAAACGATGCCGAGCGTGACATGTTGAAGGTCGCCATGCACTGGTAGGCGTTCCAGATGTTCACCATGCGGTTGGTGTGCACGTCGGGTGTTTCTACCTGACAGAGACCAAGCAGACCATCCCAGTACTGGCGGAGGTGCTCAAAGGCTGCGTCGGCATTGGCGGCGACCAGGTAGCGGGCGAGGACGGATTTCGCGTTTCTCTTGTTAAGAGTCTGCGAAGCTGGTGGATCGAATTTCTGGTCCCTTGCATTTTCCTGGTAGCCGAGCAAGAACACGATCTGGCGCGATTCCCCCGGCTGGAGTGAGATCTTTACCTGGTGCGAGCCAATGGGCGCCCATCCATGCGCGAGGGAATTACATGCCCGGCCGCTCTCCACAACGGCGGGACTATCCCATCCGCGATAGGGGCCGAGGAATTTATCGCGCTGCGTGTCGAAGCCGGAGAGTTTTTCCGAGCAGGCGAAGAACGCAAAGTGATCGCGACGCTCACGGTACTCGGTTTTGTGATAGATCACACCCTCTTCGACTTCAACCTCGCCGATGCTGAAGTTGCGCTGGAAGTTCGTGGAGTCGTCCTGGGCATCCCACAAACAGAATTCGATCGAAGAGAAAACCGAGAGTTCGGCGGCTTGCTTCCGAAGGTTGGTGACCGTAAGTTGCCAGATTTCGAGATTCTCATCGAGAGGCACAAAGTAACGGGTATTGGCCGCAATGCCGCTACACTGTGATCCGATTGTCGTATACCCCATGCCGTGGCGGCAGGAGTAGTTCTCGAGTTTGCGGCGAGTCGGTTGCCAGGAAGGAGACCAGAAATCGCCGGAAGCATCGTCCCGCAGATAAATGTATCGTCCGCCGAAGTCGAAAGGTGCATTGTTGTAGCGATAGCGGGAAATACGGCGGAGGCGCGCGTCGCGATAGAAGGAATATCCGCCCGCGGTGTTGGAGATGATTCCGAAATACGCCTGGCATCCGAGATAGTTGATCCATGGCAGCGGTGTATCTGGTTGCGTGATCACATACTCGCGGTTCTGATCGTCGAAGTACCCGTATTTCATTGAAGACGACTCCCGAACAAAAGACTGGGACGAAGTGAGGCCGGGGCTAGTATAACGATTTTCTACTAGCATTCAAGGACATTCGGGTGTAGACATGTAGCGACAGGACGGCCGAAAAATTCAGCAGGGAGGAGGTTTGTGTGCCGAGGTTCACACCCGGATGTGAGGATGATCACAATCCGAATCGCGTCAACTGTGAGAGGCTCGCAGCACACAACCGAATCGGAGCCAACGGAATGACTGAGAGAGGAAGTTGTTCATGTAGTTTTGTGTCAGTTCTGAGAGCGGCGATTCTTTTTTTCTGGGCTGCTTCTCTTGCCACGACCGGGGTCGCTCGCGCGGTGGACGGCCGGAGTCTGCAAATCAAAGTGGATCAGGTCGGCTATCTTCCCGAAAGCCAGAAGGTGGCACTGGTCACAGCGACAGCCAGCAGTTTTGAAGTGAAGCGAGTCTCAGACAACGTCTCAGTTTTCAAGGGCGAATTAAGCCCACCAAACCATGATGCAGACACGGGCGATGCGGTGCAGATTGCCGACTTTTCCAAACTGAAAGAGCCCGGAAAGTACTATCTCGATGTTCCAGGGGTGGGAAAGAGTTGGACGTTTTCAATCCATCGGGAGGCTTTCGCGCGAACCTATTATATGGCGATGCGGGCGTTTTACGGGCAGCGATGCGGAACAGCCGTGGACCTGGGGCCTGAGTATCCTGGATATGCCCATCCCGCATGTCATCTGAAGGGAGAGTTTCACGCTTCTTCCGGCAAGCAGGGAGAACGGGACAATGCAGGCGGATGGCACGATGCCGGAGACTACGGTCGATATGTCGTGAACTCTGGGATCTCGACTGGAACCGCATTGTGGACGTGGGAGATCTTCGGTCCCAAACTAAAGGACATCAAGCTGAACATTCCAGAGACCGGCAACGGCACGCCAGACATCCTGAATGAAGCCCGCTGGAATCTCGAATGGATGCTGAAGATGCAGGACAGCGACGGCGGCGCCTGGCAAAAGCAAACCAGCGAGCATTTTCCCGGATTTGTCATGCCCGAAGAGGACACGCTGCCGAGTGAAGTGATTGGGACCGGGCAGCAGCCGTACAAGAGCACCTGTGCAACAGCCGATTTGGCAGCCGTGGCAGCCATTGCTGCACGCGTGTACTTGGCTTTCGACCGGAAATTCGCAGCAAAGAATCTCGAAGCCGCCCGCCAGGCGTGGCTGTGGACCGAGAAGTTTCCCAATGTAACTTTCAAGAATCCGCAGGGAATCAGCACCGGCGAATACGGAGACAGTTCGTGTTCCGACGAGCGACTGTGGGCCGCGGCGGAATTGTGGCGGACAACCGGCGAGAAGGGTTACAACGACTACTTCATAAATCACTATCCCGACTACCTTCGGGCCCTCGATGCGACTTCGCCAGAAGGCTGGAAGGACGTTGCGCCAATGGGGATGTGGACCTATGCTCTCGGTTCGGGTAAGGCTACCGACGAAAAGGTAGTAGCTGAGATTCGCCAGCGGACAGCGCAAGCAGCGCGTGCGATCGTCGAGAGAACTCGACAGAATCCCTATCGGGTCAGCCTTCGCGCCAACGACTACGTTTGGGGTTCCAATGGAGTAGCAGCAGCCTACGGAGTGGAACTGCTGGTCGCAAGTGTCCTCACACCCGATGCAGCGTTTCGGGAAGCCGCAATGGACAACCTGCACTATCTGCTGGGTCGAAATACGTTTTCGCTTTCCTGGGTTACACAGGTGGGAGACCATCCGTACCGTCATCCACACCATCGTCCCAGCGGAGCGGACAAGAACGCAGAGCCGTGGCCCGGGTTGTTGTCGGGAGGTCCCAATGCCGGGAGGCAAGACGCGGTCCTGCAGAAGTTGCCTGCAGATGTGGCGCCTGCGAAGGCATACGCCGACGATGAAGGTTCGTACGCAAGCAACGAGATCGCCATCAATTGGCAAGCCTCGCTCGTGTTTCTGCTCGCGGGCGCTCTTCCGTAATCGCGAGTTCCAGGCGGCCGAATCGCGGACCTTGCAAGCGTGGAATCCAGCTGTGGCTGTATAAGCGACAAACCGATCGGGCAGTGCAAGCGATTGCGCTCAGATCGCCAAACTGAGGTGAACCGTGCATCTGCACATCGTTGATATTGCAATCATCGTTGCCTATCTAGTTTTGTCGATCCTGGTCGGTTACTGGGTGTCGCATCGTGCCTCGCGCGACATCAGGGCATACTTTCTCGGCGGTAACGTCATGCCCTGGTACATCCTGGGCGTCTCTAACGCCTCGGGAATGTTTGATATCAGCGGCACCATGCTGCTGGTCTACTGGATGTTCGTCTACGGCCTCAAGAGCGTGTGGATCCCGTGGCTCTGGCCGACGTTCAACCAGGTGTTCCTGATGGTTTATCTCTCGACCTGGCTGCGCCGATCGAACGTGATGACGGGTGCGGAGTGGATTCAAACGCGTTTCGGTAAAGGTCGTGGAGCGCAACTGGCTCACATCATCGTTGTAATCTACGCCTTCTTCAGCATCATTGCGTTCTTCACCTATGGATTCAAGGGCATTGGGAAATTTGCGGCGACGTTCCTGCCATGGCACCTGAGCGCGAATGAGGCGATGAATGTCAATCTGTACGCGCTGTGTCTCATTGCCATCACCGCCATCTATGTGATCAAGGGCGGAATGTTCAGCGTGGTCATTACCGAGGTTCTGCAGTTCTGCATACTGTCAGCCGCGTCGTTTGCCGTGGGAATTATCGCGATGATGAAGGTAGCGCCCGGCACGTTACAGCGTTTCGTTCCCGCAGGTTGGGAGAACGTATTCTTCGGATGGCACCTGAACCTGGATTGGACGGGGCTTGTGGCGTCGGCCAACGCGCGAATCGCGCAGGATGGCTACGGGCTGTTCGGCTTTTTCGTCATGATGCTGCTGTTCAAGGGAATCCTGATCAGTGGCGCCGGTCCCGCGCCGAACTATGACATGCAGCGCGTTCTCTCCTGCAAAAACCCGCGCGAAGCTTCGATGATGAGCGCGTGGGTGAACGTGGTGCTGACGTTCCCGCGCTATTTCCTGATTACCGGCCTCACGGTGCTCGCACTGGTGTTCTTCAACGACCAGATCCGGAGCATGGGTACGAACATGGACTTCGAACGAATCCTGCCAGAAGCTCTTGGGCGTTTCGTACCCGCAGGCTTGCTCGGCTTCCTGATAGCCGGTTTGCTGGCAGCATACATGTCAAACTTCGCGGCGACGGTCAACGCGGCGCCGCCGTACTTTGTAAACGACATCTACAAGCGCTACATCAATCCCCACGCTCATCCTAAGACTTATGTGCGGCTGAGCTACCTCAGTTCCTTCGTGGTTGTGTTGCTGGGCGTGATGCTGGGCTGGTATGTACAGAGCGTCAACGGAGTCGTGATCTTTATCGTCACATCGCTTTGGGGTGGTTACACCGCTTCGAACGTCTTGAAATGGTATTGGTGGCGCTTTAACGGACACGGCTATTTCTGGGGCATGGTGACGGGTATGGCGTCATCGCTCGGCGTGCCGCTGCTGATCGACCGCATTGCTCCGCTGCAGGCCTTCGCCCGCGATCATTCGCTGAACCTGCAGGTCTCTGTGGGATTCGGCTCGGTTTTCCTGCTGTCGCTTATCGCGTCGTTTTTGGGCAGCCTGCTCACGAAAGCGGAAGATGACGAAGTTCTGAAGGACTTCTACCGCCGCGTCCGCCCGTGGGGCTTCTGGGGGCCGGTTCTCAAGAAAGTCCAGCAGGAAGATCCCTCATTCCAGCGCAACAAGGATTTCTTTCGCGACATGTTCAACATTGTGGTGGGCATGGTGTGGCAGATTTCTCTTGTAGTCCTGCCGATGTACGTGGTGACGTGGAGACTGGAGCGTGCCGCCATCACGTTTGCAGTGGTGGTAGTCACCACCATCGTGCTGAAGTTCTCCTGGTACGATCACCTGAAGGAGCTCGAGCACATCAACCAAATCAGTAGCGCAGCTACTCCTGCTGTGGAGAACAGCGTTGTGAGCTAGCGCGGGCTTTGCGCTGCATGTTTCCTTGGGAAAAAAGAAGCCCGGCGAAGTCATTCACTGTTCAGCGTGTTTCCTGGTGCCGAACTCTCCGTGATGTTTAAGCACCTCCTTGTGCGCGTATGCAGGCCATTCCTGAAACTACGGGAGACGAATACAGCAGCATGTTAAAATCCTATTCTCCAGGATGACGCTGCGATTGTCTTCGGCCCGCTTGGTTCTCGCCGCAATAGTGCTAGTGGCGACGCCCGTTCTCCGCGCGCAGGACGGAGCCGAAGGTGCATTTGCACGGGCCAGTCAGACTGCTCTTCCAGTAGAAGATTTGAGCCGGCTCTCCGGTTCGACCGTTGCTGTCGCCGATTTCGACGGTGATAACCAGCAGGATGGTGCGGTAGTTCTCGAGTCAGGACCTTTTCTTACTCCCGGCAGCTTCCAGATAGAGTTGCATTTCACGGGCCGCAACAACGCCAAGATTGCGTTTCAGTCTCCAGAGCCGGACATCATGGTGGATGCGTTCGACATCGATCATGATGGGGACTTCGATATCGTTATTGAGCAGTTGCTGACCTGCAAGCGGCTTCAGGTCTGGCTGAACGACGGGCGGGGCAATTTTGAGAAGGGCCGAATAGAAGATCTGCCATCAGCAGTTGAGCCGAGCCGCGATCGACTGATGTCGTCAGGGCGCGGAGATTGCCCGACAATTTCGCTGCCCCCGCAGCGCGGTTTTGAGACCATGCTGATGGCCTGCCACATTGTGGGGAGGCCTCCTTCGGATGGCGAGTTCGCGGTTGTAACGTCAAGCTCCTTCGTCGCAAACAGTCGGCTTTCGAAGTCCACTTCCCGGGCCCCTCCTCTCTCCTAGCTGTCCTTCCTAATTCCATTCGTTTTTGTGCTCGCATCCTAGAGCGCAATTACCGCATTCGATCCGCAGTCCAGCAGCATCTGGCCGCGAGTGTATGCGCCCGTGCCTGCTGAGCGTTGATTTCAGACGTGGGAATGGCAGTGAGGCAAACCATGATGAGTCATCGAAAGTCGAAAACTGGAACATTCTCCATATTGATACTGAACGCGGCCCTGGTGACGCTTTCCGGCTGCAGCCACTCTGGCGAGGTGGAAGTAAAGGCCGCTTCGAACGATCAACCGGCCACGAATTCGGTTCGTTACATCCAGGTCGCGCAGGAAATCGTTCCAGACACCGTGGATCTCGCAGCGAAGGTCGAGCCGGACCCCACCAAAGTCATTCGCATATTCCCGCCCACCGCGGGCCGCGTGGTCTCCATTTCGGTCAAGCCCGGCGATCGCGTGAAGGGGGGACAGACGGTAGCTGTACTGAACAGCAGCGACGCTGCCAGTGCGCGGTCAGATTTCGCCAAAGCCAAAATTGAAACAGAACGAACCGCGCGAATTGTGGAGCGGGAGAAGTTGTTGTTCGAACATGGCGCAGCGGCCGAGAAGGACTACCTGGATGCGCAGGCGCAAGCGGACTCGGCTCGCGCGGAACTGGCACGCGCGCAGCAACGGCTGGACCTGCTTAATGTAAGTCCCACGGCCGAGACAGATCGCGTATCGCTGGTTGCCCCTGCCGGTGGCGTGGTTCTGGATGTGAATGCGGCTCCCGGAGAGTTTTCAAAGTCCCTGGAGTCTGCCAATCCTCTGATCACGATTGCGGACCTCGACACCGTGTGGATCATCGGCGATCTCTACGAAAAAGATGCCGCGAAGGTAAGCGTCGACAAGCCAGTAACAATCGCGGTGCAGGCGTATGGCAATCAAACGTGGACAGGCCGCATCGATTCAGTGTCCGGCGCCCTCGACCCTGTAACGCGCACGCTGAAGGTTCGCGTCGCTCTCACCAATCCCAAGCAAATGCTGAAACCAGAGATGTTCGCATCCATGCGCGTCAGGGTGGGGACGCACAACGCGATCGTTGTACCTGCGTCGGCCATCATTCGCGAGGGCAATGCCGCGACAGTATTCGCAAAAGTCGGCAACACGCAAGAGCAGCGTCGCGTAACTGTGGGGCAGACGGTGGACGGGAAAGTTGAAGTGCTAAGCGGCGTGCGGGTGGGTGAGGAAGTGGCGGCTGACGGGGCAGAGTTGCTCACGGGAGGGCCGAACTAGCCATGCGTGGATTCGTTCGTACGGTCCTTCGATACCGGGTAATCGCACTGCTTGGAATGGCGGCATGGCTGGCCGCGGGCGTATGGGCTCTGCTGCGTCTCGACATCGAGGCCTATCCAGACCCGTCGCCGCCGTTGGTTGACGTGATCACGCAAAACCCATCATGGTCGGCCGAAGAAATGGAACAGCAAGTTACTGTACCGATCGAAACTGCGCTCAACGGCATTCCACGACTGCAATATGTGCGTTCCATCAGCCTGTTCGGGCTCAGCGACGTGAAGCTCTATTTCGATTTCGACTCGGACTATTTTCGCGACCGCCAGGAAGTTCTGAATCGGCTGCAGACGGTTACCTTGCCGCAAAATCTGGAGCCCCAACTCTCTCCGTGGTCGGCAGTTGGCGAGATCTATCGGTATCAGCTTAAGGGCGAAGGCTACAGTCTGAACGAGATCAAGGCTACGCAGGATTGGTTCGTCCGCCGTGAACTCAAGCAGGTTCCTGGAATCGTGGACGTAACTACATTCGGCGGGACTACCAAGCAATACCAAGCCGAGATCGATCCCCAAAAACTTCTGCAATACAACGTCACGCTGCCGCAGGTACTTGCGGCGGTCAACGCGAGCAATCAGAACGCCGGCGGCAACTATCTGGAGGTAGGTGCGCAGAACGTGAATGTGCGCGGGCTTGGATTGTTGAAAGGAACAATGGAGATGGGGGCGGTGCTCATAGCCGAGCGGAATGGAGCGCCGGTGTTTTTACGCGATGTTGCCGACGTGCATGAAGGCCACCAGCCACCACTCGGAAGAGTTGGACGCGATGGCGAGAACGACATTGTGAAGGGTACGGTCCTGTTGCAGCGCGGAGAGCAGTCGTTGCCAGCGCTCGATGGTCTGCGCGACAAGATTCGTGCCTTGAACAACGGGCTTCTGCCGCGTGGGATGAAGATCGACCCAATCTACGACCGGACAGCTCTCATCAACACAACGACGGAGACGGTCCGTCATGTAGTGTTTACGGGATTGCTGCTAGTCACAGTGCTGTTGCTGATCTTTCTTGGTGACGTACCGCTCGCGCTTGTGACGGCCTTGACGATTCCGTTTGCCGTGCTTTTCGCGTTCGGATTGATGTCAGGAACGGGCCGTTCCGCCAACCTGATCTCCATTGGGGCGATCGATTTCGGCATCATAGTGGACTCGGCAATCGTCGTGCTGGAGAACATCTATCGCCGTCTGCATGAAGCAACAAGTGAAGAACACCGCTTTGACCTGATTGCGGAAGCGACCGGCGAGGCAGCCAAACCGGTGCTGTTCTCCACGCTGATTATTCTGGTTGCTTTCATTCCGCTGTTCACGATGCAAGGAGTGCCGGGCCGAATCTTCGCCCCGATGTCTGAAACTTACGGATTTGCGCTAAGCGGCGCGTTAATTTTTGCGCTGGTGTTCGCACCCGTGCTGGCTTCTTACCGCAAATCGGTTCGCAGCGGACATCAGGCCGATACCCGGCTCATGCGTTGGCTGAAGCATCACTACGAGCGCCTGCTATTACGGATGATGTGGAGTCGGCGGTTTGTGCTAGCGGCGGCCATCCTGTTCCTGCTTGTTTCGCTTGGGCTGTTCTGGATGATCGGCGGCGAATTCATGCCAAAGCTGGAAGAGGGGAACTTGTGGATTCGCACTACGCTTCCGCAGGACGTGGGGTTCGACTACGCGGCGCGTTTGGCGGACGAGATGCGCGGCATTCTGCGATCGTTCCCCGAGGTGAAGCAAGTGCTGTCGCAAGTTGGCCGACCCGATGACGGCACGGACACTACAACCTTCAACAACATCGAATTCCAGGTTGACTTGAAACCGCAGTCCGCCTGGAAGGGTGCGCTGAGCAAGGACGAGTTGATCGAGAAGATGAATGCCGCGCTCCAGAGGTATCCGGGAGTGGCGTTCAATTTTTCGCAAAACATCCAGGACAACGTGGAAGAAGCCATGTCGGGGGTGAAGGGAGAGAACTCCCTGAAGTTGTTTGGAGACGACATTGAAGTGCTGGCGCGGATCGCCAAGGAGATGCAAGAGGTGATGTCCAAGATCCCTGGGGTGACGGACCTGGCGGTATTCAAGGAGACCGGGCAGCCGAACCTGGTGATCTCGATCGATCGCACCGCGGCGGGTCGCTACGGCCTCATGGCGGCTGACATCAACGCTGCGGTACAAGCGGCGATTGGTGGAGCGGCAGCAACGCAAATTCTGGAAGGGGACCGGCGGTTTGACCTGGTTGTTCGTTACAAGCCGCAGTACCGACAAAACCCGGAAGCGATGAAAAACATTTTGCTTTCGACGCCCGACGGCACCCGGGTGCCGCTGGGGCAGGTTGCGGAGATCGGTTTTCGGGAAGGCGCGTTCATGGTGTATCGCGAAAACGGACGGCGCTATATCCCGATCAAGTTCAGTGTCCGTGGGCGGGATCTGGCCGGCACGATTCAGGAGGCGCAGGGCAAGCTGGAGCGTTCAGTACGGTTGCCCGAGGGTTACCACTACGAATGGGCGGGAGAGTACGAGAGCCTTCGCAAAGAGCAGGAACGTCTCGCCATCATCATTCCGATTACGTTGGGAATGATTCTCGGATTGCTCTACGTATCCTTTAATGCCATTCGCGATGCGATCGCTGTTTTATCCGTGTTGCCGTTCGGGATTGCCGGGGGCATCTGGGCGCTGCTGGTCTCAGGCACACCGTTCAGCATTTCAGCGGCGGTTGGATTTGCCTCGGTCATAGGAGTCGCCACGCTGGGGGGGCTTGTGTTTGTGGCCGGAATTCGGCGAGCGGAGGCGCATGAGCACGGCATCAAGCATTCGATTATCCGTGCCAGTGTCGGCGAAATGCGGGCGGTGCTGATGGCGTGCCTAACTGCAGGTCTAAATTTGCTTCCTGCGGCGATCTCGCATGGCATCGGAGCGCAGGCGCAACAACCGCTGGCGCGGGTTGTGGTGGGGGGGATGGTGACGACATCGGTAGCGATCCTGATTGTGATTCCCGTTATCGCGAGCCTTGGGCTGGTGAGCAAAGAGGCGGTGGAGGCATGAGGAGGGCTGGGGAAGTGTTGCGATCGGTCAGGGTTCTTTTTCTGGCGGGGCTCGTTACAGAGTTTTTTTGCGCCGGACTCTGGGCACAACAGGCGAGCTTCACGTGGGAGCAGCTTCGCGACAGGTTGTTAAGCACAAACCCGACTTTGCGAGCACAGGCGCAAGACATCGAATCGAGCCGCGCCAATGAAGTCACCGCGAGTCTGAGGCCGAACCCGACACTTCAGAATGACACGACATCGGCGACGCTCGGCATCTACCAGGAGTTCGAGATCGCGGGGAAACGAGCTGCCCGGATCGAGAGCGCCCGCCTGGCGACTGCCATTTCCAGGACTGATTTCGAAGATGCGCGGCGAACCCTTGTTTTCAGCCTGCGGCAATCGTTCGTCGCCGGACTGCTGGCGAAGTCCAACCTGGATTTTGCGCGGGAGAATCTCGAGAATTACCAGAAGGTTGTTGATCTGAACCGGCTGCGGCTGGAACAAGGTGACATGTCGCGGGCAGACTTCCTCAAAGTCGAACTACAGACCCTGCAATTCCAAACGGACGTCGATGACGCATTCCTCGCGTTGCAGAATGCAAAGGCGAGTCTTCGTGCGCTGATCGGGCCGTCGAATCTTCCGCGGGATTTCGACATTAGCGGAGAACTGCGCACTGCACCTGTGGACAGAACGGTGGTGGAGCTCGAGCAACTCGCGATCGCCAACCGGCCGGACTTGAAGTCGGCCGAGACCGGCCGGGATAAAGCCGCTGCCGATTCGCGCCTGGCCCGAGCAATGCGCTGGCCCGATCCGACGATTGGGGCGTCTTTTTTGCATACCGGGAATGAGATTGGCGGTCCGAACTGGTTTCAACCGTTTTATCCCAAGGGCAGCGTTTCCAATGGCATGGGTTTAGGGCTCGCCTCAATTGCGATCCCGCTTTTTAATCGTAATCAGGGCGAAGTGGCGCGGGCCAAGTCTGAGCAGATCAAAGCAGCCTTTCTTGCGGATGCGGCTCGCAACCGGGTAGTGCAGGATGTCGACACCGCATATGCCTCATTTGAATCTGCGCGAGCGCGGGTACACCTGTATGAGGACACTTATCTGTCTCATGCGAAAGAATCGCTCGACATTCAGGACTACTCATTCCGCCATGGTGCGGCATCGATCCTGGATTTTCTCGATGCGGAACGGACATTTCGTGCAGTACAACTCGCTTATCGCCAACAGCTAGCGGCTTACCAAACGAATCTGGCCCAGCTTGAGGCCGCAGTGGGGACGCAACTTACACCATAAACGTGTCTTAAGGGCATCGATGGAAGGAGCTATTCTTTCAGCAAGTGAGGCTTGCATGCGCCCCGTTCACCCCAGGGACAAAACGTGGCTGGCGCCACTACTATCTTGGGATGATGCGCACGGCCACCAGAGAGGATTTGCCTGGTACGGCGTTTTCGACGGTGGTTGTGAGCAGGAGTTGGAAGTAGGAGGGGAGTGTGCGATGGTCGGGGGCGGCATCGGCGAGGACTTGGCGCAATTCCGACATGCGCTCGGGATTGGTCAAGTACTCGATCGCTGCCTGCGAGCCCTGGGTATAAATCCCGTAGATCAACAGGACGCGCTTGTCATTGGTCTCATTCGGCAGCATGAGAATGAGCGCATAGTCGCGCGTCAGATGATTCGTAACCGAATCGAATTCGGGCTTGTACTCCGCTTGTTCTCCCGGTCTTGGATTGCGGTTGAAGATGATGCCGCCCTGGAACTGGAATCCCTCAAGATTGAGGAATACACGGCCACTCCATGCCTGGTTGCCGCCCAGCAGGATGGCATTGTCGGCCTTGATTTCGTCGAGATTGACCAAGCGTGATTGCTGAACGCGGCATTTCTGCCCGACGGTGGCGAACATTTCACAGAGATTCACCAACCCCAGAGTCTCCCCAACCGAGGTGAAATCGGTGAGGCTGGGAACGAAGATGAAGCGCTTGAGTTCGTGAAAATGAATCGTGTCACGAAATTCCGGAAGGCTCGACTTGGGGATTTCATGGCCGTCAGCGAGGGTTTGTGGACTGTCGCCATCGTGAGCCGCACGAAGCAGGGGATGATTCGGAATCGTGATGAGCGGACCTTCACCGGTTGCCAGGAAGGGTTCCCAAAACCACTGGAGGGATTCGGGCAGGCTTGCTCCCGGGGAGTGCGAGGGACCGCTACGTGCGGTCCAACTGAGAACAAGCAACCCTGCGAGAGCAACACTTAAGACGCCGAAGCCAGCAGTGAGAGCCCAAGGCAGGCGGTCAGATCTGAGCCGTTGCGGAGGAAGTGAGGAATTCCGCGATTCTTCCTCGACCAATTCCTGCTCACTATTTCTGGTGAAGATCGGAACATAATGGCCGGCGGGCAGATCCATGCGGAGAGGACTCATCTTGCCGTCTTCTTCATAGTATTTCTTCAGCAGGCGGCGAATCTCGTGAGCCTGTACTCGAACAATTGGATCCCGTTGGGGATTGAAATCTACGCCCCTCTCGTAGACCTCCACTCCGATCTGGTACTCGTTCAACTTATCGCCGTTGCCAACGAAGGTCTGCTCACAGACGAACTCGAGAAACCGGGTTTTTTTGGGAGAATTAGAAAGGAACTTGCTGCTGAGAATACGGCTGAGTTCTTCTCTTTTTTCAAAGAGAGGAATCAGCGACACTTCCTGCGCGTGAAGAGTTGACACCGGGAATCCGTTGCCGCCAGTGAGGGGCAGAGAGTCGTCCCGCTTCGTTCCAGGTACTCCTCCGGTCGGACGATAGCACCGGGCGTTAACGACCGTCAATGCAATAGTTTGAGAAAGGCGACTAACGGTTATTAGTCGCGTTACTTGGGGTTAGTTAGTACAGGATGGCCTGAATATTGACGAGGCTTTTCGCTACACGAGCGAGCGGTTGCCGAGGGGTCCACGAGCGGGATCCGGCCCAGGGGGCACTACAGCAGGCCAGTTCGCCTCGAGAAGCATGACTTCAATTCGTCGATGTTGCTGAATCCAAACGGCATTGTCCTGCAGATAACGTGTCCTTAACGTCGATTACCTTGAGGCAATCCGTGCGACAGCGATACAGGTTGAAGAGCTACGGCAATGCAACCTGTCTCGGCAAAGCGACGCTTCCGGCGGGAGCCCTTCATTAGCTTAGTCTCTACCGTTCTCATTGCCCTTGCAGCAGTTGCTTTGATGAACGCGGGAGGGTTCCACTCCAATGCCAGAGTGTCAGAACTCGAGATCGCGAGTACGTGGCCGAATCCGGTTCTGACGATTCATTCCGAAGGCGCCCGGGGCAACAAGTACGGCTTTGAGGGCGGACGGGTGCTGAAGGTCAAAGGCACCTATCACTTATTCACATCAGAAATGGTGGGCGATCCACATTGGGTGAAAATGCGGCTTGCGGAGTGGATCAGTTCCGATCGGATTCACTGGCAACGTCATGCGACTATGGCTGAGTCCAGCGGAGACTTTACCGGGATGGATCCAAGGGCGGCTTTGTGGTCGCCGTTGCCGGTCTACGATCCGGGAGAGGGGCGCTGGAATCTTCTCTACGTTGCCTACCAGGCCGCACCAGACACGACCGAACGTTGGCTAACGAATCATGAAGGACGGATTTGGCGCGCCGTGTCTGAAATGCCGGGTCCAGAGGGAATCAGCGGACCATACAAGGATGCAGGAATCATCCTGCAGCGGGGGAAGGATTCCGACCCTTGGGAGGGCCTGCAAGGAACGGATTCGTTCTTTCCATACCTGGTGGGAGACCACTGGTATGCGCTGTATGGCAGCGCGCATACCGAAAAGCTGCCGTTGTCGTCATGGCAGATCGGTTTGGCCATGGCACCGAGCCTGGCGGGCCCATGGAAGCGCTGTTCGGAATTGAATCCCCTGAAGGTGGAGAAGCGGTTTATGGAGAATCCGATCGTCAGCCGAATGGACGATGGCACGTACGTTGCGGTGTACGATACGGACGCGCCGTCAGCGATTGGATACACACTATCCAGTGACGGGGCTCACTGGTCGCCAGGCCAGGCTCTGATAGTCCAAGAAGGAAAGAATGTGTGGGCGACCGAGGTGCGGACGCCGCTCGGGTTGATTGACGAAGGAAAAGGAATATTCACGCTGTTCTACACAGCCAATGAAAAAGTTCAAGGCGAAAGTCCGGACGGAAACGGAATCAACCTGACTCCGGGATCGATGGGACTGGTGGAAGTGCGGTGGAAGACGGACCAAAGACATTAGAAATTTCAATGATGCGGGAGCGCCGGTGCAAACGGCGGGGAGGCGATATGCAGAAGCCTAACTGGTATGGACGTTTTCTCAGCATGATGGTGATTGCGGGCCTGGCACTGCTGACGCAAGGAGCGGCGGCCCAAGCCAATCGAGCTACGATCACAGGTACGGTGACCGATACTTCCGGTGCGGTGGTACCCGGCGTCGAGGTCACGGCGACGAATACCGGTACGAATGTGGGCACGAATACGGTCACGAATGAGGACGGGATCTACGTGATTCCCAATCTCTTTCCCGGTCCTTATTCCGTGGAGTTCAAGAGGGAAGGATTCGAGTCCGTATCCCGTCCGTCGGTGACCCTGGAATCGACGCAAGTCGCGCGAATTGATGCCGTGCTCAAGGTCGGGGCATTGACTCAGACGACGACGGTCACGGCAGAAGCGCCGGTGCTCGATCTGGAACGTCCTTCGGAAGGCACTAACCTGAAAGGCAGCATCGTGACCGACCTGCCGTTGGGAATTTACGGTGGCGGGCGCGACGTGGAGAAATTTGCGATTGCGGCGACTCCGGGATATTCGCCATACAGCAGTTCGTATGGTGCCGTGATCAATGGCGGACAGTGGTTCACGAAAGACTATACCGTGGACGGCACATCCGGAACGGCAGCGGTCCAAGGCAACTCCGTGCAAAACGGGCCCAGCATGGAGGCAGTGCAGGAACTGGAGGCTCAGACCAGCGGGCTGGATGCACAGAGCAGCATTACAGGCGGCGGAGTGATTGCGCTCAACCTGAAATCGGGGACCAACCAATTTCATGGTTCGGGGTTTCTTTACGGCGTGAACGAATTGTTTAACGCCAATACATGGACAAACAATGCCCTGGGGAATGCGAAAGACAAAAGGCGGGCCTGGGACTATGGCTTCAGTGCCGGCGGCCCAATCATCAAGAACAAGACTTTCTTTTTTGCGGCGTACGAGCGGTTTATTTCCACCGATTACCGCCTGAGCGGCACAGCCAATACGGTTCCAACGGATGCCTTCCTTAGTGGGGATTTCAGTGCGCTTTTGGGCGATACGCTCTGCCAAGGGGCAGAAGGAGTGGGAACCTGCACCGACGTGGGAGGCACGCCGTTCACGGTGACAGATACGGACGGAAATACGTTAGCCGCCCGGGAGGGAATGATTTTTGATCCGGACACTCCGGATAACCGGCAGTTTGCCGGGAATGTAATTCCAACGGACCGGATCAGCGGGGTTTCGCAGAAGATTAACGACATCTACCGAGAATCGTATCGGCCGCAGTTTGGCGGGATTCAGTCGAATTCACGAGCGCTGTTGGCGGGTGTTCCCAGCCAAACGACAAACCAGATTGTGGCCAAGATCGACCATGTCTTGCGTGAACAAGACCGGCTGTCAGGATCCTGGATCTACAACCGCAAACCGCGGGTGTTGATGGATAGCGGTGGATTGTGGGCGGAAGGATCAACGGATGGCGGACCGTTCTCCGCCGCTCGCGACAACTTCTTCCGCTCGCATCAATGGCGGGTCACGGAATCACACACGTTCTCCCCAACCGTGCTCAGCGTTCTGAACTTCACGTACAACTATGACTGGCAGGGAGATGTGCCGTCGGCCGCCGGGAACTGGACGGAACAACTTGGGTTTGGGGACACAGGCGCAGACAACTTTCCTTCGATTTCCTTTGGGAGTGGCGAAGCCGGCAAGAACAACTTCAACACAACCTTCATCGGCAACCGGTGGCAGGGCAATTTCGCAGGGGCTGCGATCCACACGGGCGACACCGTAACATGGATCAAGGGCAAACACAATTTCAGTTTTGGAGGGGATTTGCTTGCGCGGCAGATCAACAGCCGCTCCGGTTCCGGAGCGCTGGCCTTCGATTTCCAGAACAGCGTGACAGGAGCCCCCAGTCAGCCGTTTGCGGACTACGTGGGATGGGGCTTCTCCACATTCCTCCTTGGGAATGTCGCGAACGCCGATCAAACGACACCGTTCAACCTGTACGGGCGCCGAAAGTCGCTGGGACTGTTCGCGCAAGACAGCTACAAAGTTACCCCGAAGCTCACGCTCAGTCTCGGGCTACGCTGGGACTACAACTTCCGGTTCCATGAGAAGTATGGTCACTGGGCGAACTTTGACCTAAATGCGATTGACCCGACCTACGGTGTTCCGGGCGTTATCACTTTCGCGGAAAAAGGCGGCGACAGCTTTGAAAAGAATGAATATGCGTCGAATTTTGGACCGCAGATCGGATTCGCATATTCACCGTGGCAGAAATTCGTATTTCGAGGCTCGTTCGGGATGATCTACAACCCGCCGGGGATCGATTTCTTCAGTGGTGTGCCGAATGGCTTTGCGCCCGGATTCCAAGGGAAGAATCAGGCGGCGAGCCCTTTCAACTGGGATAGCGGTTATCCCGGAGTGTTTGAACCAGGGAACAAAGACGTTAATCCGTTTAATCAATTTCCACTTGTCAACATTGACCCCAGAGCTCTCAGAGTTGGTTACAGCGATGCCTTCAACGTTGGCGTTCAGTACCAGTTGATGCGAGACATGAGAGTGGAAGCGTCATACATTGGAAACCGCGGCCACCGACTGACGGATACATCTCTGGCGTGGAACCAAGGACCGACGTCTACCTTCCTTCGTCTCACCGGGCAGTATCCCGACATGACGGCATGGAACTACCCCGTCTGCAGTGAAGCCGATGCTGCCAGCTTTGGGATTCAATACCCATATAACGGATTCTGCGGGACGGCGCTGGAAGCGATATCGCCTTACCCGCAAGTGGCGAACGCGTTCTGGAATCCATACACGTATGGAGGTTGGTATTATCCGAGCCTGGTTTACGTGGGACTGCCTCTGGGACAGAGTTATTACGATTCGTTCGTGGTGGATGTTGTGAAGCGAACCGGACATGGGATCACAATGGATATGAGCTATACGTGGTCCCGTCAAGAGAGCAATACTTTTTCCGCACAGCAATCCGGCAATTCCTATTACACGGGGATTCAGGACTTTGGCAACTTCGGAGAATCCGCTCACAATCTCACTGGCTATGATCTGACTCACATCGTGAAGGGCTACGTCAGCTATGAGTTGCCGTTTGGCAAAGGTCGTCGCTGGTTGACGAACCCGAACCCGTGGGTCAATGGGTTTCTTGGCGGCTGGAACATGACGTGGCTGCTTCGCTACAACACTGGCCAGCCTTTCGAGGTAAGCGCCAACAATCCTTATTGGCCGATGTGGGGCAACTTGTATCCGAACTATGATTTGAGCAACTATCACGGGCCACTGGGAACAAATCACTTTACTTTCTTGCCACCGGACTATGAAGGGACAGTCCCGGCCGGCAACTTCTTTATGCCGAATACGGTTGCCACGGACCCAGCCGTCGGGACGTTGGGAAAGGGCCCGGCAACCAATGGCGACCTGCGTTGTCCAGGGAGTGCGAACGAAGATTTCAGCCTGCTGAAATACTTTGATATGGGTTCGGACCGATACCGGTTATCGATTCGAGCCGAGTTCTACAACGTATTCAACCGGCATGAGTACTACGTGCAAGGATGTGCGGGAAGCCGTTCGTCAGTTGGGTCGGATAGCTTCGGGCAGATTCTCGGTGTCTTCGACAATCCTCGAAGCGGACAGTTTGGAATTCGCTTTGAGTTCTGACCGGTCGGATACCCTAATTGCGGGCAACTCCAGAAAGGGTTGCCCGTTTTTCTCTGATCTCATGAAGACCAAGATTCATTCTGTTCGTCGGGGCTCGTTTTTGGCAGCTGTCGCACTTACGACGCTTTGTTTTATTGTTTCGGTTTCAGCGCAGCAGGCATTGCCGGTGGCTACCTATTACGTGAACTCCTCCTCAGGGAGTGACACGAATCCTGGCCTGCAAGCAACAGCGCCGTGGAAATCGCTGTCAAAGGTGAACAGCACCACCTTCCATCCCGGGGACCGCATACTCTTCAAATCAGGAGGAGTCTGGACAGGACAACTCTGGCCCAAGGGCTCCGGCACTGCAGAACATCCCATCACGATTGACAAATATGGAGGCGATGTACTGCCGGCCATCGACGGCGCTGGGTTGACGGAGAATGCTGTTTTTCTCAAGAACCAGGAATATTGGGAGATTCGTAATCTAGGGATCACGAACACTGGCGAGACTCGCACCCTCCGTCGCGGGGTGTATGTCCTCGCCGAAAATTCCGGGGACCTCCACCACATCTATCTACAGAATCTGACGGTGCACGACGTTAATGGTGACTTCAAGGAGAAGGTGAACGGAGGCATCCACTACGGATCTATTGGCGATCAAAAGCCGAGCCGCTTTATTGATCTGCGAATTGAGGGCAATCATATCTATCACGTCGATCGCAGCGGAATTTTCGGCTGGTCGACCCATTGGGTACGGTCAAAGTGGTATCCCAGCCTGGGTGTGGTGATCCGAAACAATGTCGTGGATGATACGGGAGGCGACGGCATCGTCAATGTTGCGACCGATGGAGCGATTGTTGAGCACAATATCGTTTCTCACGCCAGCCAGCGCTCGCAGGACTACAACGTCGCGATCTGGCCCTGGAGCGCGGACAATACGATCATCCAGTACAACGAAGCTTACGGAACGAAGGGCCAGCACGACTCTACCGGATTTGATTCCGACTGGAACAGCCGCAACACAATCATCCAGTACAACTACAGCCACGACAATGAGGGTGGATTCCTGTTGATCTGTAACGAGGGCAGCCAGGGCCCGGAAAACAGCGCGGGGAATGTGGGCACGATCGTGCGCTATAACATAAGCCAGAATGACCACCATAACGGGATCAAGATCGCGGGTTCGGTGAAGAACACATTCATCTACAACAACACGATCTATGTCGGAAAGGACGATACTGTCGATCTGATCCGGCACAGCGATTGGACAGGATGGGCGAGTGACACCTACATCTACAACAACATCTTCTATGTAGTCGGCAAGGCACAGTTTGCGTATGGAATCAAGGGCAACGAAGATGGTTCGTTCGTGACTGCCGCAGGTCCTGGTAGGAGCACGAATAACGTGTACGATTCGAATGTCTATTACGGGGTAGAACCGGCACCCGGAGACACACACGCATTAACCGCGGACCCGAAACTCGCGGCACCGGGGCGGGCGGGATCTGGCCTTGCGAGTACGAGCGGGTATGGACCGCTGCGCGGCTCTCCTGCGATCGATAGCGGCAAAGGAATCGACCAGAACGGCGGAAAGGATTTCTTTGGTACGGCGGTGCCGCAATGTGGAGGCACGGACCGCGGGGCGGTGGAAGCGAACGATTGTATTTCAAGTCACAACTGACTCGGTGCAAATTCCGTATACTTCAAAACTCCAATGAAACCCAATGGTGAATGTCGTTCCCTGCGTCTGGCCGGCTGTTTTCTATTGTTTGCTTTTTGCCTTTTGTTTGCACAGACATCCCTGGCGGACCCCAGGTTGCCCACTTTGTTCACTGCTCACATGGTGCTGCAGCGGGGGCGAGAGATTCGCGTCTGGGGAAACGCCGATCCGGCCGAGCGAATTTCCGTAAGCCTGGGCGGAAGGAGTGCAAGCGTTTCGGCTGATCGAGATGGCGCATGGAGTGCGCAACTGCCGGCATTGGCTGCCGGTGGACCCTTTACGCTGGTTGTGCGCGGCAAGAAAGAAGTTGTGATTCATGATGTGATGATCGGCGAGGTGTGGATCGCCTCCGGCCAGTCGAACATGGCGTTTTCGCTGGACGGCGTGGAAAACGCAGCGACGGAGATTTCAGGCGCTGACTACTCCCAAATCCGGCTGTTTACGGTACCGAGACGAATCGCCTTGGATCCACAGAAAGATACGCGTCCAGCGCACTGGGAGATATGCACGCCTGACAGGGCAAAGAGCTTTTCCGCGGTCGCCTATTTCTTTGCTCGCGAAATACACCGGCGGTTGCAGGTACCGGTTGGCATCGTCGAGAGCGCATGGCCGGGAACTGCAATTGAGAGCTGGATGAGTCCTGATACGCTGCGTTCCGATGTGGAGTTCCGGCCGATCGTCGAGGAATCCGAACACATCACCACTCAGCAACAAGAGCTCGTGAGGAACGCCAGGGCTTTTGAGCTGGAGTTCGATGATGTTGAATTGATCCCGTCCGAGGCCCACGCTGCGGCGAGGCTTTTGAGCAATTTTGATGACGGGACATCAGTGCTGAAGACGGGTGGGCCACTCAGGTATTCGTGGGGTGAGGCGGGAGAGAGCAGCTTTGATCTGGTGTCTCCCGGGCGCGGCGGCAATGGATTTGCCATAAGGTTGTCAGGGAAACTGGACGGGACGAACGATGCGATTCTCTCGGCCTATTACCAGGCGGACAAATCCCCGGCGAATCTTACCGGCTACGCGGGAGTCCGGTTCTGGGTTCGTGGCAACGGAGCGCTTCGTTTTCGGTCCAAGCAGCCAACCATCAGCGATTATGACGATTACGCTGCACCAGTCATGAAAGCGACGAATGAATGGCGCCCGGTCACCATCCTCTTTCGCGATCTTCGTCAGGATGGATGGGGTGTGGTGAAAGAGTTTACTGCTGATGCACTGAGTGGGTTCTCCATCGAATGC
>Ga0335085_10002798_pt1 | contig 31763 bp, 34 predicted proteins | sample Lox_Sample_45_FD_206712 | JGI IMG/M metagenome (GOLD analysis project Ga0335085, IMG submission 206712) | Soil microbial communities from Loxahatchee National Wildlife Refuge, Florida, United States - Lox_Sample_4.5 | ecosystem: Environmental > Terrestrial > Soil > Wetlands | place: USA... | reverse complement strand
GCGGCGGAGGACTCGGGCGCGCGTGTCATCGCTCTCGCCAATGCCGGTGGCGACACCATCAACACCATGAAGGGGGCGGCGGAGCTGGGCATTTCTCCGCGCTCGCAGACCCTGGCGCCGCTCCTCGTCTTCCTTTCCGACGTGCATGCCCTCGGCTTCGATGTCGCCCGAGGCATGACCTTCATCGACGGCTTTTATTGGGACAGGGACGCTGAGACGCGGGAATGGTCGAAGCGGTTCTTCGCGCGCCAAGGCGTCATGCCGACAATGGCGCATGCGGGCGTCTATTCCGCCGTCCGCCATTATCTGCGGGCGGTGGCGGCCGCCGGAACGGATGATGCTCACGCAGTTGCAGGGAAGATGCGGGAGCTGCGGGTCGACGATTTCTTCGCCCGCGGCGGAGAGGTGCGGGCGGACGGCCGTATGGTGCACGACATGTTTCTCGTGCAGGTGAAACAGCCTTATGAGTCTCGGTATCCCTGGGATTACTACAAGATTCTCTCGGTAATTCCCCGCGACCGGGCATTCCGGCCGCTGGCGGAGAGCGAGTGTCGGTTGATCGCGAAATAGGAAAGGATCGGTGCGCCATGCGATGCCTGCCGTGTCGACCGAATCGGCGCCTCCCCCGCTTGCAGGATTAGGCGAGCCGCCTCATGAGCGCCGAGACACGAGAGATCCCCGCCATCGCTCGGAGCGAAGATGCGCCCGCGCCCGTTCCGGGACGCGGGGGCAGGCGCATTCGCTTCGGCATCGCCTTCCGGCTCCTGGGCGCGCTGCTCGCGATCACGGGCTTCGCGCTGGCTGCGATCGCCGTCGCTCTCTACGCCTTCTCTCAGTATCGGCAGGGCTTCGACCGGATCGCCTCCTCGAGCCTGCCGATCCTCATTGCCGCGAGCGACATCGCCGCGCAAAGCCAGGCGCTCGCGGCCAACGTCCGCAATCTCGCCGTTGCCGAGAATCACTTCGAGCGCCAATCGGTGACCCAGGCGCTACGCGATCAGCTCAAGACCCTCGCGGCCGCGGACGAGCATCTGAAGTCGCTTGCACCCGCGACGAAAGGCCTGGATCGCCTTTTCCGAAGCCAGCAGAAATTGCAGGCCAACCTAGAGCGGCTGGACGCGCTGGTCGCGGCCCGGATCGAGGCGGACCATTCGGCGGCCAACCTCATGCTGCGGGTCGTGGGGCTTGTCGGGCGCATCGACAGCGCCGCCAGAGACCGTAGGCCGCTTGTCGTCCAGGAGGGCTCGCGCGAGCCCGTGGAGGCTTACCTCGCCTGGATTGCGGCGACCGACGAGGCGATGGCGGTCATGCTCGCGACCTCGACGGCAGATTCGTCGGTCCGGCTGAGCCGGCTCCATTCCGACTTCGGAGCGCTGCGCGGGCTCGCACGCGCGGCGTTGAGCCGCCTGCCGGAGCCTGCGCCCGAATTGGCGACCTTCGAGATCGCGATCGATCAGTACGGCTCCGGCACGCCCAACGTGTTCGATGCGCGCGCGGCCCAGCTCAGCTCCTTCTCGGCGGTGAGCGGCGCCGTCCTCGAGACGCAGGACGTCTCGGCGGAATTCGTGGCTTCCGCGCAGAGCCTATTCCAGGAGATTCAGCGGGATACGTACGCGCAAAGCGACTACTTCGCGGGCTTGATCTCGGCCTATTCCCGGATCTTCACGATCGTCTCCGCCTTGTGCCTGGTCGGCTCCGCGGCGGTCTATTTCTACCTCGTCAACTCCGTGATCCTCCGGGTCAGGCGCCTCAGCGAGAGCATGCGCGCGCGGATCGATGGCCGGGACGTTCCGATCCCCGAGTCCGGAAAGGACGAGATCGGAGAAATGGCGGGAGCGACCAAGTTCTTCATTTCCTCGATCGAGCAGCGCGAGCGCACCGTGAGGGCGCGTACGGCCGAGCTCGCGCAATCCGTCGAGGAGCTTCAAGCGCTCGGCGACGTGAGCCGAGCCGTCAACTCCACCATCGACTTGAGGACCGTGCTGTCTACCATCGTCGCCAAGGCGGTTCAGCTCTCGGGTGCCGATGCCGGCACGATCTGGGTCTATGACGAGGCCAAGCGCGAATTCCGGCTGAGCGCGAGCTACGGGATGGACGACGCGCTGGTCGCGGGGGTCGAGCACCATCCGATCCGCATGGACGAGATGACCGTGGTCAACCGGGCGGTGCTGCAGCGCGCGCCCTATCAGGTCGCGGACGTGCAGCGCGTCGACGCGACCACGCTGGTCCTCGACATCATCCTGCGCGCGGGATTCCGCGCCTTGCTGACGGTGCCTCTCCTCAGCGCCGACCGGATCGTTGGTGCGCTCGTGGTGCGCCGCAGGGAGCCCGGCGAGTTCCCCAAGAATACGGTCGAGCTGCTGCAGACCTTCGCCGCGCAGTCGGTGGTGGCTATCGAGAACGCGCGGCTCTTTCACGAGATCGAGGAGAAGGGCCATCAGCTCGAGATCGCGAGCCGGCACAAGTCGCAATTCGTCGCCAACATGAGCCACGAGCTCAGGACGCCGCTCGCCGCGATCCTCGGCTATGCCGAGCTCCTGAAGGAGGGGATCTACGGCGCCTTGCCTGAGAAATCGACGCCGATCGTGGGCCGCATCCAGTCGAGCGGCACACATCTCCTGGGGTTGATCAACAACGTCCTCGACCTCTCGAAGATCGAGGCGGGACAGTTCAGCCTCAATCCGTCGGAGTACGCGCTCGACGCCATGGTCGAGAACGTGCAGGCGGCAACGGAGTCGCTGGCTTCGGCCAAGAAGATTGCGCTCAAAGCCGATGTCGAGCGCGATATCCCCCGCGGCTTCGGCGACGAGCAGCGGCTGACGCAAGTGCTGCTCAATCTCGTGGGCAACGCCATCAAGTTCACGGATACCGGCGAGGTCCGGATCTCGGCGGGGGTCAGGGGCGATCGCTTCACGCTCGCAGTCAGCGACACCGGTCCCGGCATTCCCCCGGAGGAGCGCCACAAGATCTTCGAGGAATTCCACCAGGTCGACAGCTCCGACACCAGGCGCAAGGGAGGAACCGGGCTCGGCCTTGCGATCGCCAAGCAGATCGTCGAGACGCATGGCGGCCATATCTGGGTCGAATCGACCCTGGGCAAAGGCTCGACCTTCTGCGTCGAGCTTCCCGTGCGCATCGCCGCCAAAGGTGCCCCATGAGCAAACGCATTCTCATCGTCGAGGACAAGGAGGATCTCCGCGCGATGCTTCGGGATTATCTGACTGCCTCGGGCTACGAGGTCGTCGAAGCCTTGGACGGGGTCGAGGCGGTGGCGCTCGCGCGCTCCGAGCGTCCCGATCTCATCCTGATGGATATCCAGCTTCCCACCCTCGACGGTTACGAGGCGACACGGCTTATAAAGGCCGATTCCGAGATCGCCTCGACGCAGATCGTCGCTGTCAGCTCTTTCGCCATGAAGGGCGACGAGGACAAGGCCCGCGCCTCCGGCTGCGACGGCTACGTCACGAAGCCCTATAGTCCCGTGAAGCTGCTGGCGCTGATCCGGAGTATTCTCGGTGAGGATGCGGCGCGCTAGCCGACGCCGGCTCGGCGCGCGCCCCGGATTGCTCCTGCTCCTCGCGATGCCGTCATCGTCGAAGCGTGCTTGAACTCAGGCAAACACTCGATCCATGGAGGGAGGACAGCATGTCAGCAATGCGCATCCGGCGCCGGGAGATCCTGCGGACCGCGGCGGCCGGTGCCGCCATTCTCGGCCTGCCGCGCTTGGGCCGCGCCGCAACCGTGCTCCGGTGGGGCTCGGTTCTCGCCCCCACTCATCCCAGCGCCATCATGATGGACCGCGTCGCCAAGGAGGTGAAGGAGAAGACGAGCGGCGCGGTCGAGATCCAGACCTTCCCGGGCGGGCAGCTCGGCTCCTCTCGCGACGTGATCGAGTCGACGGCCACGGGCGCGATCCAGATGGTGGACGAGGGCGCCGCTCAATATGGGCAATTTGTGGCGCAGTTCTCGATCCTCGAGGCTCCGTATATCTGGCGCGATGCCGCGCAGGTGCGCCGCGCCTTGGCGTCGAGCGTGATGACCGAGATGAGCCAGCTTCTCGTGGAGAAGCGCGGCATGCGCGTCATCGGCGGCACTTATTACGGCAAGCGTCATCTGACTTCGGGATCGAAGGCGGTGCGCAAGGTCGAGGATTTGCAGGGGTTCAAGCTGCGCATTCCCGAGGTCGACACTTTCCGCGCGATGGTGGAGGCATGGGGCGCGCGTCCGACGCCGATGAACATCAGCGAGCTCTATCTCGCGCTGAGCCAGGGCGCCGTCGACGGCCAGGAGAACCCGCTGCCGACGATCCAAAGCAACAAGTTCTACGAGGTGCAGAAATACCTGACGCTCACCGGGCACATCATCACGCCGCGCCTCATCGCCATCAACGAGAAGAGCTGGGCCGCTCTCTCGGCTTCCGAGCAGGCGGTGCTCCGGAGCGCGCTCGAGACGAACGGGGCTTGGCAGGACAGCGAGATCCTCTCCCAGGAAGCGAGCCTCGCCGAGACCTTCAAGAAGGCAGGGATGGAGGTGATCGAGCCGGATCTCGAGAGCTTCCGCAAGCCCGTCCTGGCATCGGTGCCCGCGAAGTTCGAGGGCAAATGGGGGAAGGGGCTCTGGGAGCGTATCGCGGCTCTCTGAGCGGGGCGGGCCGGATGAGAGGCCGCACGGCGGTTAACGCGGACGCCATGCTCGGATGATCGCGAGGCTTCGCGCCGCATTCGATCTCGCGATCCAGTGGATCGCCTTCGGCCTCATTGGCACGCTCCTCGTGGTGGTGATGCTGGGCGTCGTGACCCGCGCGCTCGGCGATCCCCTGATCTGGACCGATGAGGCGTCAAAATTTCTGATGGTATGGTGCGCGGTTTTCGGCTGGCTGCTTGCGACCCGGCGCCGCGCCCATATCCGCATCCGCTTCTTCCACGATCTTCTCCCGCGCGACGCCTGGCGCGCGGCCGAGGCAGTCATCCAAGGCCTCGTCGCGCTCCTGGGTATCCTGGTGGGATGGTTCAGCGTCGATCTCGTGCGGCGGAACGCCGACATGTCCGCGCTCACGCTGCCGCTCTCGCTCGCCTGGATTTACGTGCCGATGCTGCTCGCGGGTACCGTCACCTTCGCCCAGGCCGCGGTCGATGCTGCGGCAGCGCTCGGCCGCTCGCCCTTGCCGCCCGCCTCACCTGAGGAGCGCTCGGAATGACCGAGCTCATGGTCGAGATCGCGGCCGTCTGGCTCGCGGCGATCCTCGCGGGCGTGCCGCTCTTCGCAGCCATGGGGCTCGCGGCCTTCGCCTTCGTCCTCCTGGGCGGGCTATCGCCGACGATCGTGCCGCAGAAGATGGCGCAGGCGATGAACTCCTTTCCGATCGTGGCGGCGCCGCTCTTCATCCTCATGGGCAACATCCTCGCGGCCGCGCGGATCAACGATCGGATCGTGGGCTTCGCGAGCTCGCTGCTGGGCTGGCTCAGGGGCGGCTACGCGCATGCGAGCATCCTCGCCAGCACGATCTTCGCGGGGATGGTGGGCTCGGCGGTGGCGGATGCCGCGGGGGTCGGCGCGGTCGAGATAAAATCCATGCGGCGCGTCGGATACCGCCCGGAGGTCGCGGCATCGATCACCGCCGCGGCCGCCACAATCGGGCCGATCATCCCGCCGAGCCTCCCGATGGTCATCTACGGCGTCACCGCCGACGTCTCGATCGGCCGGCTCTTCATGGCGGGATTCATTCCGGGCCTGCTGATGGCCGCAAGCCTCATGGTCATGGTCGCCGTCGTCGCCAAGCGCCAGGGGATGCCGCGGCATCCCTTTGCGGGGCTCAGCGGCATCTGGCTTGCCTTCAGGGCGGGGTTTTGGGCGCTGCTCGCGCCAGTAATCCTGCTCGCGGGTCTCTTCAGCGGATATTTCACGCCGACCGAGGCGGCGGCGGTCGCGACCTGCTACGCCCTCATCCTCGGCTTCGGCATCTACCGCACCCTCGAGCTCCGGATGCTTCCGGCGATCCTGATCGAGACCGCGGAGACCACCGGCATCGTCATGGTGCTGGTAATGGCGGCGGGCGCGCTCGGCTGGTGCCTCTCGATCTCGCGCATCCCTCAGACGCTGGCGCCTGCCGTGGTGGCGGCGATCCACGATCCCCTGGTCTTCCTCCTCGCCTGCAACCTCATCCTGCTGCTCATCGGCTGCTTCATGGAGGTGCTGGCGGCGCTGCTGATCCTGATCCCGATCCTCTCGCCCGCAGCCGCGAGCTTCGGTGTCGACCCCGTGCAGTTCGGCCTCATCATGATCCTGAATCTCATCCTCGGCACCATCCACCCTCCGATCGGCGTCGTGCTCTTCGTGACCTCGCGGATCGCGGGCATCAGCTTCGAGACGATGTCGCGCGCGATCCTCCCCTGGCTCGTGCCGCTGCTGCTGGTGCTCGCGGCGATCACGGTCTGGCCGCCGCTCAGCCTTTGGCTGCCGCGGCTGCTGACGGGACATTGAGCGGCGGCCGGAGCAAGAGCAAATCCGACCGGAGCCTCGCCGCGGCCGGAGGGCCGAGCGAGGCCTCGATCATGCGGAGGGTCGCCTTCCACAGAGGATAGGCCTCGGCGAGAAGCTCGCGTCCGGCAGGGGTGAGGAGCAGGCGCCGGCTGCGCTTGTCCCGATCGTCGGACCGCACCGCGACGAGGCGACGCCGCCGGAGCGATTTGAGCGCGGCCGTGAGCGTGGTGCGATCCATCCCCAAGAGCGCTGCGACCTCTCGCATCGCCGGCGGCTCCGGCCGGTTGAGCGACATCATCAAGGAGAACTGGCCGTGATTGAGGCCGAGCGGCCGAAACGTCTCGTCGAACCGCCGCGCCAGCGCCCGGGCCGCCCGCTGCACGAAGAGACAGAGGCAGTTGTCGCGGACCTCGATCGTCTTCTCGAACGACAGGGCACGCGGCGCGGGCGTTCGGCTCGATTCCCGCCCCTTGGAGATTCGCCCCCTCGACATCCGCGCCGACATGAGCTAATTATGTTGATATCAACTTATATGTCAAGAAGAGGGAGCCGCTCATGACCAAGATGTGTCCCGTCGTCCACTTCGAGATGCCCTATGAGCAGCGCGAGCGGGTCGCGGCGTTTTATCGGACCGCATTCGGCTGGCAGACGCAGATGCTCGGCGAGGAGATGGGCAATTACGTGCTCGCGACGACCTCCGAGATGGAGGGCTGCGCGCCGAAAGAGCCGGGGCGGATCAATGGCGGCTTTTACCAGAGGCGGGCGGATTGGCCGCATCAGTTTCCGGGCGTCGTCATCGCGGTCGAGAACGTCGAGGTCGCAATGAAGCAAGTGCGCGCGGCGGGCGGCGAGGTGCTCGGCGAGCCGATGGCGATACCGGGCGTCGGTCAATACGTGTCGTTCCTCGATAGCGAGGGCAATCGCGTGAGCATGCTGCAGCCGCTGCCGCGCGCGCAGAAGTAGCGCCGGCCGCAACGGGGAGGTGGAGATGGCAATGCTGCGAAAGATCAGCCCCTGCCTTTGGTTCGACCGCGAGGCCGAGGAAGCCGCACGATTTTACGTCTCCATCTTCCGCAACGGCCGGATTGGGCGCATCAGCCATTTCGGCAAGGAAGGCTTCGAAGTTCACGGTCGGCCCGAGGGCCTGGTGATGGCAGTGGAGTTCGAGATCGAGGGACAGAGCTTCACCGCACTCAACGGCGGCCCGAACTTCAAGTTCACCGAGGCGATCTCCTTCCAGATTCCCTGCGAGACGCAGGAGGAGATCGACTATTACGCGGACCGGCTCTCCGGCGGCGGTGAGATCGGCCCCTGCGGGTGGCTCAAGGACAAGTACGGCCTCTCCTGGCAGGTGTTTCCGGCGGAGCTGCCGGAGATGTTGCGCGATCCCGACAAGGAGAAGGCGGGACGCGCCATGCGAGCGATGCTCAAGATGAAAAAGCTCGACCTCGCGCGCCTGCGCGCGGCCTATCTCGGGCAGGAGTAGATCAGCCCTCGTCCGGCAGCACGGCGCAGAGGATGCCGCGATCCCTCGTGTAGCAGATGACGAGGCGGTGGATCGGGTTCGGCGTTCGCTTGAGGATCTTGCTCTCGGGCACGGGTATCCAAGTCGCCTCCGGTACGCCGAACCGCCGGTCGATGAGAGCCTCCCATCCCTGCGGCGTCACGCGGTAGTCGGTGGGCCGGCAATCCGCGCGCGAGCAGCAGCTGTTCCCGTCGGCGTCGTAAAGGCTCCGGAACCAGCGTGCGGTCGGCGAATAGGGATCAGCGTCTTCGGGCGGCGCCGCGCGCGCGCAAAGCGATCCCGAAAGTAGGACGGCGGCCATGGAGAGAATGAATGACGCTTTGGACTCGGCCACGCGAGGAATTCTAGCAGATGGCGGCCGGGCTTGGCTTGCCATCCCCTCGATTTGACACCCGCCGCCCCTTCCCGTAGGTTCCCCCGGCTTCCCAGGAAGCACGCTCTTCTTGCCCCCGAGGGGGTCGGCCGGTCCGCGAGTCTCGCGCGCTGGCCTCATTGGCTTTTGCGATGGAGCAGGGATGTTCGAGAGCCTGAGCAATCGTCTGACCGGTGTCTTCGACCGGCTGCGCCGCCGCGGCGCGCTGTCGGAGAGCGACGTCGAGGCGGCGCTCCGGGAAATCCGCGTGGCGCTCCTCGAGGCGGACGTGGCGCTCCCGGTCGTCAAGAGCTTCGTCGACGGGGTCAAGGCAAAGGCGGTGGGCCAGGAGGTGATCCGCTCCGTCACCCCCGCGCAGATGGTCGTGAAGATCGTGCACGACCACCTCGTCGAGACGCTCGGCGGCGAGGTCGGCGCGCCACCGGTCGAGCAGGGCGTCAACCTCAACGCGCCCGCTCCGGTCGTCGTGATGATGGTGGGGCTCCAGGGCTCGGGCAAGACGACGACGACGGCGAAGCTCGCGCGTCTCCTCAAGGAGCGGCAGCGTAAGAAAGTCATGATGGCCTCCCTCGACGTGAACCGCCCCGCGGCGCAGGAGCAGCTCGCGGTGCTGGGGAGGCAGGTGGGCGTCGATACGCTCCCCTTCGTCGCGGGCGAGCAGCCGCTCGCGATCGCCAAGCGCGCGCATCAGGCGGCGAAGCTCGGCGGCTACGACGTGCTGATGCTCGATACCGCGGGACGGCTCCACATCGACGAGGGGCTGATGGCCGAGGCGGCGGCGGTGCGCGACGCGACGGGACCGACGGAGACGCTCCTGGTCGCAGACGCCATGACCGGCCAGGATGCCGTCAACGTCGCCAAGAGCTTTTCCGAGCGCGTGGGGATCACGGGGATCGTGCTCACCCGCGTCGATGGCGACGCGCGCGGCGGCGCCGCGCTCTCGATGCGCGCGATCACGGGGCAACCGATCAAGTTCGTGGGCGTCGGCGAGAAGCTCGACGCGCTCGAGCCCTTCCACCCCGAGCGCGTCGCGGGCCGCATCCTAGGCATGGGCGACGTGCTGAGCCTCGTCGAGAAGGCCGCGGAGACCGTCGAGCGCGAGGAGGCCGAGAAGCTCGCGGCCAAGATGCAGAAGGGGAGCTTCGACCTCGACGACCTCGCCTCGCAACTGAAGCAGCTCAAGAAGATGGGCGGGATGTCGGGGCTGATGGGCCTGCTGCCGGGGGTGGGCAAGATCAAGCGGCAGCTCGAGGAAGCCCGCATCGACGAGAGTATGCTGAAGCGCCAGGAGGCGATCATCTCCTCGATGACGCGGAAGGAGCGCAGGAACCCGAAGCTTCTCAATGCCTCCCGCCGCCGCCGCATCGCCGCCGGCTCCGGCACGACGGTGCCGGAGGTGAACCGGCTCCTGAAGCAGTATCAGGACATGGCGGACATGATGAAGAAGGTCTCGAAGCTCGGAAAGAAAGGCCTGATGCGTGGCGGCTTTCCGGGCCTACTCCCCGGCGGAGGCGGCGGTTTCAGGCCGCATTGAGAATGATCCCGCGACCCTCACCCTCCCATGGCTTCGCCATGGGCCCCAACCCTCTCCCGCGCAGCGGGAGAGGGGCTATTTCGTCCCTCTCCCACCGCAGGTGGGAGAGGGTTGGGGCCCGCTGCGAAGCAACGGGAGGGTGAGGGTGTCGCAAGCTCTCTGACTCAAACCAAAGGAGACTCATGGCTCTCAAGATCAGAATGACCCGCGGCGGCGCGAAGAAGCGTCCCTTCTACTCGATCGTCATCGCCGACAGCCGCAGCCCGCGCGACGGCCGCTTCATCGAGAAGGTCGGGACCTACAATCCCATGCTCGATCGCGGCCATAAGGAGCGCGTGGTGCTGAAGGCCGAGCGCATCCAGCACTGGATGAAGATGGGCGCGACGCCGAGCGATCGCGTCGCGCGCTTCCTCGGCGATGCCGGCCTCGCGCCCAAGCCCGAGATCCGCGAGACGCCCAAGAAGTCGGCGCCGCGCGCCAAGGCGCAGGAGCGGGCCAAGGGCGCCGAGGGCGCGGCCGAGGCAGCGGCGGGCGCGCCGGAGGCCGCACCGGCCGCGAGCGCGCCGCAGGCCTGAGACGGCCCGCTCCCATGAGCGCCTCCTCGGAGCGGCGCGTCCTCATGGGCATGATCCTCGGCGCGCATGGCGTCAAAGGCGCGCTGCGCGTCCTCAGCTACGCCGGGGTGCCCGAGGACATCGTCGCCTATGGGCCGCTCTTGGACGAGAGCGGGGAGCGCCGGTTCCGGCTGAAGCTCGTGGGGCGCGCGCGAGGCGCGCTGCTGGCGGAGGCCGAGGGCGTCGCGGACAGGGACGCCGCGACGCGGCTCAGGGGGACGAGGCTCTACGTGCTCCGCTCCGCGCTCCCGCCGGCGAAGCCCGGCGAGTTCTACTGGGACGATCTGGTGGGGCTCCGCGCGGAGTTGAGGGACGGAACGGCGCTCGGCGAGGTGGTGGCGGTGCACGATTACGGCGCCGGCACCAGTCTCGAGGTGAGACGGCCCGGCGGCGGCGTGGTGATGGTGCCTTTTACGAGCCGCGTGGTCCCGGTGGTAGAGCTCGAGACGGGACGATTGATGGTCGAGCCGGTTCCGGGCTTGCTGGAGAACCGGCCGGTCGAGGCGCAAGAGGTGGAAGAGGACTGACAGGTGGCCTGGGTCGCGACGGTGCTCACGCTCTTTCCGGAGATGTTTCCGGGGCCGCTCGGCTGCTCGCTTGCGGGAAGCGCGCTCGGCCAGGGGCTCTGGCGCCTGGAAACAGTGGACATCCGCGGCTTCGCGCGCGATAAACACCGCTCCGTCGACGACGCCCCCTTCGGCGGCGGCCCCGGCATGGTGATGCGGCCCGACGTGCTCGATCGCGCGATCGCGGAGGCCGCGGGCCCAGGCCCGGTGGTCTACCTCTCGCCGCGGGGGCGGCGCCTGGAGCAGGCACGGGTAAAGGAGCTCGCGGCGGGCCAGGGCGTCACGCTCGTCTGCGGGCGCTACGAGGGCGTCGACGAGCGGGCGATTGAGGCGCGGTCGATCGAGGAGCTGAGCCTCGGCGACTTCGTGCTCTCCGGCGGCGAGCCTGCGGCGATTGCGCTCATCGACGCCTGCGTCAGGCTGCTGCCGGGTGTCGTGGGCGAGCCCGCGACGCTCGCGGAGGAGAGCTTCGAGGACGGGCTCCTGGAGTATCCGCATTACACGCGGCCCCAGGAATGGGCGGGACGATCGGTGCCGGAGGTGCTGCTCTCCGGCGATCACGCAAGGATCCGCCGGTGGCGGCAGGAGCAGCGGGAGAAGGCGACGCGCGAGCGGCGCCCGGATCTATGGGAACGCCGTGAGCGGCGGAAGATTTGATGGAAGAGGTGATGTCATGACCCTGATGAAGACCTTGGAGCAGGAGCAGATCCAGAAGCTGCTCTCGGGCCGCACGATCCCGGATTTCCTGCCGGGCGACACGGTGAAGGTGAGCCTCAAGGTGGTGGAAGGCGAGCGCGAGCGCATCCAGGCCTTCGAGGGCGTCTGCATCGCCCGCAAGAACGCCGGCGTCAATTCCAACTTCACGCTGCGCAAGATCTCCTATGGCGAGGGCGTGGAGCGCATCTTCCCGCTCTATTCGCCGCGCATCAGCGCGATCGAGGTGATGCGCCGCGGCTCGGTCCGCCGCGCCAAGCTCTATTACCTCAGGGGACGCACCGGCAAGGCCGCGCGCATCGCCGAGCGCGGCGGCGCGGGCGAGCTCGAGGTGCCCGAGACCGGCAATACCGAGGCCGCGGAGTCGACGCAGTAGGAGCGCAGTTCCCCCTCACCCTCCCGCTGGCGCGGGTCCCTCCCTCTCCCCGGCCGGGAGAGGGTTGGGGTGAGGGGCCGAAGGAGGAATCGTACATGACCAAGCCCCGCACGCTCTTCGACAAGATCTGGGAGAGCCACGTCGTCGACCGCCAGCCCGACGGCACTTGCCTCCTCTACATCGACCGGCATCTCGTCCACGAGGTGACGAGTCCGCAGGCCTTCGAGGGACTGCGCCAGACGGGACGCGGCGTGCGCCGGCCCGACGCCACCATTGCGGTCGCCGACCACAACGTCCCCACCACCGACCGCTCCCGCGGCATCGAGGAGCCGGAATCGCGCCTCCAGGTCGAGACGCTCGAGCGCAACGTGAAGGAGTTCGGCGTGCCCTATTTCGGCATGACCGACATCCGCCAGGGCATCGTCCACATCATCGGGCCCGAGCAGGGCATGACGCAGCCGGGCATGACCATCGTCTGCGGCGACAGCCACACCGCGACCCACGGCGCCTTCGGCGCGCTCGCCTTCGGCATCGGCACCTCCGAGGTCGAGCACGTGCTCGCGACGCAAACGCTGATCCAGAAGCCCGCCAAGAACATGCTGGTGCGCGTCGAGGGCGAGCTTCCCTTCGGGATCACGGCCAAGGATCTGATCCTCGCGATCATCGGCAAGATCGGCACCGCCGGCGGCACCGGCCACGTCATCGAATACGCCGGCAGCACGGTCCGCGGCCTCTCGATGGAGGGCCGCATGACCCTCTGTAATATGACGATCGAGGGCGGGGCGCGCGCAGGGCTGGTGGCGCCGGACGAGACCACCTTCGACTATCTCAAGGGCAAGCCGCACGCGCCCAAGGGTGCCGCCTGGGAGCAGGCGGAGAAGCTCTGGCGCAGGCTCCCGAGCGATCCCGGCGCGCACTACGACAAGGTCGTCGAGCTCGATGCCGCCTCCGTGGCGCCGCAGGTGACCTGGGGGACGAGCCCCGAGGACGTGCTGCCGATCACGGGCGCGGTCCCAAACCCCGCCGACGTCGCCGACGCGGGGAAGCGCCAGGCTATGCAGCGTTCGCTCCAGTACATGGGGCTCGCGCCGGGGACACCGCTCGCGACGGTGCCGGTGCAGCGCGTCTTCATCGGCTCCTGCACCAACGGCCGCATCGAGGACCTGCGCGCGGCGGCGTCCGTCGCCAGGGGCCGCAAGGTCGCCGAGGGCGTCAACGCGCTCGTGGTGCCGGGCTCCGGCCTCGTCAAGCATCAGGCGGAGGAGGAGGGGCTCGACCGGATCTTCCTCGAGGCCGGCTTCGAGTGGCGGGAGCCCGGCTGCTCCATGTGCCTCGCCATGAATGCCGACAAGCTCGAGCCCGGCGAGCGCTGCGCCTCGACCTCGAACCGCAACTTCGAAGGGCGGCAGGGCCGCGGCGGCCGCACCCACCTCGTCAGCCCCGCCATGGCGGCGGCGGCCGCGGTGACGGGCCATCTCACGGATGTAAGAAAGCTCGGGTAGGCGTTCTTTCCGGCGCCAGCTACTGCGGCGCATGTCGGTATCGCTTGCATTTCACCGCGAGTCGAATTTCACTTGGTAGCCGTAACGGCCAGCGTGCCGACGGACGCAGCCATTTCACGGGGAAGCAGGAGGGAAACGATGGGTGAGTATCTCAAATTCGACCGGATGATCACGCCGATCATCATTCAGATCATCTTTTGGATCATCGTGGCGATCGATGTCATCGTGGGCTTGATCAAGATGTTCGGCGGGGACAGCGGAATGGAGCGGATCGGCGGATTGCTGCTCTTCATCATCGGCCCCATCCTGGCTCGCGTCTTCTGTGAGTTCGTGATCGTCACGTTCCAGATCAACGACAAGCTTCACGACATTCGCGAAAATACCAAAAAGGCCTGAACCCACGCCGGCCTCGGCCGGCGTCCGGGTTCGGAGGGGTGCAGCGGCGGCCTGGGGCGGAGATTCCGCTTCCCCGGGCCGCTGCATTGTGGCACCTCTCGACGGCCAGCAACAGCGAGGGCCGCTAACCCGGCATCGTCCCATGCAGAAATTCACCACGCTTACGGGTATCGCCGCGCCGCTGCCGATGATCAACGTCGACACCGACAAGATCATCCCGAAGCAGCACCTGAAGACCATCGCCCGCACCGGCCTCGGCAAGGCGCTCTTCGACGAGATGCGCTACCGCGCCGACGGCTCGGAGAATCCCGACTTCGTGCTGAACCAACCGGCCTACCGCCAGGCAAAGATTCTGGTCGCGGGCGAGAATTTCGGCTGCGGCTCCTCGCGCGAGCATGCGCCCTGGGCGCTCCTCGACTTCGGCATCCGCTGCGTCATCGCCTCGAGCTTCGCCGACATTTTCTACAACAACTGCTTCAAGAACGGCATTCTCCCGATCAAGCTGCCGCAGGAGATCGTCGACCAGCTCATGGACGACGCGAAGAAGGGCGCCAATGCGCGCCTCACCATCGATCTCGAGCAGCAGACGATTGCGCGGCCCGACGGCGAGAAGATCCATTTCGAGCTCGACGCTTTCCGCAAGCACTGTCTGCTGAACGGCCTCGATGACGTGGGCCTCACGCTCGAGAAGGCGCCTGCGATCGACCGCTACGAGGAGCGGCAGCGGATCGCCCAGCCGTGGCTCTACTCATAAACAGAGCTTGGTACACTGTCGCCCTCACCCTCCCGTTGCTTCGCAACGGGCCCCAACCCTCTCCCGCATAGCGGGAGAGGGACGACATTGCCCCTCTCCCGCAAGGCGGGAGAGGGTTGGGGCCCATCGCGCGGCGATGGGAGGGTGAGGGTCTTTCCGAAGGATTCTCAGCCATGGCCGCCAACAAGAAAATCCTGCTCCTCCCGGGTGACGGCATCGGCCCCGAGGTGATGCGCCAGGTCGGCCGCGTCGTCGAATGGTTCGACCGGCGGCGGATCGCCACCTTCGACGTTACCGAGGGTCTCTGCGGCGGCGCCGCCTACGACAAGTACGGCACCCCGCTCACGGAGGAGACGCTCGGGCAGGCGCAGCGGAGCGACGCCGTGCTCTTCGGCGCGGTTGGCGGACCCAAATGGGACAGCCTCCCCTTCAACCTCAAGCCGGAGCGCGGCCTTCTGCGCCTGCGCAAGGAGATGGACCTCTTCGCCAACCTCCGTCCGACGATGGTGTTCGACCCGCTGATCGGCGCCTCGACCTTGAAGCCAGAGGTGATCCAGGGCCTCGACATCATGATCCTCCGTGAGCTCACGGGCGGCGTCTATTTCGGCGAGCCCCGCGGCATCACCACGCTGCCGGACGGCTCGCGCCGCGGCGTCGACACCCAGGTCTACACCAGCGCGGAGATCCAGCGCGTCGCGCGCGTCGGCTTCGAGCTCGCGCGCAAGCGCAAGAACCGCGTCACTTCCGTCGAGAAGGCGAACGTGATGCATACGGGCGTCCTCTGGCGCGAGGAGGTGCAGAAGCTGCACGATGCCGAGTACACGGACGTGGAGCTCGCGCACATGTACGCCGACAACTGCGCGATGCAGCTCGTGCGCAATCCCCGCCAATTCGACGTGATCGTCACCGACAATCTCTTCGGCGACCTGCTCTCGGATTGCGCGGCGATGCTGACGGGCTCGCTGGGCATGCTGCCCTCGGCCTCGCTCGGCGCCGCCGACAGCAGCGGCCGGCGCAAGGCGCTCTACGAGCCCGTCCACGGCAGCGCGCCCGATATCGCGGGGAAGGACCTCGCCAATCCGCTGGCTTCGCTGCTCTCCTTCGCGATGATGCTCCGCTATTCCTTCGACATGGCGGAGGAGGCGGGCCTCGTGGAGAATGCGGTGCAGGCGACGCTCAAGAGCGGCGTGCGCACCTCCGACATCCTGCAGCCCGGCACCGCGCGCGTCTCGACGACGGTGATGGGCGACACGATCCTCCGCGAGCTCGAGAAGCTCGCCTAGAGCCGCGCGCGCGACGCCCGCACCAGCGTCTCCGCGAGGGCCTCGATCTCAGCCCTCGGCGCCTTCGCGAGCACCGCCCCTCCCGGGAGCTCCGCGATCATCGCCCGCGCCTGCGCGAGACCGAACGGCGCCGCCCGCAGGATCGCCTCGCCGAGCGCCTCTCCGAGGACCCCGCCGAATCGGAGCGAGATCATGGGCCCGAATGCGGGATCGTCCAGAGCCTCGATGACCGTCTCGACGCCGCCGATTGCGACCGTTGCCGGCAGGTCGATCGGCATTGCGCGCGGCTGGTTTCCATCCGCCGGCTCGGGCGCGGCGAAGGAGCGCCGGAACGCCGCGAGTGCAGCGACCGCGCGCACCGCGTGCACGGGCTCCTCGAAGCTCAGCACGCCCATCGCCTGGAGGGATTTGCGGAACTCGAGGGTCGAGAGGCAGGATATGCAGAGCAGCGTCTCGGGATGGCGCCGGCGCAGCTCCGCCGCCGTCTCGAGCATGCGCGGCGCATAGATCGGATTGCGACCGGTGCTGCCCAGGGAGGCGATCACGCTGCCGTACCCGCCCTCCCCGAGCACGGCGTCGAGGGAGCGGTCGATCAGGCTGCGATCGGCCACGACGTGTCCCGTGATGTCGATGGGATTGCGCGTCGCCGCGAACGGCACGAGCGCGCGGATCCTCGCCTGAAGGGGCTCGGGCGCCGCCATCACGGCGAGGCCGAGCCGCTCGGCCGTGTCCGCCATGAGGACGCCGATCCCGCCGGAGACCGTCACGAGACCGACGCGGTCGTCGCGCGGCAGCACGCCGGCGGCGGCAGCGGCGCCGATGTCGAAGAACTCCTCGAGGCTGTGCGCGCGATAGACGCCCATCTGCCGCAGCACCGCCGCGAAGACCGCCTCCGATCCCGCGGGCGAGGCCGTGTGCGCCGCGACCGCGGCCGCCCCCGCCTCGGTGGCACCGGGCTTCAGGCAGATCACGGGCTTGCGCGCGGCGCGCGCGCGGCGGAGGCCCTCCATGAGCTTCCGCCCGTCGCGGCAGCCCTCGAGATAGAGCAGGATCACGTCGGTCCCGGGGTCGGCCGCGAAGTAGGCGAGGCAGTCCGCGACGTCGATATCCGCCTCGTTCCCTGTGCTGGCGCTGGCGCTGAAGGCGAGGCCGCGGTCCTGCGCCATCACGAAGCACAGACCGCTGAAGGCGCCGCTCTGGCTCACGAGCGCGATGCGGCCCGCGGGCCCGATCCCCTCGCGATACGCCGGATGGAAGCTCGCGACCGCGCGGCTGCGGAAATCGACCACGCCCATGCAGTTGGGCCCGACGACGCGCATGCCGGTGCCGCGTGCGAGCGCCGCGATCTCCGACTGCCGGAGCCGGCCTTCCTCGCTCACCTCCGCGAAGCCCGAGCTGAAGACCACCGCCGCGCGCACGCCCTTCCCGGCGCAGTCCCGAAGCGCCGCGAGGACGCCCGCGCTCGGCACCGCGACGATCGCGAGATCGACCGGCCCCGGCACGTGGTTAAGGCTCGCAAAGGCGGGGAGCCCTTGTATCTCCGCGCTACCGGGATTGACGGGATAGATGGCGCCCGCGAAGCCGTTCGCGCGCATGAACGCGATCGGCAACCCCCCGATCTTCGCGGCATCCCGCGACGCCCCGATCACCGCCACCGATGCGGGCTCGAAGAGCGGCTTCAGCGAGGCGAGGTCGATGGGGCGGGCTGCATCACCCATTCCGACCGTCATGGCCGGGCTTGTCCTGGCCAGCCACGAAGTCCCGTGCGCGGCAAAAGCGCGTCGATGGCCGGAACAAGTCCGGGCGTGACGACGAGGCGAGCGAGGAATACATGCACCGGAGCCTCAGCCTCGTTTCCCCTCAGCTCGGCCTGATCCCGTGCCCTGCCAGATCCTCGAGCGACTTCACCCGCTCGATTTCCGAGCCGAGGCGACCCGTCAGGAAAAGTCCGAGCATGTAGAAGTCGCCGACCAGCGACCAATGCGGATTGACGAGCGTCGCGGGCCGGTTGCCCTCGAAGAGGAAATGGCCGGGCACGGCGAGGCCGTAGCCCACGACGACGCCGACCGGCATCAGCCACCAGGGGCCGAGGATGGCGCCGCAGAGAATCAGCACGACCGCGCTCAGCGTGCCGATGTAGTGAAAGGCCCGCGTGCGCGGATCCATGTGCGCGCGGAGGTAGTAGGGCCAGAAATGAGCGAAGCCGGAGCGGGATGCCGAGACGGCGGTCATGGCGGTCTCCCCGTCGATTTCGCACTCCGTCACGGCGCCCTTGTCAAGCGCTGCGCCGCAGCGTAAGTGATCCGGCGAAGGGCCGGCACTGCGGCATTCCGGAGTGGTTCATGAATCTTAGAGTAGCTGTGGTGGGCGCCACGGGCAATGTCGGGCGCGAGATGCTCAGCATTTTAGCCGAACGCGGCTATCCCGTCGCGCAGGTGGTCGCCGTCGCTTCCGAGCGCTCCGCCGGCGCCGAGGTCTCCTACGGCGAGGACGACGTGCTCCGGGTCGAGGACCTCGAGCGCTTCGACTTCTCCGGAATCGACGTCGCACTCTTCTCGCCGGGCGCCAAGGTCTCGGCGGTGCATGCGCCGCGCGCGGCGAAGGCCGGCGCCGTCGTCATCGACAACACCTCGCATTTCCGCATGGACCCGGACGTGCCGCTGGTCGTGCCGGAGGTCAATCCCGAGGCGATCGCGCATTACAAGAAGCGCGGCATCATCGCGAACCCGAATTGCTCGACCATCCAGATGGTGGTCGCGCTGAAGCCGCTGCACGCGCTCGCGAAGGTGAGGCGCGTCGTGGTCGCCACATATCAATCGGTCTCGGGCGCGGGCCGCGAGGCGATGGACGAGCTCTTCAACCAGACGCGGTCGATTTACGTCAACGATCCCCCGACGAAAGAGCACTTCACGAAGCAGATTGCCTTCAACTGCATTCCCCACATCGACGTCTTCATGGAGGACGGCGCGACAAAGGAGGAATGGAAGATGGCGGTCGAGACCCGCAAGATCCTCGACCGCGACATCCAGGTGACCGCGACCTGCGTGCGCGTCCCCGTCTTCATCGGCCATGCCGAGGCGGTCAACGTCGAGTTCGAGCGTCCGATCACGGTGGAGCAGGCGCGTGCCGCGCTCAAGGCGGCGCCGGGCGTCAGCGTCGTCGATCATCGCGTCGACGAGGGCTACGTCACTCCGCAGGAATGCGCGGGCGAGGATCCCGTCTTCGTGAGCCGCATTCGCCGCGACCCGACGGTGCCCAACGGCCTCAATCTCTGGGTGGTCGCCGACAATCTGCGCAAGGGCGCGGCGCTCAACGCGGTGCAGATCGCGGAAATCCTGATGCGCGAGTACCTTCAGAACGGGTCCAAGGGGAGTGACGATGGCAAACAACGGCGCCGCGCCGGCTGAAGCCGCCGCCGCGGCAACGACGCCCTTGCCGCAGATGCAGGAGAATGTGCCGGAGAACGCGAGGGCCGCGTTCGTGGCGGCCGCGCAACGCCATCAGGCCGGCGAGAGCGACGCCGCGATCAAGCTCTACATGCGCGCGATCGAGCTCTACCCGGCCTTCGCCGACGCCTACAACAACATCGGCGTCATCCTGCGCTCCCAGGAGAAGCTGCCGGCCGCCGCCGCCTGCTTCAAGCGCGCGCTCGCGATGAGGCCCGACAACGCGGCCGTGCTCTCGAATCTGGGCAACGTGCTCTGGCAGATGCTGCGCTTCGAGGAATCGGCCGCGGCCTTCCGCCGCTCGGTCGAGCTCGAGCCGGCGCGCCCGGAGACGCTGCACAATCTCGGCCTGCTCCTGCACAGCATGGGCGATTTCCCCGGTGCCATCGAATGCTTCGACAAATCGCTCGAGCACAAGGCCGGCAACGTCGACGTGCTCTGGGACCGCTCGCTCACGCGCCTCGTCATGGGCGATTTCGAGCGCGGCTGGCCCGAATACGAGGTCCGCTGGCGCCTCAAGCACAATCCGCCGCGGCGCTTCCCGTTCCCGCTCTGGGAGGGGCAGGAGGACCGTAGGCTCTCGCTCCTCGTCCACCACGAGCAGGGGCTCGGCGACACCATCCATTTCTGCCGCTACCTTCCGATGGTGGCGCCCAAGGTCGGGCGGCTCGTCTTCGAGTGCCAGGCGGAGCTCGCGCGGCTCATGGGCACGCTGCCCGGCGTGGCGGAGGTGATCCCGAGCGGCCGCCAGGCGCCGCCTTGCGACTACCACGTGCCGCTCCTCAACATTCCCCGCTACTTCAACACCTCCTCCGGCAACATCCCCGCGCAGGTCCCGTATCTCCGCGCGCCCGACGGCGCCGCCGCGCCGACGATCCAGCGGCCTGCGGGAACCAAGCTCGCCGTCGGCATCGTCTGGGCGGGCAAGCCGAGCCACAACAACGACAAGAACCGCTCGACGACGCTCGAGCGGTTTCTCGCGCTCGCGGATCTGCCGGGCGTCTCGCTCTATAGCCTGCAGAAGGGCCTGCGCACCGCGGACATTCAGACCCTCGGCGCGCAGTCGCTGATCCAGGACGTCGGCTCCAGGCTCACGGATTTCGCGGAGACGGCCGCGTTGCTGCCCCAGCTCGACCTCCTCGTCAGCGTCGATACCGCCGTCGTCCATCTCGCGGGCGCGCTCGCCGTGCCGACCTTCGTGGTGATGCCGTTCACGCCGGATTGGCGCTGGCTCCGCGGCCGGGACGACACGCCCTGGTATCCGACGCTCCGTCTCTTCCGCCAGTCGAAGCCGCGCGAGTGGGACAGCGTCTTCGACCGCATCCGCCAGGCGGTGCAAGCGCTGCTTTAAGCCCTCGATCGAGATCCCCGGTGCGGCCCGACCGGGAATCATGTAATAGCCTATGACATGACGTGGTCGAGGCATCGGCACGGGCCAGGGCGGCGCGGCTACCATCACGGCAACCTCAAGGAAGCGCTGATCGACGCGGCCCTCGCGCTCATCGCGGAGAAGGGGCCGCTCGGATTCACCTTCGCGGAGGCCGCGCGCTCCGCCGGCGTGAGCCAAGCCGCTCCCTACCGGCATTTCCGCGATCGCGACGAGCTGGTGGCGGATGTGGCGCGCCGGGGCTTCGAGCGCTTCGCGGCCGATCTCGCGCAGGCCTGGAACGGGGGCGCGCCCGATCCGATCAAGGCCTTCGAGAGGGTAGGCCGCGCCTATCTCGCCTTCGCCCGGAACGAGCCCGCCTATTACGCCGCCATGTTCGAGGCAGGCATCCCGCCCGATGCGCAGCCGGAACTGCGCGAGCTCTCCGAGCGCGCCTTTGCGGTGCTGCGCCAGGCCGCGGAGGTGCTCTGCGAGAGGCTGCCCAAGGAGCGCCGTCCGCCCGCGCTCATGGTGAGCCTCCACGTCTGGGCGCTCTCGCACGGCATCGCCTCGCTCTTCGCGCGCGGCGACCGCGGCCGGCGCGCGCTTCCGATGTCGGCGGAGGAGCTGCTGGAGGCAGGGGTGCTCATCTACCTCCAGGGACTCGGCCTCATCGCCGGTCGAAGCGCCGCGGAAAGCGCCTAGCCCGCCCCCACCCTTGACAAGCCGCACCGTTGGGTCCAATTATGTAAATGTATATTACATTCACGCGGGGCACCCCATGGGCATCGCTCAACGCTTGGACGACCTCGGCAAGCCCGCCTGGATCGGGCTCATGGTCCTTGGCTTCGTCCTCTACTGGCCGGTCGGCCTGGCGGTTCTGGCTTATCTCCTATGGAGCGGACGGATGGCTTGTTGGAAGCACGAGTACGGCGGTCGTTGGTATTCCTGCGGCGGCGACTCCCGGTGGGATCGGCGGCCTGGCTGGTTCGGCGGGCATCGCCGGCATGGTCCGAGCGGCAACCGGGCATTCGACGAGTACCGCGCGGAGACGCTGCGGCGCCTCGAGGAGGAGCAGAAGGATTTCGTGGAGTTCCTGAACCGCCTGCGCTTCGCCAAGGACAAGGCGGAATTCGACGAGTTCCTGGCGGAGCGCCGCCGCGGCGCCGCCGGCCCGGAAGCGCCGCCGCAGGCGTAGTTTCGTCCTGAAGACCCTACCTTGCCGTAATGGCCGGGCTTGTCCCGGCCATGACGTCCCGGCAGGGAGCCGCGAGCGAAGCTCAGAACACGCGCTCGACCCCGAAGCGCGGTTTCGCTGCGACGAGCGCGTCCTGTGCGGCGACGATCGCGAGCTCGGGAGATCTCAGGCGTAAGGTTTCCTCCAACACTGCATAGACACCCGAGACGGTGGCGCCGAGCACCGCCGGCGCATCGCGCAGCCGCAGGTAATGCGCGAGGAAGAGGGCGGCGGTGAGATCGCCCGCGCCGTTCGCGACCATCGGAAGACGCGGCGTCCGCGCCAGCCAGCCGCCGGCCTTGGTCGCGAGAAGGATCCCGGTCTCGTCCGGTGGAATCTCCGCGACATCGAGGCTCGTCGCGAGAAGGGCACGGGGGCCGCGCACGAGCAGCGCTTCGGCTCCGGAGCGCGCCTCCGCAAGCGTCGTCACGGGGAATCCCGCGAGCGTCTCGAGCTCGAAGCGATTTGGCGTCAGCAAGTCCGCGGCGGGGAGGGCGCGCTCGCGGAAGAATGCCGGAAGCTCCGGCTTCACGAAGAGGCCTCGCCCGGCATCGCCCATGACGGGGTCACTGCAATAGAGCGCGCGCGGATGCGCGCGCTTCACCCTGGCGACCGCATCGAGCACGGCGGCGCCGAGCGCGGGCGTTCCGAGATAGCCGGAGAGCACGGCCTCGCACTCCGGGAAGACGCCGCGCTCCTCGATGCCCGTGAGGATCTCCCCGACAAGCTCCGGCTCCAGCACCTTGCCGCGCCAATGGCCATAGCCCGTATGGTTCGAGAACAGCACGGTGTCGACGCGCCAGACCTCGAAGCCCAGCCGCTCCAGCGGGAAGACCGCGGCGGCGTTGCCGACGCGGCCGTACGCGACGGCGGATTGGATCGAGAGGATCGCCATCGCGCCAGCATGGCCGCTCATTCCGGCGGCGTCGAGCGTCGGCGAAAAATGAGGCGCCAGGGATCGGCCGAAGCCGGCCCTGGCGCCTCTGGAGCCGGCAGGCGGCTCCGCGGGCTTCGCAATGGGGGATGGTCCCCTGGGCGGAGCGTCCCGTGAAAGACGCCTCCGCGCGGCCGGTGGCGGGCTCCGGGTCTGAGCCCAATCACGCCTCGGCTCGGCGCTCGGGTCATCCGCGGCCGGAGCGAGCGACGGCTCCCGAGAGAGTCATCTCCGCTGGCGCGGGTCTCCGCCAAGCCCTTGGCGCGGTCGCCGGCCCGGGTTGAGGTCGAGCCGCCGACACCGCCGGCCCGCCCGCCGTGTTACCGGCGGACACCGCGCCGTCTCCGAGGGCGCCGCGTCGGCCTCTGCCGTCCAGCCGAGGCCGCCGCACCCGCCGCTCGATTGCGGCGCTCATGCGAGCCACGCTGCAATTCTCAGAAGCCGAGGCGCAACCGGCAAGCGCGCGGCCGGACGATACTGCAGATTTCTGTGCATAAGCGCGCAACATCTGCACAAAGGCTCCCGCGCTTTTCCCCAATCTTCTCCACAAGCAAATGTGCCATGCACAGTACGCGCGCATTCGCACAAGCGTTTGCCGCGGAGCCTGGGGTATCGTTGACGAGCAAGGTATCGAGGGTCTACATGATCGCGCGGCGCGCTTCGCGCAGCGCCGAAAAGCGTTTCCCCCGGGAGACTTGTAGCATGTCCGCAGAGCGGCCCTTGTCGCCCCACCTGCAGATCTACCGGCCGCAGCTAACCTCCGTCCTGTCGATCCTGCATCGCATCACCGGCATAGCGCTCGCGGTCGGCACGCTGCTGCTGGCGTGGTGGCTGGTCGCACTCGCGAGCGGCGAGGGCGCCTTCAACGCGGCGCAGGGCTTCGTCGGCTCCTGGCTCGGCAAGCTCTTGCTCCTGGGATGGACCTTCGCGGTCTTCTTCCATCTCGCCAACGGCATTCGCCATCTCTTCTGGGATGCGGGCTACGGCTTCGAGATCAAGACGACCTATGCCTCCGGCTGGACGGTCGTCGCGGCGAGCGCGCTCCTCACGGTCCTCGCCTGGGGCCTCGGCCTCTCGATGATAGTGGGCTAGCGTCATGGCTCGCGCGCCTCTCCGCTCTCCCCTCGGCCGCGCGATCGGCCTCGGCTCCGCCAAGGAGGGCGTCGAGCACTGGTGGATGCAACGGCTCACCGCCGTGGCGCTGGTGCCGCTCGCGGTCTGGCTCGTGGCGGCGCTCATCGGCCATCTCGGCCTCGGCTACTCCGGTGCGCGGAAATGGCTGCAGGCCCCAGGGGCGGCCATTCCCATGGCGCTGCTGGTCGTCGCGACCTTCGTCCACATGGCGCTCGGCCTGCAGGTCGTGATCGAGGACTACGTCCACCGTGAGAGCACAAAAGTCGTGAGCCTCGTCCTTCTGCGGCTCGCTTGCTGGGCGGTGGGTGGGGCCGCGCTCTTCGCGGTGCTGCGCGTGGGCTTCGGAGGATAGCTCGCATGGCGAACGCCTATCGCATCATCGATCACGCCTACGACGTCGTCGTCGTCGGCGCCGGGGGAGCGGGGCTCCGCGCGACGCTCGGCACGACGATGGCCGGCCTCAAGACCGCCTGCGTCACCAAGCTCTTTCCGACGCGGAGCCACACCGTGGCGGCGCAGGGCGGGATCGGCGCCGCGCTCGGCAACATGGGCGAGGACGATTGGCGCTGGCACATGTACGACACGGTCAAGGGCTCCGACTGGCTCGGCGACCAGGATGCGATCGAGTACATGTGCCGGAACGCGATCCCCGCGGTGATCGAGCTCGAGCACATGGGCGTGCCCTTCTCGCGCACCGAGGACGGCCGCATCTACCAGCGCCCCTTCGGCGGCCACACCGTCAACTACGGCGGGCAGATGGCGAAGCGCGCCTGCGCCGCGGCCGACCGCACGGGCCACGCGATCATCCACACGCTCTACCAGCAGTGCCTGAAGCACAACGCGGAGTTCTTCGTCGAGTATTTCGCGCTCGACCTCATCATGGACGAGGGCGCCTGCCGCGGCGTCCTCGCCTGGGACCTCGCCGAGGGGACGCTGCACCGCTTCCGCGCGCACATGGTGATCCTCGCGACGGGCGGCTACGGCCGCACCTATTTCTCCTGCACGTCGGCGCATTCCTGCACCGGCGACGGCAACGCGATGGTGCTGCGCGCGGGGCTCCCGCTCCAGGACATGGAGTTCATCCAGTTCCACCCGACCGGCATCTACGGCGCGGGCTGCCTCATCACGGAGGGGGCGCGGGGCGAGGGCGGCTATCTCACGAATTCCGAGGGCGAGCGCTTCATGGAGCGCTACGCGCCCTCGGCCAAGGACCTGGCCTCGCGCGACGTCGTGAGCCGCGCCATGACGGTCGAGATCCGCGAGGGCCGCGGCTGCGGTCCCGAGAAGGACCACATCCTCCTCCACCTCGAGCACATCGATCCCAAGGTGCTGCACGAGCGTCTTCCCGGCATCTCCGAGACCGCGCGCATCTTCTCCGGCGTCGACGTCACGAAGGAGCCGATCCCGGTGCTCCCGACCGTGCACTACAACATGGGCGGCATCCCCACGAACTATCACGGCGAGGCGATCGATCCCACGCCCGACGATCCCGAGCGCGTGGTGCCGGGCCTGATGGCGATCGGCGAGGCCGCCTGCGTCTCGGTCCACGGCGCCAACCGCCTCGGCACCAATTCGCTCCTGGACATCGTGGTCTTCGGCCGCGCGGCGGCGCACCGGACGGCCGAGCTCGTGAAGCCCGATCAGGCGCACAAGCCGCTGCCGCCCTCGGTCACCGATGCCGCGGTCGCGCGCCTCGACCGCATGCGGAACGCCAAGGGCCGGCTCAAGACCGGCGAGGTCCGCCTCCAGATGCAGCGCACGATGCAGAGCGACTGCGCGGTATTCCGCACCGCGGAGACGCTCGAAGCGGGCCTGCGCAAGATCCACGACGTCGCGGGCTCCATGGCCGATCACGGCATCGCCGACCGCTCGCTGATCTGGAACACCGATCTCGTGGAGGCGCTCGAGCTCGAGAACCTGCTGGAGCAAGCGATCGTGAGCCTGCACGGCGCGGTCAATCGCACCGAGACCCGCGGCGCCCACGCGCGCGAGGATTTCCCCGAGCGCAACGACAAGGACTGGATGAAGCACACCGTGACCTGGCTCGACGAGGCCCGTACCGTGCGCCTCGGCTACCGGCCCGTGCACCTCAACACGCTCTCTAACGAGGTGCAGAGCTTCCCGCCCAAGGCCCGCGTCTACTGAGGGTTTCGCGATGGCAGAATTCACCTTGCCGGCCAACTCGAGGGTCGGCGTCGGCAAGACCTGGAAAGCGCCTCCGGGCGCCAAGCGCGTCAAGGCCTTCAAGGTCTATCGCTGGAATCCCGAGGACGGGCAGAAGCCGCGCCTCGACACCTACGAGATCGACCTCGATGCCTGCGGCCCGATGGTCCTGGACGCGCTCATCAAGATCAAGAACGAGGTCGACACGACGCTGACCTTCCGCCGCTCCTGCCGCGAGGGCATCTGCGGCTCCTGTGCCATGAACATCGACGGGACGAACACGCTCGCCTGTCTCAAATACATCGACGAGGTCAAGGGCGACGTGAAGATCTACCCCTTGCCGCACGCCGAGGTGATCAAGGATCTCGTTCCGGATCTGAGCCACCTCTACGCGCAATATCGCTCGATCAAGCCCTGGCTCCAGGCCGAGAGCGCGCCGCCGTCCGACCGCGAGCGCGCGCAGTCCGTGGGCGAGCGCGATAGGCTCGAGGGGCTCTGGGAGTGCATCCTCTGCTTCTGCTGCTCGACCTCCTGCCCGAGCTACTGGTGGAACGGCGACCGCTATCTCGGCCCCGCGATCCTACTGCAGGCCTATCGCTGGATCGCCGACAGCCGCGACGAGGCGACGGGCGAGCGCCTCGACGCGCTCGAGGACCCGTTCCGCCTCTACCGCTGCCACACCATCATGAACTGCACGCGGACCTGTCCCAAGGCTCTCAATCCCGCAAAGGCGATCGCGGAGATCAAGAAGCTCATGGTGCTGCGGCGGTGAGGAGCGCCGAGAGCGGCGTCGCGATCCGCGCGATGACCGCGGCCGATCTCGCTGCGGCGGCGCATGTCTGGCGTCTCGCCTTCGGCACCCATTTCGGCGCGCCCGAGCCTGCCCGCTTTCGCGAGGACATGCGCTTCATCGAGACGCGCTTCGCGACCGACCCCGCGACGGCCTTCGTCGCGGAACGCAACGGCCGCATTCTCGGCAGCATCATCGGCATGGACTGGGGGAGCATGCTCGTGCTGGGCCCCCTCAGCGTCGATCCCGAATACTGGGGCCAGGGGGTGGCGCGCCAGCTCGTCGCGCGCTTCCTCGAGGCAGCCGACGGCAGCGGCGCCGGGCTGACCGTGCTCTTCACCTTTCCGCAGAGCACGGTCCACCTCCGGCTCTACGAGAGCTTCGGCTTCGTGCCGATGTTCCTGACGCCGATCCTCGCGAAAACCGCGAGCGGTGCCGCGGGCGCGCCCGGCCGGCTCTACTCCGCGCTTCCCGCGCAGGAGCGCGGGGCGGCGCTCGCGGCCTGCGGCTCGGTCGCGGCCGCGGTCCGCGAGGGTCTCGACCTCCGCCGCCAAGTCGAGGCGGTGGCGGCGCAGCGGCTCGGCGAGACCGTGCTCGTCGAGCACGAGGGCCGCATCGCGGGTCTCGCCATCTGCCATCTCGGCCCCGGCAGCGAGGCCGGCGAGGGCGTGCTCTTCGTGAAGTTCGCGGCGGTGCGTCCGGGAGCGGCGGCGGATTTCGAGCGGCTCCTCAACGCCGTGGAGGCGCTCGCCGCCGCGCGCGGGCTCGGCCGGATCGCCCTCGGCGTCAACACCGGCCGCCGCGACGCCTATCGCCGGCTCATCTCCCGCGGCTTCCGCGCGGAGTTCATGGGCATCGCCATGCACCGCCCCGACGAGACCGGCACCCTCGGCCCTGACCAGTACGTCATCGACGATTGGCGGTGACCGCGCTCAGTCTCCGAAAGCGCCGTAGACGAGGGCGCGGAAAAGCCCGCGGTAACGCTCGCGCTGCCCCGGCCCCTGCATCATCAGGATCGCCAGCAGCTCCTCGCGCGGATCGACCCAGAAGGCGGTGCCGGCGATGCCGCCCCAGTAATAGGAGCCCTTGGAGCCCGGCGTCGCGGCGATGCCATCGGCAAGCCGCACCGCGAAGCCGAGGCCGAACCCGTAGCCCGGTCCCGCCAGCGTATCGACGCCGGGGATCGGGCCGACGTGGTCGGCGGTCATGAACTCCAGCGTCTTGCGGCTCACGAGTCGCACGCCCTCGAGCGTGCCGCCGTTGAGCAGCATCTGCAGGAACCGCGCGTAATCCGCGGCGGTCGAGACCAGGCCGCCGCCGCCCGATTCGAACATCGGCGGCTGCCGTACGTTCAGGAGGGAGACCTCGGCGCCGGTCTCCGGGTCCTTCTCGAAGGGCTCGGCGATGCGCTCGTGCTTCGCAGCGGGCGCGTGAAAGCCGGTGTCGGCCATGCCCAGGGGATCGAGAATGCGCGCCGCAAGCACTTGCAAGAGCGGCGTGCCCTCGACCACTTCGATGAGCCGACCCAGCACGTCCGTCGCGCGGCTGTACTCCCAGCGCGACCCCGGCTGATACATGAGCGGGAGCTTCGCGAGCGTCGCGGCGTGGCCCTCATTGGTCTGATCGCGGCGGAAGGTCTTGGCCTCGCGATACATCCTCTGGACCGCGGCATCGCCGCGAAATTCATAGGTGAAGCCTGCGGTGTGCCGCAGCAGGTCCTGGATCGTGATCTCGCGCCCGGCGGGGACGAGCTCGACGCCGACGCGCCCCGTCGGCTCGTCGCGCGTCTCCGCCGCGACCTTGGGACCTGCAAAGGCCGGCAGGTATTTCGAGATGGGCTCCGCGAGCAGAAGCTTTCCCTCCTCCATGAGCATCATCGCCGCGAGCGAGACGATGGGCTTGGTCATGGAGTAGATGCGGAAGATGCTGTCCGTCGTCATCGCCGTGCCGCGCCGAGGGTCGCGCGCCCCGTGACTCGCGAAATGGGCGATGCGGCCGCGCCGCGCCACGAGCGTCACTGCGCCCGGAAGGCGTTTTGCCTCGATCTCCCGCGCGAGCACGGCGCCCAGGCGATCGAGGCCCGCGGCGGAAAGGCCGACCGCTGCGGGCTCAGCCGACGGCAATGGGCTCGGTGCGGTCATGCGAATGCTCCTGAAGAGATGGCCTTAATGCGCTCAGCCCAGCGCGATGTCGCTCTTCACCTCGTGCGTGAGCCCGAGCTCGGGGATGGTGAGTGTCATCGTCGCCTTGAGCTTCGCATGGCTCTTGAGCTTCCCGGCCCCGAGCGCCTTGCGCACGGCGACCTCGATCTCGCGCTGGGAGGTGACGCCCACCTCCTTCAGGAACTTTCTGATCTCCATGTTGAAGATGTCCTCGTTCATTGCAGCGTCTCCTTCGATCCTATGGCCTAGGGCGCCCGTCTCGGTCATAGTCTAGCCGGGCGCTTTTCGCCAGGGAGACCGCCATGAAGCTCACACCGGCCCAGATCGCGGAATTCGACGAGCAGGGCTACCTGCTCCTGCCGGGCCTCTTCACGGCGGAGGAGATCGGCACGCTCAACGCCGAGGTCCCTGCGATGTTCGCACAGCAGCGGCCCGAGGTCGTGCGCGAGAAGAGCTCCGAGGCGCCGCGCACGGCGTTCTACGTGCAGACCTGGAACGAGGCCTTCGCCCGCCTCGCGCGCCATCCGCGCCTCGTCGGGCCAGGGATGCAGCTCCTCGGCTCCGACAAGCTCTACATGCACCAGTTCAAGATCAACGCGAAGGCGGCCTTCGACGGCGCGGTCTGGCAGTGGCACCAGGACTACGGCACCTGGTTCGAGGACGACGAGATGCCCGCGCCCAAGGCGATGAACATCGCGCTCTTCCTCGCGGAGGCGAACGAGTTCAACGGCCCCCTCATGTTCATCCCGAAGAGTCATCGCCGCGGCAAGCTCCCCGCGGGCCATGACGTCTCGACCACGAGCTACCCGCTCTGGACGATTGACAACGAGACCATCACGAGGCTCGTCGAAGAGGGCGGGATCGTGGCACCCAAGGGTCCCGCGGGCTCGGCGCTGCTCTTCCACTGCAACATCGTGCACGCCTCAGGCTCGAACCTGACGCCGTGGTCGCGCTGGATCGTCTATCTCTCGCTCAATCGCTGCGACAACGCGATCCGCCGCTTCAAGCGCCCGACCCACATCGCGAACCGCGACTTTGCCCCGATCGAGCTGCTCCCCGACGACTGCCTCGTCCGCTACGCGCGCGAGCGGAGGCCCGCTGCGGAATGAGCGGCGTCCTTCTCGTCACCGGCGGGAGCCGGGGCATCGGCGCCGCGACCGCGCGGCTCGCGGGTGCCAAGGGCTGGGACGTCGCGGTCAATTACGCCCGCGATGCGGAGTCGGCGGCGCGCGTCGTCGCGGAGATCGAGCGCAACGGCCGCCGCGCCGTCGCCATTCAGGGCGACGTCGCCAAGGAAGCCGAGGTGGCGCGCGTCTTCGCGGAGACCGAGCGGCGCCTCGGCCCGATTGCCGGCCTCGTCAACAACGCCGGAACGACCGGGCGTGCGAGCCGTCTCGACGCGGTCTCGACCGCGACGCTCGAGGCCGTCTTCGACCTCAACATCCTCGGCGCATTCCTCTGCGCGCGCGAGGCGGTGAAGCGGATGTCGCGCGCCCATGGCGGCAAGGGCGGCGCCATCGTCAACATCTCCTCCGGTGCCGCGACCTTGGGCGGCCCCGGCGAGTGGGTCTGGTACGCCGCGTCCAAGGGCGCCATCGACAGCATGACCATCGGTCTCGCCCGCGAGGTCGCGGGCGAGGGCATCCGGGTCAATGCCGTACAGCCGGGCCTCATCGACACGGAGCTGCACGCCTCCTCCGGGATCGAGAATCGCGTGGCGAAGCTCGCCCCCAGCGTCCCCATCGGCCGCGCGGGCCAGGCGGAGGAGGTCGCGGAGGCCGTGCTGTTCCTGCTCTCGGACGCCGCCTCCTACATCACCGCGGCGATCCTGCGGGTGGGGGGCGGGAGGTAGCGGCTCGCGATTCCTCTCCCCAACGGGGAGAGGTTAGGTGAGGGGGCGGCCGGGAGGCCGTAGAGGAATCCTTAACGCCGGAGCTCCTGCCCCCTCACCCTGACCCTCTCCCCGATGGGGAGAGGGAATTTCGGGGACTTTTGCACTCCGCACGGATTTTCGTTATGACTGGCGCCCCGATGACGCCACCGCGCCTTACCGCACCTTCCGCCGAGAACCCCGAGGAGATCGTCGTCGATGGGCCGATGTCGGTCTATCGCGCGCGACGCGTCGCGGGCGCGCTCCGGCCCGATACCGCCCAGGAGCTCGCGGTCGAGAAGCTGCAAAGCCTCTGGCGCGCGCTCCTGAGCTACAAGCCCAACAACGGCGCGCAGGGCTGGCGCGCGCGGCTCGGGCTTGCGCCTGCCGCCGAGGCGCCGCCGATGGGGCTCTACATCTTCGGCGCGGTCGGCCGCGGCAAGACCATGGTCATGGACATGTTCTTCGCGACCGCGCCCGTCGCGAAGAAGCGCCGTGTCCATTTCTATGCCTTCATGCAGGAGGTGCACGACCGCCTGCACCA
>Ga0335085_10002797_pt1 | contig 31763 bp, 29 predicted proteins | sample Lox_Sample_45_FD_206712 | JGI IMG/M metagenome (GOLD analysis project Ga0335085, IMG submission 206712) | Soil microbial communities from Loxahatchee National Wildlife Refuge, Florida, United States - Lox_Sample_4.5 | ecosystem: Environmental > Terrestrial > Soil > Wetlands | place: USA... | reverse complement strand
GTTGGGCGGCACGCGGTAGGTCCAGGGCGCCGGCACCTTCGGCATGGCCTTCATGAGCGCGCCGAAGACCGCCGCCGATTGCGGGTCGCCCGTCACCGCGGCGGCGCCCAAGGAGGAGCCGTGATATCCCGGCTCGCGCCCGATCACCTTCCAGCGTCCGGTCTCGCCCTTGGTGACGGCGTATTGCCGCGCGAGCTTGATCGCGGCCTCCGTCGCCTCGGAGCCGCCGGAGACGAAGAAGGCGCGCTCGAGGCCTCTGCCCGCGAGTCCCGTAACGAGATCGGCGAGGAGGATGTTGGGCTCGTTCTCGAAGACGGCGCGGCTCGCGAAGGCGACCTTCCTCGCCTGCGCGATCATCGCCTCGAGGACGCGCGGATTGCCATGGCCGATGTTGCTGACGACCGGCCCCGAGGAGGCATCGACGTAGCGCCGTCCCTCGGTGTCCCAGAGGTAGATGCCCTCGGCACGCGCGACCATCGGCCGCCGCGGCGCGCCCCGCTTCTGATAGAAGACCTGGACGGCGCCGCCATGGGCGGAAGGCGTGCTCCTGGTGTCGGGCATCTCGCTTGCTCCGGTAATTGCCTCAGTTGTGCTCCGCCAAGGCCATGTCCGGCGGCCAGTCGCCTTCCCAGAGTGCGAGCGGAAAGGTCGGAGGCGGACCGCCGTCCTTCGCCTGGGTCGGATCGATCGCGAAGCTCTCGCCCGTCGCCTTCACCACGATCACCGCGCTGTTGCGGATGTCCATGGTGAGCACGCTGCCGCCATGGGCGATGCCGCCGACGGTATGATGGACCAGTAGCCCGTCGCGCTCCAGCATGGTCATGTAGACCCAGGTGTTGATGGAGTCGTCGATGCAGTCGAGCTGATCGGAATCGCCGCCGAAGAATTCCTGCCGCTGCTCCTCGCTTGCGGCCATGCGGCGGCCCGTGAGGCGCTCCATTACGACTACGCCGCGCGCGATCTGCCGCCGCTCGCTGCGCGCATCGGGCGCGCTCGCCGTGACCGGCGCTATCGCCTCCGCCCATTCGTCGGCGCTCAGGGACACCCGAGCGATCGATTTGCACTCCCAGTGGTAGCAAGTGAAGAAGTCCGAGGGCGTCGGATGCCGCCCGCCGTAGAGCCTCTGATATTCGTTGAGGTAGACGCTTTGCGGCGGGGGCGGCGCGCACCCGCCAGCGAGCGCGGCCAGCGCCGCGGCAAGGAGGCCGCAGAACAGTCGCAGGGCGCCGTCCGGCCGCGCCACGGCTCAGCCGATATTCACGAGCGCCCCGCCATCGACGGGGAGCGCCACGCCAGTGATGAAATTCGCCTCGTCGGAGGCGAGAAAGAGCGCGGCGTTGGCGACGTCCCAGGCGGTGCCCATGCGCTTCCTGAGCGGCACCCGCGCGTCGCGCTCGGCCGCCACTTGGGCGCGGCTCTTGCCGCTCGCGCGGGCCCTCGTGTCGACCGCCATGGGCGTGTCCATCAAGCCCGGCAGGATCACGTTCGCGCGCACGCCCCATTCCGCGTTCTGGATCGCCACCTGCTGCGTGAAGGCGACCATCGCGGCCTTGGTCGCCTTGTAGGCGACGAAGGGATAGTTCTCGAAGGCCGCCACCGAGGAGATGTTGACGATGGCGCCGGCGCGTTGCCTGCGCATCACGGGGATCGCGTGCTTGCAAGCCATGATGGTGCCGCGGAGGTTGATCGCGGCGATGCGGTCGAAGGCCGCCTCGGTGAGCTCGAGGAGCGGCGCATCGCCGCCGGCGATGCTGACGCCGACGTTGTTGTGGAGAATGTCGAGACGGCTCCAGCGATTGAGCGTCTCGGCGATGGCGGCGGCGAGGCTCGTCTCGCGCGTCACGTCTGCCGCGAAGGCGGCGGCCTCGCCGCCCTGCTTGCGGATCATTGCCACAGTCTCCTCGGCCGAGGCGATGTCGCGGTCGACCACCAGCACCCTGGCGCCTTCGCGCGCGAAGGTGAGCGCGGTCGCGCGCCCGTTTCCCATACCTTCGCCGGGGCTCTGCCCGGCGCCGACGACCATCGCGATCTTTCCCTCAAGGCGCATGCCGGCCCTCTCGAAGCACGGGGGACGAGGCGCCCACCTTAGCGGGTCCGCGCGCGACACAAAATCGTGAATGCGGGCGAGGCCGCCCGCGCCCAATTCGGATGAACCCCCGCGGCGTCTCGCCCGTCTCATAAGCGAGCAATCCGAACAACGCTCGGGAGATGTCGTATGAGGTTTCGCACGCTTGCCGTCTCGCTTGCCGCGGTCGTCGCGCTCTGCGCCGTCGTTCCCGCGGCCTATGCGGGCTGCACCCGCGATCAGGCGATCCAGAAGATGTCTGCCGTCGCAAATGGCCTCGGCCAGAAAGCCGGGCAAGCAAAGACGGCCGAGGATACTCAGAAGATCCAAGCCGGCTACGCCAAGCTGAACGAGGGCGGTGACGCCATGGCCAAGCAGGATTTCGACAAGGCCTGCGCCATCTATGACAGCATCGCCAAGGACTTCGACCTGAAGCCCTGAGGCGCTGCTGCGACGCCGCTCCGGCGACCGCAGCACCTTCCGCACATTAGAGCCTAGGACCCACCCAGGACGGATACCCGTCCTGGGTGTTTTTTCGTTGACTGTGTTCCCTATTTGTTCTATACAATGACCGGTCCGGAGGAATCAAACCGACGGGGAGGCGCAGTGAGCACATTCGATTCCGACGGCGTCGGCACCCCCGCTCGCGCCAGGGCCAAACCGGTCCGCTTCACGATCGACACCGAGGGCGACACGGTCACGCACGATCGCGTGTTCTTTCGGCGGACGCCGGCGGGCTATGTCTGCGTCGCGCTCGGTCCGCCCGCGCGGTTTCTCCGCTTCGCATTCGACGACGAGGGCGAGACGCCGTTCTTCGGGGCGTGCCGCGAATACGCACGCGCGCTCGAGACCGGCGAGCTCATGCCGACGCAAGTCCCGGGCGGTCCCTTCTCGCTCGCGAAATTCGACGACGCGCCCCTGCGCCGCCTCGCCGTCGCCGCAGCACTGGTCAAAGCCGGCTACGACCCTGACGAGTCCCGCGATGAGCGCGGGCGGTGGTCGCATGAAGGAGGGCACGGAGGGGATGGCTTCGTGTCGCCACTCTTCTTCCAGCAGCCGGGCTTACCGCCGCCCGTCCCCGTGCGGGCGCCCACCCCGCCGGTTCCCGCCGCGCCACCGGCGGAATCGCTGCTGGAAACCACGAGCCGCCTGGCGCTCCGCGCCCTCTCGTTCCTGCTGCGCCGGGCCTCCGGCCCGATCGCCTTTCTCAGCACGATCCTCATCCCCACTAACCGCGGCCTCATCCAGGAAGGAGAGCTGCCGGACCATCCGGACCTCTCCTATCGCTACGACGAGGGCGAAGGTCGGCTCGACATCTTCCGCACCGACGCCGACGGCAAACACATCGTCTATTCCGGCCAATATCCGCAGAACAAGATCTTCCGGGATGCGCAGGGCAGAGCCGTTGCGCGCATTGTCGATGGCGGGCTCGTCGTCGACCCCGACACAATCCCCGGCTCCGAGCCCAGCCGCGACACCAAGGAGCGCGAACCGAAGCTGTGCCCTGACCCCGGCCCGGACCAGCCGGGCGGGCAGAGGGGGTACGCCTATCAGGCTTATATCGGCTGGCTCAACAACGGTGTGTCGTTGCCGCCAGGCCTCGCGATGAACCTCCTGAATCCGACCACGGGAAATCTCGTTCATTTCGACGATTGCCGTTGGAGCGACGGCACGATGCTCGAAGCCAAGGGACCGAACTACACGCGGGTATTGGCCCAAGGTCCGAGCAGCAAGGCGGTGCGCAATTTGGTGGAGCGATTCTTGGCGCAGGCGACAGCGCAGATCGCCGCGGCCGGTCCACGTGCGATCGAATGGCATTTTGCCGAGAAGAAGGTGGCGGATTTTGCGCGCAACCTGTTCGGAAGAAACGGCCTCAACATCTCGGTCTATTACACGCCGTATGTACGGTGGTCCGAATGACAATGATGCAAGGGCGATACTCGGTGCTGGCCTATTGGGGTCCGCGCCGCGAGGAACCCGGCGTGCTGGCCGTTCGACTGATGCGAACGCTGCATGCGCTCGCGACCATTCATCCGGATTTGGCTACTTGGTTCATGTATCCGAAACCCGAGTTGAATCTGCGTGCCGCCCCATTCGACCATGAGGACCTCGCACGCATCATCGCCGCCGGGGTTGTGCGCGCCGATAACGGCGATCCGACGCCAGTCTTTGGGTATACGACTTGGGCGAATAACGAGATTGTAGCAACGCCGCGTTGGGTAGGTCTCACCTTCCGCGTCGGTAGCGACGCCCGGATCAGGGCGTTCGTCAACACGATCGATATGCTCACCGCCCCGCTCAGTACCGCGAACGAGTCCCTCATCACGGTACCGGTACTGAGACAAGTCGTGCTCGCCCTCGCGTCGATATGGGACATCACGTGGTGCAGTGTCGCGCCGTGGCTCATCACAGACCATCGTCCCATAAAGAGGCCAAAGCACCCGTGGTTCGCGCAGGCCTGGATCGCGTTCTTGTCTGCGCGCTTCGCGCCGCTGGTCATGCCGCCTCGGTCGATAATCTCGGAGCGCAGCCCGAACGGCGACCTCTTGATGATTGCGACGCAGGACCGCTTCGACCTCGACAATCCCGAACACATGGCTGCCGCCCTGGAGATCGAGGATGCGCTTACGCCGGTAAACGCATTGCCGTGGCCGCAGCCCGGATAGCACACGGCAGCGACACCGGAGGGCACAATGAGTCTCGATGTCTATTTCTTCAGCTATCTCGATGGCAAGCCGGTTCCAATCTCAATCGACATCCTCACCGACGCCCTCGGGAAATTCGTGGACTGGAGGGACGGAAGGGTTTGGGCTCTGAAGTTTCCCGACGGCCGATGGTCCGATCTCTACGTCAACGAGGAGCTCGAGATTTGGTCTTTCTCGCTCAATCGCCCGGCTCTCAGTCCGGAGCTTTCGCAGGGCGTATTCGACATCATGAGAAAGACGCGCGGCATTCTGGTCTGCTCCGGGGCGGGCGCATGCGTGACCGATGTGTCGATCATCTCCCGCATTGATTTCATCCATTCCGTTTCGCCGATCCACGTCGTCAATGACCCCTCCGGGATCCGAGTGCGCATCGCGGAGGCGCTGGCCATCGCCGCCGGTTATACGAATTACATCCGGAGGCTGGTCAATGGTCCGCCTCGATGACGCGCAGTCGAACGAAGCCCAGCCTCACTGCCGTCACCGCTCAGCCATGATCCGCGCCTTCCGCCCCGCGTTTCTCGCCGGGCTTCTTTTCCTTGCTCCCGCCGTTTCGCATGCGGCGGCTGTCGATCCTGAGCTCGAGGCGCTGCGCGCGCGGCTCTATTGCCCGATCCTCGCCTATCTCAGGGCGATCCACGCGCATGCGCCGACGCCGCGCGAGCGCTTCCTCGCCGTGGAGTGGCGGGGTCACGATGGATATTACGTGCAATGCCTCTTCTACAACCGCGACCGTGGCCTCATTTGCGAGGTCGCCTCCGGCTCCTGGCAGAGGCCGCCGGCGCAGCTCGTGCCGGCGGAGCGGCTTCCGAGCCTCGCCGCGCTCGGCTTCTCGACGAAGGGGGAGAAGCGAAACTTCCAGCGCCGGCGCCGCGTGACCGGACCCGAAAGCCTCGCGGAGACCGCCGATACGATGGTGCGGGCCTTTCGCGAAGTCTATGATGCCGGCGCTAACGAAGGCTTCACCATGATTGCGCCGCTGGTGCGCGAGCCGCCGCCCCACGGCTCCTATATCGATGGCATTTGCCTTGATGCCACGAGCTGAGGCGGCGGCGAGCCGCGCTTCGACGGATCGCCGAAAATGTGCCCGGTATTCGAGACGATTGTCTTCCACAAATCCGGGATTTGTGACCTTTGTCACAGCGCGCGCCGGCCCGAGGCCGCATCGTCAGACATCGGTCGAGCAACACGCCAATGCCACAAATCGAAAGTCCCGCACATGAAAGAAGACGCCCAGCAAACGAGCGCATCCAAGGAGAGGCCTGAGTGGAGCTACACGGTTCAGGCGCCGCGCACTTTCTCGTGCCTGTGGATGCTGGATCGCCTCTCGGTTTTGGGCGTCCCGCTGGCGGGTCTCGGCCTTCTCGCGGCCGCCAACGGCTTCGGCCTCGTAACGGTGCACTAAGGGATAAGCCGGACCTAGCGCCCGAAATTTGACAGAGGGGTGGCGCGAGCCGCCCGGCAGCGCCTATGATAGCGTCCGCTCGCCTTCCCGCCGCGAGGGACGACAGGGCGCGCCATGTCGCTTCCGACGCTCGATGGACCCCATGCTCTGAGCCAGCGCCTCGTCGATGAGACGATCCGCGGCAAGGTGGCGGGCGTCTACGTCCTGCATGCGAAGGAGGGCGGCAGCGTCAACCTCCGGCGCGTCGGCCGCGCAGACGGCGATCTCGGAGCCGCGCTTCGGGAGTTCATCGGCATCTACTCGCACTTCTCCTGCGTCGCGGCGGCCGACCCCGTAAGCGCCTACGAGATGGAATGCCGCCTCTATCACGCCTGGTCACCGCCTGAGAATCCCGCTCATCCCGAGGGCTCCTCCGCTGGCGCCGGAGCCTGCCCGGTCTGCGGCCGATAGCGCGGAGGCCGCCGCTCCCGGCGCTACATCACGAAGCAGAGCCTGAGGGCGTCGAGGATCGCGGAGTGGATGTTTCGACTCGCGACCGCATCGCCGATCCGGTGGAGCTCGAACGCTCCCGCTTCCGCGCGCGGCTGCGGCTTGCCCGCGAGCAGCGCGTCCAGATCGGTAACGCCCTCATTGGCGGACTCCGCTCGCAGCTCCCGATAGAGCCCGTCGGCCGGGAGCGTGCCTCGCTCGACGATGACCTGTTCCGCCGAGAGCTCGCGCGTCTCGCGCGTCATCAGGTTGCGAAATGTCGCCGCGAAGCGGTTGCCGCGCCGCTCGACCTTCTCGATCTCGTGGTCGAACAGGCTCGCGAGCCTTAGCTCGTAAGCGCGTTTCTTCCAGATCGCGCGCTCGGCGTAGGTAAGCTCCTGCGCGAGCTGGGCGTCGATCGAGACTAGCTGCACCCGCCGCCCTTGCGCGAGCGCAAGCTCGGCCGCCTGCGGCGCCGGATGCCGGCCGGTCCCGTCGTAGACGATGATGTCGTTTGCGAGCGGCGCCGAGCCGCCGATCGCGTCCCACACGCTGGTGCAATGCTCGGCCCCGGGAATCCACTGGATGTCGGGCGTCCCGCCCGTGGCGATGACGACGACGTCCGGGCTCTCGCTCAGCACATCCGCGCGCTCCGCGTAAGCGTTGAGCCGCAGGTCCACGCCGAGGCGCTCCAGCTCGCGCCGGCGCCAGTCGACGATGCCGATGATGTCCTTGCGCCAGCTCGCGCGAGCCGCCAGCAGGACCTGGCCACCGAGCCGGTCGGCCGCCTCGAAGAGCGTGACCCGGTGGCCGCGCTCGGCCGAGACGCGCGCTGCCTCCAATCCCGCGGGTCCCCCGCCGACCACGACGATCCGCCGCCCCGGCCTCGCGGCGCGGGCGACGGTCTGAGGCAAGATGCCCTCCCGGCCCGTCGCGGGATTGTGGATGCAATGGGGGCGGTACTGCGATTGGCAATGGGTCGCGCCGACGCAGGGCCGGATCAGCTCCTCCCGCCCGGCTTCGAGCTTCGCGACGATGCTGGGATCGGCGATGTGCGCCCGCGTCATCGCGACCATGTCGAGCAAGCCCTCGCGAATGGCGTGGCGCGCGGTGGCGATGTCCGCGATCCGTGCGGCGTGGAAGACCGGAAGCTTGACCTCGCGCTTGAACTCGCCGACGCGTTGCAGCCAGGGCGCGATCGGCGAGGCCATTCCCGGCATGTTGTCGACCGCAAGGCCGATCTCCGTGTCCATGCGACCGTAGATAGCGTTGAAGAAGTCTAGGAACCCCGATCTCTCGAAGACCCTCGCGATCGCCACGCACTCGTCGAAGCCCATGTCGCCGGGCGCGTGGCCCTCGTCCACGACGTAACGGAACCCCACGAGGAAGTCCTCGCCGACCGCGCGTCGGATCTCCTCGAAGACCATGAGCCCGAACCGGCAGCGGTTGGCGAGGGAGCCGCCGTAGCCGTCGGTGCGCAGATTGGTTTTGGGCGAGAGGAACTGCCCGATGAGATGGCCGCCGGCGAGCGTCTCGATGCCGTCGAGCCCCCCTTCCTTGCAGCGCCGCGCGGCCGCGCCGAAGGCTTTGACGACGCGGCCGATATCGTGCTCATCCATCTCCTTGGGAAAGCTGCGGTGCAGCGTCTCGCGCACCGGCGAGGGCGCGATGGTCGGGAGCCAGTTCGTGGCATAGGCCTCTCCGCGACGACCGAGATGCGTGATCTGGCACATCAGCGCGGCGCCGTGCGCGTGGATGCGCTGCGAGAACTGCTGGAGGTAGGGAATGATCTCATCGACGCCGACGTTGAGCTGGCGGAAGACGTTCGGCGAATCCGGCGCCACGTTCGAGGAGCCGCCGAACATCGTAAGGGCGATGCCGCCCAGCGCCTTGCCCTCGTGATAGAGCTGGTAGCGCTCGACCGGCATGCCGTCGACCTCGAGGCCCGCCGCGTGGCTGGTGCTCATCAGCCGGTTTTTCAGCCTCAGGTGCTTGATCTGGAGCGGCTGCAGCAGCGGATCGCGAAGGACTCGCTCGGCGGGATCGATCGGCATCGTCTTATTCTCGTGCTCGGTGAACTCTGCTCATTGGAACGCAACGATGCGGATCGATGCGGATCATATGTTGTAGAAGTCGACCGCGCCCGTGATCGGGTCGTCGTGAATGAATATCTTCTTCCGGGCGATCTTCAGCCCAGCGCCCTCCCGCCTGAGCGCATACTCGTACCTGCCGGCGCGGAGGATCGTGCCCGAGGTACGCAAGAAGCTGTGGACGAGCCAATTCGCATGCACTTCGATCGTCTCCTCGAGCGCGGAAATCATCGTGACGCCGCTGACCAAATGCACCGTCAAAGGGAGCGGCATGGATGCATACGAATCTCCTCCCTCGACGCGAAAGATCCGCGCCGCGAGACTCCGGCGATCGGCCCAGATGAGGCTCACTTGGCGCTGGGGATCCGTCGTCCACGTCTGGTCGCCGGCCCAGGCAGGCGCCCAGAAGACGCTGTCGTCGGTGTAAAGTGCGAGCCAATCGTGCCAGCGTCGCCGATCCAACAGCGTCGCCTCGAGCGCGAGGAGCGCTGCGGCTCGGCCAAGCAGATCGATGCCGGATTCCTCGACCATGATCTCAGGCCCGTTTCCTTACTCCGGCCCTACTCGCCATTCGTCATCATGCCGAGCCAGCGCCGATAGAACCCCCTGAAGACGGTCTCGCTGTCGCCCTGAGTGTTGCTGGAGGCAGGCTTCATGCCGAGGCCGCGGGCGGGCTCGTCGGCGCCGGCGACGGCGCTGGCATAGCCGCGCGCAAATCGAACCCAACCGAGGTCCGTAGCCGAATTGCCTCGATGCGCGCTCTCCATCGCGAAGACGTCGTCGGGTACGGCGAGACTGCTCGGAAGGAAGAAATCCTCGAACTTTCTTATGCGCGCGGCCCGCGCCTTCTCGCTCTCGCCGACCGGAGCGAAGCACCAGGTCTCGAGCTCCGTCTCCTCGACGGAAACCGGACGCCATACCCGAATGCCGGTCGATGCGACGTCGTTGAGGAGGAAATTGGGAAATCCGGTGAAGACGCGTCCGCGTCGCACCATCCAGCGGACGTGCTCGGGCGGAAACCGCTCGAGGAGCTGCGCCTCTCTCTCGTAGAGCGGCAGCGCGGCCGGATTTGCTCGATCGGACCAATTCAGCATGTGTCCCTGGCCGAGGTCGTAGCTGCCGGTCGCGGTTCCGGCACGGTTAAGGATGCGCCCGGCCTCGGTGCTCTTCAGGGGGTCGAGGGAAGACCCCTCGAGCTGCTCGCGATAGACCATGGTCGCCGCGTAGTTCCGGTGCACCGCCGCGACATGATAGCCGTCGGCGCCGTTCTCGCACTGGAACTTCCAGTTGGCCCGCATTCGATAGCGTATGCTGCCGTCGAGAACCTCGAGGCCGTCCGGCGACTGATCGGCCAGCAGGTCTATCACCTTGCACGCGGCTTCGCCCAAAAAGCTCTCCAGCGACTCCGCCGCCGGGTCGAGCGAGGCGAAGACGAAATCCCGGTAGCTGGATACTCGTGGGACCGGCCGCAAATTCGGATCGAAGTCCTTCGGCAATCCCTCCGGCCAGCCCAGCTTCTCGAATTGGACTTTGGTGCATTTCCCTTCCGTGTTGAAGCACCAGCCGTGATAGCGGCATGTAATTGTCGGGGCATGGCCGGTACGGCCCGTGGTCAATCGCGCGCCGCGGTGGGCGCAGGCGTCGAAATAGACGTTGATGCCGCCTTTCGAGGTACGCATGGCGAATACCGGCCGATGCGCGATCTCCGTGGCGAGGTAATCGCCGGGCCGCTTCAGCTGGCTTCCATGGCAAAGATAGATCCACGCCTTGGCGAAGATGCGCTCCAGCTCGAGTTCGAAGATGGAGGGATCGGTGTAGATCGATTTGTGAACCCGAAAGAGGCCTTGCTCGGCGCGATCGTCGATCAGATCCCGGATCGACCTAGCATCGTTTCGCGGCCACATCGATCTCGAGGCATCGGGGGTTGCCATCTCGTTCGACTCCCTTCGCACCCGGGCAGCAGTCTGCCGAGGGCTATGCGGGCAAAAACCTCTCCACGAAGATTCGCTCGGGGCTCGCGCCGCGCGCGATCAGCAATGTTCGTGCGTGCTCGATCATCGGCGATGGTCCGCAGATGTAGACGTCGCAGGATCCAAGATCGATGTCCTGCGCGGCGGCGACGTCGCCGACGAGGCCGGTCGGGCCCACCCATTCTGCATCTCCGGCGGCCAGGCAGACAATTACCTCGAGGGAGGCGAGCGTCGCCCGCAACCGCTCGAGGTCGTCGAGCCCGAAGAGGTCCGAACGCCGGTTCGCTCCGTAGACCACGAGGATGCGCGGCGGGCTTTTGCCTTGCACGGCAAGGTAGCGGAGGATGCTGAGGATCGGGGCCAGGCCCGATCCGCCGGCAATGAGCAGCGACGGCCGTTCCTCGCTGCGCAGGAAAAAGCGGCCGAATGGACCCCGCAGCCTCAAGCGGTCTCCCGGGCGGGCGCGGCGCAGCAGATACTCGCCCATCGCGCCCCCTTCGATGAGGCGCACGAAGAACGTGAGGTCCGGAAATCCAGGCTCGTTGCCGAAGGAATATGCCCGGGTCGCGGTCGTATCGGGAACTGCGATGGTGACGTATTGCCCCGGTAGAAAGCCCGGGCTGTACCCCGCCTCGGGCCGCAGGACGAGTCTCATGACGCTTTCGGAAGCGCGATCGACCGATGCAACCGCTGCGGTCCAGGCCTCCTCCGGCGTCGCCTGCGTCTCGGCGAAGGGGTAATCGAACTCGACGACGCAGCGTGATCGCGCCCGCATCTGACACGTCAGCACGTAGCCGGCCGCTGCCTCGTCCTCGCTGAGCGCCTCCCGGCTATGGTCGCTGAGCGCGAACTCTCCGCGCAGACATCTTGCCTTGCAGGTGCCGCAAGCGCCTTCGCGGCAATCCGTCAGCAAGCGGATACCGCTTCGTCGTGCTGCCAGCTCGACCGTCTCGAACGCCCCGGCGACGATCTCGCGACTCCGGCCGTCGGAGAAAATCAGCGTTATTGCCTGGCCTTCCATGCACGGCCTCGATCAGTCCCCGCGGGTCCGCGGAGTGGCTTCCAGCCCAGAGCGCTGCCTGTCCCCTCCGTCAGTGCCGTCCGGCCTCTTGCCGTCATCGGGGCTCTCGCCCGGGCTGGGCCAGACGATCAAAACAGCCGGCGGTCTCGCGCGAGAGCCGGTGCTTCATGATTCGGTGACTCGGCGTGCGCTCGAATTCCTCGACTACGACGATGTAGCGGGGATTCTGAAAGGGCGCGAGCCGTTCGCCAAGCCACGCCGAGAGTGCCGGCGGATCGATGCTCTCTCCGGCTTTCGTCTTCACGAAGAGCTTGATGTCCTGCTCGCCGATCTCGGCGGCGACGCCGATCATGGCGCAATCCTCGATCGCGGGATACGCCGCGGCGACCCGCTCGACCTCCCAAGCCGAGACGTTCTCGCCCCTGCAGCGCACGCTGTCCGTCATCCGCCCGAGGAAGACGAGATTGCCGTGCTCGTCGAATTTTCCGAGATCGCCGGTATAGAGCGCGCCCTTGCGCAGCGCCCGGGCCGTTGCCTCGGGATTGCGGAAGTAGCCGGGAAAGAGGGCATTCTTCAGCCGCGCCTGCACCACGATCTCACCGCGCTCGTCCGCCGCCACCGGCCGATCGTGCTCGTCCCGGAGCTCGACGGAAAACCAGGGCAGGGGGCGGCCGACGGCGCCGACGGTGCCGCTGTCGTTGTAGGTCGTAAAGCTCGAGGCCTCGGTCATGCCGTAGCACTCGCGAATCTGCACGCCGAAGCGCTCCTCGAAAGCGCGCCAGATGTCCTTGGGGCATCCGCCGCCCCAGGCGATCCGCGCGCCGTGACCGCTGTCGAGCTCGCTCGGCGGCTGCTTCAGTAGAATCTGCAGGACGCCGCCGAGGAAGTGGATGTGGCTTGCGCCGTATTCCCGAGTCTGCTGCAGAATGCGGCTCGCGCTGAAGCGGTCGATCATCGCCAGGACGACGCCGCGGATGAGCGGCAGGACGACGAGCTGCATGCCCCCGATGTGATAGAGCGGCTCCCACATGAGCATGACGTCGCCCTCTCGCGCGTCCGAGACCAATGCCGCGGCTTCGCCTGCGAAGCGCAGCATCGCATGGGTGATTATCACGCCCTTGGGATTGCCGGTGGTGCCCGAGGTGTAGCAGATCGCGAAGTGATCCGTTGCCTCCGGCAGCGGCTCCTCGAAGCTCCGGCCGCTCGCGAGCATGCTCTCGAGCGGGTCCGCGGCGCCCTCCGCCCCGTGCGTCACGAGCGCCGCGCCGCGCAAATCCGCCTCGCTCGCTCGGATGGTCGCTACGAGATCCTCCTCCGCGATCACCATGCGGGGATCGCAGTGCTCGAGAATGTATTTGAGGCCGGGCCCCCGGTATTGAACGTTGACGGGAACCCAGACGATGCCCGCGCGCGCAAGACCGAAGATCGTCGCCAGCGTCGCCGGGCTGTTGCGCAGCATCGCTGCGACGCGGTCGCCGCGGGAGACCCCGCGCATGCGCAGTGCCGCTGCGAGGCCGTCCGCCATCCGCCCCAGCGCCTCGAAGGTGATGGGCCTGCCGTCGAAGCGCGCGAAAAGCCCCTCGGGCGCCTCGCGCCGCTTCGCCGCAAAGAGGTGCAGGATGCCTTCTTCGCCGAGCATGAGCGAGAGTTCGTGCCGGTCCGAGTTTCCGCTCAGCGATTGCGCTTGGCCGCGGCTCGGACCGCGAAGAACTGCTCCATCATGCGCGCGGGCTCGCCGGTGGCGAAGGATTCCCGCTGAACGCGCACTCCCGCCTCGAGACAATCGCGGAAGCCCGGCTCCGTCACCTCCCGGAAGCGCTTCTTGTTGAGGCGCATCGCGACCGGAGGCTTGGCGGCGAGCTCGGCGCCGAGCGCAAGCGATTCCGCCATCACCTGATCGCGCGGTACCACCTTGTTGACGAGACCGATCGAGCGGCACTCCTCGGCATCCATCATGCGTCCCGTGAGCGTGAGATCGATGGTGCGCGCCAAGCCGATCATCTCGCGCATGATCCACGGGCCCGTCGTGCTGGCGATGCCGGAGTTGATCTCGGGCTGTCCCATGCGCACGCCCTCATGCGCGATGCGAAAATCGCAGAGCAAGGCGACCTGGAAGGCGGAGCCCGCGGCGACGCCGTTCAGCGCGGCGATGATCGGCTTCGAGAGCGACCGGATGAGATCGTAGAGATGATCCCACTCGTGGATCCACTCCTCGGCCCGGTCCGGATCGAACTTCATGGTCTCGGCCAAATCCTGGCCGGCACTGAAGGCCTGATCCCCGGCGCCCGTGAGCACGATGGCGCCGACGGACTTGTCCGCCTCGAACGCAGCGATGGCCTCGACGAGCTCGTCCCGCATCGGGCGATGCCAGGCGTTAAAGGTCTCGGGCCGGTTGAGCGTGATGATCCCGACTGCGCCTTTGCGATCGGTGAGGATGTAGGCTGGCATACCTGGCACCTTGAGGCTATTTTGGATGCTCCGCCCTGCGGAAACGTGCGAGATCTGCGCGTTCCAAGCGTGCCAGACCGGACCGAGGTTCGCAACTCATGGCCGAGAAGCTCGACGTTCTCGTCTTCGGGACCGGCAGCTTTGCCGCGCGTATCGTCTTCGATCTCGCGGCGACGGCGGCGCGACCGGTCTCCATCGGTATCGCCGGCCGCAATCTCGAGCGCCTCTCCTGGCTCAAGATCGCCGCCAACGCGCGGGCGACCGTGTTCGGCCGCCCCGCTCGTTTCCTGAGCCGCCGCATCGATATGTCCTCGTCCGATCCCATTGTCGAGCTCATCTCGGAGCATCGCCCCGCGGTGATCGTCCAGGCGGCATCGTCGCAGACCTCGGCCGTGATCGTCACGACCGGCGACGCCTGGAGCAAGCTCGTCGCCGAGGGCGGCCTGAGCGCGACGGCGATATTCCAGGCGCAGCTCTCCGCGCGGGTGGCGCGGGCGGCCGATGCTGCACGGCATCGGTGTCATCTCATCAACTGCTGCTTTCCGGACGTGGTGAACTCGCTGCTCGCGGCGGCGGGCCTCCCCGTCGCGTGCGGCGTCGGCAACATCGCCATTCTCTCGAATGCTTTCGCCGGCGAGCTGCAGCGGCCCGCGCCCGGCGAGGTGAAGGTGCTGGCGCACTACCACACCCTGACGACGTTTCGAAAGCAGCCGGAGATGCGGAGAGGCCCATGGCCCCGCGTCTGGATCGCGGAGGAGGAGGTCGCGGACGTCGAGCGCACTTTCGCCGGCGTGAAGATCACCGCGGAGCCCGCGATCGAGATCTCCGGCGCGAGCGGCGTTCCCCTCATGCTCGCGATGGCCGCGGGCGGCGATTGGCGAGGCCATGTGCCCGGTCCTCTCGGCCTTACCGGCGGCTATCCCGTCGCTCTCCGCGCGGGCGTCCTCGATCTCGATCTTCCGGCCTCGCTCCGCCGAGATGAGGCCGTCGCGTGGAACGCGCGCTTCGAGGAGGAGTGCGGCCTCGTCGTGAGCGAGCGCGGCGAAGCGCGCTACACCGGTGTCCTGCGCGACCGGCTCGCCGAGGCGAGCCCCGAGCTCGCCAAGGGCTTTCACGTGCGCGATCTCGATGCGGTCTACTCGGAGATGTCTGGCCTCCGCGCGCGGCTGCAGGCCCAACGCGCGAGCTAGCGCGCCGACCGCGCTTTCAGCGAGCGTCGAATTCGCGCCGGAATTGCTCCGCCTCGGTTTGCCTGCCGCCACTGAAGCGGGAAATCTCGAAGCCCCGAAGCGGCGTAGGCGTCGCGCCGTCGACGATCAGCTCGCTCAGCACGAGACCGACGCCCGGCGCGAGCTGAAAACCGTGGCCGCAGAAGCCGAAGGCATGGAAGAGGCCGGGCCTCGTCTCGCTGGCGCCGAGCACCGGCAGCATGTCCGGGAGATAGCCCTCGATCCCTGACCACACGCGAATGACGTGGCAGGATGCGAGCGCCGGCACCGCCTCGATGAGACGTGCCATGTGCGCGGCGGTCTTCAGCGGCGCGACCGGCGCGCGGTTGCTCCGGGCATCCGAGGGCCCGCGCGGATATCCCGCGACGACGACGTTGCCGCGCGGCACCTGACGGAAGATGGTGCTGCCGTCCATCGCCTGCACCGCGGGATCGATGAAATGCGGGACGGGCTCGGTGACGAATTGCGCCGGACCCGCCGCGAAGATCGGCGCGCTTTCTCCGAATGCCTCGGCAACGTCGTTCGCCCAGGCGCCAGCGGCGTTCACGAGCACGTCGCTCTCGATGGTGACGCCACGATCCGTCGAGAGCCTGAATCGGCCGGCGACGCTCTCGATGGCGGTCACCTTGAGCTGATCCATGATCCGAGCGCCGTTCCGTTGCGCTGCCCGAGCGACGGCGGTGGCCGTGCCCCGGGGATTGGCGGCGCCGTCGCGCGGCGAGAAGGAAGCGCCGATCGCGAGGGCGAGCCAAGGCCAGCGCCTTCTCAGCTCCATCCGGTCGAGAAGCTGGAGTCCAAGCCCGTAAGGCTCCGCCTCGGTGGCGTACTTCTCGAGCGTCGCGACCTCTTCCGGCGTGAAGGCAATGCGGAGATGACCGGTGGGCGCGAACTCGCAGCTCTCGCCGGTGATCTCCTCGAACCGTTCCCAATACTCCTGCGCCCGGATCGAGAGCGGAAGCTCACCCACCACCCGCGCTTGAATGCGAAGATTGCCGAAATTGACGCCGCTCGCCTGGGCGCCGATGAGGCCCTTTTCCGCGACCGCGACCGAGCGGCCGCGCCGGCGCAGGAAATAGGCGGTCCAGCAGCCCATGAGGCCGCCGCCTACGATCGCGACCTCCGTGCGAAGGATGCTCATGGCTCGAGACGCGCCGCCATCGGCAGCGGCTTCACCGGCGCCTGACCCCTGAGCCGCCCGAAATCCGCGTGCGGCCGTCCGAGTGCCGCTGCGCTGAGCTCGGCGGCCGAGAGTGCGCAGAACCGTCCCTGGCATCGCCCCATTCCGAGCCGGCTCAAGGCTTTGAGGCGGTTGATCTCGGAGCCCCCGAACTCCGCATGTGCGACGCGCCTGACGTCGCCGGCCGTGACGCCTTCGCAACGGCAGACGATGACGTCGTCCGGCGTATCGGCGAGCCATGCATGCGGCCACGCGAATGCCGAGGCGAGGCCCCGCTGAAACCGTCGGAGCCGCCCGAGTCCGCGCCGTAGGCCCCGCAGTCTCGCTTGCGGCACGGGTAAGCCACGATCCTCCAGGACGGCATAAGCCGCGAGCTGCCCGCTGAGCTCTGCCGCGTCCGCCCCTCCGATGGCGGCGCCGTCGCCGGCGGCGTAGAGGCCCTTCGCCGAGCGTCCGTCGAGGTCGCAAACCGGAAACCACTGGCGGAAGATCGCGTCGTAGCGCAGCTCGCAGCCCGCGAGCTCCGCGAGCTGGAATTCCGGCCGCAATCCGAAGCCGAGCGCGACCGCATCGCAGGCAACCGCACGCACCTCGCCGGAGCTCTCGCGATAGATCACGCCTTCGACGCCCTTGGCGCCCGCAACCTCCAGAGAGCGGACGCCATGCCGAACGGGGATGCCACTGCGGCGGAGCTTCGCTAGATAGGAGAGGCCGCGCGCGAAGGTGCGTGGACTCGCCAAGAGCATCGGGACGGCGCCGATCTTGCGCGAGAAGGAAGTCGTATCGAGAACGGCGACGACCACCGCCCCCATCATCCGGCATTGCAGCGCTGCGAGGTAAAGCAGCGGCGAGCTCCCGCAGAACGCGATCCTTCGGCCTACGAGGCAGCCCTGGTCCTTGAGGAACACCTGCGCGCCGCCGAGCGTGTAGACGCCGGGGAGCGTCCAGCCCTTGATCGGCAGCAGCCGATCGACGGCGCCCGGGGCGAGGATCAAGGCGTCATAGCCGATAGTCACGATCCTGGGGCCGGAGACCGTGAAGACTTTCCCTTCCTGGACGTTCCAGGCCAGGGTTTCCGGCCGATAGTCGAGCCTCTCGGCGATGGCCGCGAAGCGCGCATGGAGACGGCGGTATTTGCCGCTCTCGGTGCCGAGGAGCGCGTCTATCGGAAGATCGAGGCCCGGCGCGGGCGATCGGTACGCCTGTCCTCCCGGGCGCTTGCCCTCGTCGATCAGAACTGGCTTGACGTCGTGCTCGACGAGAACGCTCGCGGCGGAGAGTCCAGCGGGTCCCGCGCCGACGATCGCGACCTCAGGCATTGCGCGGGAATCCCGGCGGCGCGCCTGTCACGATCTCCATCCCGGCGGCCACGGCGGTCGTGCAGGCGCGGATACGGCCGCCATCTCTGAGCCAGACCCAGCAATCCTGGCAGGCGCCCATCAGGCAGAAGCCGGCCCGGCCCTGGCCGCCCAACTCCGCCTTTCCAATTTCGTCGCGGGCGCGCAGCATCGCCGCGAGCACGCTCTCGCCGGCATTCGCTTCGATGCTTTGGCCGTCGACCGATAGTCGAACCGGCGGAGAATTGAAGCGCGCGACGCGTACCAACCGCGCACTCGCGGGACGGGATGAGGAATCGTCGGCAGCCACGGCCACGCCCTTCAGCCTGCCCGCGCGGAGGCGCGGCGGCGCAGCATCTCCGCGGCGATGACGAAGGCGGTGACGAACACCAGGATCACCGTCGATACCGCCGCCAAGGTCGGGTTCACCTGCAGGAGGAGATCGTTCCACATCTGCCTCGGCAATGTCGACGTGCTGCCGCCGGTCACGAACAGCGCAACCGTCAAATCGTCGAAAGACGTGATGAACGCGAAGAGAAAGCCCGCGATCACGCCGCCGCGGATCTGAGGCAGCGTGATGCGATAGAGGGTTTGCAGCTTGTTCGCCCCGAGGCTCCACGCCGCCTGGTCGAGCCGCTCGTCGTAGGTCTTGAGCACGGCCATCACGGTGATCACGACATAGGGAACCGCGAGGACGGTGTGTCCCAGCACCAAACCTAGGATAGTGCCGACGAGGCCGAGCCGCGCATAGAGGTAGAACAGCGCCACCGCGATGATGAGGCGCGGCAGTACCAGCGGCGCCAGGATCAGCGAGAGGATCGCGACCTTTCCGAAGAGGCGCTGGCGCACGAGCACGAAGGCCGCGGCGCTGCCCAGCAGTGTCGAGACCACGGCGGTCAATCCCGCGACGATGAAGGAGCGGATCGTGGCGTTCACCCAGTTGCCCGATCCGAGATAGGTCTGATACCAGCGCAGCGAGAACCCCTGCGGCGGGAACTCGATGAAGGTGCCGGAGGTGAACGAGACGGGAATGACGAAGAGAGACGGCAAGCACAGGAATCCCACGATTAACAAGCCGACGATCCACAGGATCATGCGCGAGATGCCCCGATGCGGCCGGTCCGGCCGGACCGGGAAGAGCCGATCCCAGAGGTCGCCGAGCCGGTCGGACAGCCATCCGAGAACGGCGATGAGCCGCTCGCCGAAGAAAGCGCCGGCGCGGGCGATCGCGCTCGAAGCGCCGCGTACCGCGAGCTCCGATGCGCTGGCGCCGCCAGAGAGCGTGGACATGCCGAGGAGCCGGTCATAGAGGTAGAACACGATCCCCGCCGCGACCAAGAGCAGCACCGCGAGCGCGCCGGCGAAGGGGAAGTTCAGCAGCTCCTGAATGACCGCGATGATCACCTGCGAGATCATGGTCTCGCGCCGGCCGCCGAGCAGCGCCGGCGTGATGAAGAAGCCGAGCGCCGTTATGAACACGAGGAGACCCGCCGCCGCGAGCCCCGGCAGCGACAGGCGGAAGTAGATGCGCCAGAAGGATTGGCCGCCGCGCGCGCCAAGGGTCCGCGCGGCCTTCACGAGATTGGTGTCGATGCTCTGCATGACCGAGAGCATCGTCAGGATTGCGAGCGGCAGCATCGCATGGACCATGCCGATCATGACGCCCGTGAAATTGTAGATGAAGCTCACGGGCTCATCGACGATCCCAAGCGACAGCAGCAGCCGGTTCGCCGCGCCGTTCCGGCCCAGCAGGATCATCCAGGCGAAGGTGCGGACGAGGAAGCTCGTCCAGAACGGCATCAGCACGAGGAGCGTCAGGCTGTCGCGCATGCGCGCCGACGAATTCGCGAGGAGATAGGCCACGGGATATCCCGCGAGCATCGCAAGTCCGGTGGTCCAGCCCGCGATCTCGAAGGTGATGATCAGGGTCTGCAGATAGACCGGCGTCGTCGCGATGCGCGCGTAATTCGCCAGCGAGAAATGCCCGGCGGAATCGAAGAAGCTCAGGATCAGGATCTGAGCCACCGGATAGATGAAGATCCCGATCACGAAGAAGAGAAGGGGGTAGATCGGCCAAGCCCTGGCCCAGGCCGACTGGCTGAGCGGCGGAGCCGCCGCAACTGATGCGGCGCCGCTCACGTCCGGGCCTCACGCTGCGGCAAAACCAGCGCGTGCTCCGCGCTCCAGCCGAGGCGGACGGTATCGCCGAGCTGCGGTTCCTTCCGGGCGCCGGTACTGAGCTGCTTTGCCGAAAGGACGGGGCCGTCCGGCAGCGCCACGAAATACCGGGTGACGCCGCCGGCGAAGACCGTCTCCTTGAGCGTGCCGCTCGCGACGTTCTCGGCGGGCTCGTCCTCGCTCAGCACGCGCAGCCTCTCGGGGCGGATGATGACCTTGACGGCGTCGCCCGGCATCGCCGTGCCGTCGCCGCGGCCGCGCAGAACCATGTCCCCGGGGCCGGCGAGCGTCACGGTCTCGCCGGCCAGCCGCACGGTCGCATCGAGAATGTTGGATTCTCCGAGGAACTGCGCGACGAAGACGCTCTTCGGCCGGAAGTAGAGCTCCTGGGGCGTTCCGATCTGCTCGATCCTGCCGTTGTTCATGAGGCAGATGCGGTCGGACATCGCCATCGCCTCCTCCTGGTCGTGGGTGACGTAGAGGACGGTGATGCCGAGCCGCCCGTGCAACTCCTTGATCTCGAGCTGCATCTGATCCCGCAGCTGGCGATCGAGCGCGCCGAGCGGCTCGTCCATCAGGATGATCGAGGGGCGATAGACGATGCAGCGCGCGAGCGCAATGCGCTGCTGCTGGCCGCCGGAGAGTTCGCGCGGCAGGCGGCCTGCGACGTGCGGCAGCCGCACGATCTCGAGAACGCGCTTTACCTCCTCCTCGATTCGCGCGGGCGCCATGCGCCGCATCTGCAGCGGAAAGGCGATGTTCTCGCGCACCGTCAGGTGCGGGAAGAGCGCGTAATTCTGGAAGACGATGCCGATGTCGCGCTTGTTGGGTGGCGCATAGGTCGCGAGCTTGCCGTCGATCCAGACCTCGCCGCTGCTGGGCGGGACGAGGCCCGCCACCATCATGAGAAGCGTGGTCTTGCCCGAGCCCGAGGGGCCGAGCAAGGTCAGGAACTCGCCCTCGCTCAGCTCCAGCGTCGCATCCGCGAGCGCCGTCACCGCGCCGTAGTGCTTGGTCGCGCCGCGGATCGAGAGCTTCGTCCTTGCCGCCGTCACCGTCCCGCCCCCAGCTCGCAAAATTGAGACGACGCGGCCCTGGGGCCGCGTCGCTCAATCAACAGGCGGCGGCTAGGCCAGCAGCCAGGCGTCGAACCGCTCGATCGCCTTCGCCTTGTTGGTTCCCCACCACTCCGTATTGGACTGCATCATGAGCTTGATGTTGTCCGGCGCGGTCGGCAGGTACTTCGCCTTATCCTTCGGGATGTAATCGTAGGCCTTCGGATTGGTCGGCCCATAGGGAAGCGCAGAGGCAAACACGGCTTGACGCTGCGCATTGGCGCAGAAGCTGACGAACTTCTTGCCGATCTCTGCCTTGGGACCGCCTCTCGGGACCACCCACCCTTCGAGCCCGTAGAGGCCCTGGTTCCAGGTGATCTCGACGGGCTTGCCGGCGTCGATCACGACTTGAGCGCGCCCGTTCCAGGTCACCATCATGTCGACTTCGCCGCTCTGCAGCATCTCCGTGGTCTGCGCGCCGCCCGTCCACCAGACCGCGACGTGCTTCTTGATCTGATCGAGCTTCTTGAAGGCGCGATCCATGTCGATTGGATAGATCTTGTCCTTCGGCACGCCGTCGGCGAGCAAGGCCACCTCGAGCATGTCGATGGGGTGCTTGTGCATGGCGCGCCGGCCCGGGAATTTCTCGACGTTCCAGAAATCGGCCCAGCTCTGCGGTCCGTTCTTGCCGTACTTGTCGGTGCGCCAGGCGATGATTGTGGCGTAGATGTCGCTGCCGAGCCAGCCGGGCTTGCGCGCCTCCGGCATGATCTGCTTCATGTCCTCGCTGCTCCAGTCGAGGGGCTCGAGCAGGTTTTGCGGCGCGAGCTCGAAGACATCGGCGTCCGTCGCGATGACGACGTCCCAGGTGTAGGTCTTGGTCTCGACGTTGGCCTTGATCTCGACGCTGGGATAGTGCTGGCGTGCGATGTGATTAACGCTGATGCCGGTTTCCTTCTCGAACGGCTTGACGAAGGCCGCATCCGCAGCCGGCGACCAGACGCCGCCGGGATCGGCGACGGTGATGGTCTCGGCGGCGAAGGCGCGGAAGGGCAGCGAGGAAGCCGCCAGCGCCGCAGCGCCCGCCGCACCGCCCTTGAGAAGATCACGCCGTCCAAGCGAGTAGCGGGACGGGTCTTTCAAGAGATTTGGGTCGATCATTGGAATACCTCCCTGATTTGTCTCGAGGGGAGGGCGGACGTCGCGACGATGTCCGCCCGTTTCGTCCCTGGCGCGGCGGCCGAGCGAACCGCTGCGGTGCCCAATGTGCGCGGCCCGAAAGGGCCTGCCGGAATGGAAGTATGATCCGCGCGCGATGCCATATCCAGCGCATAAGTTGCGCGCCGTTGCTGGTGCGTTTCCAGCCGGCGGAGAATTCGGTAGGCTCGATCGAGCCTCGACCCCATAGAGCCGGGAGTTCCACGCATGAGCGAGCCGTCCCTGGCGGACCGCACGAACCGAGCCGAGACGATCCAGGCGCGGATCGACCTCGCCGCCGCTTTCCGTTGCGCCGCGCGCCTCAACATGCACGAGGGCGTGTGCAATCATTTCTCGATGATGCTTCCGGGGCGGCGGTTCCTGATAAACCCCAAGGGAACCCACTTCGAGCGCATGACCGCGAGCGGTCTCATCGTCATCGACGAGAACGGCAGGACGCTCGAGGGCACCGGCAGGCCGCCGATGACGGGCTATCACATTCACACGCGCATCCACCTCAAGCATCCCTCGGCTTCCGTCGTCCTCCATCTTCATGCACCCTACTCGACGGCGATCACCGCGATCCGCGGAGGGCGGGTCGAGATGGTGCATCAGAACTCCGCCCGCTTCTTCGGCGAGATCGCCTACGACGACCACTTCAACGGCATTGCCGTCCGCACCGACGAGGGCGACCGCATGGCGGACGCGATGGGCGGCAAGCGGATCCTGTTCCTCGCGAATCACGGCGTGATCGTCGTCGGCCGCACGGTGGCGCAGGCCTTCGACGACTTCTACTACCTCGAGCGCGCCTGCCAGGTGCAGCTACTGGCGATGCAATCGGGTGAGCCCCTCAACGTGATGTCCGAGGAGATGGCGCGCGAGACGCACGAGCAGTTCGGCGGGGTGACTGCGAATGCCGACTTCCACTTCAACGCCATGAAGGAAATCCTCGACGCGGAAGCGCCGTCCTACGCGTCGTGATCCAATGAGCGAAGCGCGGGAAGCTCCGGTCATCGTCGTCGGCGCGGGGATCGTCGGGATCTGCTGCGCGCTCTATCTCCAGCGCGACGGGCGGCGCGTCACGCTGATGGACCCTCGCGAGCCCGGCGAGGCCTGCAGCTTCGGCAACGCCGGCCTACTCGCAACCGGCGGCGTGGCGCCGGAGGCCATGCCGGGCATCCTGCGCAGCGTCCCGGGCATGCTCATGAATCCCCTGGGCCCGCTCGCGATCCGCTGGAGCTATCTCCCGCGAATCGCGCCGTGGCTCGTGCGCTACGCGCTCAGCAGCCGTCCGCGTCGCGTCGAGGAGATCTCGCTGGCGCTCGCGGCGCTTGCGGGACAGGTACTGCCGGCATACGAGCCCTTGCTTCGGAGCGCGGGTACCTCCGACATCGTCCGCCGCAGCGGCTGGCTGCATCTCTACGAGTCCGAGGCGGCCTTTCAAGCGTCGCTTCCGGCGCACGCGCTGCGTCGGCGCCGCGGCATACGCGTCGAGGAGCTCCGGCCGGAGGAGATCCGTCAGCTCGAGCCCGATCTCGCGCCCATCTTCGCGCGCGGCGCGTTCTTCCCGGACTACGCGCACACCGTGAATCCGAAGCGGCTCGTCGACGTGCTCGCCGCGGATTTCGCGAGGAACGGCGGCACGATCCTGCGCGACTCCGTCCGCGGCTTCAGGATCGATGCGCAGGGGCCGAGGGCGGTCGTCGGCGACGCCGGCGAGCGGCCGGCATCGCAAATCGTCATCGCCGCGGGCGCATGGTCGCGGCCGCTCGCGGCCGAGCTCGGCAGCCGTCTCCCGCTCGACACCGAGCGGGGGTATCACGTCATGCTGCCTAATCCGGGAATTGCCGTGCGGCATCCGCTCGCCTCGACGGAAGGCGGCTTCGCGATCACGCCGATGGAGCATGGGCTACGCATCGCCGGCACCGTAGAGCTCGGCGGCCTGAGGGCGCCGCCCAATCCCAAGCGAGCGGCCGCGATGCTCACGCGCACCCAGCGCATGCTGCCGGGCCTGCGGACCGAAGGGAGGAGCGATTGGATGGGGTTTCGGCCCTCGCTTCCGGACTCGCTACCGGCGGTCGGCCGCTCGCCGCGCTTCCGAAACGTCTATTTCGCCTTCGGACACGCGCATCGCGGGCTTTCCTTCGCCGCGATCACCGGAAGGCTCATCGCGGATCTGATGGCCGGCAGGACGCCGGTAATCGATCCGACGCCCTATCGTGCCGACCGGTTCTGACGCTCCGCTTCATCAGCTCGGCAATCGGATTCCGAGACCGCGCCGCAGCGCCGCTTCATAGACGACCCGCGCCGCCGCGAAATCGGCGAGCGCGTCGCCCGCGAAGACGAAGAACGCCCGCTCCCGCGGGTTGCGGCGGCCCGGAACCTTCCCGCTCACGAGTTCCGCAAGATCGGCATGGAAGGGGCCGGATGTGACGAGCTTGCCCTCGCGGCCCAGCGCCTCGCTCTGGCTGCGGTCGTCGGTTGCGACGATGTCGAGGCGCGCGATCGGCTCAGGCTTCCAGGTGCGTCCGAGATCGACGGCGCTCACGAAGGCCCCCGGCGCGATCCAATCGGGATCGAGAAACGGTGCGAATCCCGGTGCTGCAGGAACCGTCGTGACGACGACGTCGAGACCCGCCACCGCGGCACGGGGATCGCGCGTCATCTCCGCCTCCATTCCCGCCGCTCGCGCCTCCGCGGCGATGGCAGCCGCGCTCCCCTCGCTGCGGCTGAATGCGACGGCGCGGCGAAGGCGAGGCAGCACCCTGCGGAGCGCCGCGAGGTGGCTCCGCGCCTGCACGCCGCAGCCGACGAAGCCGATCGCCGCGGCATCCGGACGCGCCAGGCGTCGAGCGGCGATCGCGGTCACGGCGGCCGTCCGCACGGCCGTGATCCAGCGTCCGTCCATGATCGCGAGGATGGCGCCGGTTGCGGCGTCCGAGAGAACCACCAGCGCGGAAATGGATGGCGTACCCCCTGCGCCGGTCTCAGGTATGACTCCGACCCATTTCAGGGCGGCGAGCGACACGTCGGGGCGAGCGACCGGCATGGCGTGGAATGCGTGGCCGGGCGCGATCGTCACGGCGGCCTTCGGCACGCTCCGAACGCTTCCGCGCGCTCTCGCCGCGTAGGCGTCGGCGCAGGCCTCTCGAATGTCGTCGATGGACACTCCGGCCTCCGCAACCGCGCTCTCGGAGAGATAGAGCAGCTCTCTGGCCATTCCGGGATCGTTGCACGATTCCGCATGCGGTGGCGAGGCCTGGCCCGGCCGCTCGCTCGAGCGAGGCGGGAACCTGCAAGCCGGAGTTCACCTGCGCCGCTCGCTTGATAGAATGCGGTCCAGAGGCAGCCACGGGCGCGGTCCGGGCCAGCTCGGGAGGGAAGCGTGAGGTCGACACTCTTCGCTGCGGATTACAAAGACCTGCCCTATTGGTGGGAGGGTGCGCCGCGCCCTCCGCTTCCGCAGGGCCCGCCGCCGGCGGCCGCGGACGTCGTCATCGTTGGCTCCGGCTATACAGGTCTCGCCGCCGCGCTGCCTCTCGCGCGCGCGGGCCGGTCGACGGTGATACTCGAGGCGGAGGAAGTCGGCTGGGGCTGCAGCACGCGCAACGGCGGTCAGGTCAGCACGAGCATCAAACCCCTTTTTGACGATCTGGCACCCCTCCATGGCGAGGAGCCGGCCTTCGCTATCGTGAAGGAGGGGCAGAACGCGCTCGCCTTCATCGACGAGCTCATTCGCAAAGAGGCCATCGACTGCAACTGGGAGCGCGTCGGCCGCTTCGTCGGCGCGCACAATTCGACGCAGTACGAGGCATTGGGCAAGAAGATCGCCAAGCAGCGGAAGGGGCTCGAGGTCGAGGCCCATCTGGTGCCGCGCGCGGAGCAGCGCGGCGAGATCGGCACGGACGCCTATTACGGCGGCGTCGTCTATCCCGCGCACGGTGCGCTCGACCCTGCCCGATATCATCAAGGTCTCCTCGAACGCGCACTGGCGGCGGGCGTGAGGGTCGTGCCGCGCTGTCCGGTCCGCGCGATCGAGCGCGACGGCAAGAGCCTCGCCGTCTCCACCCCGCAAGGTCGGATCGTCGCGCGTGACGTGATCGTCGCGACCAACGGCTACACCGGCGCCGTGACGCCGCAGCTGCGCCGACGCGTCATACCCATCGGCAGCTACATCATCGCGACCGAGCCGCTCGATCCCGCGCTCGCCCAGCGCCTCATCCCGAAGGCGCGGGTGATCTCCGACACGCGGCGCATCGTGGTCTATTACCGTCTCTCGCCGGACCGCCGCCGCATCGTGTTCGGGGGCCGCGTGGCGCTCATGGAGACGGACCCGAGCGTCACCGCGCCGCGCCTTCACGCGGAGATGACGAAGATCTTTCCGGAGCTCAGGGACGCCCGGATCACCCACTCTTGGGCTGGCTTCGTCGCCTACACTTTCGACACCATGCCGCATATCGGAAGGTGGGTGGACGGCGTCCACTACGCGATGGGCTATTGCGGCTCCGGCGTCTCGCTCGCCACGTATTTCGGCACGCGCATCGGCCAACAGGTGCTCGGCCTCGAGGAGGGGCGCACCGCGCTCGACGGGTTGGCCTTTCCGACAAGGCCCTTCTACACCGGCGTTCCCTGGTTCCTCGCGCCGAGCCTGATGTGGTACCGGCTCCGCGATCGGATCAATCTCTAGCCCAGCATCGAAGGGCCCCCGCTCAGAGTGCCTCGCCGGCGCCTGCGCCGGAGGCCGGGGTCGGAATCCACCATTCCTGCCCCCGCACCGTCTCGATGTATTCGGGCCAACGCAGGTCGACCGGCGCGTGGAAATCGCGCGGGAGCAGCGGGCCCACCCATTTGGAGCCGCCGATCCCGCCGCCCGTCCGCTCCTTGAACTCGTCCTGCGCGCGCTGCAGCGCCTCCGGCGCGGTGAGCAGGTCGGTCAAGGTTCCCGCGATCGTCTTCGCGCCGAGGAAGATGCCGGGATCGATCGCGGCCGGCAGGCCGCCCAGCGCATTGTTCACCCAAGCCGGATACTCGTAGCCCTCGTTCGGCGGCCTGAGCCGCGGGCGCATGGTCAGGAGCCGGACCGTCGGCGCGTGCCAGGTATAGTCGACGTAATCGTCGGACGTGTAATTCTGCTGCCACGCGGGCAATGCCCGGCGCAGATAGGTCTCGTATTCCTGCGGCGGCATCAGCCGCTCGCTGTCCTCGAGAAACGGGTTCTGCATGGGCTCGAGCCCGAGGTTTGCCTGTATTTTGCGGCCGAACTTGCGGGCTTCCTCGCTGAATTTCGGCGCTCCCGCGAGCTTCATGTTCTCGAAGGTAAGTTCCGACATCGCGTGATTGGTGAGACCGACGCGGGTCTTCGTGACCCAGCGCACCGAGGCCCGGCATCCCGTCGTCGCGGCCGATTGGCGCGCGTTGTTGGCGAGCACGTTGTAGATCTGCTGCTGGATCCCCAGCATCGGCGAGCGCCAGGCGTATTGGATCTGGCTGAAGCGCGGCGGCAGATTGTCCGAGGTGGCATCGCCGCCGACGAGCACGAACTCGTTGAGCGTCCAGGTCCCCGTGTGCGGGAACATCGCCTCCTTCGTGTACTTGGTCATGGTGTACATGAGGCAGAGCGCGTCGATCGCGCCCGGACACCGCGCGGCCGTGTGCGAGGTATGACGGGTCGGGACAAGGCTCTTGTCGATCCACTTCTCGGGCTCCAGCGTCTCGAAGGTGAAGACGACGCTCCAGTAGGAGCCGCACTGCGTGTCCCAGATCGCGGTGTTCGTGAAGTGCGGGTGATAGGAAATGAAGGCGTCCGCCCCGTCGAAATATCCCTTGGCGGCGTGCACCGGCTTCGAGCCGCAGACTTTCTCCGCGGGCTCGCCGAAGAATTTCAAGGTGCCCTTGATGCCGAATTTCTCCATCGCCGCCTTCGCCGCGAGGACGCCCGCGAGCGCCGTGGTGCCGAGCGCGGAATGCGGATCGGTATGCCCCGCGGCCCAGGGATGCAGGCCGGCGCGGGGCGCCTGATAGGGAACGACCTGCTGCGAATTGCCGGGAACCGCGTCGTACTCGGCGTAGCTTCCGAGCACGGGACCGCCCTTGCCCCAGCTCGCCGCGAAGGCCGTGGGCATGCCGCCGGACCCTTCCTCCACGTCGAAGCCTTCGGCGCGAAGGAGCTCGCAATATGCCTTCGCGGACTTGTATTCGCGCCAGGCCGGCTCGGCGAAATTCCAGATCTTCAAATGCCAGTCCGAGAACCGCCGCCTCCGCTCGTCGAGCCATTCCAGAGCGAATTGCTTTTGCTTCGAGAGTCCGGGCATTGGGTTTGCCTCCTTAGTCTAGGGCCGCAGCATCGCCATCACGTGCAGACCGTGTATTCCGGCTTGAGCCTGCTCAGCGCCTCGCAGCCGGTCTCGGTAATCACGACCGTGTGGCCGAGAGACATCGCGAGATTCCTCGGCGCGTCGACCAGGATCGCGTGCAGGAACAGGACCATTCCCGGACGCGCGATGGTGGGATTGCCGGAATAGATCATCGGCGGCACGTCCATCCAGGAGGGCCGGAAGGTGGCGCCCAGCGAGTAGCCGCAGGCCGCGAGCCGTGCGTCGCCGAATCCCGCGGCATCGAAGACGCGGCGGTGTGCGTCGTCGATCTCGCCGAGCGGACGGCCGGGCCGCGCCGCTGCCGTCATCGCCGCCAGAGCGTCGCGCGTCGCCTCGAACATCGAGCGCTGATGCGGGTTCGGCTTGCCGATCGCCGCCGTCCGCATCAGGCAGGCGCAGTAATGCCGATAGCTCGCCGCGAACTCCATCGTGATCTGATCGACGGGATCGAGGCGCCGGAACCCGGTCGCGGCGCGGACCAGAAGCGCGCGGTCTCCCGAGCCCAGCACCGGTCCCGAGGGGGGCATGTCGCCCCCGCCTTCGAGGATCGCCGAAAGGCCCGCGGCGGCGATCGATCCCTCGAAAGCGCCGGGACGCGCCGCCACGAGCATGGCGGTGAGCGCATCGTCGGCGAGGCCGGCGGCCTTCCGCACATAGGCGATCTCCGCCGGCGACTTCGCGACCCTGAGGCCCCGCACGAGATTCGAGGCGTCGGTAAGCTCGCACCAGCCGGCGAAGCGACGCCGGACGCGCTCGTGATTCATGCCGGTGAGGCCGAAGGTGTTGAGCTCGATGCCGATGCGGCTGCCGCGAAGGCCTTTTTCCGCCAGGATCGCCTGCAGGTCGGCGGTCGGGTCCGCTCCTTCCGTGTCGTACCAGATGCGGATGTCCTCGATGATCGAGGTGCGTCGCGCCTGCTCCCGGTCCGGAAGCCGGGTGAGGAGCGTTATCGGCGTGTCGCCCGTCGTCAGCACCGCACACTGAAAGAAGACGAAGCCGCTGGTGTCGAATCCCGTGAGGTAATAGTGGCTCTCCTGCGCGAAGATCAGCAGGGCCGCCAGGTCCGCCTCGCGGAGCGCCGCGCGAGCGCGTGCGATCCGCGCCTCGAACTCGGGCCTCTCGAAATGCAGGGCCATCGTCGCCGGCACCTTCCTCCAACTGTCGGATTGGCGGTGCCCGCCCGCGCCGGGCGGTGCGCCGCCAATTCCGCTCGCGGGGCCGCTATTGCAGCAGCCAGCTCGACCACTTCTCGATCACCTTGTCGCGGTTGTCGGACCACCACTGGGAATTGTAGACGAACATCTCCTTCTTGATCGCGGGCGCGGTCGGCAGGACCTTGAGCCTTTCGGCCGGCAGGATCTCGGCCGCCGCGTTGTTCACGAAGCCATAGGGGATCAGCATCGAGAGCCGGGCCTGCGGCACGGCCATGGTGATGAACGCCGTGAACTTCATGGCGTTGACGCGGTTCGCCGCGCCCTTCGGAACGGCCCAGGCGTCGGTGCGAAGCGCGCCTTGCCGCCAGCCCACCTCGACCGGTGCGCCGTTGGCCTGGATCGCGGCGATGCGGCCGTTCCACGCCACGCCCATCACGGCCTCCTTGTCGTTGAGCATCTGCGCCGGCACCGCACCCGCTTCCCACCACTTCACGACGGCCGGCTTGATCTTGGCGAGGCTCGCATAGGCCTTGTCGATGTCCATGGGATAGATGCTGTCCATCGAGCCGCCGGCCGCGAGCACCGCGGCCTCGAGGAACGGCGTGAGGCCGCCGGAGCCCGCAGGCATCGTGCGGGGCCCTGGAAACTTCTTCGTGTCCCAGAAGTCGGCCCAGCTATTCGGCTTCGCGTCCTTGAAGACGTCGGTGCGATAGGCGTAAGTCTGCGCGTAGGGCAGCATGTCCAGCGAGTATTTGTACTGGAACGCCTTGTCGATATTGCCGGTATCGACGAGGCTGTAGTCGATCTCCTCCCAGTAGTCGCCTTTCTTCGTGAGATTGATGACGCCGGCCCGGTCGAACTCGCCGACGTCGTATTCGACGTTCTTCGTGTCCACCATCGCCTTGAGCTTGACGGGGTCGGGTCCCTGGGATTCGACGACCTTGATCCCCGAGAGCCGCTCGAAGGGCTCGAAGTAGGCCTTGCGCTGTGCGTCCTGGAAGGCGCCGCCATAGGAGCAGACCCTGACCGAGCCGCTCCCTTTGAGCTTCTCGGGGATCGACGTGATCTCCGGCAATGCCGGCGCGTCCGCGGCCAGAGCGAGCGGCGGCCCGATCATCCGGCTGAAGGCGGATGCCGCCGCGGCGCCGAGCCCCAAGCGGGCCGTCAGACGCATGAAATTCCGCCGCGTGTAGTACGCCGCATGCGGCGATTGCTGGGAAACCGTGAACAGAAACTCGAGAAGCTCTCGATCGTCGCGCATCGGACGTTCCCTCCTCTGATTTCTTGCGTGGTCCCGAATCCGGCGCACGGCCGTCACCGATGGCGCGGCCCGCCGTCTTCCATCAAATCACAGGCGTCTCCCCCGGCAAAGCCTCTCGCCCCGTCAGGGCAGTGGAGGAGCGCAGCCGCTCCGACCGGCGCCGGAGCAGCTCCGCGCTCAGGAATACAAGCCCCGTCAGCACGACGAGGATCGTCGACACCGCGGCGATGGTGGGATCGATCTCGAACCGGATGCTCTCCCACATCTTCCTCGGCAGCGTCACGGCCGTGCTGCCGGAAACGAAGAGCGCGACCACGAGCTCGTCGAAGGAGCTGATGAAGGCGAAGAGCGCGCCCGCCAATACGCCGGGGCGAATGATCGGAAACGTCACCTGCCAGAAAGTCCGCCAGGGCGTCGCGCCCAGATTCATGGCCGCTTGCTCCAGACGCTCGTCGAAGCCCTGAAGCGCCGCGGAGACGTTGATGACGACGAAGGGGACCGCGAGACAGGTGTGCGCGATGACGAGGCCGAAGGGATTCCCGACGAGACCCAGCCGCGCGTAGAAGAAGTAGATCCCGATCGCCAGCACGATCACGGGCGCGATCAGCGGCGAGACGATGAAGCCCACGAGC
>Ga0335085_10002796_pt1 | contig 31772 bp, 26 predicted proteins | sample Lox_Sample_45_FD_206712 | JGI IMG/M metagenome (GOLD analysis project Ga0335085, IMG submission 206712) | Soil microbial communities from Loxahatchee National Wildlife Refuge, Florida, United States - Lox_Sample_4.5 | ecosystem: Environmental > Terrestrial > Soil > Wetlands | place: USA... | reverse complement strand
TTCGACCTCGATACCATTCTGCGCACCATCCTTGAGCAAATGGAGAAGATGGTCGATGCGGAGTTCTGGGCGCTGCTCATGCTCGACGAATCCTCCCGCGATCTCTACTACGCCATCGCCACCGGCGAGGAGCAGGAAACCTTGCGCGGCCTTCGCGTCAAGCCCGGCGAGGGCGCGGCCGGATGGGTCCTCGAGCACGGCGAGACGCTCCTCGTGCCGCAGATGGACGGCGATCCGCGCGCCACACAATCCGCTACTCCCGGCATCACCAGCGTTCGATCCGTAATCGCCATGCCTTTGCGCGGACGTACCGGCACGCAAGGCGTCATCGAGATCCTCAATCCGCGCGCCGAGATGTCGGACTACTCCATCGCCTTCCTGCACATCCTTGCCGACCACGCGGCCATCGCCATTGAAAACGCGCGCGACGTCAGCCGCATTCAGCAGCTCACCATCACCGACGACACCACCGGCCTCTTCAACGTGCGCCACCTCTACGAGATTCTCAGTCGCGAGCTGAAAGGGTCGGCAAGGCACAAGGAGCCATTAAGCCTCGCTTTCTGGGATCTCGATCGCTTCAAGCTGGTCAACGATGTGCACGGCCACATGATCGGCAGCGAGCTGCTCGCGCTCACCGGGCGCCGCCTGCAGAAACTCTGCCGCGCGCAGGACTCGGCCTTCCGCTATGGCGGCGACGAGTTTGTGATCCTCATGCCCAGGACCCCCGCCGCGCAGGCACTGGAGCTGACCAGGGGCATGCACGCGGCGCTCATGGAGACTCCCTTCGGCATGAAGAGCGGCCTCACCATCCAGGTAAGCGCCAGCGTGGGCCTGTCGTCCTCGCCCGCCGACGGCACGCAAGGGCACGAGATCATCGGCACCGCCGACGCGCGCATGTACGCCGTCAAGCGCCACGGCCGCGGCTCGATCCGCACCGCCTAAGAGCAGTTCTCTGCTCTCTGACCACTGATCACTGACCACTGACCACTGCTCTCTGTTCTCTGTTCTCTGTTCTCTGACCACTGATCACTGACCACTGTTCTCTGCCCTCTGACCACTGACCACTGACCACTGATCACTGACCACTGTTCTGTCCTCTCGTCTCTACCCCCTGCCTTTCATATCCCCGCCAATCTGGATCACCACATACTTCGCCGGCCCGTCGCCCACGTTCTTCACCTGGTGCAGAGTCCCGAACGCTACATAGATGATGCTGCCCGCATTGGCGCGCTCCGTCTTGCCGTCGTGGATGAACTCAAGCGTTCCCTCCTCGACCACGATCACCTCCGAGTGATGGATGCGGTGCGCGGGATTGGGCGCGGTTCCAGCGGGCTGCATGGTCTCGTGAACGCCAACGGTCTCGCCTGTCGCGAGCGTTCCCGTGAAGACGTTGCGGCCGACAGCGCCGTTGGCCGAGGTCTTCGCAACCATGTCGTCGTAGGCAAACACGCGCGACTTGGTCAGCGGATTGGCGGGCGCAGGCTCAAGGTTGCCCTCCTGCGCAGCGCCTGTGGCAGCCGAGGCCAGCATCGCGGCAGCGCAGACGAGCGTCGTAGCGGCGCAGGCAAGAGTGAGAAGATTCGTCGTGATACGTGTCATGGAGCCTCCGGGGGTTGACGGACGGCGAACAGTGGATAACCACTGTGTTCGCCGCGTCGATCATGGAATAAGTATGCGCCGGTTGCGATTTCCTCGACTACGAAGGGCTCATCGAGAGGCCGAGCCGCCCCGGTGCGAGAATACGCCGCTCCATTTTAGGAGCAAGTTTCTATCCCACTCGGCTTGCAGCTTGGATTCAAGTTCATCGCGATCCCTGGATATCGCCGCAATCTGATCGAGCGTTGGCGGTTCCGGGAGTTGGTATAGGAGCCGCGATTTGAGCGATGACAGCCCGTCAGATCTTCGCGCGTGCCAACTGTTCTTCGCTTCGAACTTGAGGTTCGCGGCGATGAACGCGATGAGGGGCGGCAAGATCGCGATCCCGCCTATCACCTTCGATGAGGTCTCGGTGAAAAACCCAAGGATTGCTGCGAGCACGCTGCAGCCGAGCGCGGCAGTCATGAGGATGACCGAAAGCCAGTGGTTGGCGTAGGCAGAGAAGCTTGCTCGCTTCTCCTCATCGGACAGTTCTTTCTCGAGGGCGGTTTTGCGCCTTGATGCCTGGTCAGATTGTTCCATGCCCAGCCATCATAGCGCGTTCTCCGTGTGGACGAACGCCGGATATTGCTCAGGTCTGGGTATCCATATGAGCATCTGCCGGGCCCTTCGATCTGAGTGCACAGATTTTCTCCAAGATGGCCTCTAGCGATTTGCTGGTGATTTTCTGCTCTGCTAACTTGGCTAGCGTTTGTCGCATAATGGCCGGAGCTTTGGTTGCGTCGTCCTTCCGCTCCACCGAGAATTCCTTCATTGCTGCAGAAAGCGCGCCCTCAAATTCCTTAACCCCCAACTCCTCTTCCAGAGTCTTTTCCAAATTCCATTCGAAGGATGCAAAATTATCAGTGATTATGGTCCCAGCCGCCACTACATTGCCGTCTTTCGCACCAAGCAATCTCTGGAGGGCACGATTGGCTGCTTCGCCGTCGATCTTCTCTGCCGATTTATCGCAGTCCCATATCACGTACACCGGAATCTCCAGTGACATAAAAATTGCCGCCGGACGGTCTAAATTGTTCTTTCCGTTCACGGCGAGGACAGCTACTCCCATCGCCTCAAAATCTACTTTCCTTACGGCGGCGATGGCCTTGAGGGCAGCGCGATCGCTCTCGCCTTCAACAAGCACCACCACATCGGCGAAGAAGCCTTCCGCTACTTCGGGCGTAATTATGTGCAGACGTGATCGCAGTCCTTTTTCTGTAAAAGTGCCTGCGGGCATCCCGTGTGCCGTCTCTAGCAGGTCGCAAACCTTGCGGAGAGATGACTCTCGCAGGATGCATTCCTGATGCTTCACTTTTGGAACAGGTCGTCGCCTAGCTAAACGGACTTCATCGAATCGATCGATGCAAACAAAATAGGGCGAATGCGATGCAAAAGCAATTTGCATTTTCGCCGCGACTCCCGGGAGTATCCCGTCGCTGAGAAGTCCTAACACCCGCGCTAAATGCCGTTGCTTAGTCGGGTGCTGGTAGAGTTCCGGCTCTTCAATGGCCAGTATTAGGCCCGGCAGAAGGGCGGGAACTTCCGGCACGCCTTTCAAGTCGGGAATTATTCCAGTTTGGTTTTCAAGTGCGGTCTGAACTTGATCATCGGGCGGAACCTCTGTGTTTAGCACGACGGCGCGCGCTAGATGCTGAAGAAGGGTGAGGATGAACGCCCTCTGGAGGCCGTTGCCCTGCTTCTCTACGGTTGACGGAAATCCGCCATCTTCCAGAAAAACTTCTGCGGCGGGCAGCGGGACAGAGAAATCTGCTGCGGGCCGCCATTCAAGGGAAACGGCTGTTTCCTCGTATAACATACGTAGACTCTTGGTGAGTTCCTCCGCTAATCCCTTGAGTTCCGTCAGGTTATCCGGGCTAACGAGTTGTTTGTACTCGCTTGATGTCTTCTCCTGCCATTCCTGAAAGTCCTTGCGCCTCTGAACCGCGCTTTTCACGACAAGTTCCATGAGGCGAGCAATCGCGCTTCCACGTCCGTCGACCGCGTCGGCCGCAGCGTCTCTGACCGCGGGGATGAAAACGAAACTTGTGGACTTGCTCAGGGAGCCCTTGGCAACGTTTGTGAACCCTAAGAACTGGCCGTCGTCGCGGACAATCTGGCACTGGTCACCATGTTTCTCCTCCCATGCCAACAATTGAGGATCGATATCCTCGGCCTTTGTGATGTCTGGTAGGTCCCCGTACAGCGTAGGATCGCTCTCTCGCAACTGCTTATAAGCCGTTCGCTTTGCAAGTGCCTTCTCCGAGCTGCGAATCAGTTCAAACGGGCCGTGGCCCTTAATGAAGCCGTAATATCGGCCTGAGGCTTTTCCGCTCTTCAAGTCGAAGATGCGAACAACGTTCAGTTCATTGTCTACAATTCTGGATCCGAAAATCTCCCGTTCCGCGTCGTTGAAGTCCGTGAACGTCAATCCAATCTCTATGGGCGCATCGAAATCTTTGCCGAAGAAATCGTCCAATGCGACGCTAGTTGACGATCCATAAAATCGCTCCAGTGCCTTTAGTATGGTTGATTTGCCGGCGCCATTACCGCCTAATATAGCGGTCTGGCTTTGAAAGGAGACAGAAACATTCCTGAGCGAACGGAAGTTTTTTATATGCGCGTTCTTGAGAATCATGGGATTCCTTGGTCACCATGTTACTCCGCACCATGGGGAATATTCGTTGCATCGCGGCGTTGAGTCGGGGCGTTTCCTCAAATTGAGGCTGAGGCCCGCTCGAAATGGTGCCGAGAACCACCGTTCTTCCCGGGCAGCCCCTTTGTGCAATTCCAATGGTGCGAAGCGGCAATCGATTCGTTCGCTCACTCCAAAATTCTCTTGCAAAAGCCGGTGGACGGAGTCGTATGATGGGCCTGACCCTCGGGACCCATTGAGCTTTGTGCGCGGCCTTCAAAAACAGGTCGCCGGTCCCGCGCTCGTGAAAGCACTTCCCCCTCGTTCCTGAAAAGAAAATCGTTTCTGAAATCGCAGAAGGAGATTGCGGATGAAGCCTGAACGCTTTTTCTACACCGCTGTCGGAGCCATCTTCCTGGTTTTCACGGTTCTGGGTTTTCAGAAGTACATCTTTCATGGCCTGCACGTTGACGGCTCGCCGATTGCGCCGGGGATGCTGGCCATCGTGGTGGCGCACTCAAGCGCGATCTTTCTGTGGTTCGTGATGTTCTTTGTGCAGGCGCTGCTGATCTCCACGCACAATCGCCGGGTGCATATGACGCTGGGCTGGGGCGTGGTGGCGATTGCCGCGATAGTGGTGGTGACCGGGCCGGTGGTGGCTACGCGCTCCATCCACACAGACCCGAGCCAAGTGGTTTTCGACTGGCCGGGGCCGCAGTTTTTGCTGGTGATGTACACGGAGATTGCGCTGTTTGCGGTGTTTGTGACGCTGGGCGTGCTGGCGCGCAAGCGGCCGCGCGTTCACAGGCCGATGATGCTGCTGGCGTGCCTCTCGATTGTGAGCGGAGCCGTAGGGCGGATCGAGACGACGGGCGCGATTTTCGGGGGCCACCATTGGGTGGGGATCTTTGGGCCGGTGGTGAGCCTGGGATTGCTGCTGCTGGTGGTGCGCTGGGCCATGACGCGCAGCTTAGATCGGCCGTTTGCCATGGGGCTGGCCGCGATGACGGTGGTGACGCTGATCGTGGGCAGGCTGGCCATGACGAGCACGTGGGTGGATTGGGCGGGAATGATATTGAAGCCGTGAGGGATGTTGCGGCGCGGATGTGTACAATTGCGGTGCCATAAAACCCACAAGGTAAATCGTGCTGATAGGAGAGCCGATGCGCGCATCCTGGGGGAAACATCCGTTGACCTGCCTGCTCATTATCCTGGCGTTCGGCGCGTACTGCATCGACAGAGCCATGCAGTACAGCAGTTCCGCACCAAGCGAACAGTCAACAATCGCTCACGTATATCGTTTCAAAGGTTATAAGCGCATGCACTGCTCCTATAACTTTACTGTTGCCGGAACAGCCTATCTAGGAGGAGATTGCCCGTGGTCGACACCATATGGGCATTTCGATGCAACCGTCTATTACGATCCATCGAAGCCATCAATCAATTCGCTGGATGAATTCGGCGCGGCGAGCAAACGCTGGTATCAATGGGCGGCTGCGAGTATTTGTTCCGGGTGCATCATATTCGGAATCGTTATTTGGTGGGGCGCTTTCAAAAAAAGTAGAAGAGGAAAAAGCGGGAGCGCTGCCGATGCGGAAGAAACAGTCCCCGATCCGGATACGATCGATCGGGAGCTGCAGGACTCCGGCCGGGGCTAACTTCTTCCCTTCCTCCGAGAGCGAATGCATTCGGCGCGAGCCCGCAAGGCGCGAGCGCCGCGGACGATAACGGCCAAATGCGGGTGCGGTGCCGGCTATTGCTGCTCGGTGATATGCACCGAGTGTTCCAGATGGAATGTGAGCAGCGTCTCCGCAGGAAGAAAAATCTGCTTGTTGCCGGTGAACGCGCTGCCGGCTGTGCCTGCGCCGCCCCCGGCCGCCGCGCCAATAAGAGCGCCTTTGCCGCCGCCGGCGATGCCGCCGATGAGTGCTCCGAAAGCTCCGCCGCCGCCTGCCATCAGGGCCGCGCGCTTGCCTTTGCCTTTTTCAGCGCGATCGATGGAGCTGGTTTCGACCGGGTAGCTTCCCCAGCGTGTGTGGACGCGCTCGAGCCGCAGCTCCAGATACGCGCCGCCCTTGATGTGGCCGAGAGCCTTGGCGTCGACGACCGTGCCTTCAGCATGAGAGCCGCGCGGAATGACCGTCTGCCCGTCGACGATGACATCGTCAGCAACCGTGGCGCTGAAGGGGTCACCGGGGTGGCTGATTTTGGAGCCCAGATCCTGATCGAGCCGCACATGCAGGCGCGTGCCTGCAGGGAGCTCGACGACGGCAGGCGGGGGAGGCTGCGGCGCGGGTGCGGCCGGGTTCTGCGGCGATCCCAGCGCGTTCACCGAACCCTGGGGCTGCTCCGAACTAGAGGATTGTTGCTGCGTGCCGGCTTTGCATCCGGGTAGCAAAGAGATAGACGCGCTCAACAAAACGGCGAGCGGAAAAACAGCTGGGTTGAACCGCATGGCGAACTCCTTGAGGGGAATTGGGGAATTCTGCGACGAGCCGATCTAAGGACCGGCGCCACTGACCACTGACCACTGACCACTGACCACTGACCACTGACCACTGACCACTGACCACTGACCACTGACCACTGACCACTGATTTAGATGTCGAGATTCTTCACGTCGAGTGCGTTATCTTCAATAAATTTGCGGCGGGCCTCGACGTCTTCGCCCATGAGCGTGGTAAAGATGGTCTCAGTCTCGGCAATGTCCTCAAGCTTTACCGAAAGCAGCGTGCGCCGCTCGGGATCCATCGTCGTTTCCCAGAGTTGCGTAGCCGTCATTTCTCCCAGGCCCTTGTAGCGCTGCACCTGGTAGTCCTTCTTGCCCTGCTCCACGATGTAGGCAAAGAGATCGCGGGCGGTCTGCTTTTCGACTGGCTCGCGGAGGACGCGCGTATTCCGTGCGGCGGCTTTCGCTTCCGGCTTCGCGTCAGACTTGGTCTCAGCCCCTTCCGCTTCTTCCTCTTCGTCGGCGGCCGATGCGGCTGCGCCCTTGGCGGCAAACTCCACCAAAAATGGCGGCTCAAGAAATTCCTTGATGAGCGAATACTTCGCCATCATCTGGCGGAACTCGGGGCTTGAGGCCAAGGTCCAGTCAATGCAGCGCGTGGCGCCCTGCGCATCGGTAAAGCAGACCGACCAGGTGTGATGCTCCTCGTCCTCAACAGGCTTGGCGACCTTGAACTGGAACTCGTCGGCAAGCTCTGCGAGTTTGGCGTGCAGCGCGGCGATTTTTTCCGGAACTTTTTTGCCGTCGGTCGAGGCGAAGTCAGTGCGGTGCGTGAGCTCCGCGCGCGCCAGAAGCTCGGTGAGCTTCTCGTTGCGGATGCGCTTGTCGACCTTCTCGACAAAGCCGAGATACTCATTGAGCGTGGACATGAAGCGAGTGAGGTCGTTGCCCTCAATTCGGCTCGCGGTCTCGCCGTGGCGGACGATCATGCCCTCGGCGGCGCGGTTGACCATGACTTTGACGAACTCGCGATCGTCCTTGATGTATTGCTCGAAGCGGCCCTTCTTGATTTTGTAAAGCGGCGGCTGCGCAATGTAGATGTGATCGCGCTTGATGAGCTCCGTCATGTGGCGGAAGAAGAAAGTGAGCAACAGGGTGCGGATGTGCGAGCCGTCGACATCGGCATCGGTCATCAGGATGATTTTGCCGTAGCGGATCTTGGTGGCGTCGAAGTCGTCTTTGCCGATGCCGCAGCCGAGCGCGGTGATCATGGCGCGGATTTCCTCGTGGCCCAGCATCTTGTCGTAGCGCGCCTTTTCCACGTTGAGGATCTTGCCCTTGAGCGGAAGGATGGCCTGGAACTTGCGATCGCGGCCCTGCTTGGCGGTGCCGCCTGCGGATTCGCCCTCGACGAGGTAGAGTTCGCAGCGCTCGGGATTGCGCTCGCTGCAATCGGCGAGCTTGCCGGGCAGGCCGCCGCCGTCGAGCGCGCCTTTGCGGCGCGTCAGGTCGCGAGCCTTGCGTGCAGCTTCGCGCGCGCGGGCAGCTTCAATCGCCTTGTTGATGATCTTGCGGGCGACCGGCGGATTCTGCTCCAGGAACATTCCCAGGCGCTCGTTGACGAAGGCCTGCACAGTGCCCGCGATATCGGAGTTGAGCTTGCCCTTGGTCTGCCCCTCGAACTGCGGCTGCGACAACTTGACGCTGACCACGGCCACCAATCCTTCACGCACATCGTCGCCCGAGAGCGACTCCTTCATGTCTTTGAAGAGCCCCATCTGCTGGCCGACATAGTTGATCGTGCGGGTGAGCGCGGCGCGGAAGCCTGAAAGATGCGTGCCGCCGTCAACGGTGTTGATGTTGTTGGCGAAGCTGAAGACAGTCTCAGAGTAGCTGTCGTTGTATTGCAGTGCGATGTCGATTTCGACGCCGTCGCGCAGCGCCTCCATGACAATGGGCTTGTCATGCAGAACGCTCTTGCCGCGATTGAGATGCTTGACGAACTCGGCGATGCCGCCGGCGTATTTGAACTCGGCGCGCCGCGCTTCACCGGTTTTGGGGTCGGCCGTGCGCTCATCGGTCAGCGTGATCTCGAGGCCCTTGTTGAGGAAGGCCATCTCGCGCAGGCGCTGAGCAAGCGTGTCGTAGTTGAATTCGGTGGTGGTGAAGATCGTCCTGTCGGGCAGGAAGTGAACCTTGGTGCCGCGACGCTTGCTGGTGCCGGTTTTCTGCAGCTTTGAAGTTGGAATTCCCTTCGAGTAGCTCTGCTCGTAAGTGTGCGAGGGCTCGCCGGGTTTTTCCGAACGCCAGATTTCGACTTCGAGCTCTTCACTGAGCGCGTTGACGCAACTCACTCCCACGCCGTGGAGCCCGCCGGAAACTTTGTAGTTGGAAGCATCGAACTTGCCGCCGGCATGCAGCTTGGTGAGCACGACTTGCGCGGCAGGCATGCGCTCGCCGTCAGCCAGATCCATCATGTCGACGGGAATCCCGCGGCCATCGTCAACAACCGTGATGGAGTTGTCGACGTGAATAATGACGTCGACTTTCTTGGCGTAGCCGGCGAGAGCTTCGTCCACGGAGTTGTCCACCACTTCATAGACCAGGTGGTGCAATCCGATCTCGCCCGTCGAGCCGATGTACATTGCGGGACGCAAACGAACCGCCTCGAGGCCTTCAAGGACCTTGATGTTTTCGCCGGTATAGCTGTCGTTATCGCCGTGGATGGAGGAGGAGCCGAGAACTTCAGTCGCCATAGAATTCCGTTCGCAAAGTGTTCCGTGTTTTTGAGGGCCGCCGGGGAAAAATCCGGACGCTGAAGCGGGAGTAACCACTTGAAAAGAGGGGGGCTATCAAGCGCCTTCACCTGCAACTATTTTACCATGCTGGAACGCTCGAAAGTGGGATGCGGGGTATTGCAAAAACGGTTACTATCTGCGGCAAGTAGGCTCAATTGAATGACGTTGGTAACCATAAGGCGTTCTTGTTTAGTATCTAGTTGAAAAAACTAGACTTGCAACAAGTTATACGATAAGATTGCGCTTGAAAAGGAGAAAATTCTCCTTTCGAATTCTTCTTGAGAGGTTACTAAAGATGAAATCCGTCGTTCGGTTCTTTGCCTTGCTCGTTGCCATCGCCGGCCTTGCCTGCGCATCGCTGGCGCCATCCAATACTCAAGCCCGCGCTTCGCACAATTCAGTCGCCGCGACCGATCCGGGTCCGCTCGTCGATCTTCCAGGCCCTCTTCCTTGCCAGTCGGTGAACGCCTGCACTCAGCCACCGTCGGCCCGGTAGTCCTGGCGAACGGCCTGGTCGCTGAAATCAGCCATGGAAGTACTGCGTAGCACGAAAGTGCCAAAGGCGCGTTACCCTTTTGTGTTTGGGCCATTAGGCATATTGGCGATATCCTGAGGACGTTCGTAACGACTGCAAACAGCCTCTATGCCAATGAATTTCGCAATGTCGGCAATGAGCGCGGCTGAACTTGTCCTCTGGGCCGCGCTGGCCATTCTCTTTTTGAGCAAGGGGCTGCAGCGCCGCTTTCCGGCGATGGGCTATTACCTTCTGTTGCGGGCCATCTCCACTCCTATTCTTACGCTCGCTCTCTACCTCACAGCCAAGCCCTGGAGCCGGGATTTTCACATCGGGCAAATCTATTATTTCGGTTTCTTTGCCACGTATCTCGCCAGCACGGTGCTGCTGTTTTTGATTTGCATTGAGGTTTTCCGTTCGGCCCTGGCCGCGTTTCCCGGGATCGCCAAGCTGGCTATCGTGATCTTCCGCTGGGCGGCTGTGGTTTCAATGATCGTCAGCCTGACCTCGATCAGCTACGGGCACAAGGGAATTTACATGATCGCGGACATCAGCTACGGGCTGATGCATTCGGTCAGCGTGCTGGAGCTTTGCTTGCTGGCATTTCTCTGCCTGAGCATGAATGCGCTGCGCCTCACGGTGCGCGATTTGTCTTTTGGCATTGCATTGGGCTTTGGGGTCATGTCCTCGGCAGACTTTATTCTTGCGTCGTGGATCTCTCGCGTTGCGTCGCCCTCGCTCGTCGATCCGCTGCAATTTGTTTACGAGTCTCTGATTCTGGGCACGCTGGCCATCTGGGTTGTCTACTGCGTCATTCCAGAGCCGGAGCGCAGGCCGGTGTTGATGCCGGCGAGCTCGACGATCTACCGGTGGAACGAAATTGCCTCCGCACTGGGCCACACAGGCACCAAGGTGGCCGTGCAGCAGCCCGCCAACAGCTTCTTCCTTTCGGACGTGGAGCGTGTGGTGGAGAAGGTGCTGGCGCGGAATATGAAGGGCCGCGAATCGGAGACGTAGAAACAGGGACCAAGGGACCGAGAGAACAAGAGGCCCGAAAAGCGAAGATCTCAGATTAGAAAAACAAAGGCCACGGTGATCACCGTGGCCTTTTGATTTTGTCCTTAAATGCGCGATCCTGACCGCAGAGATTGCGTTGCGATGCGCCTACTCTGTGGCTGGTTCGACCGAGGCGAAGCGGCCGCGGTTGCCGCGGTCAGTGAACTTCACGCGGCCTGAAACCTTGGCGAAAAGCGTGTCGTCGGAGCCGATGCCCACGTTGACGCCCGGCTTGATGCGCGTGCCGCGCTGGCGGCTGATGATGGAGCCGCCCGTGACGAATTGACCGGCGAAGGCCTTTACGCCCAGCCGCTGCGCGTTGGAGTCGCGCCCGTTTGTGGAACTGCCTCCACCTTTTTTGTGTGCCATGACTCAATCTCCCTTTAAAGACAGCTAACAGCTTTCAGCCGTCAGCTAATTCATCTCAAACATTGACAGCTTCGGCTTCCGCTTGAAAAAACTGAAAGCTGAAGGCTGAGAGCTGAAAGCTATTTCGCCGCGTCGTAAGTGACGCCGTCAGCCACGATGGCCTTGATGCGCACTTCTGTAAAGTTCTGGCGGTGGCCCTGGAGCTTCTTGTATTGCTTCTTCCGCTTGAAATGGAAGACCAGGATCTTGTCGCCGCGGCCTTCGCCGAGGACTTCCGCCGTGACCTTGGCCGAGGCGGGCTTGGCGATCGACCCTGCCTCGCCGGAAACGGCCAGCACATCGCTGAACTCGATCGTCGGACTGCCCGACTCGACGCTCTCAATCTTCAAAACGTCGCCAGGAGCGACGCGGTATTGCTTGCCACCGGTGCGAATAACTGCGTACATAAGAAAGCCTCCAGCGCCGAGGGTCGACGTACAAGGGTCGACGACCGGGCGCAAATCGCGAATCGTGTGCTCTAAGGGGGCGGATACAGGCACTGACTGCATCGGGAGGCCGACTGCACACACGCTGAACCCAGCGGTTGCTTCCCGGGCACCCGGCAACCGGATGCATCGCCAAACTCTTTGATTCTACCGGTAAACCGGGGTGGGGTCAACGATGGGCTTCCCGGCCAAACGGGCTCAGATTGCGAGCCGTTAATGGCAGCTTCAGGAGGAGGCCCGACAGCCCTTTCAAACCCGCCCGGGCGCCACGTAAAAGTAGATGGCGAAGTAGTGGGCCACGCTGCCGGCCAGGACGAAGAGATGCCATGTTGCGTGGAAAAAGGGGCGATGGTCGAGGGCGAAGAAGATAACGCCTAGGGTATAGGCCGCGCCGCCTGCCGCAAGCCAGAGAAATCCATGCCAGCCAATGGCATGGAGAAGCGATCGCACGACGAAGATAGCCAACCAGCCCTGCAACAGATACACCAGGGCCGATGCCACCGGGAAACGGCCGATGGCAACACTCTTGAAGACGATGCCCGCCACCGCCAGCGCCCACACCACGGCAAAGAGAACCCACCCCACTGGCCCGCGCAGCGTGACGAGAGTGAAGGGCGTATAAGTCGCCGCGATGAGCACATAGATGGCGGAGTGGTCGAGCACATGGAGCACGTGGCGAGCGCGGGTGTGCCCCAGCGAATGGTAGAGCGTGGAGCAGAGATAGACGAGCACCAGCGCGACGGCAAAGACGGAGCAACTGACGACAATCAGCATTGAGCCGCGCGTTGAGGCTGCGATGAGGCAAATTGCGCCTGCAACCGCGAAGCCGAGGCCGATGCCGTGCGTGATGGCATTGGCGAGGACGTCGCTTAAGTTGGCGCGCGAGGGCACAGGTGAATGATAGTGCCCGTGAAGGAGCGGGCGAAGGTCCATGCAAAAGAGCGGGCAAGGTGTTTGCTCCGTTCCAAAACAGGACCGGCAGAAAGAATGGGAATCCAGGTCGCGTCCGAGCTCGGAGCGGAGATTCAACCCTTGAGTGCGCGCCTGAGCGGCGTTAGGTTCCAGAGTATGCAGGGCCAAAACGCGCGGGAAATGACCCTCGGTGCCTCGACAGCCGCACTGGCAGGGCGATTGTCCGAAATTGCGCTCTGCTGTCAGCGGGCCCTCGAACAAAATCCCCAACAGCCGCAGGCTCTGGTGGGCATGAGCCTGGTGGCCTTGAGCAGCCGGCAGACAGAAGCCGCAGTGAAGATGGCTGCTGCCGGAGTGGCTGCGGCGCCGGCGATGGGCGCGGCGTGGGTTGTGCTGGGGCAGGCGCTGAAGGCCGGTGCTCGGATGGACGAAGCGGAGCGAGCGTATGCGGAGGCCATTCGGCTGGACGGAATGGACACGCTTGCGCGAATCGGGATGGGCGAGCTGAAGATCGCGACGGGGCGGCCGGCGGAGGCGCAGAGGGAGTTCGAGCTCGCGCTGCGCCGGCGGCCGGATTTGGTCGCGGCGCATTTGGGATTAGGAAACGCGCTCGCCCTCATGGGACGGAATGAAGAGGCGCTCGACCGGTACGAGTCGGCGCTCGAGTTCAGGCCGCGATTGCCCGAGGGCGAGTTTGCCGCTGGATTCGCCCTTGCGCGATTGGGACGCGCAGCCGAAGCGGAAAAGCGATACCGGCGCGCGTTGGCAATGCGTCCGGACTTTGCGGCGGCTTGGATTAACTTGGGCTCCTTGTTGCGCGAGGCAGGACGCGAAGCAGAAGCCGAGGCCGCTCTGCGCCGGGCGGTTGAGTTGCGGCCGGATTTGATTTCAGGGTGGGTGAACCTGGCGCTGCTGGAGCGGGACAGGAGACGGCCGCGGGCGGCAGAGGCTTGTTTGCGGCGGGCTCTCGCGCTGAACCCGAACCAGGCGGAAACGCTGGTGGCTTGGTCCCAGTTTCGCGCAGCGGAGCGAGACGTGGCCGGCGCGCGCGAGTGGATGCGTTGGGCCCTCGCGCGAAATGCGGAGTTCGACGAGGCCGTGAATATGCACGGCATTGTGCTTCATCTCGAGGGACGGTTCGAGGAAGCGATTCCTGTTTTTGAGCAGGCCGAGCCGCTGGGCAGCCGCGCGGCGGCGGCGAACCGCGGGAATTCGCTGCTCGACCTGGGCCGCATGGAGGAGGCGCTGAAAGCGCATGAGCACGCCGTCAAGCTGGATGCGGCGAGCGCTGGGGCGAAATACAACCTGGCGCTGACGCGGTTGCGACTGGGCGACTGGAAGCGTGGATGGACAGGATACGAGGCACGATGGAAGTTTCGCGAAGTGCATGTCAGGCCGCGCCGCTTTACGCAGCCCAGGTGGAATGGTGAAGAGCTGCACGGAGAGCGCGTGCTGCTGCACGCGGAGCAGGGACTGGGTGACACGATCCAGTTCTGCCGCTATGCGGCGCTGGTGGCGGCGCGGGGCGCCGTGCCGATTCTTGAAGTTCAACCTGCGGCAGAGCGGCTGATGCGATCGCTGGCCGTCGTGCGCGCGGGACAGGCCGAGACCGCCCTGTTGGACGCTAACGGGCTCGACTTCGATTTGGAGTGCCCGCTGATGAGTTTGCCTGCTGCTTTTGGAACAACGATAGAAACAGTTCCGTGGACGGGAGCCTATCTCGGAGCGGACGAGGCGTTGGTGCGCGAAAAGCGGGCGCTGTTTATGTCGACACGATCAGGGCCGCGCGTGGGATTGGCGTGGGCAGGAAATCCAAAATACAAGGCGGACGCGGCTCGATCGATGCGGTTAAGTACGCTCGTGCCGTTGCTGCGCGCAATAGACGCGAACTGGATCTCGTTGCAGAAGGGCGAAGCCGCGGAGCAATTGGCCAGCCTGCCCCGCGATGTGTGTGTTCAGGATGGTTCGAGCGGCGAGCGCGACCTGGCGGAGACGGCAGCGCTGATGGCCACGCTCGACCTGGTGATCACGACAGACACCTGCATCGCGCATTTGGCCGGGGCGATGGGAAAGCCAGTCTGGATTCTGCTGCCGCACCTTGCCGACTGGCGCTGGATGGAAGCAACGGCGCGGACGCCGTGGTATCCGACAGCGCGCTTATTTCGCCAGCGTGCGGCCGGCGATTGGGCGGAGGTACTGCAAAGAGTGATGGGTGAGCTGCGCGCGAGAGTCGTGAGTTGAGGCCAGGCTGTCGGCCTTACACGGTCAGTTCCTTGCTTCGCCGCTTGAGGGCCCAAGAAACTCAAAAATGTGGTCGGGGTGAACCGGCTTCGCAAGGAGGGGAAAGGTGTGTTCGGAGCCGGTCGATTTGTTCATCAATTCCGCAGCGTCCAGGTTTCCCGAGATGAGAAGAACCTTGCAGGAGGGCAGCACCTGCGCCAGATAAGTGGCCAGGGCCACTCCATCCAGCTTGCCCATGATCACGTCGGCAATCACTGCGTCCGGCTTCCATGTGAGGGCGAGGTCGACCGCATCCTCGCCGCTGTAGACAGCGCGAGACTCGAATCCTCGTCCGCGGATAATGAGCGCGAGTGAATCTGCGACAAGATGGTCGTCATCGACGACGAGAACTCGGATTGGTTGTTCATCAGGCAAAACGACGCTCGATCTGGGGGAGGGGGCCCAACAACTCAGATGGTTAGATGCCCAGGTCGCCATGTGGGATGCCACAGGAGTCGATGACCTTGCAAAATCGATTCACTGGCCTGCGATCGGTGATCGGCAGGCATCCGTCGCCGCCGGCAGGCTATCGTGGTCGGCTTCGCGAGGGGCTGCTCACCCGGGCCGGTTGCCGATCTCGCTGCCGGCAATCGTGACGAGGCGAATCCAGCGGCGAAGCGGTAATCTGATTCTTCGCCAACGCGGCACTCGTCGGAGGGCGCATGAAAGTTCTGTTTATCGGCGGCACCGGAATCATCAGCACGGCTTGCACCCAGCTCGCGGCCGAACGCGGCATCGAGCTCACCTTGTTACGGCGCGGGCAGCGAGCCGCAGACATCCCCGATTCTGTTCACACCATCGTGGCCGACATTGCCGACGAGGCGGCGGTGAGAGAGGCCGTCGGCAACAAGAAATTTGACGCGGTCGTCGACTGGATTGCCTTCACTCCCGACCACGTTGAACGAGACATCCGGCTCTTTCGCGATCGCACGGATCAGTACATCTTTATCAGCTCGGCAAGCGCGTATCAAAAGCCCCTCAGTCACTACCTCATCACGGAATCGACGCCGCTTGCCAATCCCTACTGGCAATACTCGCGCGATAAGATCGCCTGCGAAGAACGGCTGATGCGGGAGTACCGCGAAACCGGCTTTCCCATCACCATCGTGCGGCCGTCGCTCACCTACGGAGATACGCAGATCGTTCTGGCGGTCAATAGCTGGCAGAAGTCGTACACGGCGCTCGATCGCATGCGGCGCGGAAAAAAGGTGATCGTTCCCGGTGATGGCGCCTCGCTCTGGGTGGTGACGCACAACAGCGATTTCGCGCAGGGACTCGTGGGTTTGCTCGGGGCCAGCCAGGCCATCGGCCATGCGTTTCATATCACGAGCGACGAAGTGTTGACCTGGGATCAGATCTATGCGATGACCGCCAGAGCCGCCGGCGTCGAACCGCAAATCGTTCACATCGCTTCGGACTATCTCGGCGCCTGTATTCCCGATCTTGTCGGCAGTCTCACGGGCGATAAATCCGCGAGCGTTGTCTTCGATAACAGCAAGATCAAGCGCTTTGTCCCCGGCTACTGCGCCAAGGTGCGATTTGAGGAAGGCGTAAACCGCACTGTGGAGTGGTTCGACGCCGATCCCGAACGCCGCGTGATCGATGGAGAAGCAAACTCTGCATGGGACAGCGTCATCGCCGGCTATGAAAGAGGCCTGGAAGCGGCAATGCGAGCGCGGTGAGCCTGGAATGTCAGGCCGAGGAAGAATTCAAACCGCGCTGGGAGGAAACATGACTCGGAATTTGGTTGAGGGAAAAGCAGGAGAAATGAATCGACGCCAACAGGAGGGCTTCGGCTTCGGCATGATCACCAGGCGGGCATAGCGAAACGGCGTCGGCCGGGCTGCGCACTCCTGTGACTGATCGAGGTTTTGCAAGTCTAATTGCGTAAACAAGTCCAATTGCGTGAACTGGAGGTCTAATGCCAAAGACAGATTTGAGGCTGGTTGCGTGCATGGCGGTTGCGGTGTTGATGCTGCAGGGGGCGGCGCAGCCGGCGCGGGCGCAGACCGCGTATGCCACCATGGCTCCGGTGAATGATTATCTGATGGCCGACGCGAGTGCGGAGATTGCACTGGCTCGTACCGCCGCTCCGCCATCGATTTCAGACCAGGCCGAAGTGATGGTGCTGGGACGCGATGGATACACGGTCGCGGCGAAAGGCACAAATGGTTTTCTGTGCATCGTGGAGCGAGGATGGGGCGCGGCAACCACGGAGCCGGAGTTCTGGAACCCCAAGGTTCGCGCCCCTATTTGCTTCAATCCGGCAGCGGCGAGGAGCTTTGCGCGCATTTACCTGATGAAGACCAAACTCGTCCTGGCAGGAAAATCGAAGGCACAGATTCTGGAGGCGAGTTCAAAGGCACTGGACAGTAAGGAGCTTCCGGCGCTTGAGCCCGGAGCCATGTGCTACATGATGTCGAGTCAGCAGTATCTGAACGACGAGGGCAAAAGCTGGCATCCGCATCTCATGTTTTTTGTGGCAGGCGACGCTGCAAAGAGTTGGGGAGCCGATCTGCCGGGCTCGCCGGTGATCGCGGCCAATGATCCGGAAGAACGCGTGACGATCATGATGATCTGGGTTCCGAAGTGGTCCGATGGGACGCCTGGATCGGCGATGATCCACTGACGCCGATCCGGTCGACGATCATTTCGGATTTCGACGGACGAAGACATTCCTCGATGCCCTCAAACAAGTCCGTGCCGCTCTCGAGACTCAGTGCAATGTCTGGAGCGGGATACCCAATCGGTAAACACCCCGAAAGCAAAATGAAGCAACGGTTTGTCTTCTCGGGGCGTCTCACAGCATATGCGGTACGGTGTGATCAGGAGAAGCACGAAGGGTCGATAGATAGTCCTCGCGGGTCGCAACGCGTCACCAGCCGCAGATAGCGGCTTAAAGTACTCCGCTTATAACGTGTTCGCGTTTTTTCCCCGAGGTGAAATGTGTCTCTACCTGAGCGAAAGGCCCTGCGGCCCGAGACTGCAGTCCAGTGCGTCATTGAAATCCTGACCGATAGCCAGGAAGGCCTCGCCACTGTGGCCGAACGGCTTGAGGATCAGGCACTCAAGCGATATTTCTTCGCCGAATCGCTGGTGCGCGGGCAATTCATCGACCAGCTGAAGATGGCCCTCCTGGCTCGAGGCGCGCGCGCTTATCGCGAGAGATGGAGCGCGGGAGCGACCATTCAACGCACTTGGGCCCGCATCAAGTCCAGGTTCATGGGCGGCGATCGCGCGCTCTTAATCACTGCCGTGCAGGGCGAGGACGCCGTCACCGAAGCCTACTTCAATGCCCTGGCGACCTACCTCCCAACCTCCATTCGCGAGATTCTGACTGCACAGCAAGTGCACGTCGAGTTGGCGCACGCTTTTATGAAAATGGAGCGTGACCGCTCCGCCACCAGGCACGCAACGGCGTCGAGCGGAGCGCCCCTCAGCGGCCAGATTTAGCGATTGACGAGCGGCCTGACTCTAGAACGCAGTAACCTGGACGGGGACTGCGCTGTTGTTGAAGGCTCCATTCCCCAGTTCACCGCTGGTGCCGGAACCCCACGACCACAACGATCCGTCAGAACACAGCGCCTGACTATGAAAATCGCGCGCCATGAGGTACACCGCGTGACATAAGCCCTGCACCTGAACCGGCGACAGGCTCTGGTAGATGCCGGTGACGCCGAGCTGACCCGCACCATTCGATCCGAAGGTCCACACCGTGCCGTCGCGCAACAGAACCGCCGTATAACTGTCGCCCGCCAACGCCATGATTGCGCCGCTCAGGCCCGGCACCTGTTCAGGGGTGTAGTGATCGTTCTCCGTGCCGTCGCCCAGCTTTCCGTATCCGCAGAAGAAGCCAAGGTTGTTGCTGTCGTAGCTGTCTTCGCAGTCGAAAGAACCAGTCCATGAGTTCGCGCCCCATGTCCAGACGGTTCCGTCGGAACGAATGGCGACCACGTGCGTCCAGCCGGCCGAAACCCAGACAACATTGTCGATGCCGGACACGGGTTGCGGACTGCTTTGGTAGCCGCCGCTCGTACCGTTGCCCATCTCGCCATCCGCGTTGTTGCCCCAGGCAACGAGCGTATGGTCCTGGAGAAGAGCCACGCTGAACATGTAGCCCGCCGTGACCATGATGGGGTTATTCACGCCCGCGACCTCGACCGGAGCTGTGTAGCCGGGATTCTGGACATTCCCGCCATCGCCGAGCGCCCCAAATCGATCCGATCCCCAATCCCACACCGTGCCATCGGATTCGACCGCCACAGAGTGGTATCCACGAGAGCCAAGTTTTGTGACGCCCGACAGGCCGTTCACCTGCTTGGGCCACAAGCTGTTCGTCGTTCCACCATCGCCCAGCTGATCCGTTACGTCGCTGCCCCACGCCCAGACGGTTCCATCGGATTTGAGCGCGACATTGTGCAGTTCCCCACCCATGACCATGGTGATCCCGTTCAGGAATCCCGTTCCTCCCGGACCAAGAACCTCGCCGGGCACCGAGCTGTTGTTCGTGGTCCCGTCGCCAAGCTGCCCATTTTGGTTGTAGCCCCACGTCCATACGCTTCCATCCGCGAGCAGCGTAACCACCTCGCGCGCGCCTCCCCAGATGGAGACAGGCGGCCAATTCGCCGCAGACCATTGCGCATAGAGCGTGACGTTGTTTGCGCCCATCGAGAACGTGTCCCCGACGCCATACGCAGTGCCTGATCCGTCGGCTGCTGTATTCCAGCCGTTGAAGACGTTGCCGGGCTTAAAGAAGAAGCCGAGGTTGCCATACACCGTCACTTCGTCGCCCGCCTGGTATGCATTCGGATCGGAGATCGCGTACCCGCTTGTATTGCCATTGCCGTTGTAGGTGACGGAATAAGTGGAACCGTTGAGCGTCCACTGCGCATAGAGCGTAACGTTCGCCGAGCCCATCGCGAACGTCGCGCCGGATGCGTAGCTTGTGCCTGTGCCGTTGGCTGCAGTGTTCCAGCCGGCAAACGAAAATCCTGCGTCAACAAGACTGCCGGAGTTCGCGAGAACCGTGACGGTTGCGCCCGCCACGTATTTGCCGGAATCAATCGGCACCGCTCCGCCCGTTGCTCCGTTGGCGTTGTACGTGACGGTGTCGGTGGGAAGCGCCATCCACTGCGCGTAAAGCGTGACGTTCGCCGATCCCATCGCAAATGTTGCGCCGGATGCGTAGCTTGTGCCGGTGCCGTTGGCTGCGGTGTTCCAGCCAGCAAACGAGAATCCTGTGTTGACGAGGCTCCCGGAGTTGGCAAGTACGGTGACGGTTGCGCCCGCCACGTATTTGCCGGAATCAATCGGAACTGCTCCTCCGGTTGCACCGTTGGCGTTGTACGTAACGGTATAGGTGGGAAGCGCCGTCCATTGCGCATAGAGCGTGACGTTGGTGGAACCCATCGCGAATGTTGCGCCGGGGGCGTAGCTTGTACCGCTGCCATTGGCTGCTGTGTTCCAGCCAGCGAACGAGAATCCTGCGTCAACGAGATTGCCGGAGTTCCCGAGTACTGTGACCGTTGCGCCTGCCGCGTATTTGCCGGAATCGACGGGGACCGAGCCGCCGGTCGCCCCGTTTGCGCTGTAGGTGACGGTGTAGGTCGGAAGCGCCGTCCACTGCGCGTAAAGCGTGACGTTGCCCGAGCCCATCGCAAATGTTGCGCCGGATGTGTAGCTTGTGCCGGTGCCGTTGGCTGCAGTGTTCCAGCCAGCGAACGAGAATCCTGCGTTGACGAGGTTGCCGGAGTTTGCCAGAACAGTGACGGTTGCACCGGTGATGTATTTGCCGGAATCGACCGGCACTGCTCCTCCCGTTGCTCCGTTGGCACTGTACGTAACGGTGTATGTGGGAAGCGCCGTCCACTGCGCGTAGAGCATAACGTTAGCCGATCCCATCGCAAATGTTGCGCCGGATGCGTAGCTAGCGCCGCTGCCGTTGGCGGCGGTGTTCCAGCCAGCGAACGAGAATCCTGTGTTGACGAGGCTCCCGGAGTTGGCAAGTACGGTGACTGTTGCGCCTGCCGCGTATTTGCCGGAATCGACCGGCACTGCTCCGCCCGTTGCTCCGTTGGCACTGTACGAGACGGTGTAGGTGGCAGGCGGCGTTGCTGGCGAAGTCGATGTACTTATTCCGCCAGAACAGGCGGTAAGGAAGCAGGCAAAGCAGCTCGCAAACGCGGCAAAGTGCAGAGTCTTCCCGTGCGGCATTCGTTCAATCCCCTTGCGTTTATCGACAGGACTGAAGCCATGGTTAGCTAAAACCGCGGACGGGTTAATCCCCCGAACGACTCAAAGCGTGACTTTTGTGTGGTGAGCGGCAGCGATTTGGAATACCACCACCGACGGCCCCGAATCGATAGATTCTCTTGTCTTATTGAATCAATAATTTACCCGGCATAGGAACGGGATCAGGGCTGCATCACGAATTTGCTTGACATCCACTACTCTATTTTATAGAGTACTCTTCACGCAGGGCGAGGCAGCAAGAGACCCAAGAGAACCAGAAGGCTTTTGAAGGCGAGCAGAGAGGGACGATGACGGCGAGTGCACAACAGATTGGATCGGGGCCTGCGCTGGAAGTGGCTGGCCTGGTCAAGCGGTTCGGCGATTTGACGGCGGTAGACAACGTCAGCCTTAAGGTCCGCGCTGGCGAGTGCCTGGGCCTGCTCGGGCCCAACGGAGCCGGCAAGAGCACGCTGATTCGCAGCATGGTGGGCCGCGTGATCGAGGACAGCGGACGCGTGACGGTGATGGGGCAGGCGGCGGGATCCACAGAGGCAAGATTGGCGCTGGGATGGGTTCCGCAGGAACTCTCGATTTATCCGCGCATCAGTTGCCGCGAAAATCTGGGATCGTTTGGCCGCTACTACGGGCTTAAGGGGCAGGCGCTGAAAGAAGCCATTGCGTGGTGCCTGCATTGGGCCGCACTCGAGGAAAAGCAGAACGACGTGGCGAAGACGCTCAGCGGCGGCATGAAGCGGCGGCTGAACATGGCTGCGGGAATGATTCATCGGCCAAAGGTCGTGCTATTCGACGAGCCGACGGTGGGCGTCGATCCGCAATCGCGCAACCGGATCTTCGAAATGATCGAGGCGCTGCGCGACGCGGGCACTGCGATTGTGTACACGACGCACTACATGGAAGAAGCGGAGCGGCTGTGCGACCGGATCGCGATTATCGATCACGGGCGAATCATCGCAGAAGGCACGAAAGAAGAGCTGGTAGAGGGAACGTTTGGGAGGCGGAGCCAGGTGCTGGCGCGGTTTGCAGGAGAGACGGCAGCGATTGAAACGTGGGCCCAGCGGCATGGCGGGCGCGTGACGCATGAGACGGCGGAGTTCACGATCGAGCAGGCGGCGGAAATTGCTCCCCTGCTGGACGATGCAACGAAGGCGGGCCTGGAGCTGGTGGATTTATCGCTGCGAAGGCCGAATCTGGAGTCGGTTTTTCTGCACCTGACAGGAAGGGAGCTACGAGATTGATCTGGAATGTGGCAAGGACGGCATTGATTGCGCTCAAGCGGGACCGCGGAGCGATGGTATTGAGCTTCGTGCTGCCGCTGGCGTTCTTCACCATTTTCGCGGTGATCTTCGGCAGGTCGAACGGCGGAACACCGCGCGTGAAGCTGATCGTCGTGGACCAGGACCAGAGCCGAACGTCGCAAGAACTCGTGAAGGGGCTCGAAAGCGAGTCGTCACTGGTGGTGATGACGAGACCGGCGAGCGAGCAGAAGAACGCGCCACCGCCGCCGGACTACACGGCAGCGACCGCCGAAGCGGCTGTGAAGGCCGGCACGGTTTCGGTGGCGTTGATCATTCCTCATGGGTTCGGGCAGCACCCGATCGCGTTTGGGCCGGATGCCGAAGGAACCACGCTGGAGTTGCTGAACGACCCAAGCGACGCGATCGCTCCGCAGATTGTGGTGGGGCTGCTGCAGAAGGTGGCCATGACGTCAATGCCCTCGGCGATGGCGGACCAGGGGCTGAAATACGCGGACCTCTATGTGGGCGGTTTTACGCCGGCGCAGAAAGCCAGGATGGACGCGGATCTGGATGCGCTGCGCAAAGCGGAGGCCAGCGGAAAGATCGGGGCCGGAAGCGGAGGTTCCGGGAGCGGGTCGGATTCAGATGGTTTGAGCGCGGGGATTGTGCAAGTGAAGGAGCGCGCGGTGGTGGGCGTGAGCGCGGGGCAGAACAAGAACATGATTTCGTTTTACGCGGCTGCGATAGGCGTGATGTTTCTGCTGTTCACGGCGAGCGGGTCGGCGGGAGCACTGCTGGATGAAGCCGAAAGCGGCACGCTGGAGCGGGTGCTGAGCACGCGCGTGACGATGACCAGGTTAATGGCTGGAAAACTGGTGTTCAACACGTTGCTGGCTTTTGTTCAGCTGGTGGCGATGTTCCTGTGGGGATGGGCGGCGTTCAAGCTGGACTTCTTCAATCATTTGCCGGGATTTGTGGTGATGGGATTGTGCACCGCAGTGGCGGTGGCAGCATTCGGCATGCTGCTGGCCAGCGCGTGCCACACGCGCGCGCAACTGGGCGCGCTGTCGACGCTGGTGATTTTGATTATGTCGTCCGTGGGCGGCAGCATGTTTCCGCGCTTCCTGATGCCCGAGAGCATGCAGAAGGCGGGGCTCTTGACGATCAACGCATGGGCGATCGACGGGTTCCAGAAAGTGTTCTGGTACGACATGCCGTTGAGCGCGCTGTGGCCGCAGGTTGCGGTGCTGCTGGGCATCAGCGTGGTGCTGTTTGTGGTGGCGCGGAGAATTGCGCGCCGCTGGGAGTACGCGTAAGTCCCCGGAGCAGGCGGAGTCAGCGGGGTGAGCACAGAAAGCCGAAGGAGCGACGAAATGCCGGACGAAACGAACAAGCAGGATTTGGCCGAACGGCTCGAGCTGATTGAAAGCATGATCGCCGAAGGGCGCCGATCGACAACACGATGGGCGTGGACGATCGTGCTTTGGGGAGTGGCGTTTTATGTAGCCATCGCGTGGTCTACAGGATTCTTCGGCGGCCCCATCTGGGGGCAGCACACGTTGGCGTGGCCGGTAACGATGATCGGCACGTGGCTGCTGAACTGGGGCTTGGCCTCGCGAATGGCCAAATCCGCAAAGGCCCCTATGACCACAATGAAGCGGGCAATCCTGTCGATCTGGACGGCCATGGGAATTTCGATGTTCGCGCTTCTCGTGCCATTGGGATTGAGCGGTCGAGCTGACCAGCAGGTGTGCGTGGCCGTGGTCATGACGTTATTGGGAACCGCCAATGCCGCGTCCGGCATTCTGTTGAAGTGGAAGGCGCAGTTTGCGTGCGCACTTGTGTGGTGGCTGGCATCGGCGGCCGCGCTCTTTGGGACCGTGGCGCAAAGCCTGATCGCATTCCTGGTGGCGATTTTCCTTTGCCAGATTGTGTTCGGCATCTACGCGATGATTCTCGAGTCGCGCGGGCGGAGGCAGGGGGCGGCCCATGCCTGAACTGCCGGAGTTGAATCCCGTGATTCACGGAAAACTGCGGCTCGCTCTGCTCTCGCTGCTGATGGGGGTGGAAGAGGCGGAGTTTACCTGGCTGCGGGAGAAGACCGGCTCGACCGACGGAAACCTGGGCGCGCAATTGATGAAGCTGGAAGAAGCGGGATACGTTGCGGTGCAGAAGCGATTCGTGTTGCGCAAACCGCAGACGCTCTACCGAATCACAGACGCCGGGCGCGCCGCACTCGCGGAGTATGTCGCGGCGCTGCGAGAGCTGCTGGGAAATGCGGTGATCAGTGGTTAGCGATCAGCAGCCAGCGAACGCGGCACTGTTGCGGGATCCAGCGACTCACGCACCCGCTGCATAATGCCGAGATAAAACGCGAGATTGTGTATCGAGTTGAGCGTGGCTGAAAGTGGCTCACCGGCCTGCACAAGATGGCGCAGGTATGCGCGCGAATAGCGGCGGCATACAGGGCACTGGCAGGCAGGGTCGGGCGGGGATTGATCCTCTGCATACTGTTTGTTCTTGATGTTGAGGCGGCCCTCGCTGGTAAAGAGCAGAGCGTGACGCGCGGCCCGCGTCGGCAGAACGCAATCCATCATGTCGACGCCCATGCGCGCATACTGCTCGATTTCGTCGGGGTAGCCGACGCCCATGACGTAGCGTGGCTTGTCTTTGGGCAGCAGCGGCAACACTTCCGCAATCATCTCCAGCGTCAGCTCGCGCGGTTCGCCTACCGATAGGCCGCCGATGGCGTACCCGTCGAAGTCCATTTCGACAAGACGCTCCGCGCACTGGCGGCGAAGATCACGGTGCATGCCGCCCTGAACGATGCCGAAGAGGCATTGCATGCAGCGGCCTTTTGGATCAGATTTGTGGAATTTTTGCCAGGGAACCTCGTGCTGATGGCCGCGGAAGTGATCGAGCGAGCGGCGCGCCCACGCCATGGTGAGGCGAAGGCTTTCTTCGGCGCGGGCGCGATCGGCCGGGTACTCCGTGCACTCGTCGAAACTCATAACGACATCGGCGCCGAGCGCAATCTGCACGTCGATCGAATGTTCGGGAGTGAAAACGTGCGAACTCCCGTCCAGGTGAGACCGGAACTGAACACCATCGTCTGTAACTTTGCGAAGCGAGCTAAGCGAGAAGACCTGAAATCCGCCGGAGTCTGTGAGCATCGCGCGCGGCCAGCTCATGAATTTGTGAAGCCCGCCCATGCGGCGAATCGCCTCGTGACCGGGTCGCAGATAGAGATGATAGGTGTTGCCGAGGATGATCTCTGCGCCAAGCGATTCGAGCGTGTCCTGTGGTACGGCCTTGACGGTGCCCTGCGTGCCGACCGGCATAAACACCGGTGTCTCGACCGCCTGATGAGGAAGATGAAGACGCCCGCGGCGCCCGCCGGCGGGGGTCTCAGCCAGAATCTGGAATTGCAGGCTCACCAGAGAATTCTATCTGTGCGATTGGGGTGGGGTAAGTCAGTCGGCAGCGCGACCGAAATGAATGGTGAATCCGGCCCGCGCGGTGCGCGGCTGTCCAAGCGTTGTGGTCGGAGTTTTCGAAACTTCAATGGAGCGGTTGAAGAGGTTTTCCCCGGCCGCGAAGAGCTCAATTCGCGATCCGAATGGGCTCTTTGTGAAGGTGTGCGAGGCGAAGGCGTCGAGGCGGAAGTAGCCATGGAGGAGATTGTTGTTGGCGTCGTCGTCAAACTGGCGGCCGCTCAGCCGGCTTTGCAAACTGATGGTTCCAATGGATGGCCGCGATGCGCGCAGGTTGAGCGTAGCCAGGTTGCGGGCGACTTCGGGAATCCAATTGCCAAGATCCTGCGTGCCGCGTGAGACGACGGCGTGCGCGTACTGGTAGCCGCCGTCGACGGCGAGCCAGGAGCGCGGCGCAAGCTCAAAGTCAACGGAAACTCCGCGGCTTTCGATCTGCCCGAGATTCCGGCGCATGAGCAAAATCGGCGAACAGGTGGCACACGTGGTGAAGGCGGCAATGGGGCGATTGACCTCAGTGAGGAAGTAGCTGGTGCGGATGCTGCCCCAGCCGCGTTCAGCGGCAATGCCCGCTTCCCATCCAGTGGCGCGCTCGCTGAGGAGGCTGCCGTTGGGAAGTGTGAGCTGATTCCCCACTTGCGTAGATCGGTAAAGCTCGCTCGGAGTGGGCGCGCGGAAGGCGCGAAAGCCCGAGGCCGTGAGCGCCCAGTGCGGCGACAGTTTGCGCGAGATGCCGAGACGCGGATCGAATATGCGCTCATCGCGCTGCGGCGGCTGAGCAGCGGTCGGCAGCCATGCTGATCCGTTCCATTGCGTCTCGTGGCCGTCGTAATTCTGGAACCAGTCCATGCGGCTGCCGGCGGCGATAGTCCATGCTTTGTGCTCCCACATGACTTCAGCGTAAGCGGCCGAGTCACGCTGATGGTCTGCGAGATTTGTGAGAGCATCGGCGCCTGTGTATGCCTGCTCTTGGTCCCAGACGCGAACATCGTGAACGTCGGCCCCGACGACGAGCAACAACCCAGCGCCGAAAGGTTGGCTCCAATGCGCGGCCGCGCCAAGCTCGTTATCGGGCACGTAGGAGAATTTGGTGGGCGTTTCGCCGCAGCGATAGGTGCACGCGGGATCACCGAAGTCAGGAAGATTTGAAATGCTCGAGAAAGTTTGGCGATAGCGTTCGTCCGATCCGTACAGGCGCAAAACAAGCGCAGCGGCACGCGCATTTTGCCAGTCGGCGCCGGTCGAGTAGCGGACAATCCGCGTTGCATTCCTTTGGTATGGAGTCCCATTGTGGCGATACTCATCGAAACCGGTCCCGCGCGCGAAGAACTTCAGGTGCCCGAAGTCCCGGCCGGCAAAAACCAGCGCGTTCTGGCTATGAACATTGCTGGCCACGTCAACGGGGCCGCGCTGCGATGGAGCTTCCTGAATGTATCCGTCGGTGCCGATGAGGCCGCCGGCTGCGAGTAGATTCCACGAACCATCGTGAGCCGTCGCCAGCAGGCTGTTGTCGTAGGTGCCTTCGCCGCCGAAACTCGAGCTGAGTTCGGCCTGGTTGGTCGAGGGGCGCACCGGAATAATGTTGACCACGCCTCCGATCGCGCTCGATCCGTAGAGGTCGCTCGCGCCGCCGCGGACGAGTTCGACATCGCGGATGGAAAGCTCGGGCTGCTCCTGCCAGTGAATCCATCCGCCAAGCGGGTCGTTGAGCGGCACATCGCTTTCCGTAACCAGCGTGCGGCTGGCGGAGGTGGAACCGAGAGCGCGAAGACTGATCCCTTGCGAGGTGGGATTGGCGACCAGCGAACTGGAGCGGCGAAAAAGCTCAACGCCGGGAAGCTGGCGCAACTGGTCGTCGAAGGTGATGGCCGCAGTGGAGCGCAACTGTTGGCTGGTAAGCAGCCGCGTGGTCACGGGGCTTTCTAGAACGCCCAGCGGGGCGCGATAGGCGGTGACCGTGACCTGGTCGATTCTGGCGGTGGGCGAAGGTTTGCCGGCTGGGGCGGCTTCGGAGGCCGGGGCGGGTTGAGCGTCGCGCGCCGTTTGAGATGCCAGAGGTTGCGGCAGAGATTGGGCGGCGAGGACCGGCGCGAACGCCAGTACAAGGACTGGCGCGATCGCCAGTGCAAGGACCGGCAATTGGAGGCGAAGGGTCGCTTTACGTGGAAACAGCCGCATGGGTTGCACTCTTAAAGTTGGGGAAAAGGGCTACTCAACCATTTTGATGCAGCCAAAAGGAATTTCGCATGGATGATTTCCCGTCATTCCGCCGAAGAACACGCCGTGCCCCGGAGGGCGTACCGATAGGGCGACGGCGAGCGGTGTTATATTCCGTTTCAGCCGGAACATCAGCGGAGTTCAGGACGTGACTGTCGCGCTGCAAACAAGGAGGGATGCGAAGTGAGTTCGCGAAAGTATCCCGCGAAGGGCGCGCAGGTAAAACGCAAGGAAGACGGCCTGGCGGGACAGGTGTACGTGAGCAGCCCCATCACCGACCTGGTCGCCGTGCGTTGGCAAAAAGAAGATGAGACCGGCACGCTGCTCTACGGAATCGATCAATTTGCACGCGAATGGGAGCTGGCGGCAACGAAGGGCGCGAAGTGGAAGATGGCAGCGGCAATGATTGCGGTTGTCGCCGTGTGCTCGATCGGAATTTACGTCGGGCTGAGAGCGTGGAAAGCCTGGCGCGCTGAGGCGGTCGCTGCTGCCCGGCGACAGGTCGGCGCAGACCCCAGAGCGCCGGACGATGACGGAGCACAGGCAGAGCGGGCGTGCTCGCGAGGCGCGGACGAATATCTAAGGTCGATTGCCGGCGATCGATTCAGGTGGGCATATGGCGCCACGCCCGATGAGCGATTCAATGACCAGGTCGCGGTTCACGTCGCGCCGGGAATTACAACAAGCGTTTCAGACAAGCTGCTGCTCGAGGATTCGAACGGCGTGTTCAAGCGCGTTGAACTCGTCTGCAGCTACGACAGCGAGAACAACAAGGTGCTGCGCTATTGGATCGCGGAGAACGAGGAATAGCCAGCGAAGCGAACGGAGTCCGCGTCGCTCACGGTTGGGGCAGCGCAGGACGCACGCTCGGCTCTGTTGTGCTTGGCGCGGCTGGCTGCGGCGCTGCGCCGGTAAGCGCGGCATGAACCTGCTTGGGCGCGGACGCGACAGGCGGTGCTGCTGCCTGCTGCGGGGCGGCCGGAGCTGCGCCGGATGTGGCCGCTGGCGGCTGAGCATTTGCCTGCGGCCTCACAACAGGTTGCGCGGCGGCAGACGGCATGGGGATGGCAGCGTTGCCCTGAAGCGGCTCCTGACTTGAGCTTGCCGAGGGAGCTGGTGACGCCGACTGCGCAGGAACTGAGGCCGAGGGGCGCACATTCATGGGAGAAGGCTTGGGAATGTCGGCCTGCATCGGCCTGGGAGCGGCGGCGGGCGCGGACACCGGACTGCCGGGATCGGCCGACGCAGTGGATTCGGTCGCGCCAGGGTCGTCAGTATCCGATGGCGGCGGGACCGACATATCCGTGGTCTGGTCGGCGCCGGTCACATGAGAGGGCGGCGACAAGACTTCAGTCAATCGAAGCACGCCGACGAAGCCGATGACGAGGATGAGCGCGCCTGCGGGGACCCAGAGCATCACGCTGCCGGCGGTTGCCGCAGCAAAGCTCACCAGCCGCAACCGGGTACGCTCCCAGAATCTGGGCGCGCCGGGCTCGGTCGCTGGTCTCTTACGTTCCGCCGGTGCGGCATCCTCCGATTCGGGCGCCAGGCGAAGCCCGCTAAACTCCCTGCGCTTCCGGGGCTGCTCAACAACTTCGTCCGCGCCGGCGACGACTGGAGCCGCGGCCGCGGCGCGTGTGTTCGACTGCGGAACCAGCTGCAGCGCCGTAATCACTTTGGCCACCATGGCGGCGTCAACCTGCGTCACTTTGAGCTTTGCACACAGTGCGAGCGCGTTATAGCAAAGGTTATTGATGACGCGCGGAGTGCCCTGGCTGGCCTCGGCGATCAGCTTGATGGCGTCTTCAGCAAAGAGCGGCTGGCCAGGATAGCCTGCCATCTTCACCCGATAGTCAATGTAGCCCGTGATCTCCTCGGTCGAAAGCGGCTCAATGTGGCAGACAGTGGAGATGCGCTGGCGAAGCTGAATAAGAGAAGACTGCAACAGCTTGTCAGAGAGCTGGGGCTGGCCGGAGAGCACAACCTGGATGAGCTTGCCACGCGAGTTTTCAAAGTTGGTGAGGAGACGGACGCGCTCGAGCACGGCTTCAGAAAGATTCTGCGCCTCGTCAATCACGATGACGAATCTGCGGCCGGCCATATTTTCTTTGATCAGGGCCTCACTCAGTTGCTCATGCATTTCAGCGCTGCTCTGCGCGGGCGTAATACCCAGATCGCGAAGCACGTAAGCGACAAAATCGCGCGGCTCGCACGTCGCGTCGATGTCAAAGAGAAACACGACGCGGGCGGACTCGCGAACGTCTTCAAGAAAGCGGAACAGCAGCGTCGTCTTCCCCATCCCCGGGGGCGCAATCATGGCCGTGAAACCGCGGTTGCTTCGGAATCCGTCTTCAAGTGCCTCAAGCGCCTGCTGATGGGTGCGGCTCAGAAACAGGCACCGCGGATCGGGACTGAACCCGAACGGTTCTTCTTTGAATCCGAAATAATGCGACAACATGATGCGAACCTCCAACCAACGGCGGTGCGGCAGGCACCGATACACCGCGAGCTGAGATGCTCGAGCGGCGCCCAGAAGGATGGACTCATCTTAATTGGAATCGCAGCTCAACTCGTGGGTTCAGAACCAATACGGTTAACTGCGGTGGAAAACTCCCTCTCATCTGTTTTCAGCCCGATGAATCGGAGCGCCAGAACGGAGATTCGATGGGCATGATCGAGGACTCGATGTCGGGATGGCCGGAAGAAGAAAGGTTTGCAAGAAGGTGCGCAACGGTCAGGCCCGAGGGAGGAACGCGAAGGTTGGGTGCGATTTCATCCAGCGGAACGAGGACGAAGGCTCGCTGAGCCAGGCGCGGATGAGGAATCTCGAGGCCGGGCTCGGCGAGAACAAGATCGCCGTAGAGCAGGAGGTCGAGATCGAGGGTGCGTGGGCCGTTGGGAACCGAGCGAGAGCGATCGCGTCCGAAGAGACGCTCAATCGAGAGAAGCGCGTCAAGGAGCGCGCGTGGCGCAAGATCGGTTTCAAGCGCGATGACGGCGTTGAGAAAGCGCGGCTGATCGGCAACGCCGACGGGCGCGGTGGAATAAAGAGAGGAACGCGCGGCGATGCGGCCGAGAGTGGCGATTCGCTCAAGGGCGGCGGCGAGCGTGGCATCCGGCGGACCGGCGGGGCTGGGTAGGTTTGCGCCGAGAGCGATGTGGGCGACAGGCATGCTCATCTAAGGGTAGCGGAGCCGGAGGAGTCGGCGCCGGAATCAGCACCGCTTAATCTGGTAGCATCGGTTTTCGGAGAAACCTATATGGATGCATTGAATGGCGCTGGACTCGGAGCCAGGCGCAATGAAGATATCGCGCTGGACCTGATGAAGTTTGTTGCAGGGATTGCGGGAGTGGGAAAGCCTGCCGCACCGTCGACCGGATTTTCCGGCGCGGGCGCGGCCAAGCCCGACGAGCACGTGAACCAACTGCTGTCGCTCTATAGCC
>Ga0335085_10002795_pt1 | contig 31772 bp, 27 predicted proteins | sample Lox_Sample_45_FD_206712 | JGI IMG/M metagenome (GOLD analysis project Ga0335085, IMG submission 206712) | Soil microbial communities from Loxahatchee National Wildlife Refuge, Florida, United States - Lox_Sample_4.5 | ecosystem: Environmental > Terrestrial > Soil > Wetlands | place: USA... | reverse complement strand
GCCTCAGTCGACAGCGCTCTCGCTTGGCTCATGATCGCCAGCGTCAAGCTCTTCACCAGACGCCTCGCCCGTCCATAACCCCACAGGGGCCATTACAAGTCAGACTCTAAGAATCGACGCCATCGTACGGACTAAGCCAGAGCGCGCCCGCTCGCGTCTAGAGAGTAGATCGGGAGCTGGCGCTCAATTTCAACGCGGCTCGGTTACGTGGTCCCTTGAAAGATCCGCACCGCAAGTCGATTTTCCATCAGTCCGGCATCGCCCTTCGCGACTGATGTCGGTGATCCCGTTTTGTTCTTGCTAAAATCATAATTTTCGATTATGGGTAAGCCTCCCTGCATCGTCACTGATCGCTCCCAATGCCTGCTATCATCCTCGCCGCCGAGCCGCTGAAATCTGCTGATTTGCCGCTGTCATATCACTGTTTTTCCCGCTGTTCTTTCGTTGTTTTGGCCATGCCGCGAGTTGAAAAACGATGCTGAATCAGGATGTTGATACGATTTCATCATCACAATTTGCCGCTGCGGAACAGCAAACGTCCGCCGCGGCGGGCGAAACCGCGGCGCTCACGCCGCGCGGCCGGCCCTGGGTCAAGGGCCAGTCGGGCAATCCGCGCGGCCGGCCAAGCCGCGCGCGCCAGGCCGCTTATGTCGCCGAGGCGCTGATCGTGCGCAAGGCCGTGCCGCTCACCAACAAGCTCATCGAGCTGGCGCTCGGCGGCGACCGCGCCGCGTTGCGCGCCTGCATCGACCGCATCACCCCGGCGCGGCGCGAGCCGCCGGTCGAGCTCGATCTCCCGGCGGTGATCGACAGCCGCGCGAGCCTCCTTGCGGCGTTGACCCAGATCGCCGATGCCGCCGCTGCCGGCGCGCTCACCTCATCGCAAAGCGCGGCGCTGGCAAAGATGCTGATCGCCCTGCGCCAGGCCACCTGGTAAGGCGATAACTCTAACGATGTCATTCCGGGGCGCGCGACAGCGGCGAACCCGGAACCCATGAACATGGAGCGCAGGGTTGGTAATGCAGGTGTTCGTGGGTTCCTCCTCGGGCTTGACCCGAGCTAGGCGCGTAGCCGCGGGCAAAGGCGCAGCGCGTTCTCGCCGAGGATTTTGCGCCGGGCGCTGTCGCCGAGACGCGGGCGCTCGACGGTCTGCTGCACCGCCTCCGGCCAGGCGGTGTCGCCGTGCGGCCAGTCGCTGGCGAACAGCCACATATCCTCGCCCAGTTCTTCGACACAGAATTCGATCGAGCGCTCCCAGCTGTCGATGCCGTGGAAATAGCGGCCTTCGGCGATCACCTCGCGCGGCATGCGCTTGAGATTGGGCACGTGGGCCGGCGACATCAGGTAATGCGTGTCGAAGCGGTCGAGCGCCGCCGGCAGCCAGCCGCCGGCGGTCTCGATGATCGCCGCGCGAATGCGCGGGAACAGGTCGAAGATGCCGCCGCCGATCAGCGCGCCCATCGCGGCCATCCCGGCCCACGGGTTGCTGAGCCCGTGCAGCAGGAACCACGCACCGTCGAGGTCGCGGGTGCCGGGACCGTAGGGCGGCCGCGCCGTGCCGCCATGCGCCAGGAGCGGCAGGTCGAGGCTCTGCGCCGCGTCGTAAAGCGGGTGCAGGTCCGGGTTGTCGAGCAGCTTGCCGCCCGAAGCCTGGGGCGAAATGTAAACGCCGACGAGGTTGGGGTCGCGCTCGGCCCAATACTTCAGCTCGGCGACACCCGAGGGGACATCGCGCATATTGGCGACGAGCGTCCATTTCAGCCGGCTCGGCGCCTGCTTGCAGAAATCGACCACCCAGCGGTGATAAGCGCGGTAAAGCGCGTTCTCGAACCCGACATCGCGCAGCGCGCAATAGCTCGATACATGAGTCGGGAACAGCACGTTGATGTCGATATGGGCGCGATCCATGTCTTCGAGCCGCGCCTTGGCGTCCCAGTTCACCTCCGGGCGGATATCCGGCAGCGGGTCCTTGCGGCCCGGCGGAAAGGCGATGCGGCCGTGCTCCATCTCGGAGCGGCCGGTGATGCCGAAGGTGTCGCGCACGCCGAGCGCACGCCCCGCCTCGATCTGCTCGATGACCGCGGTGGTCTGCCCGAACAGCGCGTAGCGGTCGCCCTTTTTTTCCTGCCGGGCGATCGCCTCGCACAGCAGGTTGAAGGACGCGCGGTATTCGGGGTCGATGTAGTCCTTGAAGAATTTGTCGGCGCGCTCGCGGATATGCGCGTCCATGTCGACGACGAGATGGCCGTTATAGCTCATGGTGTTCCTCCCTCGGGCATCTCTCTTGCCCGCTCAGGCGTGACCGACCGCGGTCTGGTTGCCGCGCCGTTTGGCGGCGGCATCGGCCTTGGCGAAATCATCCTCGCCAAAGCCATACAATCGCGCGCCGCCGAACAGGATCTTGCCGGCCATTTCCTCGGTGAGGCTCGGGTTGTTCATCACCCGGTTCGAGACATCCGGAAAGCTCGAATCAAAATGCGGGAAGTCGGTCGAGACGCACATATTGTCGGCGCCGCCGAGCAGTTCCGCCACCGACCCCGCCTCTCGTTCGCCGCTCTCGATCGCCGAGAAACAGTTGCGCTGCCAGTATTCCAGCGGTGACAGCTTGAGATAGGGCGCGTCGGCGTCGTGATGCTGGCGCAGATCCCATTCCATCCGGCCCAGCAGACCCGGCACCCACCAGCTCTGCGCTTCGAGGAAAGCGACCTTGAGCCGTGGATAGAACTCGAAGATACCGCCGAGCATCATCGCGGTCAGCGCCAGCTGCATCTCGGTCGAGTGGCTGGCGACATGCCGCATAAAACGGTTTTCGCCGAAGCGCGGCTCGATCGTCGAGTAGTAGGAGCCGGTCCCCTCGTGGAAGCACAGCGGGATCTCGTAATCCTGCAGCATGCTGTAGAGCGGGTCCCAATAATTGGAATGCCAGTAGCGACCGTTGAGGTAGTTGGGCCGCACGAAGGCGCCGACCGCGCCGTATTCCTTGACGCAGCGATGCAATTCCTGACAGGCCAGGTTGACGTCGTGCACCGGCAGCATCGCCGCCATCTTGAGCTGATCGGGGCTGTGCTGGCAGAAATCGTGCAGCCAATCATTGTAGGCACGGCAGATCGCAGCCGAGAATTGCGGGTCCATGCCGTCGCGGGCGAGAAACGACAGGCCGACGGTCGGGAACAGCACGGCGATGTCGATCCCCTCCATCTCCATGCCCATGATCTGCGCCTCGGCGTCGTAGCCGCGCTCGACCGCGAACATCACGTTCTTGTTGCCGCGCGCGCCGACCAGCGGCCCGCGGATGCGGTTGTATTGCGAGATATTGCCGTCATTGCTGAGCGGCGTGCCGTCGAAAAACCACAGCGGCCGGCCGCGCATGCCGGTGCTGCCGCCATCCTGGCGCCGGGCCGTTGAGGTGACCCGATCCTTGAACTTGGGGTCGAGATACTTATCGAACAGGTCGATCGGCTCCATGATGTGCATGTCGCAATCGACAAACCGATGGCCGTTGTTCATCGCTCGATCCTTCCCTGTTTCGACAAGGCGCGGCACGCATATGGTTCTGTGGTCGAATTTGAGCCTGCTGCCGGGACTGTTCGGCGATCATAATATCCGGCGCAGCGCCCAAGTTAATATGCTATTCAGAAAAGATGTTGGCACGGGTTTTTTGTTAATTTAACATCGTTGTCTTGCTGAAGACCGTGAATTGACACGATTTATCCTCAGCCGACTGTGATTCCAAAAGAGGGTGCGGGAAAAATGCACCTGTCGCGACCGGGGTGCCCGCCTGCAAGGGGAACGAGCCGGTAGGTGTAGCTTCGCGTGATGGGCTGAGCCTAATTCAGCGGTGTCCGCCCCCGGTGCCTCAGAATGCTCAACTCACTCGGCGGCTTCGCCCTGGTCGATGATGGTGACCCGCACGGCCTCGAGCGGGTCGTCGGCGATCGGGGAGACGCAGAGCTCTCCGTTGCGTCTGGGGCCGACAACCCCGCCCTGGAAGAACGACCCCTCGTAAGAGATCTCGATCCGCTCACCAAGATCGGTCGCCGGGCGCACCGCGAACCCTGTCAGCGGCAAGTTGCGGCCTCGCGTGCCGGCGTAATTCCCGTTGCTTACCCAGGCGGTCGCGCGTCCCTCTTGCGCGAAGACGCGAAACTCGATCGCGCTTGGCGCCAACCCGTCACGCGGCCGGATGCTCAACGCCTCGATCTGACGACGGCTGCCGGGATTGCCGGCCCAGCCGGGTTCGACATAGCGCCGATCTCCAAGTCCCATGATGTGGAGCAGGATTTCCGCGCCGACATCTTGCGGCCCCGCGACGGGAGCCGGTGCCGGCTCTGCTTCGGACGTTGGCGACGGCGCGGCCGCGGGTTCCGGTGGCGGTGGAGCCACGACGACTCGCACCACTGGTTCTGGCGATGCGGGCGGCTCGGGCGCAGGCGGTGGCTCAGCTGCGGGTGGCGGTGCAGCGGCGACCGCCGGCTCTGGTGGCGGGGGCTCCGGTGCGGGGGGCGGTTCGGGCGCGGGCGGTGGCTCGGGCGCAGCCGCAACCGGCTCCTGTGTCGGCGGCAGTGGTGGCTCGGGGACGACCGCCACCGGCTCGGGCGCAGGCGGTGGCGGCGGTTCTGGGTGCGGCTCGGGTGCGGCTGCCTCGGGCACGGGGACAAGACGCGGCCGATGCTCTTCGCTTGGTGGCGGCTCTGGGGGCGGCGGCAAACTCTTTGTCTTCTGGTCGACCAGCAGGCGCAAATCGTCCTGGAAGCGATCGCGCAGCTGTGTCGCGTCAAAATCGGCGGCACGCCGCGTGATGATCGCCTCGGCGATTTCGACCATATCGGACGAGATCTCGCTGTCCGCGCGCTCCTCGAACTCGGTCGCCGGCAACTCGTCCAGGGTGCGCAGGGTCGAGATCATCAATCCGCCGCGATACGGCTCGACCAGCGCCGGACGCTCGCTATCCCCCATGCGGATATGGCCAAGCCCCGCGCGGCCGCTCTTCTGCATCGCCAAACGGAGGGCGTGCAATGTGTCCGAGGCAAGCGGCCCATCGGGATGGATGTAGCAACTGTCGTCGATATAGATGCGTTCCACCTGATCGCACGGAACAAATTGCTCCAAATCGACGATATTGCCGATCGTGCCGCCGAGCTTCCGCAACTCGTCGTCGCTCACCGTCACATAGCGCGACGTTTCGAACTCGTATCCTTTCACAAGCGCTTCGGCGGTGACGACGTCGCCGGTTTTCGCGTCGACAAATTGCTCGGTCACGGGATTACCGGTTCGCGCGCTCAAGGGGGCCAGCTTGATCCGTTTGGCGTCGCTCGTCGCCGCGGTTAAATAGATCGGGCAGGACACCAGCGATAGGCGCAGGGCTCCGTTCCACACCGCTTCAGCCATTCGCCACGTCTCCGCGCTCGCCCCTCACTCGACGGTTATATATACCAGCCTGCCACACAGTGCGAATGCTGTTCAACCATTCGCCGAATTACCGATAAGTTCCTGCCAATCAACAGTGTTTCCCAGCTTTAGCGGGATTCCCGCCGGCGGCATCGGATATTTGAGGCCGCTCGCGCAATTGAACAGAACCGCCCGGTCGGTCGGCTTGACTCGACCGTCCGCGAGTGATTGGCGATAGGCTGCAAATGTCGCTGCGCCCTCCGGGCAAAGCAGCAACCCCTCGGTCTGCCCAACCTCATTCCAGGCCTCGGCGATCGCCGCGTCGTCGACCGCGATCGCAAACCCGCCGCTCTCGCGCACCGCGCGCAGAATGAGAAAGTCGCCGACTGCGACCGGTACGCGAATACCGGCGGCAAAGGTATGCGCATCCTGCCAGCGCGGCGCGTGCTCGACACCGTCCTCCCAAGCCTTGACCATCGGCGCGCAGCCGGACGCCTGGACCGCGACCATGCGCGGCCGCTTTTTGCCGATCCAGCCCATCTCCTCCAATTCGGCGAAGGCCTTCCACATGCCGATAAGCCCGGTACCGCCACCAGTTGGGTAGAAGATCACATCAGGCACATCCCAGCCGAGTTGCTCGGCGAGTTCGAGGCCCATCGTCTTCTTGCCCTCGATGCGATAGGGCTCGCGCAATGTCGAGCAGTTGAACCAGCCGATCTCCTTTTCGCCCTCGGCGACCAGCCGTCCGCAATCGTCGATCAGCCCGTTGACGAGAAACACCTCGGCGCCCTGCATCGCGATCTCGCGGACATTGACCGCCGGCGTGTCGTCCGGGCAGAAGACGTAGGCTTTCATCCCGGCCCGCGCGCAATAAGCCGCCATCGCCGCGCCGGCATTGCCGTTGGTCGGCATCGCCATGCTCTTGATGCCAAGCTCCTTGGCCATCGACACGGCCATGACCAATCCGCGCGCCTTGAACGAACCGGTCGGCAGGCGCCCCTCGTCCTTGACGAGGATGTCGCCGGTGGCGCCCAGCTGTTTGGCGATGCGCGGCAGCGAGATCAACGGCGTGACGATTTCGCCGAGCGAGACGACGTTCTCCGGCCGGCGCACCGGCAGCATCTCGCGGTAGCGCCACAACGTTTGCGGCCGCGCAGCGAGCATGTCCTTGGTCAGCGCCTTGGCGACGCCGGCGAGATCATAGCGCACCAAGAGCGGCCGCCCCGCCTTTGACAGCCCCTGAATGACGTCGGCCTCATAGCGCTCGCCGGTGAGGCCGCATTCGAGATGCGTCACAAAAGTCGGCAAATCGCCGCCGGTCCAATTGATGTCGGGCAAAAGCGACCCTTTTGGCAAACAGTTAAGCGGCCCCACAGACCAACTCAGAGGAGCGGCGCGGTCTCTTATCGTGGAGAGAACTCCTCCGCAAGGGCCGGTTGCGCCGTTTTATCTCCGGATCGGCGACGAATGCGGTAACGAAGTGTCCCTTGGGTCTATTTCCGGCTGGTGCTCTTCAGGCGTCAAATTCATGGTTCTCGAGGAATTCGGCGAACTGCTGATCCTTTCGTTGGTTGATATCCGGACTCGAGTTGCCGACGGCGCGTTTCATCGCATTGAAGTCGCCGCCCCTGAAGCGGTCGCGGATATAAGCGACGGCAATCTGGGCGGAGGTCGGCGGATCGTTGGCAAGGTCCGGGTCGCCAATCAGGTTGACACTGATCATGCCGCCGTAGCGCGCGTAGTTTGACCTGCCTGTCAGCTGCAATAGCCCCCGGCCACGAAAATTGAAGCCGTCATCCGGTTGAATGTTGCCAAGCTGGATCCGGCCAAAATTTCCGCCGTAAATGCGATCAAAGAAAGCGCGATCGTCGGTAGCGAGCTGCGCCAACTGTGTGTCATCCAGATCACCGACTCTGCTGCCGAAGAGCAAACGAAGTCGCTCCGGGCTCGTGTGGCGGTAACTCATCTCGGAACGTGGCTCGAAATCACTTTCCACGGCAACGATGGCGGCTACCCCAGCGCGCAAAGTATTATCGAGCACACCCTGGTCGGTCATGGCCTTCTTGAGCAGCGCCTTGCCGTCGAGACCAGCGGCGGGCGGTGGCAAGGCTGCGACCGGCGGCAGCGGCGCCTGCTGTTGTACATCTGCAGGCTGCAACATCCGTGCGCCAAGAATTGTCGCGTTGGCAAATGTGGATATATTCACGGAATTATGCTGGTTGCCGCCGAGGAGCTGAATTGCGCCGTTTTGGTCACGTCCGACATAGAAGCCGACATGACCGGTCTGCGGACCACCGCGAGCCAGGACAACAACGCAGCCGGGTACGAAATCGCTGTCGCTTCCCCATTCAAGCCACGAGCGCGCCAGCGCAGAGTTGGTGCCCGTGTTGCCACTGCGCGTCACGCAGAAATTGACGAAGGCTGCACACCAAGGAACCGAATCGGGCTGCGGGCCGAGCGCTGTTGTCGCGAAGTACTCGGTGATACGCGGATTATTGCCTTCCGTAACGCCAAGCTCTCCGCGGGCGATCGTCATCCAGGGAACCCCAGGCGCGGCACCGGGAAGCTCCTCCGGGACGTCCTGGTCGAACTGAGCGGTGATGGTTTCTTTGCCGTCGACAGTTTGCGAGGTGAACGTCCCCCCATCCGCCTGAATCAGGAAGATGACGTCATCCCTATCGGCTGCTTCGACGTCGGTGAAGATGCGGGTGACCATCGCTTAGCCCTCCCTGCTCTCGGTTTCTCCCCGCCACCTAGCGGTGAAAATCAGACGGATGAGTCCGCGCCGCTCCACGGCATTCTGCGGCTTTGCAGCTCATGAGCAGGTTTCCATCTGTCGGATCCGCTCCGCTAGTTGCCCTTGTTCTTGATGATGCAGGCGGTAATCGACGCCAGTGACGGACCGGCTTTCTGCCTGATGTCGATCAGCCGCGAATTGTTGGGGAATCCAGCCGGCGCCGCGCAATCGTCTACGATCTTGCGACTCTCCGGAGTAAGCACTTGTCCATTGAACTTCAATCCGCGGACGGCGGCGGCAAAGTCGTGCTGGTCCGACGTCGCCGGCCCGACCGGCGTCGTGAGCGGCGGCGGTGGTAGTCGTTTTGAGACTCCCGACGGCCCCGGCGCGGGAGCCTGTACCGACGGAACGCTGGCGACGCCGCCGGGCGTGAAGACGATCTGTCCGCCGGGGGTTTTTTGTACGCTTGGCGGTATCGTAAGCGTCGCGGGCGGTGGCACGGGCAGGGTTGCCGTCGGTGGCATGACGCCGCCCTGCGGCGGCATTAGCGGAATGATCGGATTGTTAGCCTGCGGCAGCAAAGGACCCGCAATATTCAAAGAGGTCCTGATTTCATTGAGGGCGACGTTGAGGTTGCAAGTTTCCCGATCGTAACGCTCAACGTCGACCAGTCCTTGCTCAAGCGTATATTCTTCGTACGGTGCCGCCCATTTTTTCTCCAATTCAGCACGTGCTTTCGCGCGGACGGTTTGGATTGCGGTCGCGACGACCTCGCCCGCCTGCTGCAGAAACAAGTCGGATTGAATGTCGCTTCCCACTCCCAGTGCGATGGTTGCCGCGCCCGAAAGCGGGCGGGTAACCGCAGGCTGCACAAAAATCGTCGCCAAGCCGCTCAATATAGTCGCTACAGCATCTGTGCCCAGACGCGCATCGCGTATTCCGCGCGAAAGCTTAAGCTGGTAATCCGAGCATAAAAAGTCGCTCTTTAAGACCCATTGACTTAAAATCTTATTTCTTTCGAGCTTGTCGCTCCTCACGCCGGTTGCCGGCATCGAAATCATCATCGGTTGCTGTTGAACCATCGCGGCGAGACCCACATCGTCGGGGCCGGATGACCCGTATTGGCCGCATCCGGACAACGTGCCGGCTGTAAGCGCTACCATGATAACGCCGCGAATGTTCATCAGATCGCCCCCACAACAACGGCCGGCGGTGGGGGAACAATCGCCAAGAAATATAGTAACCTAGATTATACTCCGCGCAAAACGAAAATGGCCGACGCTCCCGAACAAATTAAAGCACAGCCTCGGCGACGATGCGCATCGCCTGGGGATCGGCGCCAGCGAGTACCAATGAGCCGACCCAGCTTTCTTTGGCGAGATCCTGCCAGGGTGCCAACCGGTCTTTGATGCGCGCCGGCGGACCGATCAGTGAAATCTCGTCGATCAGCGCGTCGGGCACCGCCGCGGCAGCTTCGTTGCGGCGGCCGGCGAGAAAATGATCCTGGATCGCCGTCGCCGCGTCTTCGTACCCGAGGCGCTTGCACAAATCGTTGTAGAAATTCTTCCCGCGCGCGCCCATCCCGCCGATATAGAGCGCGAGGCCGGGCCGCAGCTTGTCGCGGCATGCCGCGAGATCGTCACCGACCGCGACCCGCACATAGGGAGCGAGGTCGAAATCGAAGAAATTCTGCGGCTTTCCGGCCTTGACCCGGCCTTCCAGGATCGGGCCGATCATCACGTTCGGCTTGTAGGGCGACATGAAGTACGGCAGCGCGCCATCGGCCACCTCTCCGGCGGTGCGCAGACCCGACGGCGAAATCGGCGCGGTGTAGATTTTGAGGCTCGGGTCGCCCTGGCCGATGCTGCGCAGCGGCTTCGCAAGCCCCGTAGCGCCCGGGCCCGTATAGGGGATGTCGTAATGTTCGCCGTGATGTTCGAGCGGCGCCTTGCGCTCAAAAATCTGGCGGATGATCGCGACATATTCGCGGGTGCGCGCTTGCGGTTTGCCAAACGGCACGCCGTGCCAGCCCTCGACCACCTGCGGCCCCGAAGGGCCGATGCCGCACAGAAAGCGGTTGCCGCTGAGCGCCTGCAGCGACAGCGCGGTCATCGCCGCGCAGGCCGGGGTGCGCGCCGGCATCTGCATGATGCTGGTGCCGGCCTTGATCCGGCTGGTGCGCGCGAGCACCCAGGTGACCGGCGTCACCGCGTCGGTGCCGTAGGCCTCGCCGGCCCAGACCGCATCAAAGCCGAGTTTTTCCGCCTCCCACACCAAATCCATGCCGATCCCGCCGTCACCAGGCGAGAATTTCAGTGTCGTCGCGAGCTTCATGCCAAAAATCCCTCACCGGCCTTGGCGATACGCTCGACGGAATGGAGCCAGTCATCGAGTTCGCGATCGAATGGCTCGACCATCACATGGTCGATGCCGATCGCGGCAAAACCTTCGAGCCGCGACTTGAGTTCATCCTCGCTCTTGCCGTCCCAGGCGGCGCGCAGCGACAGCACAAATTCCGGCTCCGGACGCTCGCTGCGCAGCCGCGCGACGAGTGGTGCGGCCTGCTGCGGGTTGGCGCGCGAGCCATGCCAGCCGTCGTAGCGCGTCGCGCGCTTCAGCGCGGCGTCGGATGTTCCGCCGATCCAGATCGGGATCGGCTTTTCCGGCTTTGGCATCATTCGCATGTTGTCGATGACGGCCGGTATCCATTTCGCCTCGAAGCTGACGGGATCGTCGCCCCACACCGCGCGCATCATCGCGATGCCTTCGTCCATACGCCGGCCGCGCTGGTTGAACGGTGCGCCGAGCGCGGCAAATTCGGCCTCGAGCCAGCCAACCCCGGCACCCAGGATCAACCGCCCGTCCGACAGGTTCTGCAAGGTCGCCAATTCCTTGGCGAGCGGCAGCGGGTGGCGCATCGGCAGAACAAGGACGCTGGTGCCGAGACCCACGCGGGTCGTAAACGCGGCGGCCCAGGTAAGGCTGAGCACCGGGTCATAAAAATTGGGTGACGGGGGATACATCGCGCCCGCCGGCGTAATGATATGCTCGCTGGTCCAGATGTCGGCAAAGCCCAGCGCCTCGGCCTGGATCGCGGCGCGCTTGATGCCGTCCGGCCCGGCTTTGCGCCCGATCTGCGGCAAATGTATCCCGACCCTCATCGCCTTCCTCGCCACTTCAACGCTGCCCCCGCGCCGCGGTCAAAGTGAGCCGCCGCGCCGGCCCTGGCAAGAATTTGCCGCGACGGGGATGGCTGATCATCTTTCCGCGAAGAACCAAAGGGCAAGTTTCGCTGGGCGCGAGAGCGTGGAGCACACGCCATAGCCGGCCTGCGGCCTTTCTTGTGATGCGCTAGCAGGGAGACGACGATATGATGAAAGCGGTTCCCACACCGACGATCGCGAGGCCGCTATGAGAGCGATGGTTGCCCTGGCCCTTATTGTCGCGGCGCTGACCTTGGGCGGCGTGCTGACCGCCTGCTCCAACGATGGGGTCGGCCAAGACTATTACGAGAATGATGTGCACCACGGCTATCCCGGCCCCGGGGCGACCGATCCGAGAAGCGCTACCTAGCGAACAAGCAATGCGCCCCGCCGATATATTGGCGGGGCGCGATCGGCACATGACGCTTCCCTGTTCCGGTTGAACCTAAAGGGCACTCGCGCTTTCGCGCGTTATGAGGCCGTTCAACCGTAAGATGACTGTAACACAGTCATGCGCGATTGAAAGACGTGATCTGTGCCCCGCGCAAAACGCTGTGAGAGCGATAGCGCGACGAACCCGAGTTGACCGTCCGGGGCGGCGGTGCTTACTTGCCGCGCGGCCAGCAAAAAGCGGGCACCGGCGGCACCCCGGCCAGCGCAGCAAGGGAGGGCGGTCTCGATGATCATCGATTGCCACGGGCATTACACGACCTCCCCGCGCCAGCACGAGGCGTGGCGCGGCCAGCAAATCGAAGCGCATGCCGCGGGTAAAGCAGCGCCGCCGCGCCCGGCGATCACCGACGACGAAATCCGCGAGACGATCACCGGCGGCCAGCTCAAGGTGCAGCGCGAGCGCGGCACTGACCTCACCATCTTCTCGCCGCGCGCGGCCGGCATGGGCCACCATCTCGGCGACGCCTCGACCAGCGAGGCTTGGGCGCAGGCGTGCAACGAGCTGATTCACCGCGTCTGCGCGCTGTTTCCGAAGAACTTTATCGGCGTCGGCATGCTGCCGCAGAGCGCGCGGGTCAGCCCCAAGAACTGCCTCGCGGAGATTGACCGCTGCGTCAACGAATACGGTTTTGTCGGCATCAACCTGAACCCAGACCCGTCGGGCGGGCATTGGCAGGACCCGCCGCTCGGCGACCGCTACTGGTATCCGGTTTACGAAAAGATGGTCGAATACGACATCCCGGCGATGGTCCATGTCAGCGCCGCGTGCAATCCGGCCTTTCACACCACCGGGTCGCATTACCTCAGTGGCGACACCACCGGCTTTAACCAGCTAATGACCTCGTCGGTCTTCAAGGACTTCCCGAGCATCAAATTCATCATCCCGCATGGCGGCGGCGCGGTTCCCTATCACTGGGGCCGCTATCGCGGTCTCGCGCAGGACGCCAAACTCGGCCTGCTCTCCGAATTGATGCTCAGCAATGTGTTCTTCGACACCTGCGTCTATCACCTCCCCGGCCAGGAGCTGCTGGCCAAGGTGATCCCGGTCGACAACATCCTCTTTGCCTCCGAGATGATCGGCGCGGTGCGCGGCATCGACCCGGAAACCGGCCACCACTACGACGACACCAAGCGCTATATCGACCAGCTGCCGCTGTCGGCGACAGACAAGGCGAAGATTTTCGAGGGTAACGCTCGCCGCGTCTACGCTCGCCTGTCGGCGCAGATCGAAAAGCAGGCCACGGGGTAACCCTTTCGACGCTTCCCGGCGAAAGCCGGGATCCACGCATCAAGCGTTCATGCGTCGGCGCGGTAGATCCTGGCCTGCGCCGAGGTCAATTCAACCGTAGCTCGCTGATGTGCCGCGGGTCCTGCTTGAGTTCGCCGCGCTCGACCTTTTTGACGATATCGACGAGGTGCTCGTTGGCGGCGGCGCGGATGCCGACCTGCTCGCCTTCGCGGACGACAAAGCCGTTGAGATACTCGATCTCGGTGCGCCGCCCCTTGGCCATGTCCTGGCCCATTGACGGGCGCTGGTCGGCCGCGCCGCGCGGCGCGTGCAGGCGCTCGTGGTCATACGCCTGCAGAGACGCGGCATCGCCCTCGCCGGCCCGCGCGAGGACCTCGGGGGCGAGATGGCCGATTTCTTCGAGTTTGTAGCCGCGTGCCTGACCGACGCGGATCGCCTCGCTGCCGAGCCGCGCCTGAAAATGGCGGATCGCCTCGTTATCGGCGCATTGCGAGCCCGACAGTCCGGTGCAGGCCGAGACGCCGTTCGCCATCGTGTTCTGCACCAGTTTGGTCCAGCGCTCTCCCCATAGGTTATCGGTGACTTTGGCGCTGTCGGCGGTGGAGACCAAGCGGCAGACCTCCTCCGCGCGCTCGGTGACGCGGCCGCTCGGCTCGCCGGTGCGGTAGACGGTGTGGCGGCTTCCGCCGATCAGTCCGCCGCGATGAACCTGAGCCGGCGCGTGCAGCGCGACGCTGATATGGCTGGCGATGCAGCCCATCACCTTACCCCAGCCGACGACGCCGGCGATGGTTTCCTCATTCATGCAATTCTGCAGCGACACGATATAGCCGCCGGGCGAGAGATATTGCTTGATAAGCCGCGCCGCCCATTCGGTGTCGTAGGATTTGACGCAGACAAAGGCGATGTCGACCGGCGCCTCCTTGGCGAGATGCTGTGCCTCGGTCAGGTGCAACGCCTTGCACTTGACGGAGAACAGCTCCGGCCCTTGGTGGTGGGTGATGCGAATGCCGTCGCGGTTGATCGCCTCGACATTTTCCGGCCAGAAATCGATAAAGGTGACGTCCTCGCCGGCTTTCGCCATATGCGCCCCGGTATAGCTGCCGACCGCTCCCGCGCCGACCACGACGATCCGCTTACCCATCGTTTCCTCCCGCTTTCTGCTTGGGTGATCGTAGCGCGGGGAGAGCGCACGGCAACCGCAATCGACAGGATCGGGAAGCAGCGCTGTTCGATCGGCGGTTGCCGGACGGCTGACCAAGGCGCTATCTGACATCTGATCAAAATCTGGGCATAAGAATGCCGCGGGTACGCCCGGAGGGAGAGTGACCGATGCCCGATGCGGGCGGGACGACGACGGCGACAGCTACGCGAGCGCGGGATGCGACGATCGACAGTCGCGGCGGGTGGATCGCCGCGAGCGGCGCGCTCGCGGTGCTCGCGGTCTCGTATGGCTCGCCGCTGCTGATTGTCGTTGGGCTGAAACCGATCACCGCGGGCCTCGACACGATCCGGGAGGTGACCTCGGGCGCGGCGGCGCTCACCTGGATGGGCACCGGGCTTGGCGGCATCATGATGGGCTGGCTCGCCGATCGCATCGGCATCCGGCGCACCGTGATCTTCGGCGCGGTGATGATCGCCGCGGGTCTCGCGGTATCGGCGATCGGCACGGTCTGGGCGCTGTACATCGGCCACGGGCTGCTGCTCGGGCTATTGGGGAACGGCGCGATGTTCCCGCCGCTTCTTGTCTATGTCAGCCGCTGGTTCGAGAAGCGGCGCGGCACGGCATTGGCATTGATCGCCTCCGGGCAATACATCGCCGGGATGATCTGGCCGACCGTGTTTGAACACGCGATGGCCCGCTATGGCTGGCAGGCGACGATGGTCGCCTATGGGCTGGTGACGGCGGTCCTGATCCCACCGATCGCGCTGGCGCTGTTGCATCCGCCTCCGGCGCATCCGCAACCTGCTGGCGCAGCGTCGGTATCGCGGCCGCGCGGACGCACCCTCGGCCTGCCGGCGAATTTCGTGCTGTTACTGCTCGGCCTCGCGGGATTCTGCTGTTGCGTGCCGATGGCGCTGCCGCAGAGTCATCTCGTGGCGTTCTGCAGCGATATCGGCATCCGGCCGGCGACCGGCGCGGCGATGCTGTCGGTAATGACGGCCTGCGCCTTTGTCAGCCGCCAGTTCTGGGGTTGGCTCGCCGACCGGGTCGGCGGGCTAGTGACCCTGATCATCGGGTCGGCCTGCCAGGCGCTGGCGATCTCGGCGTTTCTGCTGACCCAGGACGAGGCGGGGCTGTTTGCCGTCTCGGCCGCGTTTGGTCTCGGATTCAGCGGGATCGTGCCCGCCTATGTGCTGATCGTGCGCGAGCTGTTTCCTTCGGTCGAGGCGTCGTGGCGGGTGCCCACGGTACTGTTTATCGCGATGAGCGGCATGGCGTTCGGCAGCTGGTTCGCCGGCGCGCTTTACGACCATTTCGGCTATTACGCGCCGGCCTTCGCGATCGGCGCGGCGTTCAACCTCGCCAACCTGACGATCGTCGGCTTCCTGCTGCTGCGGCAAGGCCTGCGCGGCGGAATGCGGCCTGCGGTGGCGTAACCACTCACCGTCATCTCAGCGGAAATCGGCGCCGGGGTACGGCACGAATTACTCAGGTCGGGGCGAAATTCGCTTGACAAATGTTCTTATTTTGTTCATTGTTCCGGCCTGCTATTTGAAAGCCGAAACCGGAGCTTGAAAAGCGGGCCGTTCGTTGGCGCGGCCAAGGTCCAAACAATGTCGAGCGCGCTGCTGGGGTCATAACGATAAGAACGCCCCTGAATCCCGCTCATCCGCGCAATGTCCTCGCTCGCTTCTCAAACCGGAAAGTAGGCGGTGAATACATCCCCCTCGGCCGCGCGGCGGTCGCGTGCCGCCGCTGCCTGATCTTTACGCGTTGCGCTGCCAATCCTCTTGCCACAGGAAGTCGGGACCGAGCACGTCGAGATTCGGTGCGCCGATCTGGCCCATCACGAGGTCGATCTCGCCGCGGAAAATATCGACCGCCTTCTTGACGCCGTCGAGCCCGCCCGCCACCGCGCCATAGAGTGTCGGACGGCCGAAAAAGCAGAAATCGGCCCCCAGACACAGCGCGATCAGGATGTCGGCGCCGCGGCGCACACCGCTGTCGAGCATCACCGTCATCCGGTCGCCGACCGCGCGCTTCACGGCCGGCAGTACATCGAGCGAGGCCGGCGCCTGGTCGAGCTGGCGGGCGCCGTGGTTCGACACGATGATGCCGTTGCAGCCGGCATCGGCGCAGCGGATCGCATCGTCGGGCGCCATGATCCCTTTGACCACGAGATTGCCGGGGAAGAGCTTGCGGTAACGTTCCAGATCCTTCCAGGTCTGGGCGTGCGCCGGCACCATCGAGCGGTTGAACTTGACCGTGTCCTCCGCCGATGCGCCGGGCGGCAGATAGGGCAGCCAATTGCCGAGCGGCGGCGTGCCGCCATGGCTGATATATTCCCAAATCCAGCCGGGATGCTGCAGCGCCTCGGCGAGCAGCGCCGGCTTCAGCGACAGCGCCGCCTGCAGCCAGTTGCCGCGGATGCTGGCATAGCCGTTGCGCGTGTTGCGCTCGCGCTTCGAGTGCACCGGGACATCGACGGTCAGCACCAGCGTGGACAGCCCGGCATCGGCGGCGCGGCGGATGAGGTCCTCGGTAACCTTGGCGTCCCGCGCGGAATAGAGCTGATACCACGAGTTCTTAGGCGCGACGCGGGCGGCGTCTTCGATCGTCTCGTTCGAAGCGCCAGACTGGATGTAGACGATGTTCGCGTCGCGTGCCGCTTGGGCCAGCATCATGTCGGCGCCACGCCGGAACAGTCCGGCGCTGCCGGTCGGCGAGATGCCGAACGGGCTGTTGAACTTCTGGCCAAAGATGGTCGTCGACTGGTCGCGCTTCGAGACGTCAACCAGATAGCGCGGCAATAGATTATGCTTTTTGAAGGCCTCGGTGTTGCGGTCGATCCCGCGCTCATCCTCAAGACCGCCTTCGATAAAGTCGAAGGCGACCTTGGGCAGGCGCCTTTTGGCCATCTGATGCAGGTCTTCGATATTGATCGCGTCATTCAGTCTCATGGCATGTCCGTCCCCAAACGCCTTGTCGCCGCGCGGATTTCCCAACACGCACGAACATTGCGCATTTCTTGCAGGCACGACAACGCGGAAGTGCGTGCCTTCGGCTTCTCACCGCCTGCGGGTAAGTCCCGGGGCGCCGAGAGGGGCTACTTGTGACGCCTTGCGCGAGTTTGCAATCGCCGCCGATTGGCTCTCGAACGCGATCTGTGGCTTGCTCCGCTAGGGGGATTGGGCTGACCGAATCGAGGATCAGCAGGTTGCGATTTGTCGAGTTTAACGATGGCGTCGCCCGTTGGGCGAGCCGCTGCCTCACCTTTGGGTTACGTCTGGTCTAAGCCGCGGCAGGGCCAGCGCCGCCGCGATAACGAGCAGCGCGCACAGCATCCCGGTGATAAAGGATGTCGCAGGGACCCCCGTCGCGTCCCAGATCGCACCGCCCAGCGGCGGTGCGACAAAGGACATCAGATAACCGATCGCGAAGGTGCCGGCCGACAGATGGTGGACGTCCTCCGGGGCCGCGAGCAGTGGCGGCAGCGCGAGCGACACGATGAGCTGCAACCCGCAGCAAAACCCGATTAATGCTGCCGCCGCGACGATCAGCCCAGGCACCGCCAGCATAACAACGATCAGCGCCGCCGCTGCCGTTAACGGCGAGGCGATCAGCACGACACGATTGCCGGTCAGCCGTCGCGCGAACGCCAGGATCAACGCCGAGGCCGGCAGCTGGCCGATATTGAGCGCGCTGAGCGCGGCGCTGACGAGGTCGGGCCGGCCGATCGCATGCAGATAATCGGGGAGAAACGCGTTGCCGAGAAAATACATGCCGCCGGTCCCGCCAAGCAGCATGCCGAGCGGCAGCGCGCTCCGCCAATCCGGCCACCAGCGATAGGGTTCGGTGCGGCCGGCCCGCGTGAGATGCGGTGTCGTAACTCCCAGCAACACCAGTGTCACCGCCACCGGTACCGACCACACCACGAAACTCCATTCCCAGCTGCCGCCCACCCAGGGCAGCACCAGCGGTATGGTCAGCAGCGGCGGGACCGATTCGGCGATCAGCAACCCATTGGCATAAATCGCAGTGGCGAGACCGATCCGGTCGGGGAACCACTCGCCGACCAGCGACGGCAAAGTCGGCTGCATCAGCGCGACGCCCGCGCCCATCGCGAAGGTCATGCCGTACAGCATCGGCGCCGATGGGCCGATGCCGCGCGCAGCGCCGGCGATCGCGACGATGCCCAAGCCCAGCAGACAGGCCCGTCGGGCGCCAAGCCGCGCCACTCCGAGCGAGCCGGGCACCGCAGCCAAGCCGAGGAGGAGCACCGGCAGCGCCGACAGGGCGCCGACCGCCTTTTCGCTCAGTCCCAGGTCGCGGTGGATCAGCGGCAGGACCGGCGGCACCGCCAGCACGGTGAGGCGAAGCTGCGCGCCCATCAGCCACAGCAGCGCGAGCCGCGGCCGGCCTGCGTGAATCGCGGAGCTCGCCGTATTGGTCACCGTTGCGTTCCGCCGCGTGTCACTCCCCAGAGATGCCGCACCCAAGGGAACCCGGTCAATAATTGCTTAGGCGGCTTCGGCGGTCGCTTCAGTCGCTGTCGGTGCGCGCGCAGCCGCGGTGGGACCGAAGGCGGCGGTCCGCGGCAGGATTACCGTCGCCGTCGTGCCAAAATGCAGCCGGCTCGCCAAAGTAAGATCACCGCCATGCAACCGCACCAGACCGCGGGCAAGCGACAGGCCAAGCCCGGTTCCCTGCTGACGCTGCGCTTCGAGGCCACCGGCCCGGCCAAACGGTTCAAAGGCGACGCGCAAATCGTCGGGCGACATCCCGATGCCGGTATCGCTGATTTCGATCGCGACACCGCCGTCGTCGCGGCCGAGAAAATGCAAATCGATCCGGCCGCCCGGCGGCGTATATTTGATCGCGTTGGACAACAGGTTCACCAGAACTTGCTTCATCGCGCGCGGATCGACATTGAGATCGGGGCAGCTCGCGAGGCCGCTGGTCGCGATGGTGATTTCGCGCCCCAGGGCCAGCAATTCGACGAGATCGAGCGCCGAGCGCGCCAAAGCCGGCGCGGACATCCGGATCGGCGCGATTTCCATGCGCCCGGATTCGATGCGCGCCTCGTCCAACAGGTCGTTGATCAGCGACAGTAGATGCGAACCCGCGTCGTGGATCAGCCCGGCATATTCGAGATAGCGCGCATTCGCGATGGGTCCGAAAATCTGCTGGCGGATGGTCTCGGAAAAACCAAGAATCGCATTCAGCGGTGTGCGCAGCTCATGCGTCACCTGAGCAAAGAATTGTGATTTGGTGCGGTTGATTTCGCCGCTGCGGTCAGCTACGGCGGCGGCGTTCGCCAACTCCTCACGCAATTCGTGTTCGGCCTCCGCTTGCCGCGCGAGATGGCGACGGGCGGCGGCGAGACGCGAGCCCAGCACCGCCGCGAGACCCAGCAGGCTCGCGACGCTCAACCCGGCCAGCGCGATAAAGGGCCAACCCGCCGCCATCGGCGTCTCGTTTGACGCGCCGACCACCAGCATCAGAGGAAAGCCCGAGATTGGGATGCAACGGCTATCGGACGTCACCGCCTCGCCTAAGACGGCCGAACCGTCATTGCGGGAAAGCGCTATCCCGGCAAACGCGTTGTGGTCGACCGCCATGACGGCGACGCCCGCCAACCTGCCGTCGCCATCGGTCCAGGGGCGGGCGAGACCCACCAACGCGGCATTCCCTTCGCCGACAGTTTGCGTGACGAGCAGCGGTGCCGTGGGGTCGACGGTGGCCTTTTTTGCGGCGTCGGCTGCAAGCAGGCGCAGCGCGGCATCGTCCGGAGCCATTGCACTCCGCAACTGCACCGTACCGGTCGAGTCCGCCAGAGCCGCGCCTTTGACGCCGGGCGCCATGGCGGCAAGACGATCGAGGAATTGTTGCGCAGCCGCGTCGGATTGGCTCGCGGCAATCCGCGTCAGAGTATCAAGCGTGCGCCGCTGGCGATCCAAAATTCCCCTGACGTTGTCGGCGGTACTCGTGATGGCGGTCTGGTCAGCGCGGGATTTGGCGTCGTATCTATCGGCAATCCCAAGCCAAGCAAGCGCGGCCAGCGAGAGCAGTGCGGTCACGACAAAGAGAGCGGTCAAGCCCTGCTGGCGCACAATTTGTGCAGCACGCCGCGGACCTACCGAAGAAACCATCATCGTGACGCTGTCCCGGCCATGTTCGCTCGTCGCTTAATCGATCATTAAGGTTAATATTGAGTTTAAGAGGTTACCCCCGCTGGCCGTGCCGCTCCGGGTCGGACGCAAAAATAAACCGCGTGGTTTTCCTTGGCTTCATGCAGCACCGGCACCCGTTCGTAGCGGGCGCAATGCTGCTGGGCGATGGGGAGGGTGGCGGCGACATCGCCGACGTAATCAATGATGACGCCGTCAGCGTTTCCTTGCATGGCGATGCCTTTGGGTGATGCGGCGCATCCTGCCAACCCCATCGCCAAAAGCCAAAGAAACGCGAGACGCCGCCCCATCGATCGCCTCATGCGGGAGATTTGTGCGCCGCAGATTGGCGGGTTTGGCGAGGGCTGTCGACTCTATCTCGGGTTAATCCGCGTTAGCCATGTCACGCCAAATGGGCGGCCATCCGAACCGGCTCTTTCGCCCGTGGGAACGGTTGCCTAAGATCGGCGCGATACATCGAAGAAGGCTTGTGGTGGCCGCGCGCATATTCTGTTTTCGGAGCTGATCATGGCGCCGCATCCCCAGCGCCTGAGCGTTAGCCGTCGGTCCTGGCCGCTTGCCCAGCCGTTCGTGATCTCGCGCGGCAGCAAGACAACGGCCGATGTGGTTGTCGCCGAACTGCATGACGGCGACTCCCATGGCCGCGGCGAATGCGTGCCCTATTCGCGTTACGGCGAAAGTGTCGATGGCGTGGTCGCGGCGCTCGAGGCTATGAAAGGCGCCGTATTTTCCGGGCTCAACCGCGAGACCTTGCAGCAGGCGATGCCGCCCGGTGCGGCGCGCAATGCGCTCGACGCCGCGTTTTGGGACATCGAGGCGAAACGCGCTTATTGCAGCGCCGCGGAACTCGCCGGACTTGGGCCGCTCAAACCGGTCATCACCGCCTATACGCTGTCGCTGGGCACACCCGAGCGCATGGCCGCTGCCGCGGCGGCGGAATGCACGCGGCCGCTGCTCAAGCTCAAGCTGACCGGCGAGGGCGATCTGGAACGGGTCAGCGCCGTGCGCGAAAATGCTCCCTCGTCGCGGCTGATCGTCGACGCCAACGAGGGCTGGACCGTCCGGCACTTTACTGCTCTGGCGCCGCGTCTCTCGGAACTCGGTGTCGAGCTGATCGAGCAGCCTTTGCCGGCGGACGATGATGCCGCGCTCGCCGACTTGCCGCATCCCATTCCCGTCTGCGCCGACGAATCCTGTCGCACCGCGGCCGATCTCGACCGGCTGGTCGGTAAATATGACGCGGTCAATGTCAAGCTGGACAAGACCGGCGGGCTGACCGAGGCGCTGGTGCTGCTCAAGGCGGCTCAGGAACGCGGCTTCAAGATCATGGTCGGCTGCATGATCGGCACCTCGCTGGCGATGGCCCCAGCGTTGCTGCTGGCGCAGCGGGCGAGCATCGTCGATCTCGACGGTCCTTTGCTGCTTGCTGCCGACCGCAATCAGAAACTCCGCTACGACGGCAGCCTCATTCACCCGCCGGAGCCTGAATTGTGGGGTTGAGCGATGCGCTTTTCGCGCCGCGGGGCCTTACCGAGGGTATCGCGGCGCTGCGCGACGAGCCGACCTTCACGGCAATTTTAGAGCGCGCCGGACCACCGCGCTTTCGCCGCCGGCGCAACGGTTTCGAGACGCTGCTGCACATCATTCTGGAACAGCAGGTCTCGATCGACGCGGCGGCGGCGATGTTTCGCCGGCTGAATGAAGAGTGCCGGCCGCTGACCCCGGCCGGGTTCTTGACCCTTGACGAGCCGACCTTGCGGCGTTGCGGCTTCAGCCGGCAGAAGGCCACTTACGGCCGCGGTCTGGCTGAGGCGGTGACAAGCGGGACGCTCGACTTCGCGCGGCTCGAAGCGACGAGCGATGATGAAGCACTCGCCGCGCTGGTGGCGCTTAAGGGCATCGGCCGGTGGAGCGCCGAAATCTATCTGATCTTCGCGCTAGGCCGCGACGACATCTGGCCAGCCGCCGATTTGGGGTTGCAATTCGGCGTCGCCGCTGAATTGGGGCTCGGCACCCGGCTCGGTGAGCGCGAATTGCGCGAGATGGGCGAACGCTGGCGGCCATGGCGTACGGTCGCGGCCTGCCTTTTCTGGCAATCCTACCTGCATGCCCGCAACCGCACCGCGCCGGTGTTGCCGGCGACCCTCTACGCGTAACGCCAAACCCCGCGAGCGCCTCACGATTTCGGTAGGGTGATGACCTGGCCGGGATAGATCAAATCCGGATCGCGGATATGGGCCTTGTTGGCGTCGTAAATCACCGTGTACTGCACACCACTGCCGTAAATCTTGCGGGCGATGACCCAGAGAGAATTTCCCTCACGCACAGTGTACCGGGCGGTGGCGGCCGCTTTTGGCGGCGGTTCAAAGGGCTCTTCGACGCGCTGCGCGACCGAACCATCCGCCGCCAACTGGTCGACGCGAATGTCGGCCTTGCCGGCGCCGCCCGGATGCAGTGACGTCAGCGACCACTTGCCCCCTTCGTCCGCTGTCGCGGTGCCGAGCGATTGATTGTCGGCGTAGAGCCGCAAATTAGCCCCAGGCGTCGCGTGCCCGGACAGCATCAACTCGCCCTTGTCATTATATTCGGCCGTGTCGAGCGACAGCTTGCCGGCATGAGCATTCGGCGTTTGCAGCGCTTGCGCCGGCTTGTCGGCATTACCGGGAAGCAGCACCGCGACCGTCTTCGATCCGCTGCCGCTGGCTGCCGGCGCGCCGACGGCCAACGCGACGGTGTCGGTTGATTTGGTCTTGACGCCCGTCGATGGGTTGGTCGCCTCCAGCGTCAATTGTCGCTCGCCGGGGGTCATCGGCTCGGTCGGGACGAGCACCCATTCGCCGCGATTATCGGCGGTGACTTCGCCCAGAGTTTTATTGCCGTCACGAACGGCCACCTTGGCGTCCGGCGCGGCGCGGCCGGCGATCACCGCATGGCCGCTCGGGTCGACCTTGACGATGTCGAAACTCGGCGGGATCGGTGTCGGCGCGGCAGCCGCGGGTACAGGCGCTGCCGACGGCGACGGTGATTGTGTGCTTGCTACGGGCGGTGGCGCCGTCGCTTTGGGTAGTGGGCCCCCGCTATGTCCCCACAGGACAAACGCGACGACGCCGGCTGTTATCAGCGCGAGACCGCCCAGTCCCATCCAAAGACGCCGCATCGCAGCTTCCAGCCTTTCTTCGATGCAAGGCGAATTTAAGCCGCGCTTGCCATGCTTGCAATCGCGCCTTGTTCGGGGGATGAAAACCGGTCAGCACACACAATTCGCGGGGTCTTGGCGTGCACGAGCCGATGCGGCAAATCGGACGGCTTTGCGTCTATTGCGGATCGTCCGATGGCGCGGACGCGCGGTACCGGGCGGCGGCAACATCGCTTGGAACTGGACTCGCGGCGCGCGGCATCGAACTGGTCTATGGCGGCGGTCGCAACGGGTTGATGGGCGCTGTCGCCGATGCGGTGCTCGCCGGGAGCGGCCGCGTGACGGGCATCATCCCGGTTCACCTGGAGCATCGCGAGGTGGCGCATCGCGGCATCAGCGAACTCGTCGTCGTCGCTGATATGCACCAGCGCAAGCGTGTCATGGCCGAGCGGTCCGACGCCTTCGCCGTGTTGCCGGGCGGCATCGGGACGCTCGACGAAACCATCGAGATCCTGTCATGGCGCCAGCTTGGGCTGCACCAAAAGCCGATTTTCATCATTGATGTCGATGGCTACTGGTCGCCGTTGGCGGCGCTCTTCGAGCATATCGTGACGGCCCGCTTCGCCGCCCCGATCGTGCCGGCGCTCATCTCCTTTGTTCCGGATGTCGCCGCGCTCTTCGCGGCGCTTGACGAGACGCGGTGACATTTCCACCAGACCAGTGGATAAGTTTGTGGGGAAACGCGGCGCATTCACTTCTTCGTTAAGTAAGCCAAGCGCAATAATCGGTTTGCTCAAAAAATAGGCAGCTTGACTTAAGACATTGAAGTTCTTGTACCCCCGCGTCGCGACCTATTTCCACCTACTGTGAATTTTTCGGGACAAGCACGCGAAGCGGTTGAAATCGAGGTGAATTCCCCGTGAGAAACGGTGACTTGGCCCAGCTGTTAATAAACGGCCGCATCGGTACCTTGCGCGAGACCGGTTTTGGCCTTCCCTCGGCTTGCCTCGCTACGGCCCGGCCTTTATCGTGCCGCCGCAAAATTTTAGCCCGGCCGGTACGGCAGCCCGTCTTTGCGGATGATGTCGAAGGGCGCGCGCGGAGGTGAAAGCATGTCAGATCTCGAAATCGTATGGACGAAGGTTGATGAAGCCCCCGGGCTTGCGACGTTTTCGCTCCTGCCGATCGTCCAGGCGTTTGTCGGAGCGGCCGGCGTGAAGATGAAATTGAAGGACATTTCGCTGACGGGCCGCATCATCGCCAACTTCCCGGAAAAACTGACGCCGGCGCAAAGGATCAACGACGAACTGGCCGAGCTTGGCCAACTGGCGATGCGTCCCGAGGCCAACATCATCAAGCTGCCGAACATCTCCGCCTCGATCCCGCAGCTGAAGGCCGCGATCAAGGAATTGCAGAGCAAGGGTTACGATGTCCCGGATTATCCGGACAGCGACGCGACGCCGGCGGACAAGGAAATCCGCGCCCGCTACGGCAAGGTGCTCGGCAGCGCGGTCAATCCGGTGCTGCGCGAGGGCAATTCCGACCGCCGCGCCGCCGGCGCCGTGAAGCAGTACGCGCGCAACAATCCGCATAAGATGGGCGCCTGGACCAAGGACTCGAAAACCCGCGTGGCGCACATGTCGGGCAGCGATTTCTACGGTTCGGAGGTCGCGACGACCCTTGCGGCGCCGACCAATGCTCGTATCGAGTTGGTCGCCAGCGATGGCAATGGCACGGTGACAGTGCTGAAGCCGAAGATACCACTTCAGGCTGGCGAGATCATTGACTGCTCGGTGATGAATCGTAAGGCATTGCGCGCCTTTTTCGCCGGGCAGATCGATGCCGCGAAGAAGGACGGCATCCTGTTCTCGCTGCACGTCAAGACGACCATGATGAAGATCTCCGATCCCATCATCTTCGGTCATTGCGTTTCCGTGTTCTTCGCCGATGTGTTCGAAAAGCATGGCGCCACGTTGGCGCGCCTGGGTGTCGATCCCGACAATGGCGTCGGCGACATGCTGACCCGGATCGAGACTTTACCGGAGGCCGAAAAGGCAGCGATCAAGGCCGATATCGAGGCCACCTATGCGAAGCGGCCTGGCTTGGCCATGGTCAATTCCGACCGGGGGATCACCAATCTGCACGTGCCGAGCGACGTGATCATCGATGCATCGATGCCGGCGATGATCCGCGAGTCCGGGCGCATGTGGGGTCCTGACGGCAAGCTGCACGACGTGATCGCCGCGATCCCGGATCGTTGTTACGCGACGCTGTTCCAGGCCGTGATCGAGGACTGCAAGGCGCATGGCGCCTTCGACCCGAAGACGATGGGCTCGGTGCCGAATGTCGGGTTGATGGCGCAGCAAGCCGAGGAGTATGGCTCGCACGACAAGACGTTTGAGGTCGCCAGCGACGGTACGGTGCGCGTTGTCGCCGATGATGGCACGGTTCTGCTGTCACAGCCGGTCGAGACCGGGGACATCTTTCGGATGTGCCAAGTCAAGGACGCGCCAATCCAGGACTGGGTCAAGCTTGGAGTGCGCCGAGCGCGCCTGACCAAGACCCCGGCGGTGTTCTGGCTCGACGCCAAACGCGCGCACGACGCGGAGTTGATCAAGAAGGTCGAGACCTATCTGAAGAACGAAGACACATCCGGCCTCGACATCCGCATCCTGGCGCCGGTCGAGGCGACGAAGTTCTCGCTCGATCGCATCCGCAAGGGGCTCGACACCATCTCGGTTACCGGCAACGTGCTGCGCGACTACTTGACCGATCTCTTCCCGATCATGGAGCTGGGCACATCCGCCAAGATGCTGTCGATTGTTCCGCTGCTGGCGGGCGGCGGGTTGTTCGAGACCGGGGCCGGTGGTTCGGCCCCCAAGCATGTGGAGCAGTTCCAGCACGAAGACTATCTGCGCTGGGATTCGCTGGGCGAGTTCCTGGCGCTTGGCGCATCGCTGGAACATCTGGCCCAGACAAGCGGAAATGAGGATGTAAAGGTGCTGGCCGAGACGCTCGACGAGGCCAACGGCGAGATCCTCGAGCACAACCGTTCGCCCGCCCGGAAGGTCGGCGAACTGGATAATCGCGGCAGCCATTTCTACTTGGCGCTGTATTGGGCAAAGGCGCTGGCCCGGCGGGATAACAGCTCAACGATGGCGGCCCGCTTCAAACCGGTGGCAGAGGCGCTGGCCGCCCACGAGGCCAAGATTAATGCCGAGCTGATTGCCGCGCAGGGCAAGGCGGTCGATACTGGCGGTTATTATCTGCCCGATCAGGCGAAGACCTCGGCGGCGATGCGGCCGAGTCCGACGCTGAACGCTGACCTCGCCGCTCTCTGACGCGGCGTCAAGGCGGAGCCGCCCAAGGCAATCGGGGCGGCTTCTCCGGCCGGCGGACCTTCCGGCCGATCAGCAATGCATCAATGGTAGCGGGGAGCGCATTTGAGCCGCCGCCCTCCGGCTTACGAGCCCTCGCCGCTACCTCAATCCGGCAACCTCCGCGTAGGCCCTCAGCTCCCGCTCCACATCGTAACCGCTGGTCCCGAAAATGACGCCGGTGGCGCCGCTGGCCTCAAACTGGGCGAGGCGTTCGCGCAACTCCTCGCGGGTGCCTGTGAACGTCATCTGTTTGGCGGCGGACACGTCGACGAGTGCGTCATGGCCGTTCGAAACGTCGAGGGAATGCCCACGGTGAAGGGAGAGGTGGCGGATTTTCTCGTCCACGCGTTCGACGCTGGCTAGCCACGCTTCTCCGCTCGGTAGCGCCTTCACGCTTTCCGGATCGAACGAATACTTGAAGTGATAGCCGAGCGCGATGAGCGGTCTGACGGCAGTGGCGGCACGCGGTGAGGTAACGTCTTCGCCGTCATCGAGGACTGTGCCGTTGGTCGACACGAGGCAGGTTTCGAAGCCTTCGGCCGGGCCGCCGAGGGAAATCAGGCCGTCGGTAATCTCTTTGGCGAGCGCGCGAGCCTTCGGGCCTTGGCCTGCCATGTAGAACGGTACGTTGATCGGGCGGTCGGGCAGCCAGCCGTCGGATGCGAGAAACTGGGCGAGGCCGCCGTCGATATCGACCACGTCCCCGCGCAGCAACGCCCTAACCTGCATGATATGCGTGCGCATGCTCGCAAGGCTCAGGGGTTTCTTGCCCATCCCCGCTCGGCCGGTAAAGCCGGTGCCGAACCCGACCATCAGGCGCTCCGGCGCGATCTGCTCGAGGGTCGCAATGGAAGATGCCTGGGCCATCGGGTGGCGATAGCTCGGGATCAGCACGGAGGGGCCAAATTTGATACGCCTCGTCTTTTCGGCGATGCGGGCGAGCGTGACCCAAATGTCGTGGCCGAAGGCGGGAATCTCGGGACACCAGACCGCGCGAAAACCGAGCTCTTCGGCGAGAATCGCGTATTCGACGGTTCGCGGACCGGGAGGCAGACGGAAATCATAAGTCAGCATGGAGCCGTCCTCACAGCGCCGTCATGCCGCCGTCGACGAAGAGCAGGGCGCCGGTGACGTAGGAGGCGTCGTCGGAGGCCAAAAACAGAATCGCGGCGGCGACTTCCTCGGCCCGGCCCGGCCGTTTCAGCATGGTGCCTTGCGCTGCGTTGGCGTTGTACTGCTCGACGGTCTGGCCGGCCGCCGCGATGCGCCGCTGATGAAACGGCGTGAAGATCGGGCCGGGGCCGACCGCGTTCACGCGGATGCCCTCCGGCGAGTGGTCGGCGGCGAGCGCGCGCGTCAGGCCCGCGATCGCGGCCTTGGTCGTGTCGTATTGCAGGTTGCCGCCGCCGGCGACGACGGAACGGACGGATGCGGTATTGACGATCGCGCCGCCCCCATTACGGCGCATCAGCGGCACCGCCGCCTTGGCGCAGAAGACGTAGCTCATCAAATTGACGTCGAGGATCTCTTTCCAGCTCGCCGCGCTCGCCTCGTCGACCTTCTCGTATTTGCGGATGCCGGCATTGTTGATGAGGATGTCGAGGCGGCCGAACTTCGCTGCGGCACCGTTGACAAAGTCGAGGCATGCGGTCTCGGTGCCGACATCGGCCTGCGTGAAGGCGACCTTAACCCCGGCGCCATCGAGCTCGGCCGCCACGCGCTGGCCGCGCTCACCGTCGCGATCGCAGAATGCCACGCTCGCACCCTCGGCGACGAAACGCCTGACCGTCGCCTCGCCGATCCCCGATGCCCCGCCCGTCACCGTCGCGACCTTGCCATCGAGCCTACCCATTTTCGCCCCTCTCACTGCATCGCAAAACGCGGCTTCACGATACGGCGCTTACAGGTCGCCGTACATGCGGGCCTTAATCGCCTGCAGCTCCTCGATGACCGCCGGGTTGGTAATCTTCGTGAAGCGCGGCACCTCTCTCCCCTCCCGTATGGCGGGTTTGTAGAACATATGGAGAGGTCGCAGGTCGAACATGCCGCCGTTCCGATAGGCGTAGGAACTCTCATAGAGCGGCCGGTACACCTGCATAAACGCGTCTTCTGCGCGGCAATCGTCTTCGGTGTGGTGGCCGACGCCGTAGATGTAATAGACGTAGTTATTCAGCGGCCCGGTGGGGTCGTGTTTGAAATGGTAGTAATAGCCGGGCTCCGGTCGCTGGTCGGGTGGCGGAATGTCGTAGGCCATTTCCGCCTCAGGCCTTCGCTTCGATATGATCACGCAGGTGAGGCTTGGGTGGCACTACCACTTGTAGACTTTCTGCAACGTTCCTCCCATGAGCGCTGCCTTGTCGCTCGTGGACAGGTGTTTCGTGTCGTCGCGGAACGGCGCGACGCCCTGCTCATAGGTCAGCATGCCGATCGTCCGCGTCCAGTCGGTTCCCCACATGCAACGATTTAGCCCGAATGCATCGATGACCCGCAATACCGGCTCCCAGATATCGTCGTAGGGGAACGGTTGGTGCGACATCGTGCAGGCGCCGCTGATCTTCACCCTGACATTCGCGTATTGCGCCAAGGCGAGCAGCTTCGGAAGATCGGCCCAAACGTCGGCGGGGACCGGCGGGCGCGCCGGCTGCAGGATGCCGAGATGGTCGATAACGATCACGGTATCCGGATGTTGCCGGATGTGCGGCAGCCCTTTGTCGATGATGCCCCAGCACAGCAGATTGACGGGCAAGCCATGCTTGGCAGCAGCGGCAAAAGCTCGTTTCAAACCGGGATGGTCGGCGTCCATCGGCAGGCCCTCACGCATCCGGATGCGAATGCCGCGAGCCCCTGGTTTTGTAGCCCATTCCGCTACGATGTCGTCGATCGCCGGATCGGTGGCGTCGACCGGCGTCACGACCCGAAATTTGTCTGGATAGGTGTTGTAAACTTCGAGCGCGTAACTCGGGTCGTATTCGTAGGCGCTGAACGACGAGACCATGATCGCGCCGTCGACTCCGACGCTGTTCATCGCAGCGACCATCTCGTCGCCCGTGGCGGAGGCGAGCCCGTGCGATGGACTGGCCCACGGCCGCCCGGGATGATTGCGATCGAAGGGATGAACCTGCACGTCGATCACCGGCATGGCCGTCCTCCTGCTTGCTTGACCAATTGTCGGCCATCGCGACCGGTTTGCCCAGGGTGATGCGTGCGGCTATGGCGGAGCGCGGGGGCCGAACCGCTCAGTCGATGCAAGAGCCCGCGCGGCATTTTATGTGGCAACCATGTTGCGCGGCTTCAGGAGATCGAGGGAAACCAAAACAATTGTCGCAAGCCTTTGCGACATGAAAAAGCCGCTTTTCGGCGGCATATTTCGATCTAATCAATTGAAATCATTTGGTAGCGGGGGGCGGATTTGAACCGCCGACCTTCGGCTTATGAGCCCTCAACGAGCATATGATTTTATTGATATTTTTGGTTTCTTGTCGCAGTCTTGTTGCAGGAATTGGTGGGGATTTGCGACATGGCCTCGGTTCGCAAGCGGAGTTGGAATACCGGCAACAAGAAGAAGGTGGCGTGGGTCGCCGACTACTTCGACCAGACCGGCGTCCGCCGGCTGAAGACCTTCGATACCAAGAAAGCCGCTGACGCCTTTCTCACCGGCGCTCGTCACGATGTGGCACTCGGTATACATACGCCGGATAGCGTCAGCATCACGGTTAGCCAGGCCTGCGAAATTTGGCTGAAGACCGTGAGTGCCAACGACCGCGAGCGCTCCACCATCCGCTCATATCAGCATCACATCAAACTGCATATTTTGCCGCTGTTGGGCGACCAAAAGCTTTCCCGGTTGACGACGCCGTTGATCGAGCGGTTCAAGGTCGAGCTGCTGCAGACGCGTTCGCGGGCTATGGCGCGAAAGGTTCTCGGCTCGCTGAAGATGATGATCCGGGAGGTTATGCGGCAAGGGTACATCGCCCAAAATGTAGCTGCGGCGGTGAAGCTTGATGGTCGAGGCCGCGATCACGAACGCGTCCGAATTCCGTCGAAAGCCGAAATCAACGCGATCCTGGCAGCTGCCGAGGGACGATGGCGTCCTCTGCTGGTCGTGGCAATCTTTACCGGCCTTCGCGCGTCAGAGCTACGCGGCCTCCGTTGGGCTGATGTGGACTTCAACCACAAGACTATCACCGTGGCGCAGCGCGCGGACCAGTGGGGCATCATCGGGCGTCCGAAATCGGGTGCTGGACGCCGCACGGTGCCGCTGCCACCGACCGCTGTTGCCGCGCTGAAAGAATGGCGCCTCGCGTGTCCGCATGGTGAGGCCGGGCTGGTCTTTCCCAACGGCGCTGGCCGTGTCGAAAACCATTCCAACATAGCGAACCGCGGCTTCGATCCGATCCAGATCGCCGCTGGCGTGTCGGAGCCAACCGGCGAGATCGACGCCGACGGCGCGCAGGTGATGGCCGCGAAATATAGTTTCCACGCGCTGCGGCACTTCTATGCGTCCTGGGTCATCGAGCAAGACTTCTCGCCCAAACGCATTCAATCGCTGCTCGGGCATTCGTCGATTCAGATGACCTATGACACCTATGGCCATCTGTTCCCGAGCCTGGAAGACGACCATGCGAAGCTGGCTGCGGCGGAACGAGCCCTCATTACCGCATAAAAAAAGCCCCGGGATGATGGTGGGGCTTCCTGTTTTCTCTTTCATGGCGGTAACAGGGGTTCGAATCCCCTAGGGGACGCCAATTCATTCAAAGAGTTAGACGTTATGTCCCCGGGCTGAGGCTGGCGGCCCGCCCATTCGTGCAAAAGAGAAGCGAGGGTTGCTCGGGCAGGCCGAGCCGAGCCTCATGCACGGAGGGCGGGCCAT